>ERZ791927.62-NODE-62-length-117313-cov-4.377996_pt1 | contig 117313 bp, 103 predicted proteins | sample MGYA00510130_ERZ791927 | MGnify/ENA primary metagenome ERZ791927 (study PRJEB30046, sample SAMN00792055) | human gut metagenome | study: EMG produced TPA metagenomics assembly of the A metagenome-wide association study of gut microbiota in type 2...
GAGCAGAGGACTGAAAATCCTCGTGTCACTGGTTCGATTCCGGTTCTGGGCATTTAACCAAAGAACTCAATTCTTTTGAAGGATTGAGTTCTTTTTTTGTAAATTGCGTAACAGTTCAGCCAATCCCATTCATAAGCTGCCGGATGGTACAGATTGGCTAACAAATATACGTGTTTTCCGGCAGCTTATTTCATGTCGGGCGTCCGCCCTATAGAAATGATTGTATAAGCTGCCCTTAGTGAGCAAGCTCCCACGGTCATCTTATACAATCATTTCTGCATGGCTGAACTGTTACCTAAATTGCAAAAAAATCCGCGCTATCTCATTTTCTAATGGTATGACCTGTGGTATACTATATTGGAGTATTGGTTTGCATATCACAATGTACAATAGATAGAAGGGGTTTGCGTGAAACGTTCACAGAAAAAACTTGAAAAACTTAAGAAGAATTTTGACAGAAGAAGAGAACTTTACCATCTGATGAAACAGTATGGTGACGATATTATGCGGTCGGATAATTTTAAGAGTACGAGAAATTATGTACAGCATGGAACGATTCCTGTCCGCAGACACTGCCTGGACGTAGCACAGCACAGTCTGGCAATCAACCGGAAGCTGAGGATTCACTGTCAGGAAAAGGATCTGGTACGGGGGGCATTGCTGCATGATTATTTCCTTTATGACTGGCATGATAAAAACCGGGAGAATTATCAGTCTCTGCATGGATTTTATCATCCGGGAATTGCGCTTAAGAATGCGAAGAAGGAATATAAGTTAACTCCAAGAGAGCAGGATATCATTAAAAAGCATATGTGGCCGCTGACCGTTGTTCCGCCCCTCTGTCGGGAGGCCTGGGTAGTCAGCATGGCAGATAAATACTGTTCACTCCTGGAAACACTACATGTCCGGAAGGGGACAGCAGACAGGAAGCCACATTTGAAGAAAAAGGATCAGGGAAGCGGAGAGAAGAAGGCATGCTAGATGGCTTATACGAGAAATTAAATGCCTATGCACGGACTGATTTCTATCCGTTTCATATGCCGGGGCACAAAAGAAATCCGGAAACTGGACCACTTGCTCCATTTTACCGTTTGGATATTACAGAGATTGATGGCTTTGATAATCTGCATGCGGCATCCGGAGTGATCCGGCAGGCACAGGAGCGTGCAGCGAAGCTGTATGGATCAGAGGAGACGCATTTTCTGATTAACGGAAGTACAGGAGGACTTCTGAGTGCCGTTGCTTCTATTGCAGGAAAAGGAAAGGTACTTCTTATGGCGCGTAACTGTCATAAGGCAGTATACCATGCAGCATTTTTAAACCGGCTGAATGTGCGGTATCTTTATCCGGAGCTTCTTCCGGAATATGACCTTACAGGAGAAATTCTACCGGAAACGGTACGAAAAGCAATTATTCTGACTCTCCGGGAGAGAAATGCGGATCCAAAGAAGGCTGCAGAAGTGATTGCAGGGATTGTGGTTACTTCACCGACCTATGACGGAATCTGCTCAAATATTCGGGAAATCATGGAAATTGCGCATTCTTATGGAGTTCCGTTGATTGTTGATGAAGCGCATGGTGCACATCTTGGTTTTCATGAAGCTTATCCGGAAAATTCAGTACAGTGTGGGGCAGATGTTGTAATTCAGAGTACGCATAAGACATTGCCATCGCCGACCCAGACGGCAGTCCTTCATGTGAATGGTACGTTGGTGAACCGCGATCATCTCCGGAAGTATCTGGCAATTTATCAGACAAGCAGTCCGTCTTATCTGCTGATGACGGGGATTGAGGAGGGGCTTTATCTTCTGGAAAAAGAAGGAGAAGCAAGACTGAATAAGCTTTTGGATATGCGCAGACAGCTTGAAAAGGAACTGGCTTCCTGTAAGCATGTGCGGATTTGCCCATATACAGAGCCATCGAAGATTATTATTTCTGTGAAGAATACAAACTTCACCGGTAAGCAGCTTTATGATCTTTTAAGAGAGAAATATCATCTGCAATTGGAGATGGCGTGTGAAACGTATGCCCTTGCCATGCTATCTATGATGGATACGCAGGAGGGGATCCGGCGTCTGGTAGCGGCATTAAAGGATATTGATTCTGAGTCTACATCTGAAAAGGCACCGGACTTCACGTCTGTTTCGGAATGCTGGAATCCGGCAAGAAAGCTCCCACTTTATGAAGCCTATATGCAGGAAAGCTGTGAAGTCCTTTTGAGAGATGCGATAGGAAGGACGGCCGCAGAATTTGTGAATTTATATCCACCTGGCATACCACTTCTTGTTCCGGGTGAGCGAATTGAAGAGCCATTTGTCCGGGCGATACAGGAGAGAATCGGGCATGGATATACCGTGCAGGGAATTAACGAAGGTAAGGTTTGCGTTCTGTAACAAGATAAATAACAATGGAATGAGTATTTTTATGCAGACATCAATAAATATATGTGAAACTTTGTTTATCAGGTTATGCAGCTGTATATGCAGAGAATTATTTTGAATTTTAAGTAGTAGCTCTGCAGACACAGTTCTAAATAATTTAATAGGGAAATCAAAGTGAAAAGGAGATTTTATGAGAAAAACCAAAATTATCTGTACCTTAGGACCATCCAGTGAGAGCGAGGAAAAGCTTCGTGAGATCATGCTTGCCGGCATGAATGTTGCACGATTTAACTTTTCACACGGTTCGCATGAAGAGCACAAGAAGAGATTTGACCGCGTGATGAAGATAAGCGGTGAGCTTGGATTACAGATAGCAACCTTACTTGATACCAAGGGACCGGAAATTCGTCTGAAGGACATTGAAGGTGGAAAGACGGTACTGGAAAGCGGACAGACCTTTACCTTGACGACGGAAGATATGATGGGAACCAATGAAAAGGTTTCCATTACCTATAAAAATCTGATTCATGATATCTCTGTCGGAACTACAATTTTAATTGATGATGGTTTGATTGAAATGGTGGTTCAGGAAATCACGGATACCGATATTATCTGTGACGTCATTAACGGAGGACCAATTTCCAATCACAAGGGTGTTAATGTGCCGGGAGCAGAGCTTTCCATGCCATATTTGAGCGAGCAGGATATCAGTGATATTATGTTTGGCTGTGACATGGGATTTGACTTTTTGGCTGCTTCCTTTGTAAGATGTAAAGAGGATATTCTTTCTGTACGTAAGATCATCGAAGAGCATGGCTCCCATATGAAGATCATTGCAAAGATTGAGAATATGCAGGGTATTCATAATCTGGAAGGAATTCTGGAAGCTTCTGATGGTATTATGGTTGCAAGAGGTGATATGGGCGTCGAAATTCCACTTGAGGAAGTACCGGTCATTCAGAAGCGAATGATTAAAATGGCAGAGTCACAGGGCAAGCAGGTTATTACTGCAACCCAGATGCTCGAATCCATGATTAAGAATCCCCGTCCGACCAGAGCAGAAGCGACTGATATTGCTAATGCGATTTATGATGGAACAACGGCAATCATGCTTTCCGGAGAAACGGCTGCAGGAGCGTATCCGGTAGAAGCAGTTGCGACGATGGCGAAGATTGCAGAGCGTACCGAGCAGGATATTAATTATGATGAGCGTTTAAAGAGACGTGAGGCAGAAGAGTATAACACCACGACTGCAATTTCCCATGCAACCTGTACGACAGCAAAGGATTTAAAGGCGGCAGCAATCATTACCGTAACGATTTCCGGATTTACGGCAGGAATGATTGCACGGTATAAGCCGAGCTGCCCGATTATTGCATGCAGTGTAAGCCCGAGAATCTGTCGTCAGATGAATCTTTACTGGGGAGTAACGCCGTTGTGGATTCCGAGAGAAAACAGTGCGGAGGATTTGTTTGATGATGCCATCAAGGCAGCGGTTGAAGCAGGGTATATTAAACAGGGAGATACCGTTGTCCTGACGGCAGGTTTACCCCTTGGTATACCTGGAAGAACCAATATGATCCGCGTGGTTGAAGTATAAATATAGAGCAAGACTTAAGCTGCTGTGCCAGAAGTAGTCGGAAGCAGAGCAGAGGTAAAGTTACCTGATAGCTATGGGTCACAGTACAATCAGCAGAGGTTTGGAATCATGGGTAAAATGATTTATTTAATGGGGAAAAGTTCCACAGGTAAGGACACAATTTATAAGCATCTTCTGCAATGGAAGGAGATTCCCTTTGAGAAGGTCGTGCTTTACACGACAAGACCGATCCGTGCCCATGAAAAGGATGGCAGGGAATATCATTTCACGGATGAAGTCCACTATCAGGAATTGCTTAAGGCAGGAAAGATTATTGAGGATCGTGTTTATCAGACCTTTTATGGCCCATGGCGTTATTTTACGGTAGATGATGGCAGCATTGATCTTCAGAAGCAGAATTATCTGGTAATTGGAACGTTGGAATCTTTTATAAAAACAGCGGAGTACTTTTCTAAAGACCAGGTATTGCCGATCTATATAGAAGTAGATGATGGAATACGTTTGGAACGTGCGATTCAGAGAGAGCGGCGGCAGGAAACTCCGAAATATGAGGAAATGTGCCGCAGATTTCTGGCAGATGCGGCAGATTTTTCAGCAGAAAAGCTGGAGATGGCAGGGATTACACAGGTCTTCGAGAATGATGATCTGGAAAGATGCGTACAGGAAATCGAAGAACATCTGCTGGCTGTTTTGCGATGATAAGAAGATAAAGAGATTTCACCATCGTAAGAAAATCCATATAAATCTGACAGGAGGTGCAGCCATGGATATGAAAGTGAATCAATTGACTCAGGTAACACAGCCGGAAGCTGCTTCTCCGGTGAAGGATTCCGATGGTGGTTTTAAGTTTACCCTGATCAGCCATGTGGAAGAGCATGAGCTGCAGGCAAGACTGACCTCCATGATGGAAGCAATTACCATGCAGGGCGATAAGCTTGCCAGGAAGCGTGATATCAAGGATATGAAGCGGTATCGTGGCCTGATTAAGGAATTTATGAATGAGATCGTGAACCGGTCCCATGAATTCAGCAGAGAGAACTTTCTGGATAAAAGGGGACGCCACAGAGTCTATGGAATCATTCGTCTGGTGGATGAAAACTTAGACCAGCTGGCGCAGGAATTAATGAAGGATGAGCAGGATCATCTGGTGATTTTATCTAAAATTGGAGAAATCAGAGGATTGCTGCTTGATATTCTGACATAGAGGAGGATGCGGATATGGCTGAATTTCGCGATATCATCGGACAGGAACAATTGAAGGAGCATTTGCAGGGTGCCATAGAGCGGAATAAGGTATCTCACGCCTATATTATTAATGGAGAGAGAAATTCCGGTAAGGAATTTATTGCGAAGGTTTTTGCAATGGCATTGGAATGTACGGACAGGAAGGACGGAGAACCCTGTCAGGTATGTCATTCCTGCAAACAGGCATTAAGCGGGAATCATCCGGATATTATTTTTGTATCCCATGAGAAGCCCAATGTGATTGGTGTGGATGATATCCGTAACCAGATTAATGGAGATGTTGCGATTAAGCCATATAGCAGTCCGAAGAAGATTTATATCATGAATGAGGGCGAGAAGATGACGGTGCAGGCGCAGAATGCCCTGTTAAAGACACTGGAGGAACCGCCGGAATATGCCGTGATTATTATTCTGACGACGAACCTCGAAACGCTTCTTCCTACGATTCTGAGCCGCTGTGTGGTATTAAATATGAAGCCGGTAAAGGATGAACAGATCAAGAGCTTTTTAATGAAGGAAATGGAAATCCCGGATTATAAGGCAGATGTCTGTGTGGCCTTTGCACGTGGAAATGTTGGCAAAGCAAGACTTCTTGCCAAGAGCGAGGAGTTTGATAAGGTAAGGGAGGAAGCCCTTGCCCTGCTCCGGAATATCAGGGATATGGAAGTTCACGAAATGGCTGCTGCGATCAAAAAAATTACAGAGTATCAGTTTGATGTGAATGATTATCTGGATATTTTATCCATCTGGTATCGGGATGTTTTGTTATTTAAAGCAACTCATGATGTAAATGGGTTGATTTTCAGGGAGGAAATACAGTATATTAGAAAGGTAGCAGACAGAAGTACTTATGAAGGAATTGAATCCATCATTGAAGGGCTTGAGAAGGCAAAGCAGCGCCTTAGTGCGAATGTAAACTTTGATCTGACGATGGAGCTTTTGCTGCTGACGATTAAAGAGAATCAGTGAGGTTATAGATGATATGGTTAAGGTAATAGGTGTACGTTTTCGTACAGCGGGAAAGATATATTTTTTTGATCCGGGAAAACTAAAGATTTCCCGTAACGATCATGTTATTGTGGAAACAGCACGGGGCATTGAATATGGTACTGTGGTTGGAAGTCCGAGGGAGGTTCCTCCGGATAAGGTAATCCAGCCGTTGAAGCCGGTTCTGCGTATTGCTACCGAGCGTGATGATGAGCAGGAAGCCAACAATAAGAAGAAAGAAAAAGAAGCATTTAAGATTTGTCTTGAAAAGATCAGGAAGCATGGTCTTGAGATGAAGCTGATTGATGCGGAATATACCTTTGATAATAATAAAGTATTGTTTTACTTTACCGCTGACGGAAGAATTGACTTCCGTGAACTGGTGAAGGATCTGGCGTCCGTGTTTAAGACAAGAATCGAGCTGCGTCAGATCGGTGTCCGTGATGAGACAAAGATTCTTGGAGGAATCGGTATCTGCGGAAGAGAGCTGTGCTGTCACAGCCATCTGTCCGAGTTTATCCCGGTATCCATTAAGATGGCAAAGGAGCAGAACCTTTCCCTAAACCCAACAAAGATTTCCGGTGTGTGTGGAAGACTGATGTGCTGTCTGAAGCATGAGGAAGAAACCTATGAAGAATTAAATCGCAGACTTCCGAACGTGGGAGATCGCGTAACCACAGATGACGGTTTTAAGGGTGAGGTACACAGTGTAAATGTACTCCGTCAGCTAGTGAAGGTTTTAATTGATGTGGATAATGAAAAAGAACTCAGGGAATATAAGGTAGAGCAGCTTCGTTTCCGTAGAAAACACAGGCATAATAAGGTAGATGTTGCAGACGAGGAGCTGAAGGCTTTGGAGAAGCTGGAAAGGGAAGAACCGAAATCCAAGCTGGAGGACAATTAAGAAGTGCTGAAGCCGAATGAACGAATTGATGATCTGCAGCGGAATAACTACAGGATTATTCAGGACCCGGAGCGCTTCTGCTTCGGAATGGATGCAGTCTTACTTTCCGGATTTGCAAAAGCAAAGGAAGGCGATCATGTCATCGATCTGGGAACAGGTACCGGTATTATTCCCATTCTGATGGAAGCGAAGACTAAGGCATCCAATCTGGTCGGGCTGGAAATTCAGCCGGAAAGCGCCGATATGGCACAACGGAGTGTGGAGCTGAATCATCTGGAAAAGAAAATCCGGATTGTGACGGGAGATATCAGGGAAGCTTCTTCTATCTTTGGAGCAGCGACGTTTGATGTAGTGACCAGTAACCCTCCGTACATGACAGAGCATCACGGAATTACGAATGAAAAGTCGCCCAAAGCGATTGCCCGTCATGAGCTTTTGTGTACTCTGGAGGATGTCATCTGTCAGGCAGCAAAGCTGCTTCGTCCCGGTGGCAGCTTTTATATGGTTCACAGACCGTTCCGGTTGGTTGATATTATGGTACTGATGCGCGAGTACCATTTGGAACCGAAACGGATGAAGCTGGTTTATCCATACATTGATAAAGACCCCAATATGGTTCTGATTGAAGGATTAAGGGGTGGAAGGCCACGCATGACCGTGGAAAAGCCGTTGATTGTTTATAAGGAACCCGGAGTCTATACGGATGAAATATATGAAATTTACGGATATTGAGGGAATGAAAAGGGGAAAACATGTCTGGAACATTATATTTGTGTGCTACACCGATTGGAAATCTCGGGGATATTACCCAGAGAGTACTGGATACGCTTGCAGAGGTGGATCTGATTGCGGTAGAGGATACCAGAAATACGATTAAGCTTCTGAATCATTTTAAGATCAAGAAGCGGATGACAAGCTATCATGAGTTTAACAAATTTGAAAAGTCAGAGGAACTGATCGCTCTTTTACAACAGGGGAAGAACATTGCATTGGTTACCGATGCGGGAACTCCGGCGATTTCGGATCCGGGCGAGGTATTGGTAAAAAGATGTCACGAAGAAGAGATTCCTGTGACCTCCCTGCCCGGGTGCTGTGCACTGATCACTGCACTTACTTTATCAGGACTTCCTACGAGGAGGTTCTGTTTTGAAGGATTTCTTCCAAGAGAGCGGAAGGATCGTAAGGTGATTCTGGAGGATCTGCAAAGAGAAACCAGGACTATTATTCTGTATGAAGCACCACATCACCTATACAAGACGCTTTTGGAGCTCCGGGATGCCCTTGGGGATCGAAAAATAGTACTCTGCAAAGAACTTACCAAAAAATTCGAATCTGTTACAGAGGGAAGATTATTCGAAATTACGCATTATTATGAAACACATGATCCCCGGGGAGAGCATGTACTTGTCTTAGAAGGAATTGATCGTAAGAAGCTGCTGCATGAGGAACAGAAAACATGGGAAGAGATGTCTTTACAGGAACATATGGCTTTTTATGAAGAGCAGGGATATGAAAACAAGGATGCCATGAAAATGGTGGCCAAAGATCGCGGTGTTACGAAACGGGAAATTTATCAGAGATTACTGCAAACGAAATAACGTCATTTTCAAATTTACATATATTAGCAAATTGGTACTTGTAATTTGAATAAAATGTAGTATCATTATGATAGAAATAGTAGTACTTTAGTCTGGATTAGTAATTCCAGCAGTATGGAAAGGAAGTGTGGAATATGCGCAGGAAATTAAGCATATTACTCAGCATCATGCTTTTAGCGGCATTCGCATTGAATGGATGTGGCAAGAGTGGTTCTGTTCTGGATCAGGCAGCATGGAGAGATGATACGGTTCCCAGTGATGGTATCGTATATATTGAACCCGAAATGGTCAGCCTGGCAGCAGAGCTTTCCGGAACATCCGCTTCTCAGGCAGCTTCCAAGGCAGCCTTTGAGCTTGCTAACCAGCAGAGAACTGCGGCAGGGCTTAGTGCTTTGACCTGGAATTCCGGTCTTGAGCAGGCAAGCGCAGTACGTGCCGTAGAAGCATCACAATCGTTCTCACATACCAGACCTGATGGTTCAGACTGGTGGACTGTGAACAGTAATTTAATGTATGGTGAGAATCTTGCAAAAGGTTATGACTCTGCTGATGCAGCAGTACAGGCCTGGATGGCATCACCGACACATAAGGCAAACATTATGGATGCAGAATTTACCTCCGGAGCAATTGCAATTCATGTAAGTAACGGACAGTGGTTCTGGGCACAGGAATTTGGATATTAAACCCATAGTGAATAACACAATATAAAAGACCGCTTCGAAAGAAGCGGTCTTTTGTGTTGCCGATGGAATTGTTTTTTATTATAATCAAGATAGTTGGTCTTACAATGAAAAAAGATAAATATTAAAGAATTATAAGAGCATACAGGGAGCTTTACACGGATTCATGGAAGGAAAAATACAGAAGAAAATTGCATATCTGATGTTGACAGTATTTTTTATAAGTGTTTTATCCGGCTGTGAGAGAAAGCATGAAGCTTATGTATCTGCCAGTACAACCATTCGTGACAATACACCGGTATGTCTGGTGCCGGAGGCATCAGGAACAGTAGTTTATGGGAATGAGCTGGTATCGGTGGATGCCTCGAATACAGGTGAAGGGTATGTGATGATTGCATATCATGGGACGAACGAAAAGGTCAAAATGCAGCTTACAGGTCCCGATTATATGACGTATACCTATGATTTGTATGGAAATGATTATGAAGCTTTCCCGTTATCGGTCGGAGATGGTACTTATAGTATCGGAGTGTATGAAAATGTAGCGGACAGTCAGTATGCAACGGTATTTGCACAGGACATTGAGATAGAAATTACTAATGCGATGGGAGCGTTTCTCTATCCGAATCAGTATGTGAACTTTAACAGTTCTTCGAGGGTAGTGGAAGAAGCAAAAATTCTTGTGGCTCCGGCACATGATGATCTGGAAGCCATTAATTATGTTTATAATTATATTGTTGAGAATTTCACGTATGACTATGATAAGGCAGAAAACGTTCAGAGCGGATATATCCCGGATGTGGATGAAATTTTTGAGATTAAAACAGGGATCTGTCTTGATTATGCAGCTGTCATGGCCAGTATGCTCCGTTCCCAGCAGATTCCAACCAAGTTAGAGGTCGGATATGCAGGAGAGGCCTATCATGCATGGATCAGTACCTATGTGAATGATATCGGGTGGATCAATGGAATTATTCAGTTTGATGGTGTAAACTGGTCATTAATGGATCCGACCTTTGCCGCAAATGCCGGTTCGAAGCAGCTAAAGAGCTTTATTGGTGATGGAAGTAATTATGTGACGAAGTACAATTATTAGGGAAATTATTGCAGATAACGTTCTGAGTTGCATGCATATGAGAAAATGATCTACTGGATCATTTTTGAGTGGATCATAAGAATTTGATTTTTCAATGAGGGAGAAGCACGAAATGAAGAAGCAGAAAATGCTCAGTAATTCAGAAATTGCATCCTTTTGCAAGCAGACAGCGTGGATCCTTAAGGCCGGAATCACACCGGCAGAAGGAATGGAGATTCTGATTAATGATACGATCAGTAAGGAAGGAAAGGAGCTGCTGCAGCAGATCCGGATGATCTGTAATAAGGGAAACCATTTTTATACGGCATTGGAAGAAACCGGTGTGTTTCCGCAATATGTAGTGAAGCTGACTGCGCTTGGAGAAGAGTCAGGAAATCTTGATGTGGTTCTGATGTCTCTTGCGGAGTATTATGAACGGGAAGAGACCATTACGGACAGTATCCGTTCTGCGGTGACGTATCCGCTGATTATGATTGCTATGATGTTTTTTGTCATCATTATATTAATTGTAAAGGTGCTTCCGATTTTTAAGCAGGTGTTTGTACAGCTTGGAACGGAAATGACACCCTTTGCGCAGTCTCTGATGAATGCAGGAACGGTTCTCAGCCGTTATGCAATTGGTATTTCCATTGTGCTGCTGTTTCTGGTAGCTGCTCTTTTCATTGCTTACAGGATTCCCTCAGGCAAAGCAAAGATCAGACATTTTCTCACGGTATTTCCATTTACGAAGAGTTTTTATGACAAGATCGCTGCCGGACGTTTTGCAAGAGGTATGTATCTTTCCTATCAGAGCGGTATGGATACCTATCATAGCCTTGATATGATTAAGGAAATCGTAGAAAATGAGGAGATGGCGAAGAAGATCGAACGTTGTAAGGCACAGATGCAGGGACAGGCGGATCTGCCGGAGGCGCTTGCCAGTGCGGAGATTTTTTCAAATCTGTATTCCCGTATGGTTTCTGTGGGCTTTCGTTCCGGATCCATGGATGTGGTGATGCTGCAGATCGCATCGCATTATGAAGAAGAAACTGACCGGCAGTTGTCAAGGATTGTATCCATTATTGAACCTACCCTGGTCATTATTCTGTCACTGATTGTAGGCGTTATCCTGCTTTCGGTATTGCTTCCGCTTATGGGAATCATGGCGAGCATTGGATGATGTGATTCTGCCTGGCTTTAGCTGTGTGTAGATGAAGAATAAGAACAAAGATGTTCTGAGAATTGATGTCTATCTGAAATATATGCAGTCTGAAATTTTCGGGAGAGTAATATGCACCGATTTACTACAAAATTTAACCGTTATGAATATCGTCGTTTTCCGGTCCGGATGTTGTATCTGGTCTGTCCGGTAATTCTGGTGCTGTTCTGGGTTATGATCCATTCCGTGGATCAGTCTACCTTGGACAGGCAGCAGGATAGTCTGCAGAATGCAATTGACCGGGATATTATCCATTGCTATGCCGTGGAGGGGTTTTATCCACCGAGCCTTTCCTATATGGAAGAGCATTATGGGCTGACCTATGATAAAGACTTGTTTTTTGTGGACTATCAGCCGGTGGGGTCTAATATGCGGCCGGAGGTTACCATTATTTTGAAGTAACCACATGAGTAAAACTTGAATAAAACCAAACTGTTATTTATGAAAACAGAGCAGTAATAGAGAAATATAAGCAGTAGATAAACGTTATGAATGGAAGAGATCTATGAATCAGAAGCAGGATAAACACATTGTAGATGTTCTATTTGTCATTGGCTTGTTCTGTATATTTGCACTCTCTTCGTTTTTTTTGATTTCGATTGGAGCAAATATTTACCGCAAGACGGTGGCACATATGGATGAAAATTTTAATACGAGAACCTCACTGTCTTATGTGGTGGAAAAGATCCGTCAGGCCGATGCGGAGGGAGCAGTATCAATCGGTACGTTCGAAGGAAATCCGGTGGTCATTCTTTCTTCAGAAGTGAATGGGATAGAGTATCATACTTATATTTATGAATATCAAGGAATGCTTAAGGAGCTGATGGAACGCAGTGATATATCGCTTTCTGCTTCCGCAGGACAGGATATTCTGGCTATGGAGCGGTTTGAAATTACAGCAGTGAATGATCATCTGGTTCAATGTACGATGAAAACCCCGGAGGAAAACACCATAAGCTTTTATATTTGTATTCGATCAGGAGGATTCGAAGATGCAGACGAAAAATTCTTCTAAATCCGGAATATTTTTGATGGAACTGATTCTTTCCATCCTGTTCTTTTCAATTGCGGCAGCAGTCTGTGTGAAGCTATTCGTAACTGCCCACCGGCTGAGTGACCAGAGCGTGAACCTAAATCATGCGGTTTCCATGGCAGAAAGTATTGCGGAAGCTTTTTACGGATGTAATGGGAATGCCGGAGAACTGGAGGCACTGTTCCCGGATGCCAGAATGAATCAGACGGATGAACAGACGATATTCACCATCAACAATGCCGAAGAGGAATTATGTGCATTTGTAAAAATCAATGCATCAGAAGAACTGACCACGTGCGAGATTCGTGTTGGAATGCTACGGCAGGTTACGGCATATCAGGAACAGGGGACAGAATTTGATTCTGTTTATGAATTGCAGCTCACTTTGTTTCCGCGGGAGGAATTGGCAGATGAAACGGAATAGGGATTTTGGACTGAGCATCGGAGCACCGTCTATTGTGGTAATCATGGTGATCCTGTGTCTGGTCTGCTTTGCAGGGCTGTCGATTGTAAGTGCGAATGCGGATCTCACATTAAGCCGTAAGCTGGCAGAGCGCACAAGTGCATATTATCAGGCATGTAATGAAGCACAGGAGGACCTTTTGGAGGCATCAAAAAAAGAGCCTTTGGAAGACTCTTTTTCCTGTGATTATGTGATGAATGAAAATCAGATCTTATCGGTGAGTGCATCCTTTTTGGAAACAGCGTCCGGAGAGAGGACTTATACAATTACACGGTGGCAGGTCGTTACCACGCAGACACCGGAGCTGGATCAGTCCCTACCGGTCTTTACTGGCAACTAATACGCCGTGAATGACGGTTCGGTTGTTGCTGTGAAGACCGTGACAGGTAGATAAAGTAATGAGTCTCGTGTCTTCGTTCAGGGACTCTTCTAACATGGGATCATTCCAGTAGTAGGCTGCGGCATTGCGGATGTATTCCACATAGTCGGCCTGTTCTTCTGCAGTCTGGGTCAGATCATAGGTATGGGAAGAGTCATTCGTGATATAGGCAGCACAGATCTCATACATCATAACCTTCTCTTTGGTAAAAATATAAATATAAGGATCTTCTTCGATAATGGAAGGATCGTTCAGGAGCTTTTTCAGGGAACCGAACATCGTTCCATTTCTCATGTTATGACCGTAAATAATTGTGTTGAAGTGGGAAAAGTCGGGCTTATTCAGAAAGTCCATAAAGATGGCCCCGGAGCTGTTCCTGACATTTTCAAAGGTGTAATGTGTGTAATAATCGTTGTCAATGCCACGGACAATCGGATAACTCAGTTCTAACGGTGCGTAGTAAATCCATCCGACAAAGTCCCCATTGATCTTCGTCAGAGCATCGTAATCAATATCAAGATCAACGGCAATCTGCGGTCCTTCGATGACTTCTTCCACAGCCTCTTCGGTATTCCCACTGTCGGCAGTATCCTTGATCTCCTGTGCTGCTTTGACAGAATCCTGTGTTACCGTTGCGTATTTCTCCAGATTTGCATAGGTATTGATTCCCTTCTGATATTCCCTGATTAAGAGAACAATGTTTGTTGCGGCAATCACCATCAGAAGCAGCGATGCAGCCAGTACAATTTTCCAGATCAGAGTTTTCATTGTATTCCCCTTTTTAAACAATGTATTGTGAATAGTATTCCGAATAGTTATATTTTAAACTATAATACGGTAAAAATCTATATACAAAAGATGATTGACGAATGAAAAACAGAATGCTATGATAGGTTCATAAGAAGGTGCTACCGTAAAGCAACGGTTCGCCTCGATTTTTAGTTACTTGTTAAAAAGCAACCTACTCTTGGCTTGGGCGGTTGCTTTTTTGATGTCTGGATCTTCTGTCGGTCTCATTTTGCAGGATACTGATCACGGTAACAATGATGCTGATGATTGTTACTACAATACCTGCGATTCCGACAGTAAGCTCTATTGTCAATAAAGGATACATATGATCTAGTGTTCTTAATGAAGTTTGAATTCCATATATTAAATAAAGAGGCTTTCGGAAAAGGCTAACGATATGCTGAATTACATCTGGGCAGTAATGATTGTGATAGGGATTATCTACGGTGCAATTACAGGCCATATGAAAGAGGTTACTGAGGCTGCATTACAAAGTGCACAGGATGCGGTCACATTATGCTTTACCATGACAGGAGTTATGGCATTCTGGGTGGGACTTATGCAGGTAGCAGAGGAATCCGGATTGATAGAGAAGCTTACCCGGATGCTGTCACCATTTATTTCATTCATGTTTCCACGGATTCCACAAGGGCACAAATCCAGGGATTATATCTCAACCAATATTATTGCAAATGTGTTGGGACTGGGATGGGCCTGTACTCCGGCCGGTCTCAAAGCCATGGAAGAGCTGGCAAAATTGCAGGAGGAGCGTGGTGTTCCGGAAGAGAAATGTCACTATGCCAGCAATGAAATGTGCACGTTTCTGATTCTCAATATTTCTTCTTTGCAACTTATTCCGGTCAACATGATTGCATACCGGACCCAATATGGAAGTGTGAATCCGGCAATCATTATTGCGCCTGCCATGATCGCTACAGCGGCAGGGCTGCTCGTCTCAATCCTGTATTGCAAAGCCAAAGATAAATTGATATGATGTAAAAGTGCAGCAGAAAAACAAGCGACTGCGGAGCAGGCATTTTTTTTTCTTGCACTTTTAACGAATATGCATCTGCCGAAGGCAGATAGAGAGTGCGAAGCACGGGCATATGAGTCTGTGAGTGAATTAACAGTGCAGCAGGAAAATAAGCGACTGCGAAGAGGATATTAACGGAGATAAAATGAGATATCAGATCAGACATGCACTGGTACAATACGGTGCGGAAACCATTATTGAAGATGTAAACTTTGACATACATGACCATGAAAAAATTGCGATCGTCGGACGCAACGGCTGCGGCAAGACGACCCTTTTGAAACTGATTGCCGGGGATATTACCATGGCAAATATCGACAGTGATGAAAGCTGTGGCATTGCGATGGCGGGAAACCAGAAGATCGGCTATCTGCGTCAGATCAGCTTTGAAGATCAGGAAATTTCTGTAGAAAATGAAATTTTGAAGGTGTTTGAACCGGTATTTGCCTGTGAACGCAGGATGAAAGAACTTACGGACATCATGGAGACCGATCATGACCAGAAATGGATGTATGAGTATTCCTCTCTACAGGATCAAATGGAGGCCATGGGGGGATATACCTATCGCCGGGACATGGAGACGATGTTCCAGAAGTTCGGTTTTGACCTGAAGGATATTACCAGACCGATCGGAACATTTTCCGGAGGACAGCAGACGAAGGTTGCTTTTATTAAGCTTCTCCTGAGCCGTCCGGATATTATGCTTCTGGATGAGCCCACGAACCACCTGGATCTGCCAACGATTGAATGGCTCGAAGGATATTTAAAGAACTATAACAAGGCGGTTGTAATCGTTTCCCATGACCGGATGTTCTTAGACCGCATCATTGATGTGACTTATGAAATTGAATATCATCGGATCAAACGGTATCCGGGAAATTATACCACCTTCATGAAATTGAAGGAGGAGGCTGCTCTGAAACAGGAAAAGGATTATGAAGAGCAGCAGAAAGAGATCAAGCGTCTTACCGAGTGGATTGAGAAGTGGAAAAATACCCCGACCAAGGTCGCTTCGGTGCATTCCAAAGAAAAGCAGTTAGAGCACATGGTTCTGATCGAGAAGCCCCGCAGATTTGATACCAAGGCATTCCGCGGTCAGTTCCTTCCGAGGACAACCAGCTATACCGATGTACTGACGCTGAAAGCACTGGAAATCGGATACGATCATGTGTTGAGTAAGGTATCCTTTACCCTGAAAAAGGGAGAGCGTGTTGCGATTATCGGAGAAAACGGAAAGGGAAAATCTACCCTGTTAAAGACTTTGATGGGACAGATTCCTCCGCTTGGGGGAAGTTATACCGTCGGAACCGGTGTGGAGGTCGGTTATTTTGACCAGCAGGCAGCAGTTGCAGAAAGTATGTATCCGGATAAGACCGTACTCAATGATTTCTGGGACATGTATCCGACTTTGAAGGAAGTAGAGGTGCGTAATGCATTAGGAAGCTTCCTTTTTACCGGAGAAGAAGTATTTAAGACGCTCGGACAGCTTTCCGGAGGAGAAAAGGTACGTCTTGCCTTGTGTAAGATGTTTAAGATGCGCCCGAATCTTCTGATTCTGGATGAGCCGACGAACCATATGGATCTCATTGGCAAGGAAGCGCTGGAGAATATGTTGAAGAATTATACCGGAACGATCCTGTTTGTTTCCCATGACCGTTACTTTATCAAGGAAATCGCTACCGGAATGCTTGATTTTAAGCAGGATAAAACGGTCTTTTATGATTGCGGTTATGAGGAATATCTGGAACGTCTGCAGAAAGAAGAACTGAAGCAGCAACAGCTGAATCAGGAAAAGGAAGAGGCAGAACGAAACGAAAAGAAATCGGATAAAGCACCAACATTGAAGGATGTTTTTGACAAGAAGACCTATTATAATCCCGGTAAAATTCTGTCCCGATTAAAGCAGCAGATGGCAAAGTATGAAAAGCAGCTGGAAGAAAGCGAACAGAGACTTGCGGATTTGCAGATGCAGATCATGGATCCGGCACTGGCTTCCGACTACACGAAGCTTATGGAGCTTGAAGAGCAGAAGCAGAAGGAAGAGCAGAACCAGGAAAGCCTTCTTGAAAGGATGCTTGAGACAGAAACTGAGCTGGAGGAGATGCAACAGCAATAGAGCTTACTGTCGGGATCGTGGGTATTGTAGTAACAATCATCAGCATCATTATTACCATGATCAATATCCTGCATAATGAGACCGACAGAAGATCCAGACATCAAAAAAGCAACCGCCATGCCGAATGTAGGTTGCTTTTTTGATCAATAACCTATAAACTAGGCGAACCGTTGCTTTACGGTAGCACCTTCTTAGTAGATTTATCATAGCATTCTGTTTTAAATTGGTCAATCCTGATTAAAATAAGAAATATCGGATATTGTCAATTGTATTGTATTTTGCTTATACACTATTCTCTTTTTAAATGTACACAATATTCATATCTGTCAGCAATGATTTTAGTAATACTACATTCGAAAGCCATGTCATTCAGATACCCAATTCGTTTATTATATAATAGGGGTTCGCCAATGGGAACTCGAAGAATTTGCGAATCCAGGAAATCTGCCTTAATAGCAGTGATATGATCTACTGCTGTGGTTAGTATAATATTATATTGTGTTTCAAGAAATTCATATAAATCCACAAATTTGCTAGAATGGTTTTCAAGCCCCTGAAGGTAATCTGGCCTTAAAAAATTGACGATAATTGATATGGGCAAACCATTGGCATACTGAACCTGTTCAATTTTGTAAACTTCTGCGCCTTCTTTTTGGTTTAGTGCATCATTCACATAACTGGGAGGGATTATTTTTTTAATATAATCACCCTGAATAGTTACTTCGTAACCCTTTTCAATTAAACTCTCGGGGAGAGAGGTAAGGCTGTTGAGTCTCTGAATAGTAGAAATATCTACTATTTCCGTTCCATGACCTTGCATGACTTTTAGATATCCTTCAGATTGAAGCATGCTGATTGCTTTTCTGATGGTTGTTCGACTTACCTGAAATATCTTTTCCAGTTCGGGTTCGGGAGGAAGTAACATACCTGTTTTATAATTTCCATCCAGAATATCACGTCTGATTTGCGCATAAACTCTTTGATATGCAGATATTTTCTTATTCATCCACTAAATCTCCTAATATTAATATTTATGGTTGATATTTCTGTTTGGTTAAAAGAAATATTCCATATCATTTCTAAATTATTTACTTTATAAAACAGATTATATAAATCATAACACAAACATCATTATGAAACAATAATAAAATATCTAAAATAACAATATATTTGTAAATAATATACAATAATAATTCTATAAATACAACAAAAATAATGAAAATGCAAAAAGATATTGACAAAACATAACGATGAATTTAACATTATATATAAGATGAAACATAATTATGTTTAAGCAAAAGATGAAAGGAGATTAGAAATGGATTTATCGAACTTTGTATTAAATAATGGACTTAAAATTCCAAGCATTGGGTTTGGAACGTGGGAACTCCCAGAGGGAGAAAAAACAGCATGTGCAGTAAAAAATGCGATTTCGGTGGGATATAAGCATATTGATACAGCAGCTGCTTATGAAAATGAAAGGAGTATAGCTGAGGGAATCAGACAGTCAGGAGTCCGAAGAGAAGATGTTTTTGTCACGAGTAAAGTGTGGCTAACATCTATGGGTTATGAAAAAACATTATTATCATTTAAAGAAACATTATCTGAATTAGATACGGATTACCTAGATCTGTTGCTTATTCATGTACCTGCTGTGGAAAGTATGGTGGAGCAATGGCAGAGGCTTAATCTATCTACATGGAAGGCCATGGAACACCTTTATAAGGAAGGCTATGTAAAAGCAATTGGTGTAAGTAATTTCCGGACACATCATATGACACCATTATTGGAAGAAGCGGAAATTACTCCAATGGTAAATCAGATAGAGTTTCATCCGGGGATGATGCAGAGCGAGGCAGTCAATCTGTGTAAAGAACATAATATACTTGTGGAAGCATGGAGCCCTCTGGGAAATGGAAAGTTGCTGCAGGCTGAGCAGCTTGTCAGGATGGCAGAAAAATATAATAAGACAACTGCTCAGTTGTGTATTCGGTGGTGTCTGCAGCATGGAGTACTTCCGTTGCCAAAATCTTTATCGCCGGCTCATCTGGCTGATAATCGAAATGTGTTTGATTTCGAGATCTCAGATGAAGATATGAAAACAATCGATCTGCTTCCTCCTATTGGCGGAGTGTTTTGGAATATGGATGAGCCTCGTAAACTGTTTTATCTGGCAAGAGAACTTCATTTGTAATAATTGGCAATTATAAGGGGATAAGAGCCTGAGAGGAGGGTTATGGGAAGGATCTTATTAGAAAGAACGAAGAAATATTTATTCATTCCATATGAAGAGGGAACTGTTGATCAGAAGATTCAGATAAGAGGCAAATCGAAAAAAGATTTCTCCTTTTATTACCCTATTGCCTCCAGCCATGTCAGTGGCTGGGGGAGAATTGAACTCCCAATTGAGATGGTTGGGGAAACAGTGGAGATTATTACAGAGCGTGATGCAATGATAGAGGCAATTTACACTCGAGAACAATGCTATGGATTAGTAGAAAGACATCCGATGGAACCATGGATACATTTTCATATTCCGTTTGGAAAGATACTGAGTGTAAAATCCTTATATCAAGATGGTAAAGAAAACTGGCGTATGTATCTGTTAGAAGATTTTTCCATGGGACTTCAAAGCAATAAGGGGATGATACGGGAATATGAAAGCAAGGATTTATATTATTGGAAAGAAGTAGGGAAGGAAATTTCAGATTTCAGAATTGCTGATAACACAGAAAATTTTCCGTTGGTTGGAGATGTTGAAGAGTTTATCAGAGCTACAGATAAAAATGGAGATACCTATGGATTTGCACTGAGCAAAACATTTCGTCTAGAACAGAGTCCTGTGACAAATGTATTAAGTATTCCCATAAACATAAATGGAAACAAAATACAACCTATAAAAGAGTTGAAACGTCTTCGCGTCTGGAAACGAGACTGGTATTTAAAAGAAATTGAAAAGGAATTTTATTTTGAGTGTCGTTTTCAGATTGAGCCAGGAGAATGGCCAGGAATTACTATTGTAGACAAGGCTCGCACGGTGGAAGACATACGGGCAGGAGTAATAGAAGTTGAGTTAGAAATTCTGGTTGGTATGGAAGAAGAGATTTTGATTGAGTTGTCTGGACTGCACTGGAAATGGAGTGCATTGACACAGAAACTGAGATGCAAAGATTATGAGATACCAGTTACGGAAAAGGATGGGAGACTGGTGCTGCATTTCTTTTGCGACCACGTTGTTCAGGAGGTTTTTGCAGATTCCGGAGTAGGAATGCTGGTTACATATTCCGAAGAAATTAAGCAAACAGTCCACAATATCCAGAATAAAGAAATTGAAAATATTCAGAATCCGACATTTCAACTCAGGTACTATGAAGACCCCTATGTTAAAATCAAGACAAAAGGAAACACATCATCCATTATTGCAATGCATGTGTATGCTTTACGACAGCCAGATTACTCACAGAAAAACAAAAAAATTCTTCACGATATAGTTGAGGGAGAATGCGTCTATCAATGTGAGCATTATACTATTTATGAAAATGCAATAGATGATATGGTTTATGGAAGTCCGAAGACATGGGTTTTGGATTGTGGAACCCGGGTTCTGTCGCCTATAAGAACGACAGAAGATTTTCAGTGGGCAAATACTCCTTGGGGAGATATGACAAGGATTATTGACAGGGGAGAGATGTGGAATTTTCATGGATATGAGGATTTTCCACAATTACAAACCGGAATTCAGACAGTAGATGCAGCTTATAATTTGGCGGTTGATATTCTAGAGAAAAATCTGAGTGAAGTTTATGCAATGCCAGGAAATGAAGGATTGCTCAATGCAGGCCTGTTACAAGGAAAGGGTGAAGGATTTGGCGTGTGGGTGAGAGATACCTGCCATAATGCATTCCGGATAGCTAATTTTCTGATCCCTGATAGAATAAGAAAGTCTTTGATCTTTGTTACGCGCAGAGGGTTTGATAATGGAAGTGATTCAGCAGCAATGCCACCGATTGCGATATGGGATTATTATCAGGCTACTGCAGATAAATCTATCTTATTTGAGACATATGATGATCTTTTAAAATTTGTTTCAAAAGCAGACTCTATTTATGATGGGGATCAAGGGCTTATGCATGCGGAACATTCTGTTGCCCAGGATGCATTTACGGAAAAACATAATAGTGGATATTCATTAAGTCCTCAAATCTATTATGCTAATATGTATTTTGCTATGGCTGAAATATGTGATACACTTCAAAAGGATTCGAAAAAGAGTATAGAGTTTAAACAGAAGGGTACAACGATATTAAATAATGTAAAAAGTCAATACTGGAATGCTGAAAAGGGTTGTTTTACAAGTGGACCACAAGGAAGCGAAGCGTATGAAAAGGGTATATGGGAAGCAACAGGAGCGGAGGCATGTGTTTGGCCAAAGTTTCATGTGTCAGATCATCAGCAGAGACAGACATTTTTGCAGACAATTAAAACCCAGAAAAATGCTTTAAATGATTTTGGCTTAAACTGGTATCCTTTTGAGGAAGGAAAGAATCATTTCTGGAATACCTGTTGGGTATCCTGGACAGAAGGAATTGCTGTAGCAGCAAATCATGAAGGCGATATGGAATTATTAAGGAAACTCATATTTCAACAGGTAAGAAATGTAGTTGTTAACAAAACATTTCATGAAGCAGTAGATTATTCAACCGGAAGAGCCTGGAGATGGCCAGGGCTGACATGGCATGCTTCGGCATTCCTTGGATACTTTATGTTTGGATTATTGGGAATGTCCTATGAGAAGGAGGGATTATTGATATCACCATGTATCCCGCAGGAATTTTCTCATATGAAGCTTTGTAATTTAAGATATAGGGATGCTGTATTTGAGATTGAAATATGTGGAAGCGGAAATCAGTTTGATATATATGTTGATGATTCAAAAACAGAGTTTATTGATGTAGCTATTAAGGGAAGGCACAGAGTGATGCTCTGCCCAAAACATTAGCGAAGGAGGAAATGATATGAAACGGAGATTATTAAGTTTGGTAATGGCAACAGGGCTATTAGTAAGTCTGATTACAGGATGTGGAAAAACCGAAGCCTCTTCTGAGAAGAAAGTAACAATTGTTTTTGGAGATCAGGTAGCAAATGTAGAGGAATCTTCAAAATATCTATGGGATGTCGCACAGGAATTTATGAAAAAAAATCCGGATATTACCATAGAATTTCAAGGCAGTGATCATGAAGACTATATTTCAAAACTGAAAATGGCTACACAATCAGATAGCTTACCGGATGTTTTCTGGATTGAACCAAGTATGTTGTCGGAATTCTCTGAGAATGGATATATATACGATCTTACAGAAGATGCCAAGGTAAGGGGGATTATGGACAGATTTCAGGATGGTATGTTAGACGTTAATATGGTGGATGGAAAATTATATGGGCTTCCGAGTGAAGTAATGTTGCCATGTTATTATTATAATAAAGAGATCTTTAAAAAATATAACTTAGAAGTTCCCAAAACCTGGGATGAATTTCTTGAGGTATGTAAAGTATTATCAGCTGAAGGCGTGACACCGATTGCTAAAGGAGCACTTTCCAACTGGTCTGTTTGGAACTGGCAGAATATTTTTGTCCGATATGGATTTTTTAACGATATAGACGATATTTTGAATGGAGAAAAGAGCTTCAATAATGACAATTTCATTCACGCATATGAAAAAATTAAAGAGCTTAGTGATGCGGGAGCCTACGCAGAGAATGTAAAAACTATTGATTACTACCAGGCAATTGAAGTATTTCTGGCAGGAAACGCAGCCATGCTTGATTCAGGAAATTTCGCTTGCAGAGATATTGAGAATAGTGAGATTGCAAATGAAGTAGGATGTTTTTCCTATCCGTTAATAGAGAATGGGGTAACGGATGAAATGACAAGAATAGGAACATTTAATGGACCGTATGCGGTATCTTCTAAAGCAGCAAGCGATGAAGCAAAAAAAGAAGCAATATTTAAATTCTTTGAATTTTATTACAGTGAGGAGGGCGCTCAGATAGTAGCAAATACCAATATGCTGCCAACTTCAAAATTTAGTGGTACAGTTGATGCAGAAAAAAATCCGGTTTTTGCTCAAATTGTAGATCTTTATAATGAAGAAGGATGGTCCAATCAATTCCAGCCGTATGGTTATATGGCTACAAATGTTGCAGACACCTGGGCAGATTCTATGTGGGGTGTAGCATTAGGAAACTATACACCAGAAGAGGCAGCCGAAAAGGTAGAACAGGAAATTAGGTACTGATAAAAATCTGGCGACTGTCAGAACAGTTTCTGACAGTCGCTTTTAAAGGAGGAGGAACTAATGTTAAGTAATAAAAAAAGTATTATGCTATTTTCTATACCATCCTTTCTCTTTTATACCGTATTTATTATTGTATCAACTTTTTCGACAATTAAATACAGTTTTACTGACTTTTCAGGAATAGGAAAAGCAAATTTTGTAGGGATGGAAAACTACAAACGTTTATTAACGGATGAAATATTTATAAAATCATGCAGTAATACGATCATCATTTTGATGGTTTCCTTTTTACTTATTCTGCCGATTTCTTTTTTCTTGGCTTATGTATTGGATTGGAATTTTAAAGGGAGTTCAGCGGTCAAAGCTCTTAATTTTACTCCCTATATTATTGCTCCGGTTATTGTGGCAACTATTTGGGTATTCCTTTTGGATCCTACAATGGGAGTTATAAATAATGCTTTAAGGATAGTTGGACTTGAAAAATTGCAGCAGGAATGGATAGGTGGGAATACCAAAACTCCATATAGTATTGGTGTTGTATATGCGTGGCAATCTATTGGATATTATGCAACTATCTTTTTGGCAGGATTAAAGACTGTACCAACAGAAATTTATGAGGCATCTTCCATAGAAGGTGCAAATGCATGGCAAAAGCTTCGATATATTACATTACCGATGATAAAGGATTCTATAGTCATTGTAATAGTATTGGCTGTTAATGGAGCACTGAAAATATTTGAGTTGGTATATCAGATGACCAATGGTGGTCCAAATCATAAGTCTGAAACAGCGGTTACCTACATGTATTATATCATGTTCAAATCCGGGAAGTATTCTTATGGCTCGGCTATGGCTGTTGTAGTGTTGGTAGCATGTATGATTTTTACGTTGATTTATATTAGAAATGTGAAAGATAACTTGGAGTAAGGAGGAGTAAAGGTGAAAAAATCAAAAGTATATTATGTTCTGCTTTTTATAGTTATTCTTGTTACTCTGCTTATGATATTTCCTTTTGTATGGACAATTGTCATGTCTTTCAAAACGGATAATGATATTATCAATGCACCATTAGCCTTACCTAAGGTATGGAATTTTGATAACTATGTGAGGACATTGAAAACGTTGAATATATTTGCAATGTATAAGAATACTATTATTGTTGTTGTTACAACCCAGATTGTTTCATTGGTTATCACATTTATGAGTTCTTTTGCTATTTGCAGAATGAAGTTTCAAAACAGAAAAATCAAGAATCTTTTATATACATATTACTTACTGGGGATTAGTGTTCCAGTATATATTTTGTTATTTCCAATTTATAGAATCAATATTCGGCTTGGGGTGTTGGATACACTTTGGAGTCTGATCTTACCATATATTGCAATTACAATTCCCTTTAATACACTGCTATTTGTGGGTTTTATGAAAGGATTTCCGAAGGAACTGGAAGAAGCGGCAATTATTGATGGCTGCGATCTTATTCATCTTTGCATAAGAGTTGTTGTACCAATTTTAAAACCTGTAATTGCAACGGTAACTATTTTTAATGTAATTTATAACTGGAATGAATTTCCCTTTGCAGTAACCTATATTTCGAGTTCAGCTAATTATACGATTTCTTTAGCGACATCTATGTTCAAAGGGGCATACAGCAGGGATTATAGTGCAATGATAGCGGCAGCAGTTCTGATTATGATTCCACAGTTGATTTTCTATGCTCTTTTACAAAAACAAATTATTGCAGGGATGACCGAAGGTGCAGTGAAGGCATAAATTTATAATAAGAAGAGGAGGACAGAATAATGAATTGTAGCGATAAAATTACAAGAGAACAGTTATGTCGGATGTTTGATCATACAAATCTGAAGGCTTATGCAGACAAAGAGATGTTGCAAACACTTTGTGAGGAGGCCAAAGAAAATCATTGTGCAATGGTGGCAATTAATTCATCACCGGTGTCTTACTGTAAGGAATTGTTAAAGGATACAGATATTCATGTTGGTGCGGCTATTTCTTTCCCATTAGGTCAGACTACGGTTGCTGCAAAAGTATTTGAAGCACAGAATGCGATTGAAAATGGTGCTGATGAAATCGACTATGTTATTAATATTGGAGAATTGAAAAATAAGAATTATCAATATATTGAATCAGAAATGAAAGCTATGGTGGAACTATGCCGTAGCCACAATGTGATTTCCAAGGTGATCTTTGAAATTTGTTATTTGACAGAAGATGAAATTAAAAAGGTCTCTGAAATCGCAAAAAAAGTAAAACCGGATTATATTAAGACAAGCACCGGATTTGGAACATCAGGAGCTGTAAAAGAGATTGTCAGATTGATGAAGGATTGTGTTGGAAAAGATGTAAAAGTAAAGGCTGCTGGTGGGATACGCTCATGGAAAACATGTGCAGAGATGATTGATGCAGGAGCAGAAAGAATAGGAACGAGCAGTACCATAAAGATACTGCAGGAATTTGATGAAGTAAGGGCAGGAAAATCAATTTGAAAAACAAAGGGAGGTGTTGGGATGACCAGATATCTTCTTGCACATGATTTGGGTACGTCAGGAAATAAGGCAACTCTGTTTTCAGCAGAAGGCGCGTTGATTCAAAGCGTTGTTTATCCTTATGATACACATTATTTTAATGGTACATGGGTTGAACAGGATGCATGGGATTGGTGGAAAGCGGTTTGTGAAAGCACCCGTGAACTGCTAAAAAAAACAGAAATACAAGCTGATGCAATTAAAGCAGTCAGCTTCAGTGGGCAGATGATGGGATGTCTCTGCGTTGATAAAAATGGAGTTCCACTTAGACCTGCTATTATTTGGGCAGATCAAAGAGCGACAGAACAGTCTGCACAAATTGACGAAAAAATAAATCAATATGATTATTATAGAATTGTTGGTCATAGAAATATCGCATCTTATGGAATACAGAAATTTATGTGGATTCGGGATCATGAGAGAGAGATTTATGAAAGAACCTATAAAATTTTAAATGCAAAAGATTATATTGTGTATTGCCTGACGGGTAAATTCTGTACAGATTATTCGGATGCAAATAGTTGTGGATTTTTTGATTTGAAACGATTGTGCTGGTCGGAACAGTTATTGGAATATGCCAAAATTCCAATAGAGAAATTACCGGAAATATTTCCTTCCTCGCATATAGCCGGGGGCATCACGGATATAGCGGCAAGAGAGACAGGACTTGCTGTAGGTACTCCAGTCGTTATTGGTTCTGGAGATGGAGTGGCTGCAAATGTAGGAGCTGGTTCTACGGAGCCAGGAACAGCATATTGTTGTGTTGGAACTTCCGCGTGGATTGCGTCTACATCGGAGGAACCAATATTTGATGAGAAGATGCGGACGGTTACATGGGCGCATATGGTGCCGGGATTATATGCACCAAATGGAACTATGCAGTATGCAGGTGGATCTTACAATTGGTTAAAAAACACAATCTGTCATATGGAATGCTATTTAGCAAGGCAAAACCACTGTTCACCATATGAATATATGAATAGGGAAGCTGAAGAAAGCAAAGCTGGTTCTAATGGAGTTATTTTTCTTCCATATTTGCTGGGAGAGAGAGCTCCCAGATGGGATATGAATGCCAAGGGATGTTTCCTTGGATTAAAGCCGGAAAACACACGGGGTGATATCCTACGAAGCGTTTTGGAGGGTGTTGCTTTGAATCTTTCATTAATTCTGGATGTATTGCAGAATAATATGAATATAAAAGAAATTACAGTGCTTGGTGGAGGTGCAAAAGGAAGAACATGGTGTGAAATTATGTCAGATGTATTTCAGACAAATCTTTTAATTCCGGATTTACTGGAGGAGGCCGGAGCCATGGGAGCTGCTGTGAATGGCGGTGTAGGAGTTGGACTCTATAAAAATTATTCGGCAATCCAATCCTTTATTAAGATAAAAGATAAGATCCAACCTTCCAAAGAAAACCTGGAAATTTATCAGGAAACCAAAGCAAAATTTAACGAATATTATAATAGTTTAAAAAGGGCTTTTGGATAAAACATAATCAAAATAACAGAGAGTTACTAATTCCAGCAACTCTCTACTATTTTGATGGTCTATCAGTTTTATTTTTTCTCTGATTTAAGATTGGTTTTGGTTAATATATATTATATTACATATAGTTTGGATAATATATTATCCCAAACTTGATAAAAATTGCAATTTGGGCTAATATATTAGCATGATTAATTTATATCAAAAAACATGGAAAGAAATTAATACAGAGATTGCAGAGAGAATGGTTCAGTTTCGTAAGAGAAAGAAAATTTCACAGAAAAGTCTTGCCTTAAGATCCGGTGTAAGTCTCGGATCATTAAAGAGATTTGAACAAACGGGGGAGATTTCACTTCAGTCGCTTACGAAAATAGCTATAGCACTTGAAGTAGAGGGAGAACTTGAAGAATTATTCAGCAAGGTACCATTTGCTTCTATTGAAGAGGTAATTCGTACACAGACTAAATAAATAGGACCTTTTCCTTTAATTGTTATTATTGCAGTTGTGGTAGACCTTATATTGAAGGGTAATGGATTAAAATTAAGGAGGATTGAAAAGAAAGGATGATAACAGGACGAAAAATAGCACATATTGGAATTGCGGTAAACGATGTGAAAGCTGATGCGGAATGGTATATCAAAATGCTTGGATGTGAAACTATGGGGATTTTTTTTACGCCCAATGGGGAGGAAGTGCATTTTCTGAAAGGAAATGGAGTGGTTTATGAATTGTTTCAGCCAATTGTACCAGTGCCTGAGGCGCTGGAGGGAAAGATAGACCATCTTGCACTGGAATCTGAGAATATTGATCAGGATTACCTTGAATGCCAAAAGAACGGATATGAGATATGTACGGATGGTATTCAGTCGATCCCCTCATTTTGGGAAAATGGAATTAAATATTTTAAAATAAAAAGTCCAACAGGGGAAGAGATCGAATTCTGTCATATTTTATGAGACCATGATATGTAGAATTCTTGTATTGCTATAATCAAAGTGGAAGAAAGGGTGCAGGATTTTCAATCCTGAGCCCTCATTTCCTTCCGGTAAATCGCCTGGAAATAAATAATTTCAGCCGCTGCAGTAATGGCCCAGGAGAAGATATAGAGCAGGTACAGTGACGGAATGGTTTTAAAGTAGGCGAAGATGGTATAGATCCAGATCACACGGAAGACGCAGGATCCCATGATGACGATAAAGGTGGGAACAACCGTCTTGCCAAGTCCACGGGAGGCGGCGATGGTACAATCCATAAAAGCAGAGAACGCATAGGATACGCTCATAATTTTAAGGCGGTACATGCCAAGCTCGATTACCGCAGGATCGGAAGTAAATAATAACAGGAAATCAGGACCCATAAAGAGGATCGTAAGTCCGAGAATCAGTCCGATAAAGAAGGAATAGGACAGACTTACAAAGTAACTCTTTAAGACGCGGTCCTTTTTCTTTGCGCCGAGATTCTGTCCCATGAAGCTGCTGCAGGCAACATAAAAAGCGGCCATGACTTCATATACCGGTCCGTCTGCATTGGCGGCAGCAGAATTGGCGGCAACCATAGTTGCCGAGAAGCTGTTGACACCAACCTGAACGAAGAGGTTGGCGAACATGAAGACCATATTTTGTAAGCCGGAAGGAAGTCCCAGCTTTAAAATTGCAATCAGCTTATCCTTTAGCACGAGAGAATGCAAAGGCTGATGACGCAGAGAAATCGTGTATACGTTGTCTCCATGCGTAAGGGCATGGGTGATTAATATGGCAGAGATATACTGTGAAATAATACTTGCAATGGCAACACCGGCAACATCCAGGTGAAAAACAATGACAAGCAGCAGGTTTAAGGCAACATTGACCACTCCGGCAATGGACAGGAAATAAAGTGGCTTTTTCGTATCTCCGGCAGCGCTTAAAATGGCATTACCACAATTGTACACACCGACAGCCGGGAGTCCCAGGAAATAAATCCGCAGATACAGAACCGCTCCATCGATCAGCTCCGGTTTGGTATTCATTAAAGAAAGAATCCCACGAGCACTGGAAATTCCGACAAGAAGAAGGAGAATTCCCATACACAGGCAAAGCACGTAAGCGGTTGTAATGGTTTCTTTTGCTTCTTTCTTATTACCTGCACCGATGTGGAGGGCAACGAGTACATTGATTCCGCCGCCGACACCAATCAGAAAACTCGTAAATAAAGTTACGAGTATTGCTGTGGAACCAACGGATCCTAAAGCATTACTTCCGGCAAATTTGCCGACAACAGCAATATCTGCCATATTGAAGAGCACCTGCAAGAGGTTGCTCAGCATTAATGGCAGACTAAATAAAAAGATTTTTTTCCCTAAAGAACCTTCTGTTAAGCTTTGTTCTAATTGTTTCATTTCTTCACCTGTGGTATGATGTAATTAAATGCAAAGAAAACAAGCGGCTGCGGAGCAGACATTTGGTTTTTTTGGCCGCATTAACAATACAGCCTATCCATTCTATACCGAAATATAAACAGATACAAGAGGAATTTACAGTGGAAGCAATAGAAAATAACCCAAATAACGTTATCGAAGAAATACAGGAGAATACTGCAGTAATAAAACAGCTGCCAAAGCTGGATGAAATGGATCATTTCATGGAGCTGCTGCATGATGCCAAGGGCCTGATGAGCCGGTATCGCTGCGCCATTATGGAGGTAGAGACGAAGTTCAAGGTTTTAAACGAGGAGCTTTCCCTGCAGAGTGACCATAACCCGATTGAAAGTATTAAATCCAGACTGAAGGCACCGGAAAGTATCTTTGGTAAGCTGAAGAGAAAGCATCTTCCGGTTACACTGGAATCCATAGAGGGAAATCTGTTTGATATTGCCGGAGTGCGGGTGATCTGCTGCTTTATTGATGATATTTATATGCTTGCAGATTGTCTGATCCGGCAGGATGATGTGACCTTAATTGAAATGAAGGATTATATCCGGAATCCCAAGGGAAACGGTTACCGGAGCCTGCATCTGATTATCAGTGTTCCGATTTTCCTTCAAAATGAAAAGCGGAATGTGAAGGTAGAGGTGCAGCTGCGGACGATTGCCATGGAATTCTGGGCAAATTTAGAGCACCAGATGCGTTATAAAAAGGAGCTTTCTCCGGAGCTTTTGGAGAAGATCTCCACGGAGCTTGGTGCGTGCGCAGAGACCAGTGCAGAGCTTGATCTGCGGATGCAGGAGATCCGGTATACCATTGAGCTTTCTGATGAAAATAATGAGTAGACGGATCAGGATAATAAATTGAAGGAAGGATTTCGTATGTATGATGTAGTGATTATTGGGGCAGGGGTAAACGGAAGTGCCATCGCGCGAGAATTGTCGAAGTATCAGTTGAAGACGGCAGTGCTGGAACGCTGTACGGATATCTGTGAGGGAACTTCGAAGGCAAACAGCGGCATTGCACATGCCGGATATGATGCCAAGAGCGGAACGTTAAAAGCAAAGCTGAATGTGGCAGGAAGCCGGAAAATGAAGGAGCTTTCGAAAGAACTTGATTTTCCTTACCGGCAGAACGGTTCCCTGGTACTGTGCTTTGATGAAAAGAATAGGGATAAATTAGAGGAGCTTTTACACCGTGGAGAACAAAACGGTGTGGAAGACCTGCGTATTGTAGAAAGGGAGGAGCTGCTAAAGCTGGAGCCGGAGATCGGTGATCAGGTAGTGGCTGCTCTTTATGTGCCTACAGGGGGAATTGTCTGTCCGTTCGGGCTTACGATTGCACTTGCAGAAAATGCAGCAGTGAACGGCGTGGAATTTTATCTTGGAACGGAAGTAACCAGAATTGAGAAGATTCATGCAGACACAGCACCGGAAGACAGTGGAAGTGGAGCATACCGGATCCACACTGCCGCTTCCGATGGGACACAGAAGGATTACGAAGCAAAGGTAGTGATTAATGCAGCGGGCGTTTATGCAGACCGGATTCACAATATGGTAAGTGATCAGAAGATTGAGATCGAACCCCGCAAGGGAGAATACCTTCTTTGTGACAAGAGTGTCGGAAAGATGGTGAGTCATACGCTCTTCCAGCTTCCTACCGCACTGGGCAAGGGAATTCTCGTAACTCCTACGGTTCACGGTAATCTGCTGATCGGGCCTACTGCAGAGGATCAGGGGAACAAAGAGGGCGTGGATACCTCAAGCGCAGGTCTTGACCTTGTGAAAGAAAAGGCAGCCTTAAGCGTGAAGGAAGTGCCGCTTCGTCAGGTGATTACTTCTTTTGCAGGACTTCGTGCAAGACTTGTAAAGGGAACGGCGCTTAAGAATAAAGAAGGACTTTATTACAAAGAGGGCGACTTTATGATCGGGGAAGTGCCGGATGCGCCTGGATTTATTGATGTGGCGGGCATGGAATCTCCGGGATTATCGTGTGCTCCGGCAACGGGAGAATATGTGGCAGACCTCGTGGCCGGGATTTTGAAGCCACAGAAGAAGGACAATTTTATTGCAGGAAGAAAGGGAATACCGAGCATGGCACTTGCAACCGATGAAGAGCGGCATGCTCTGATTCAGCAGAATCCGGCCTATGCCAATATCATCTGCCGATGTGAGATGGTGTCTGAAGGTGAGATTCTGGATGCCATTCACCGTCCGCTCGGGGCAACGACAACCGATGGCGTGAAGCGCAGAACGCGTGCCGGGATGGGACGATGCCAGTCAGGTTTCTGTAATCCGAGAGTAGTTGAGATTCTGGCACGGGAATTGTCGGTAGATGAAAGCAGAATTCAGAAAGCACAGGAAGGATCTTATTATGTACTTCCGGAAGAAGATGGGGAGGACTTGTAGGATGAAAGCAGAACTTGTTGTGATTGGTGGTGGACCTGCGGGCATGGCAGCAGCCCTTGCCGCAGAAGAAAAAGGAATTAAGGACATTCTGATCCTTGAGAGGGACAAAGAGCTTGGTGGAATTCTGAACCAGTGTATTCACAATGGCTTCGGACTTCATACCTTTAAGGAAGAGCTCACGGGACCGGAATATGCGAACCGCTATGTAGAGAAGGTAAAGGCTTCCTGTGTGAAGTATCTGCTCAATACGATGGTGGTAGATGTGCAGGGCGGTAAGACCTGTGTGGTTACCGCGATGAATAAGGAACAGGGCATGTTTCAGATTGAGTGCAAGGCCGTGGTGCTTGCCATGGGATGCAGGGAACGTTCCCGCGGAGCCATGAACATTCCGGGCTATCGTCCGGCTGGAGTATTCTCTGCCGGAACAGCACAGCGTTATGTCAATATCGAGGGCAGGCTTCCGGGCAAGAGTGTCGTTGTATTAGGATCAGGAGATATCGGTCTGATTATGGCAAGACGTATGACTCTGCAGGGTGCGAAGGTGAAGCTGGTTGCGGAGATTATGCCGTATTCGGGTGGCTTACGGAGAAATATTGCACAGTGTCTGGACGATTATGATATTCCACTGATGCTTAGCCATACAGTAACGGAAATTCATGGAGCAGACCGGATTGAGGGTGTTACGATTTCCAAAGTGGATGAGAACCTGAAGCCGGTTCCGGGCAGTGAACAGTATGTGGAATGTGATACGCTTCTGCTTTCCTGTGGTCTGATTCCGGAGAATGAACTGAGTATTCAGGCCGGTGTACAGATGGACTCCATGACACAGGGACCTGTAGTTAATGCAAAGCTGGAAACAACGGTCGAAGGTGTTTTTGCCTGCGGAAATGTTCTTCATGTGCATGATCTTGTGGATCATGTATCGGAGGAAGCGGTTCATGCAGGAGAATATGCGGCAGAACATATATTACAGGGAGAAGAGGACTGGGGAGAAGCGATCCGCCCGAAAATACCTGCAAAATCCAAGAATACCATTCCGGAAGGATTTGATAAAAACAGTCAGGTGATCTGTATCGGATGCCCGCTGGGGTGTCTGGTTACCGTTAAGAGGAAGGATGACGGAACACTTGATATTACAGGGAATACCTGTCCGAAGGGTGAGGCCTACGCAAGGAATGAATTTACGGCACCTGTCCGGACACTGACCTCTTTAATCAGGGTAGAGGGCAGAAGAAACCAGGTGGTTTCCGTGAAAACAAATGGCGAAATCCCGAAGGGAAAGATTGGCGAATGTATGGGGATTCTCCGTAAGGCGGTGGCATCAGCACCGGTACGGGTAGGGGATATCCTGATTTCCAATATTGCGGATACCGGAATTGATATCGTGGCAACATCCGCATTGGAATAGGAGGTATGCAGTATGGCAAAATATCTTATGGCATTGGATCAGGGGACGACCAGCTCCCGGTGTATTCTATTTGAAAAGAATGGGAAGATTCACAGTATGGCACAGAAGGAATTCTCACAGATTTATCCACAGCCGGGGTGGGTGGAGCATGATCCGAGAGAAATCTGGGCTTCCCAGCTTGCTGTTACGACAGAGGCGATGGCGAAGGTCATGGCGCAGCCGGAGGACATTGCGGCGATCGGAATTACCAATCAGCGTGAAACAACGATTATATGGGATCGTAAAACAGGTGAGCCCATTTATAATGCCATTGTATGGCAGTGCCGGAGAACGGCAGACCGGATTGATGAGCTGGTGGCACTGGGTTACAGTGATTTAATTAAAGAAAAGACAGGACTTATCCCTGATGCATATTTCAGTGCAACGAAGATTGCATGGATTCTGGATCATGTGGACGGAGCCAGAGAGCGTGCAGAACGTGGGGAACTGCTGTTTGGAACCGTGGACAGCTGGCTGATATACAATCTCACGAAGGGTGAGGTTCATGTGACGGATTATACGAATGCGTCCAGAACGATGCTGTTTGACATTCATAAGCTTTGCTGGGATAAGGAGCTGCTTACCCTTTTCCGTATTCCGGAATGCATGCTTCCGAAGGTGAAGCCGTCAAGCTGTATCTATGGCTATACCGAGAGCTCTGTTCTGGGTGGTGAGATACCGATTGCAGGAATTGCAGGGGATCAGCAGGCGGCACTTTTCGGACAGTGCTGCTTTGAAAAGGGGCAGGTGAAGAATACATATGGAACCGGATGCTTCTTATTAATGAATACCGGACGGGAAGCTATTTCTTCAAAGCATGGACTGCTTACCACCATTGCGGCGAGTACCTCTGATCAGGTGGAATATGCACTGGAAGGAAGTGTGTTCGTGGCTGGGGCAGCGATCCAGTGGCTGCGTGATGGCATGCGGATGATTAAAAAGGCATCCGAAACAGAGAAGTATGCGAATGGAGCAGAGGATACCGGGGGAGTTTATCTGGTTCCTGCTTTTGCCGGTATGGGGGCGCCCTATTGGGATCCCTATGCGAGAGGAACAATTGTCGGAATTACCAGAGGCTGCCAGAAGGAACACTTTATCCGCGCAACGCTGGAGTCGATTGCCTATCAGTCAGCCGATGTCCTGCATGCGATGGAAGAGGATGTGGAAGTATCCATCGCCGGATTGAAGGTCGATGGCGGTGCGAGTGCAAATGATTTTCTGATGCAGTTTCAGTCAGATATTCTCGGAGCAAGAGTTTACCGGCCGGAATGTATCGAAACAACGGCACTTGGTGCCGCATATCTTGCGGGACTTGCCTGCGGCTATTATAAGGATAGAGATGAAATTAAGGAAAACTGGCAGTTGTCAACGGAATTTACCCATCAGATGGGAGAAGAACACCGCAGACAGCTTCTGAAGGGCTGGAGGAGAGCAGTTCGCTGTGCTCTCGTCTGGGCAGATGATGAGAACGGGATTACAGGGTAGAGAAGAGGTGTCGGATTTATAATGGGAATGCGAGAAATTTTGAAGGGAACGGTAATATACGAAAGTGGTCAGAAGCTGAACGGATTAATGATGATTATGAGAGGAACGGCAGTGGTTATTTTTGAGGGCGGTTCCTATGAGCTTCATAATGGAGATGTGATTGGTCTCCCGGATCTGATTCACAAGGAGACAAATTTCCGATATGTGGCGAAGGAGAATCTGGCAGTTGTGGATTATCCATCAAAGGTGCCGGAGCTGAAGAAGTTTTTTAAGGAGCATGGTGAGGTGGTGCGGTATTTTCAATCGTCTCTGTTCCGGCAGCTCAATGAACTTCTGCTCCATTATAAGGAAGTGCAGACTGCCAGTGATATGATGCAGGACTATCTGACCGGAAGCTATGAGAATTATATACGGATCTGCGAGAACAACCACATTTCGCCGGGAGAACTGGAGCGTTATGAAGAGCTTTCCAATATTCCGCAGGAGGAAAAGATTCCGGACTGGATTTCCGGATATTACAGTACTATGGAGCAGATGCTTTCCGTGTGGGATAAGAACAAGACAGATATGAATTTTGTAGTCGGATTTATGTCGAAAACCTGTGATGATATGAATCAGATGGCAGGACTGTACGGAAGAATGAAGGATCATATTCAGGAGGTTTGTGAGCTGCTGATGAATGAAAGTGGTCTGGACCTTCTGGAGCTGTATCTTTCCCTTTATGAAAAAATTGTAAAGAAGAATGGTTTGAAGGATATTTCTGTGATACTGGTAAAGAAGGTGCTGACAGGAACCTTAAGCCAGCTTGAAAAACAGGGTTATGCGCAGAAGGATTTTTTTGCGGCAAGAAAAGCAGACTGTGAGAACAGGATGGCGCAGATTGGAGAGCTGGTGAAGCGGCAGGCAGAGGAAGCAGCCCAGCTGGATGAGGATATTGTTGGAAAGCTTAAGAATTCCCTTGATCAGATCCTGCAGTATGCAGAATGTGAACCGGATCTGGCAGCAGAATTCCGGAAGCGTGTGGAGACCTACAAGCATCTGGTGAATAAGAACAGTACTGAAGACGATGCGCGTATGCTGCGGGCAGGAATAACTAAGAGCTTTAATCAGATTTATATTCAGGCTTTCCAGAAGAGCGTGAAGGATACTGCCGTTCCGAAGGTTGTGAAGATGCTTTTTAATTTCGGTTATATGGATGAGGAGCTGGCAGGAATGGAGAATGCGGTTGCCTTGTACCGCATGGCAGAGCAGATTCCGACTGATCCGAAGCGTGGCGTTTATTCCTATTATGAATGGCTGATGGCGATTTACCATGGACAGAAGGAGCCGAGCCGTAATGAATTTGACATGGATTATGCGGATTATCTGCATGAGCAGCAGCGTCTTGCCAGAATTACGAAGGAAGAAGAGGCGATTTTATTACGGACACCGGAATCCAGAGTCATGTATGAACTGGAAAATGTATTCCCAACGGTGGATAAGACAACAAGCGGACATATCAGTACCTATTGTCCGATCTTTTCCGAGCATAATCTGTTAAAAACGCTGGATTCAGCAGTTGTAAGTGCAGACCGTGTGGAACAGATTATGAATGGAATCCGGGGCGTGGATTACAGTGCATATTACAGGGAAACGATTTATACGAATCCGGATGAGGGAATTTCCAAGGAATATATTCATGTCGAGGTACTGCCGGACTTTATCCTGATGCCGAATATCGGTACCAGAGGTATTATGTGGCAGGAAATTGAAGGAAAGAGAAGAACGACACCGGCAAGAATGATGCTTTCCCTGTTCCATCTGGAGGACTTGCAGATGTCGATCCTGCGCCTCACCGGACAGTTCCGCTGGGAGATGTGCAAGAGAGAGCAGGGAGCCAGATGGAATGATGTTTCGGAGCGTTCCCTTACCAGTGAGTACTTTGACTATGCACAGTTTTATAAGAAGAATAATGAGCTTTCCTCAGATGCCAAGGAAAAGATCAAGAGTGATCTGGTGCGTGCGAAGAATAATTTCAAGGAAATGTTTGTGAAGGATTACTGTGTATGGGTATTGTATGAAAGCAGTGGATCACCGAGACTGAACAAGGTAGTAAGAGGTATTCTGTTTACCTACTGTACTTTTGCAAAGGAGATCCGTGACAAATTGGAAATTAATCCTATGTATAAAGAGATGATCGCACGCTATTACGTGAAGCAGGGGCAGAAGAAGCACCGTATGGATAACCTGATTCAGAAGCAGCGGAATTCGGGGAAAGCTGTGCCGGATGAGATCCTGCGGGAACAGGAATTTTTAGAAAGATAAGAATCTGATTCAGAAGGGAACAGTAACGTAAGATGAGGTTTCAACCTTGACAATTAATTCATTTAATTTATAATTTAATTAAATTAATCTTTTGCAATATTAAAATTAGCTAAACAAAAGTGAGATTAATTGTTTAAAATGTCAAAGAATTAAGTGAGGGTTATTATGGGCGTACAGCAATACGAAGATCTTTCCAAAGATGTTAAGAAGCTATTTAAGCTGGATACGAAGAATACCAGCTATGTTATAGCCGTTGTGGATGATGAGCAGTTTCTGGGACATGTGTATTATGGACAGAAACTAAACGATTATCATCTGGATCATTTATTGAGAATTGAGGAGGGACCCTTTGTTCCTTCCAGGAACAATCGTGACCGTGGTTCCTTTCTTGACAGTTTTCCGATGGAATATCCGGCACATGGTCTTGGCGATTATCGTGAGGACTGCATCAGCATCCGTACCGAAGAGGGGAATACCGGTCTTTCTTTAAATTATGTTTCCCATAAGATTACATTGGGAAAGCCTGCCTTAGATGGACTTCCGGCTTCTTTTGGAACAGAGCAGGAATGTGAGACTCTGGAAATCACCTGCAAGGACAGCCATACCGGTCTGGAAGCAGTTCTGATGTACACGGTATTTGAAGATGTGGATGTGATCACCAGAAGTGTGAAAGTGGTGAATGCTTCCGAAAAGACCTTATTTTTGACCAGAGTTATGAGTGCCTGTCTCGATATGGATAACCGTGATTTTGAAGCAGTCACCCTTCATGGTTCCTGGGCAAGAGAGCGTCATATCCAGACGGTTCCGGTAAGCCATGCAAAGCTTTCTGTAGAGTCCGTCAGGGGCGAATCCAGCCATCAGGATCATCCGTTCATGGCATTAAAGACAAAGGGTGCCGATGACGATCACGGTGAAGTTTACGCAATGAATTTCGTATATTCCGGTAACTTTAAGGCTATGGTACAGAACGATCAGTTTGACCAGCTTCGTATGATCATGGGAATTCATCCTGAGGACTTTAGCTGGAAGCTGAATCCGGGCGAAGCCTTTCAGGCTCCGGAAGTAGTTATGGTATATTCTGCGGGCGGACTTGGCACAATGACCAGAACCTTCCATGATTTCTACCGCAATCATCTGATCCGTGGAGAATATAAGGACAAGAAGCGCCCGATTCTTATTAATAATTGGGAGGCTACTTATTTTGAATTTAATACCGAGAAGCTGATTGCGATTGCAAAGCAGGCTTCGGAGCTTGGAATTGAGATGCTGGTTATGGATGATGGCTGGTTTGGCGACCGCTTCGATGATAACCGTGCACTTGGTGACTGGGTAGTAAATGAAGAGAAGCTGCCTGGCGGACTGAAGTATCTGGTAGATGAAGTAAATAAGCTTGGCATGAAGTTCGGTATCTGGTTTGAGCCGGAAATGATCTCTCCGGATTCCGATCTGTACAGGGAACACCCGGACTGGGCGATTGCCATTCCGGGACGTGTTGGAACACGCAGCCGTAACCAGTATGTTTTAGATCTTTCCAGAAGAGAGGTCTTAGAGCATACCTATGAGAGTGTAGCCAGGATTTTAAGAAGTGCACATATCGAATATGTGAAGTGGGATATGAACCGTCAGCTTACGGATATCGGTTCTGCTGCTCTTCCGGCAGATCAGATGGGTGAGCTTTATCACCGGTATGTTCTTGCGGTATACGAACTGCAGGAGCGTCTGATGAAGGAATTTCCGTATCTGCTGCTCGAGAACTGCTCCGGCGGCGGTGCAAGATTCGATCCGGGTATGTTATACTACAGCCCGCAGATCTGGTGTTCCGATGATACGGATGCCATCGAGCGGTTGATGATTCAGGAGGGAACCTCCATGATTTATCCATTATCTGCAATGGGTGCACACGTATCCGACTGTCCGAATCATACCGTAGGAAGAGTAACTCCTTTTGAAACAAGGGGCTATGTGGCGTTGGCAGGAACCTTTGGCTATGAGCTTGATGTAACGAAGATTCCGCAGGAAGACCGTGAGATGATTCCGGAACAGGTTGCGATGTATCACAAATATAACGATCTCGTCCGGGAAGGCGATTATTACCGAATTGCATCCTACAGCCGGAATCATATGTTTGACTGCTATGGTGTTGTCCGCAAGGATAAGGAAGAAGCACTCTTTACCTATGTACAGGTCATGAATCGTCCGAATTATCACAGCAGAAGAATTTTCTTCAAGGGACTTGATCCTGAGAAGCTGTATCAGATCGAGGGAGAAGAAGGAACCTATACCGGTGATGTTCTGATGAAGGCCGGGTATCTGGTACAGAATCTCTGGGGTGATTACAAGGCACGTCTGATCCATGTGGTGAAAGCGTAAGACAGACAAATTCTTAAGAGGGATGGCAAAAGTAATGGCGAAAACAGTGAAACTGGCAGATATTGCTGCGATCGTGAATGTGAGCACGGTAACTGTTTCCAAGGCACTTTCTGACCAAAAAGGGGTTAGTGAGGAAATGAGGGCAAGAATCAAGCAGCTCGCCAAGGAAATGGGCTATCAGACACCGACGGCGGCAAGATTAAGCAGTAATAAGCGGACTTATAATATCGGGGTTTTGATTTCGGAGATTTATTTTGACCAGACACAGTCCTTTTACTGGCAGATGTATCAGTCTGTGGCAACGAAAGCGGTATCGAAGGAGTGCTTTACGCTTCTTGAGGTGCTTTCCATGCAGAATGAAAAGGAAATGATCCTTCCGAAGCTCCTTCAGGAGGAGAAGATTGACGGATTGATCATTATTGGTATGTTATCTTCCGAATATCTGTCTCTGATTGAACGTAATATCAGGGTGCCCTATATCTGTCTGGACTTTTATGATCGGAAGCACGAATTTGATGCAGTGATTACGGATAACTTCTATGGAATGTATAAGCTGGTGAATTATCTGTTCGAAATGGGGCATAAGAAGATTGCTTATGTGGGAACGCTGCTTTCCACGAACAGTATTACCGACCGTTACATGGGCTATTATAAAGCGATGCTGGAGCATGGGCAGGAGGTGCCGGCAGATTATGTGATTGATGACCGTTCGAAGGATACCAGGGCGCGGTGTATAAATTATGACTTTATTCTTCCGAAGGATATGCCGACAGCGTTTGCCTGCAACAATGACGTAACGGCAATTGATCTGATCGGATATCTGAAGCAGAAGGGATACCGTGTGCCGGAGGACATTTCCATTGTAGGTTTTGATAATTATCAGGTTCCCGGAAGAGGGGATCTGGATATCACAACCTATGAGGTGGATATTAAGGAAATGGCACGTAAGACCATTAACAATCTGCTGAAAAAGATAGTTGGTGAGCATTATAAAAAGGGAATTACCACGGTCGAGGGACATATGGTAATTAAGACAAGTGTGAAAAAGCTGTAATGATTCGGAAAATAGGATCCTGAATCGTTGCCGGAAAGAAATTAATAGAAAACCAATGAGGGAACCGGTGACTATGACCCCGGTTCCCTTGCTTTATATTCGAGCGGAGTACAGCCCTCATATTTTTTAAATAAGGAGATAAAGTGATTTGTATTGTCGATGCCGACTGCACTGCCGACCTCATGAATACGCAAGGAGGTAGTTTCGAGCAGGTGGCAGGCAATACGGATTCTCCGCCGGTTCAGGTATTGGAGCGGTGTGATACCATAGTATTCGCCGAACTCCCGGCAGATGCGGTATTTACTGATACTGAATCTGGATTCCAGATCATCGAGAGAGTAATTTTCCTCGTAGTGCTCCTCAAACAAATCGTGGATCTTTTCTATATAAGAAGGAATTTTGCGGAATTCCTGATCTTTCTTTAAAAATTCAACGGTGAATTCGGTCAGCAGATGGTTCAGAAGATCGCTGGCACGGAGCTGTGAAATCATGGTCTTTTCATAATTCAGGAATAGAAGCTTTTCCAATTGTAACACGTACTCAGAGTGGGCTGTAGTATTCAGAATACAGAAGGGTTCTTCACTTATCAGACTCAGTAGCTCCGCAGCATGTGTACTGCTAAAGAATAAAACCTGATATTTCCAGGGACTTACTGCAACATCAATCCGGAAACGCTGTCGGCAGTCTAATAACAGCAGAGTATCCTCGGTTAAAGAGATAACATGCTGGTTGATAAGCAGTTTGCCACATCCCGAAGAAGTATATAAAAGCATAAAACAATCAAGCTCACGAATATCAAAAGACCATGAGTTGCGAACAGATATGCTTCCCCCGGAATAAAAATGCGAAGCTGTCTTATCCGCAAGCATGGGAACTTCTGAAAAAAATTGCCCGAGAAAGCTTTCCGGATGCATGGAGGATGAAGTTTTAGGTGGGGATAATAAGGCTTCTTTAAAGGAAGCGCAAAAGTCTTTTGTGTTCATATATCTATTATAAAAAAGATATATGAATTATGCAATGCACTAAAATTATATCAGGGTATATAAAATGTCAGTAAAAGATGTGATATAAAATGAAAGAAAATACAAAATAGAAATCTGTGTACTAATATATTAATCTGAAAAATTAGCCTTTTTGAAAGGAAATTAACTAAAATTAGTTTTAATTTAAGATAGAAAAATTGAAAAAGACATTAAAAAATAGATAAAATGAACAAAAAAGATGATAAAAAATTGTAAAAAATGAAGAAATAGACGAAAAATGCAATAATGTGTGTAGAATGACAATAATGAGTGATGATTATAAAAAATAAATTAAATATAATTAAAAACAAGTTATTAATTTAACGGATATGATTAAAATATCCAGAAGACGGAGGGAAAGTTATTATGAAACTGAAAAAAGTTTTAGCAGTCTGCCTTGCAACAGCCATGACATTTTCTATGGTAGCATGTGGTGGAGCAGGCACAGACACAACGCCTGCGGACACATCAGCAGACACAGAAACTGAAGCACCTGCAGAGGAAGAGACAGAGGCACCGGCAGAAGAGGAGGCAGAAGCACCTGCAGAAGACGGGGCACTTACTTATTCTTCAATCAAGTTAGGAGAGGATTACACAGACATTACAACAACGATCAAGTATATTCACTGCAGAACAGACCGTGAAGAAGACGGTACCTTTGCAAAGCTTGTGGAAGAATTCAATAAGGTATATCCGAATATCACAGTGGAAACAGAAGGCATTACGGATTATGCAGAAGATGCACTTCTTCGTCTTACCACAGGTGACTGGGGCGATATTATGCTCATCCCTGCAGTAGATAAGGCTGAGCTGCCGAATTATTTCGTTCCTTACGGCACACTGGAAGATATGCAGAAGGAAATCAATTTCGCAGATGCATGGCAGTATGATGGAATCAGCTATGGTGTTCCGTGTCTTGCAAATGCACAGGGTGTTGTTTACAACAAGGCAGTATTTGAGAAGGCAGGTATTACTACTCTTCCTGCTACTCCGGAAGAATTCATTGCTGACCTTCAGTTAATCAAGGACAATACCGATGCAATTCCTCTCTATACCAACTATGCAGCAGGCTGGACCATGGGTGCATGGGATGCATATCTTGGATGTGTATCCAATGGTGATAACACATACATGAATCAGAAGTTCGCGCATACGGCAGAGCCCTTCAAGGATAATGGAGATGGAACCGGTGCATATGCTCTTTACAAGATCCTTTATGATGCGGTTGCAAATGGTCTGATCGAAGATGACTATACCACAACAGACTGGGAAGGCTGCAAGGGTATGATCAATAACGGTGAAATCGGATGTATGGTTCTTGGTTCCTGGGCATTTGTTCAGATGGTACAGGCTGGTGATCATGGTGATGATATCGGATATATGCCTTTCCCGATGACTGTTAATGGTGTTCAGTATGCATTGGCAGGCGGTGACTATAACTATGGTATTAATGTAAACTCATCTGATGAGAACAAAGCAGCAGCGATGGTATTCGTAAAGTGGATGACCGAGGAATCCGGCTGGTGTTATAGTGAAGGCGGTTATACTGTTGCAAAGGATGGCGAGAATCCTCCTATGTATGAAGCATTTGCGTCTGCAACATTATTAAGCGATGAACCTGCACTTGCAGGAGAAGAAACTCTTCTTAACGACATGAATGCAGAGTCTGAACTTTCCTTTAACGCAGGCGGTAATGCCAAGGTACAGAGAATCGTTGAAGCGGCAGCTACCGGATCTGAAACCTTTGATGACATTATGGCTGATTGGACAACAGCCTGGAATGATGCCCAGACAGAACTTGGAGTAGAGGTTCTGTATTAAGATTAAGGTGTTAATAACATATCAGACTTCAAAATAAACAAAACTATGAGCCAGAGAGAGGCTTTTCTCTCTGGCTCATAGTTTTTTCTGTATAAAATGTAGCTGCACAGAGCTATATCAATAATCATATCATAGAATAAGAAATTAACCAATTTTAATCTATTAAAGTAAACGATTAAGTGGATTCTAAGAGGCAAAATATGGATAAAATGTACAAAAAACCACCTTTCAAATTGTAAAAAAAGAAGAATTGAATAAAATAGACAAGAATATGATATAAAACGCAATAATAAGTGATGATTAAAAAAATAAATTAAATATAATTTAAATTAAGTTACAAATGTAGCTTATCGGACAATTTAAATTTTGTTCAGAAAAAAGGAGGAAAAAGTTATTATGAAACTGAAAAAAGTTTTAGCAGTTTGTCTTGCAACAGCCATGACCTTTTCTATGGTAGCATGTGGCGGCGCAAGCACAGACACCACAACTCCTGCTGATACCTCAGCAGACACAGAAACAGAAGCTCCTGCAGAAGAAGAGGCAGAAGCACCCGCAGAAGAAGAGGCAGAAGCACCCGCAGAAGACGGGGCACTTACATACTCTTCCATCACATTAGGTGAGGACTACACAGACCTTACAGCAACCATTAAGTGGCTTCATCATAAGACTGACCGTGCAGAAGACGGAACAATTGATAAGATGATCGCTGAATTTAACAAAGATTACCCGAACATCACTGTAGAAGCAGAAGCAGTTACTGATTACGCAGAAGATGCACTTCTTCGTCTTTCTACAGGTGACTGGGGTGATATCATGTTTATTCCTGCAGTAGACAAGGCTGATTACGCAACATACTTTATGCCTCTTGATGACTACGATACACTGTCCCAGACACTGAACTTCGTAGACGCTCATCAGGTAGATGGCAAGGCATATGGTATTCCTTACATGGCTGGAGCACAGGGTGTTGTTTACAACAAGGCAGTATTTGAAGCAGCTGGTATCACAGAGCTTCCTAAGACTCCTGATGAATTCATCGCTGACCTTCAGTTAATCAAGGACAACACAGATGCAATTCCTCTTTACACCAACTATGCTGCAGGCTGGACCATGGGTGCATGGGATGCTTACCTTGGAGTTGTTTCCAATGGTGATGATACCTACATGAACCAGAAGTTCGTTCATACCGCTGAACCTTTTAAGGATAACGGTGACGGAACCGGTGCATACGCTCTTTACAAGATTCTTTACGATGCAGTTGCTGATGGCTTAATCGAAGACGACTACACCACAACTGACTGGGAAGGCTGCAAGGGTATGCTGAACAGAGGTGAAATCGGATGTATGGTACTTGGTTCCTGGGCTTATTCCCAGATGGTAGATGCTGACTCCCACGGTGAAGACGTTGGATATATGCCTTTCCCGATGAGCGTTAACGGAACACAGTATGCATTAGCTGGTGGTGACTACAGCTACTGCATTAATGTAAACTCTTCCGATGATAACAAGGCAGCTTCACTGGTATTCATTAAGTGGATGACCGAGAAGTCCAACTGGTGCTACAACGAAGGTGGTTACACCGTAGTTAAGGGTGGCGAGAATCCGGATATGTACAAGGCATTCGATGGATGTACTACAATGGCAGATCAGCCTGCTTTAGCCGGCGAAGAAAACCTTCTGAACGATATGAACTCTGAATCCGAACTTTCCTTCAATGCAGGCGGTAACGATAAGGTTCAGAGAATCGTTGAAGCAGCAGCTACCGGATCTGAAACCTATGATGATATCATGGCAGACTGGACCAAGGCTTGGAACGATGCTCAGGCTGAACTTGGAGTAGAAGTTAACAACTAATCCATAAATCAGTTTATTACAAGTAAATCAATGAGCCAGGGGAAGTAATTCTCCCTGGCTCGATTTATCAGGGAGGTCACAAATGGCGGCAACTAATATTGCGACACAAAAAAAGAAAAGATCATTTGGCGAGTGGGCCAGAAGCAGAGACGGGCAAAAGGTATTTGTTATGATTGCCTTTTTGATTGTACCTCTGGTATTACTATTAGTATTTACATATCTTCCGTTTGCAGAGATGGTAAGCTACAGTTTTTATAACATGAAATATACCGGTGCCCGTAAATTTGTAGGATGGAAAAACTACATGAAGGTGTTCCAGAGAAGCGACTGCTTCGGAGCATTGAAGCTGAGCCTGTACTATATGCTTGGATCGGTAGTACAGCTTGCAATTGCATTGTATCTTGCTACAATGTTAAGCTTTAAAACCAGATTTGGGGATTTATTCAAGGGATTTATGTTCTTCCCGTTCCTGATTAACGGTATTGCCGTTGGATTTATCTTTAAGTTCTTCTACACCAGAGGGTTCGTATTCGATACCGTTCTCCAGTGGTGTGGATTCCAGTTGGACAATCTTCCGTACTGGCTCAAAGACCAGAGTATTAACAACTTCTCTCTGGTTGGAACCTCTGTATGGCGTTATTTCGGACAGAACATGGTATTGTTCATCGGAGCAATCATGTCCGTGGATCCGGAGCTGTATGAAGCTTCCATGCTGGACGGTGCAAATAAATGGCATCAGTTCCTATATATTATTCTGCCGAGTATTAAAACAATTTTAACATTGAATGTTATCCTTTCCATTACCGGATCCTTAAGTGCATTCGAGCCACCTTATGTTATCACTGATGGTGCAAACGGAACGGGTACTTACTTCGTAATCATGCATCAGATTGCACATACGCAGCAAAAGGTAGGTCTGGCATCTGCGATGGCAGTTGTGCTTCTGGCGATTATTCTGGTTGTGACAGTGGCACAGAAGCTGTTCTTTAAGTATGTCTTCAAGAATTCTGAGGATGAGGATATTAATGCTGCAGTGAAGCGAGAGAAGAAGCTTGCCAAGCTTGCTGCAAAGAAGGAGGGAAGATAAGATGACAATTTTCGGATATATTAAAAAATTCATTCTGATCTTTTTAAAGTATGCATCCCTTGTTTTCTTTTCCCTGGTAGCGATTATTCCGCTGGTTTCCTGCGTAATTACCGCTTTCAAAACGGATGCAGAGTATAACAGTACGAATGTTATGACTCCCCCGTCGAGCTGGCTGTACTTTGAAAACTTCGTAAGTGCCTTTAAGAAAGCCGGAATGGGAAGAGCATTTATAAACTCCACCATCATCCTGATAGCAGTATTGATTTTATCTGTGTTCATCGGAACGCAGCTTGCTTATGTACTGAACCGTTTCAAATTCTTCGGAAATACCCTGATCCGTAACCTGTTCCTGGTTGCCTGCCAGCTTCCCGGTGTGGCAATGCAGATCGCAGTTTACGAGATGATGTATAAGTTAGGATTTATCAACAATATGTTTGGTTATATCCTGATGACCTGCGGTACGGACGTTATTTCGATTTATATTTACATCCAGTTCTTTGAGAACATTGATTATTCACTGGATGAGTCGGCAATCATGGATGGTGCATCTTACTTTACCATTTTCTACAGAATTCTGCTTCCACTGTTAAAGCCGGCGATTGTAACTGCATGTATTCTGAAGGGCGTTGGTACCTACAATGAATACTATAATGCGAACCTTTATCTGCAGGATAAGAAAAGATATGCAACGGTAGCCACCTCTCTGTATACCTTCGTAGGACCTCTGGGAAGTAAATACAATCTGATCTGTGCCGGCGTTATTATTTCACTGCTTCCTGCACTGATCGTATTTATTACCTGTCAGAAGCAGATTTATTCCGGATTGACAGCCGGAGCTGTTAAGGGTTAACACAAGACTGATTTTACGGAGGGCGGAATTATGATGGTGAATGAAATTCAGGATCATCTTACGCAGACCATTATTCCTTTTTGGAAGAATTTGAGAGACAACGAGTATGGTGGATATTATGGTTATATGACCTATGATCTTGCAGTGGATAAGAAAGCAGTAAAGGGATGTATCTTAAACAGCCGTATCATGTGGTTCTTCTCCAATGCCTATACACTGCTTAAGGATGAGTCCCTTTTGGACGAGGCAAAGCATGCTTTTGAGTTTTTGAAGAACTGCTGTCTGGATCGTGTGAATGGTGGAATCTTCTGGTCCATCCAGTATGACGGAAAGCCGGAGGATACCACGAAGCATACCTACAATCAGGCATTTGCAATCTATGCTTTAAGCTCATACTATGAAGCGTCCGGTGATGAAGAAGCATTAAGTATTGCCAAAGAGCTGTATCATATTGTTGAAAATAAATGTACCGATGAAATCGGATATCTGGAAGCGTTCAATAAGGAATTCCATCTCATTGAGAACGATAAGCTTTCTGAGAACGGTATCATCGCAGATAAGACAATGAATACCCTGCTTCATGTATTTGAAGCATACACAGAGCTGTATCGTGTGGCAAAGCTGCCTGAGGTGGCTGAAAGCCTTAAGTGGATCATGGATACCTTTGCAACGAAGGTCTATAATCCGGAGCTTCATCGCCAGGAGGTTTTCTTTGACGCAGACATGAATTCGATTCTCGATCTTCATTCCTATGGACATGACATTGAAACCGCATGGTTAATGGATCGTGGTATCGAAGTCCTTGGAGATCCGAAGTACGAGGCACTTCTTTCTCCAATTACGAAGGATCTGACAGCCCAGATTTACAAGGTTGCCTTTGATGGACATTCTCTTGCCAATGAATGTGAGAAGGGTGTTGTGAATACACATCGTATCTGGTGGGTACAGGCAGAAACTGTAGTTGGATTCTTAAACGGTTATGAGAAGGATCCATCCAAAACGGAATACCTGGAAGCTGCAAAATCAGAATGGGAGTTCATTAAGGAGCATGTGATCGATCACAGAACCGGCTCTGAGTGGTTCTGGGAGGTGGATCCGGAGGGTAAGCCTTATGAGGGCAGACCGATTGTAGAACCATGGAAGTGCCCGTATCATAACGGAAGAATGTGTTTCGAAGTAATTAAGAGATCCCGTAAAGAAGGAGGAAAATTTTAACAATGAATAAGCATTATGAAATCGAGTTAGCAAAACAGGAACTGCTCATCAATCGTAAGAATGAGATTGATCCTGATTTTTACAATGGTATTTATGATAAATACAAATATCCGGTACTGACAAGAGAGCATGCTCCTTTAATCTGGCAGTATGACTTTAATCCGGAAACAAATCCTTATTTCATGAAGAGACTTGGAATTAACGCTGTACTGAATTCCGGTGCAATCGAATTAAATGGTAAGTATTATCTGGTAGCGAGAGTAGAGGGCGATGACCGTAAGTCTTTCTTTGCGGTAGCAGAAAGTGACAGCCCGGTAGACGGATTCCGTTTCTGGGATTATCCGATCCTTCTCCCGGATACCTGCCCGGAAGAGACCAACGTATATGATATGCGTCTTACCAAGCATGAAGACGGTTACATCTATGGCGTATTCTGTTCCGAAAGTAAAGATACTTCCGTAAATGATCTTTCTGCAGCAGTTGCAGCAGCCGGTATCGTAAGAACCAAGGATCTGAAGACGTGGGAGAGACTGGACAACTTAACCACGCTTCATTCTCCCCAGCAGAGAAATGTTGTACTTCATCCGGAATTTGTAAACGGTAAATATGCATTCTATACCAGACCGATGGATGATTTCATTGAAACCGGATCAGGCGGCGGAATTGGTTTTGGTCTGTGTGATGATATTGAACATGCTGTAATTGACGAAGAGAAGATGACCAGCTTACGTAAGTATCATACCATTACCGAGGTTAAGAACGGTGCAGGCGCTGTTCCGATCAAGACCGAAAAGGGATGGATCCATATTGCACATGGTGTACGTAATACAGCAGCAGGTCTGCGTTATGTTATTTATGCATTTGCAACAGACTTAAAGGATCCTTCGAAGGTGATCGCTGAGCCTTCCGGAATGCTGATCGGACCCAGAGGCGCAGAGAGAGTCGGTGACGTTTCCAATGTCGTATTTACCAATGGTGCGATTACAACAGAAAACGGAGATGTATATATTTATTATGCATCCAGCGATACCAGAATGCATGTAGCATCTACTACAATTGACAAGCTGATTGACTATGTATTCAATACTCCTCAGGATCCGCTTCGTTCTGTAGAGTGTGTTGCACAGAGATGTGACCTTGTAAAGAAGAATCTGGAATACCTGAATCGCAGATAATTACAGTTCAGCCATGCCTTACACAATTATTTCTGCATGGCTGAACTGTTATCGCAGATAATGCGCTGCGGCTTATAAAATGAAACTATAAACCAACAGAAAGGAAAATAAAATGAGCGAATTAAAAATGATTGCCCCTCCTGTTAAGAATGTACCCTGGCAGGAAAGACCTGCAAATTTAACAGGAGCACCGATCTGGAGATATACAGAGAACCCAATCATCGGAAGAAATCCGGTAGAGGGTGTTGCAAGAATCTTTAACAGTGCCGTAATGCCTTACGGAGATGAATTCATCGGTGTATTCCGTGGCGAGCAGACAAACGGTATCCCTTATATCTATATGGGAAGAAGTAAGGATGGCATTCACTGGGATTTCGATAAGGAAAAGATTCCTTTTGTCAATGAAAAGGGAGAACCTTTCATGCCCAGATATGCCTATGATCCGAGACTTGTAAAGGTAGAGGATACCTATTACATCATCTGGTGTCAGGATTTCTATGGTGCTTCCATTGGTATGGCGAAGACCACCGATTTCAAGACCTTCACAAGATTGGAGAATCCGTTCATTCCTTATAACAGAAATGCGGTATTATTCCCTCGTAAAATCAACGGCAATTATATGCTGTTAAGCAGACCTTCCGACAGTGGACATACTCCGTTTGGTGATATCTTCTTAAGTGAGAGCCCGGATATGGTATACTGGGGCAAGCACAGACATGTAATGAGCCAGGGAAGCGAATGGTGGGAATCCGTTAAGATCGGCGGCGGTGCTGCTCCGATCGAGACAAGCGAAGGATGGCTGCTGTTCTATCACGGTGTAAGCGGAACCTGCAATGGCTTCGTATATTCCATCGGTGGTGCAATCCTGGATCTGGACAATCCTTCCATCGTGAAGTATCGTTGTGAAACCTTCCTTCTCACTCCGGAAGAGTGGTATGAAGAAAGAGGATTCGTACCTAATGTATGTTTCCCCTGTGCTACCATTCATGATCCGGAAACCGGTAAAATCGCAATTTACTATGGCTGTGCAGACAGCTATGTGAGTCTTGCATTTACACAGTTCGAGGATATTGTTGCTTATATTAAAGAGCACAGCAGATTGACTGAAACTGATACAGAAATCGGCATCAGATAAGGTGCTTAACAGCTACGATAGGAATTATAAAAGGAATGGAAAGGCTTGTTGAAAAGCAAGCCTTTCTGAATATTTCCAAAGAAACAGGTTGGGGAGGTGTCTATGGGATATCCGGTAGATTTTGAAAAAGGTGAGTTAAACAGAGGTAACTGGAAGCGCATTAAAGCGTGCATGAAAAAGGCAGAAGCAGGAGAACCGGTCAAGGTTGGATTCCTCGGAGGATCCATTACGCAGGGAAGTCTGTCTTCCACACCTGAAACATGCTATGCCTATCTGGTTTATAAGTGGTGGAAGGAGAAGTTTCCGCAGGCGCAGATAGAATATATTAATGCAGGAATTGGCGGTACAACCTCCCAGTTTGGTGTATCCAGGGTAGAGCAGCATTTATTGCAGAAAAAGCCTGACTTTATTCTGATTGAGTTTGCAGTAAATGATGATAACAATGAATTTTTCAGAGAGACCTACGAAGGTCTGATCCGTAAAACCTATGGTGATGCAAGTGCACCGGCCGTTCTTTTGATGAACAATGTCCGGTATGATAACGGAATCAGCGCAGAGGATCAGCATGCAGCAGTAGCACGTGCTTATCAGCTTCCGATGGTCAGCATGAAGAGTACGATTTTACCTCCGGTAAAATCCGGTCAGATCAGGAATCGTGAGATTACCCCGGATGATCTTCATCCGAATGATGATGGCCACGCACTGGTAGCAAAGGTCATTACCACATTTTTAGAGAAAGTTTATCAGGATCGTAATACCGAAGAGGCAGATCCTGACTTTAACGGGAAAACACTTCCGGATCCGATTACTGCCAATGAGTATGAGAATTCGGTACGATATAAAAATTATAACAGCACTCCGGTTCTTAACGGTTTCCGGAAGGATCCTAATAAGAAGAAGGAGTTTCTGGATATTTTCAGCGGAGGCTTTATTGCTTCCAGCGTAGGAGATGAAATCTCCTTTGACATTGAAGCAACGGGAATTGCGATCCAGTATCGCAAAACGATCCACAGACCGACTCCGGTTGCAGAGGTTGTGGTGGATGGAGATGAAAGCACGAGGACCGTTCTTGACGGAAACTTTGATGAGGACTGGGGTGACTGCCTGTTTATCCAGACGATAACCCGTCATACCGAACTTAAGAAGCATCATGTGCAGATCCGTATTATTGAAGCTCATGAAGACGATCAGGTACCATTCTATCTGGTATCTGTGATCGGTTCTAAATAACCAAAGGGGGAGAGGGTATGGCATCAAAAAAAGAAAAAAAGATTAAGTTACCGAAATTATCTAAGTTACCGAAAACGGCCAAGGTGAAGAAACAGAAGAAGGAAGCTGCCAGACCGGATTTCAAAAAAATGCTTGCCGGTTTGAAAAATTTGGGGGGATCAAATAAAAAGAGCATTCTCAGCACATTGCTTGTAGCGTTTATGGTGCCGGTTGTGCTGATGATTGCATTGGGTGTTGTGTCCTATCGTACGGCCTCATCCGGTATAGTAGACAAATATAAAGAGTCTGCACAATCAACCGTATCGGCAGTAGGTGATTATTTTAATCTGGTCTGTACCAATATTTCAAATAAAGCTCTCGAGATGATTACGAACAGTGATGTGGGCGATTATTATGATAAGTATTACGGAAAACAGGAATCAAAAGCATTGGAGGCCTTCCGTAGTGCGAAATCCGATATTGGTAATGCCAAGTCTACAAACAAGAATATTTACAGTTGTACGGTTATTCCTGAGGGAGGTGCATACCTTTCCACCTTATCCGGCGGTATGACAGAAACACCTGTGGCAGATTTCAGTAATACGGCTGAAGGACAGTATTTTGCAGCCAATAGCACCCAGAGAAACAGATGGCTGGGTTACCAGACTTATCTGGATGATAATATGCAGAGCAAACAGGAAAAATATGCCATGGTTTATTATCAGAAATTTTCCAATTCGGATGCTTATCTGGTTATGTCACTGGATATATCCGTAGCAGAGAAGATGCTGGGAGAAATCGATTTCGGCAAGGGCAGCGTGAAGGCACTTGTAACCGCTGACGGAAGAGAAGTGGCTTTTGAGCAGAAGACAGATAATCCTGCCGAAGCGGATGCTGTATCGGATGAGAAAGAGGAAGCTGCAGATGCAAAGCAGTGGTTTGTAGGAAGTGACTTCTATGAAAGTACTAAGGAAGCCGAAGAACCCGGCTACATGGATGTTAAGATTAATGGTAAAAAATATGTATATATTTATACACCTGTAGGCAACACCAAAGCCATGATCTGTACCCTGATACCGCAAAGCAATGTGCTCGGACAGGTGGGAAGTATTAAGTACATTACGATCTTCATGGTAATTCTGGCAGCAGGTGCGGCACTTGTCACCGGTTTTGTGATTTCTACCGGCATCAGTAAGACCGTAAGGGAAATGAGCGGAGGCCTTGCCAAGGTAGCACAGGGTGATTTAACCCAGGACTTTACTACAAAAAGGCAGGATGAGTTTAAAGAGCTGACCGGAAGCCTCAATGCCATGATAGAGAGTATGCGGGGATTAATGCGGGATATGAAGCAGTTCGGCAGTAAGGTAACCGGACTTGCGGAGAATGTTTCTGATAAAACCGGGGTCATCAATACTTCCATGCAGGATATAGCAAGAGCCATGGATGAAGTGGCAGGCGGTGTGCAGGGACAGGCAGAGGATACGGAGAGCAGCAATGAGAATATGATAAGCTTCTCTGAAAATATTACGACAGTTACGGAAAAAACCTCACACATGGGACAGACCGCAGATAAAGCAATTGAAGCCGTGGAACAGGGAAGGGTGATTGTTCAGGAATTAAGCGGTAAGTCGGATACAACCGTATCCTTAACCAGAGTGCTGGTCGACGATATTGACGCTGTACAGAAGAATTCCGAGGAAATCAAGAGCTTTGTTGACGTGATTAACAGTATTGCCGGACAGACGAATCTGCTTTCCTTAAATGCATCCATAGAGGCAGCCAGAGCGGGAGAAGCCGGAAGAGGCTTTGCAGTGGTAGCAGAAGAAATCCGTAAGCTGGCGGATCAGTCCAAGGAATCCGGTAATAAGATTCATGAGATCGTTAAGAAGATTGGTGAGACCGCGGATAAGACAACGGCATCAGCAAGAGAGGCAGAGAGCATGGTCAATGAGCAGGCAAGGGCGCTGCAGGAGACGGTCAATGTGTTTGAAATGATTCAGGATTGTGTAGGTGAGCTGGTAGAGGGTATCCGTTTGATTACGCAAAGACTGGAAGAGAGTATGCTTGAGAAGGATAAAGTGGAAAGTTCCCTGCAGAATATTGCTTCTGTGTCTGAAGAGGTTGCTGCATCCACACAGGAGGTTACGGCTACTTTGGGAGAACAGGTATCTGTTGTCCAGACATTAAAAGAAGAAGTAGAGTTGCTTAGAAGCGATGCACTGGAGCTGGATAAATCCATTGAGAGATTTAAAATTGATTAAGAAAGGCTGAACTGTTACATAAAGCGGGATGACCGCGAGAAAGGAAATGAAATTATGTTTCGTGACGATTTTGTCTGGGGTGTTGCAAGCAGCGCATATCAGATTGAAGGAAGAGATGCCAATGACGGTGCAGGCGCAATGATCTGGGATAAGTTCATTGCAGAGGGCGGCACGAAGGATGGCTATGGAGCAGAGGTTGCATGTGACCACATGCATCGTTACAAGGATGATTTTGCATTAATGAGACTGATGGGAATTAAGGCATACCGCTTTTCCATCAGTTGGGCAAGACTGATTCCGGAGGGAGCCGGTAAAGTGAATGAAAAGGCAGTTACTTTATACCGGGATATGATTCTGGAAATGAAAAAGAATGGCATTGAGCCGTATCTCACCATGTATCACTGGGAATTTCCCCAGGCGTTACAGGATAAGGGCGGCTGGCTGAATGAAGAGGTTATTCAGTGGTTTGGTGAATATGCTAAGGTTGTTGCAGAAAGCTTTTCGGATATCTGTGAGAACTTTATTACCTTAAATGAACCGGAATGCTTTGTCGGAATCGGACATATGTCCGGCTGGCATGCACCGGGCTTGCATCTTCCATATAAGGATGTGTTCCAGATTGCACACAATGCACTGCGTGCACATGGACAGGCAGTTATTAATCTTCGTAAATATGCCTGCCGTCCGATCAAGGTTGGTTATGCGCCTACCTGTGGTATGGCATATCCCTACAGCAATAAGCCGGAGGATGTGGAAGCAGCAAGAAAGGTACTGTTTGGTTTCTATCAGCCGATGGATAACTGGACCTGGAATGTAGCATGGTTTAATGATCCGGTATTCTTAGGAAAATATCCGGAAGAAGGCCTGGAGAAGTTTGCGGAATATCTGCCGGAAATCACCGATGAAGATATGAAGCTGATTTCCCAGCCGCTGGATTTCATGGGACAGAATATTTATAATGGATACTTTGTAAAAGCAGGTGAAAACGGAGAAATCGAATTTCCCGAAAGACCGGAGGGCTTTCCGAAGACCGCAGCCAACTGGCCGGTTACACCGGACTGCTTCTACTGGGGTGTGAAGTTTATTTATGACCGTTATAAGCTTCCTCTGTTTGTGACAGAAAACGGTATGTCCTGCCATGATGATGTATCCCTTGATGGCAGAGTACATGATCCGAACCGTCAGAACTTCCTCGACATGTATATTTCTGCATTACAGAAGGCAAACGATGAAGGCGTGGATGTCCGTGGTTACTTCTTATGGACATTTTTAGATAACTTTGAATGGGATAAGGGATATACCGAGCGGTTTGGAATTGTCCATGTGGATTTTGCAACCCAGAAGCGAATCGTAAAGGATTCCGCATTCTGGTATCAGAAGGTGATTGAAACGAACGGAGCAAATTTATCTATTAATACAAAGCAGAGACCGATTCTGTTCCTGGAGCCGGTATTTAAGGAAATGATCTGGGGTGGAAACCGTTTAAGAAGCCTCTTTGGATATGATATTCCGGGTGAGGATACTGGAGAATGCTGGGCAATCGGTGCCCATCAGAACGGGGATTGCGTCGTAAAGGAAGGTCTCTTCAAAGGAAAGACCCTTTCCCGGTTATGGAAGGAGGATCCATATCTTTTTGGCGATGAAGAAGGAGACCGCTTCCCGCTGCTGATTAAGATTATTGATGCAAAGGACAACTTAAGTATTCAGGTACATCCGGATGATGCCTACGCACAGGTTCATGAGAATGGATCCTTAGGAAAGACCGAATGCTGGTACATTCTGGACTGCCCGGAGGACGCAGAGCTTGTGATTGGGCATAATGCGAAGACAAAGGAAGAGTTTACGGAAATGATTTCCGAAGGCAGGTGGGATGAGTTTATCCGCCGCGTTCCGATTAAGAAGGGGGATTTCATCCAGATCAATCCGGGAACTGTACATGCGATTACCAGTGGCTGCCTGATCTTAGAGACGCAGCAGAACAGTGACATTACCTATCGTGTGTATGATTATGACCGTCTGCAGAATGGAAAGCCGCGTCAGTTACATGTACAGCAGAGTATTGATGTGATTAATGTTCCTGCGGCATCTGCCGAAGACAGTGTGAAGTATGTCGGAGACCTGCCGAAGGATCAGTTGAATGAACTGATTCACTGTCCGTACTATACCGTATGGAAGCTGGATGTGACAAAGCCGGTTTCTATCGAACAGACGCATCCGTTTATGAATGTGAGTGTCATTGAAGGAGAGGGACTGGTAAATGGACAGATGATCCGCAAGGGTGATCATTTTATCCTTCCTGCCGGAATCGGAACCGTTGATTTCCAGGGAGACATGAGTCTGATTTTATCTTCTACAAAATAAGTTAAAAGTAGATTATAAAGGCGCAGGAGGAAATCTCTTGCGCCCTGCTTTATTTTCGACTAGAATGGAAAGGTAAGGGAAGAGTTTTCTTATGAGGAAGGGGTAAACCATGCTGAATGGATATAAGCTGGTAGCGGTTTGTCTGACGAAAATCCAGGATGAAGTCACCTATGAATTTATAGATGCACTTTATCAGGCTGTCAAAGGGTCGGATTATCGTCTGCTGCTTTTTAACAGTTTTTCGGATCTGTATCATCAGAATGTTTATGATGAGGGAGCTAAGTCAATTTATCAGCTGCTCAACTATGATCTGGTTGATGCCGTGATTATTAAGGCGGATACCATCAATGATCATCAGGTAATCAGGGATCTTATTGCAAGGGCAAAGGAAAGACAGATTCCGGTCATTCTGTTAAATATGAAGGCGGAAGGCTGTTATTCTATTGTGCCCTCTTATGAGAATGTTTTCAGCCAGCTGATTGAACATGTCATTAAGGTTCATCATAAACGAAAGCTGTATTTTCTGTCAGGAAGTATGGGAGAGAGCAACTCCATGCTTCGTGAAAAGATTTTCCGTGAAACGCTGCGGGATTGCGGAATTGACCCACAGACAGCCAAGGTTGCCTATGGAGAATACTGGTATGGTCCTGCGGAACGGGCCGTGGAGAACTGGATTCAGAGCGGAGATCTGCCGGAGGCGATTATCTGCGCAAATGATGCGATGGCAGTGGCGGCCTGCAGGGTGTTGAAAAGGCACCAGATCCGTGTGCCGGAGGATATGATTGTCACCGGCTTCGATGGTGTGCCCAGCTATCAGTTCCACAGACCGGCTCTGTCGACCTGTACGAGAACATCATCGGTTCTGGCAGGTAAGTGCCGGGAAATGCTGACGAATATTCTCGAAAAAAACAAACCACCATACCGGGATATTGAAGAATATATGCTGACAATTCAGGAATCCTGCGGATGCCGGAAGCAGAGCCATCCGGATTATCAGTTATGTGCAGACCGGCTGTGCGTCTCACTGTGGGATACACGGGTTCATGAAGAATTTATTCTTTCCCAGGTGGAACGTGTTGTTGAGACCATTGATATGGGAATTATCGGTAATAAACTGAATTCCTTTATTCTTCCGGATTCCATGGTGGCATTGAACAGTGATTTCCTGGCAGCAACCAGAAGCAATGTAAAGCCGGATCCCGGACGACCATTTGCAGAGGAAATGATTGTCATTTCTTCGTTGGATAGTAATCTGGACAGGCATCGTTATGCCCTGTATAAATCTGCGGAGATGTATCCGCATCTGGAAGAGGCAGTCAGGGAAGATGCGATGTTTTTATTCCAGTCCATTTATGTAGAGAACAATGTATGTGGATACTACATTGTGAAATCAAAAGAGCTGTTGACGGATGCAAGTAAGATACACCGGGTATCCAAGGTGATGAATCTGGCCTTCAGCCTGATTATCAGCAGGATGCAGCAGGATCATATGTCACACAGCCTTGAGGAAATGCAGTATCATGATCCGGTTACCGGAGTCCTGAATCTTAAGGGTCTGGTGAAGCGAATAAATGAACTGTATCCGGTCTGGAAGGAACGCGCTATAGCCGTATCTGTTTACAACATTCCGAAGTACCAGTTTATATACGAAAATTACGGGCTGAAGGACGTTGAGGAAACCGTGCAGCTTACAGCGGATGCCCTGCGAATGGCAAATCCGCAGGATACCGTGACAGCCCGGATATCAGATGACAGCTTCTGTATTATTAACGAAGCAGAGGATCAGGGTGCAGCCGGATTGATTATCAATGATTCGGTCCGTGCCTTTTACCGTTTTATAGAAAGCTTTAATAAGACACAGGATAAGGAATATTTCGTGGAGGTCAACTGTGGCTGTACGACAGCGGCAGCCGGCTGGAATAATGATATGAAGACCTATATTAAGGTCGCCATGGGAGAGCTTTACCTGAACCGCCTGAAACAGGGTGGTGGTAAGGCATTAAAGGAAAGAAAGACAGCGAAGGACACATATCAGATGTTCGAAACGCTGATGTCGGAAAACCTGTTTTACTATGTATTCCAGCCAATCGTCAGTGCGAAAACCGGCGAAATATACGGTTATGAAGCCTTGATGCGTACGCCGAAGGAAATCGGCCTGCGGCCGGATGAAATTCTGGACATTGCAGAAGAGTACGGTCGTTTGTACGAGGTGGAATATGCCACATTTTATAATGTATTAAACTATGCAAGGGAGCATATTGATCTGTTCAATGGAAAGCACATTTTCATTAACAGTATACCGGGATATTTCCTGAAAGGTGAGGACAAGGAGCGACTGGTAAGGCAGTACTCGGATCTCCTTTCAAAGTGTACTATTGAAATCACGGAGCGTGATGAGACAACGGCAGAGGAAGTCAGCCAGATTATGAACCTGACTGATGTCGGCGGACCTTGTCAGTTTGCGGTAGATGACTATGGTACCGGATATTCCAATATTGTGAATCTGCTGAAATATAAACCAAATATCATTAAGATTGACCGTTATCTGATTACGGAAATCCAGCAAGATGTGAACAAGCAGATGTTTGTAAAAAATACCGTGGAGTTTGCCCAGCAGAATAAAATCCAGTGTCTTGCAGAAGGCGTTGAGACGAAGGAGGAGCTGGAAACAGTGATTTCATATGGAGTAGATCTGATCCAGGGTTATTATACAGCGATGCCGCTGGAACAGGTTATCCAGGAGATTGATCCAAAGATTGTGAAGGAAATCCGGGAAGCAAGCGAAGCGAAACAGATAAAGGAGAAAATGGAAAATGATTAACGAACAGTACAAGAAAATGCTGGAGGGCAAGTCTGTGATCCGGCAGCTTTCGGAATTTGCAACAGCAAGAGGAAAGGAAATCGGATATGAGAATGTATTTGATTACAGTCTTGGAAATCCTTCCGTGCCTGTGCCGGATGCATTTAATGAAGAGATGATTCATCTGCTTAAGACAAAGACGTCCATGGAGGTTCATGGATACAGTCCCAGTCTCGGTATTACTTCTGTCCGGGAAAAGATTGCCGCTTCCCTGAACCGCAGATTTGACATGGATTATCGGGCAACCCATATTTTCCCTACCTCCGGTGCAGCAGGTGCGATTGCCCACGCTGTCCGTTGTGTAACGAAGCCCGGGGATGAGGTACTGACCTTCGCGCCATTTTTTCCGGAGTATAATCCATATATCAATATGACCGGTGCAACACTTAAGGTGGTACCGGCAAATACAACAGACTTTCAGATTAACTTTGATAAATTAGAGGAAATGCTGAATGAAAACACGGCAGCAGTCCTCATCAATACCCCCAACAATCCGTCCGGTGTGGTATACAGTGCAGCAACCTTAAAGAAACTGGCAGATGTGCTGTATGCAAAGCAGAAGGAGTACGGACATGATATTTTCCTGATCTCCGATGAACCGTACCGTGAAATTGTGTTTGCAGGAGTGGAGGCACCTTATGTGTCCAAATTCTATGACAATACCCTGTCATGTTATTCCTATTCCAAATCCCTTTCTCTTCCGGGAGAACGTATCGGATATGTGGCAGTAAACCCGAGATGCAGGGATGCAGAGCTGATCAGCGCCATCTGTGCGCAGATTTCGAGAGGAATCGGACATAACTGTCCTTCTTCCATTATTCAGCTGGCAGTTTCCGAGGTTCTTGACATGACTTCGGATATGTCTGTTTATGAAACGAACATGAATCTGTTATACAACGAACTGACAAGCCTTGGTTTCGAGTGTGTAAAGCCGGGCGGAACCTTCTATATTTTCCCGAAGGCGCTGGAAGAGGATGCTGTGGCATTCAGCCAGAAGGCCTTAAAGTATGATCTTATTCTGGTTCCTTCCGACAGCTTCGGTGTTCCGGGATATTTCCGTATGGCTTACTGCATTGATACGGAGAAGGTAGAACGTTCCCTTACCGCACTTCGCAGGTTTGTGAAGGAAAATTACTAAAGAGTTTCATATTTTATGGTGATCCTGTCATATGAATAGTATGAAAGACATAACGATTCCGTACAGGTCGAAACATTTACGGCTGAAACCGTGAGTATGATTCAGTAGTGCAAAATACTGTCAGTAAAGCTGATTTTGCACAGTAACTGTGAAGGTGCAGATCAGTTACAAGGCATCATTTTGAGAGGAAATAAAAGATTATGATCGAAATCTTAAAAGCAATTCTGTTTGGTATTGTAGAGGGGATTACGGAGTGGCTTCCGATCAGCAGTACCGGACATATGATTCTGTTGAATGAAATTGTATCCCTGAATGTATCGGAAGAATTTTACAGTATGTTTGAAGTGGTGATCCAGCTTGGAGCGATCCTTGCCGTTGTGATTCTGTTCTGGAATCAGATCTGGCCATTTGGAAAGAAGGATAATAAAGAGCCGCTGGCAAAGGACGGAGTCGGAGCCTTTGTGAAATGGGATATTTTCAAGCTCTGGTTTCACATTCTGGTATCCTGTGTACCGGCAGCCATAGTCGGTCTGCTCTTTGATGAACAGTTAGAAGCATTGTTTTACAATTATCAGACCGTAGCAATTATGCTGATTCTGTTTGGTATTGCATTTATTGTGATTGAGAATTACCATAAAGGAAAGAAGGCGAAGGTGACAGCCTTAGACGGAATTGATTATAAGCTTGCCTTCTGGATCGGTATGTTCCAGCTGATTGCAGCAATTTTTCCCGGTACTTCGCGTTCGGGAGCAACCATCGTCGGAGCACTGCTGCTTGGTGTATCCAGAACGGTTGCGGCAGAATATACCTTCTTTCTGGCCATTCCGGTTATGTTTGGAGCAAGCCTCTTAAAGGGAGTGAAGTTCCTTGCAGGTGCGTCCATGACTTCCATGGAGGGAGCAATTCTTGCAGTCGGCATGGTTGTTGCATTTGTGGTATCCTTCTTCGTGATCAAGTTCCTGCTTGGTTATATTAAGAAGCATGACTTTAAGGTGTTTGGATATTACCGGATTGCACTGGGTATTATTGTGATTCTTTTCTTCCTGATCAGGGGCTGAAAGGTGTTACATCATGTTCTCACGTAGTCTGACAGCAAGTGGCTGGCTGCTGTGTGAGCAGTAACTGAAAAGTGACAGTTTAGCGCAGAAATGTTGACAAGCAGGGGCTTATGGTGTATGCTTCATCATATTGAAGTGTATGCTTCATCAAATGATTGGGGAAATGTCAGGTTAAGAAGTGAAAGGAGTTAGTCATGGCAGAAGTAAAGAAAGCAACAGCAAAAGTAGTTGCTAAGGTACCGGCTGAAGAGAAAAAGGTGGAAGTTAAGGCAGCAGAGGTAAAAGCACCCGAAGTTAAGGCAGAAGTTAAGAAAGAGGCAGTTAAGAAGACTCCCGCTGCTAAGAAAGCACCTGCTAAGAAGGCACCTGCAGCTAAGAAAGAAACCGTTAAGAAGGAAACAGTGAAAAAGGAACCCGCTGCTAAGAAACCCGTTGTAAAAGAAGAAGTAAACTTCCAGTTCAGTGGAAAATCTTATACTTCTGAAGATCTTATCAGAATTACCAGAGATGTATGGAAATATGACTTAAATGGTAAGGAAGAGGATATTCAGAGCATTGAACTTTATGTAAAGCCTGAAGAGAACACTGCTTATTATGTAATTAATGGTGATGTAACAGGAAGCTTCTTTATCTAAATCCAAGCTTGAAACCGATATACATAAGTAAAGTAAGAAAGAGCCGTTGTATTAGTATACGCTAAGCAACGGCTCTTATTTATCGCTACTGTAACTGTTTTTTACCCACTACAGAACAAACATTCGGTTTGCTCTGTACTTTTTTAAATGGGAATGATATAATGAGCCACAGAGAAAACCAGGTGACTCCGAAGGAGGCATTTGGTTTTCCGGACTCATTAACGAGCAAATATCCTGCGAAGCAGGATGAAGAGCACGAAGTGCGGATTTTCGAGTGATATGTAGACTCAATCAATATATGATAGTAAAGTCGATCGGGAGTATGTTATGGATCATTTTAAGTTAGTATCAGAATATCAGCCGACCGGTGATCAGCCGCAGGCAATTGCAGAGCTGGTGAAGGGATTTCAGGAGGGAAACCAGTTTGAAACGCTGCTGGGAGTAACCGGCTCCGGTAAGACCTTTACCATGGCGAATGTAATTGCCGCACTGAATAAGCCGACGCTGGTGATTGCACATAATAAGACCCTGGCAGGGCAGTTATATGGGGAATTCAAGGAATTCTTCCCGGAGAATGCCGTGGAGTATTTTGTCTCCTATTACGATTACTATCAGCCGGAGGCATATGTTCCTTCATCGGATACTTATATTGCAAAGGATTCTTCCATTAATGATGAAATTGATAAATTAAGGCTGTCTGCGACAGCATCTCTTTCCGAGAGAAAGGATGTTGTCGTGGTGGCGAGTGTATCCTGTATTTACGGTCTGGGTTCTCCGGATGATTATCAGGACATGATGGTGTCCCTGCGTCCTGGAATGAGTAAGGACAGGGATCAGGTTATTAAAGAACTGATTGATATCCGGTATGACCGGAACGATATGGACCTGGACCGGAGCTGTTTCCGGGTCCGGGGTGATGTGCTTGAAATCTATCCGGCACAGGGCGGAGATTATCTGATCCGGGTAGAGTTTTTCGGAGATGAAATCGATCGTATTACAGAGGTTGAGCCCTTAAGCGGTAAGGTGCATGCATCACTGCAGCATATTACCATCTTTCCGGCATCACACTATGTCGTACCGCAGGAGAAGATTAACAAGGCCTGTGAAGCACTGGAGGAAGAGCTGGAGGAGCGTGTACGTTTCTTCAAGAGTGAGGATAAGCTTCTGGAAGCACAGCGTATTTCCGAGAGGACGAACTTTGACATTGAGATGCTGCGTGAGACCGGCTTCTGTTCAGGGATTGAGAATTATTCACGTCATTTAAACGGTATGCGGGAGGGGGAACCGCCTCATACCCTGCTCGATTATTTTAAGGATGATTTTCTCATCATTATTGATGAGTCCCATATTACGATTCCGCAGATCGGGGCGATGTATGTCGGGGATCGTTCGAGGAAGACTACTCTCGTGGATTATGGTTTCCGTCTGCCATCGGCACTGGATAACCGGCCGCTGAACTTTGGAGAATTCGAGCAGCATATTGACCAGATGCTGTTCGTGTCTGCAACCCCTTCCACGTATGAGGAGGAGCATGAACTGCTGCGCACAGAGCAGATTATCCGGCCGACGGGACTTCTGGATCCGGAGATTTTCGTCCGTCCGGTGGAAGGACAGATTGATGATCTGATTTCGGAGATCCGGAGGGAAACGGAGAAGCATAATAAGGTTCTGGTAACGACGCTCACGAAGCGGATGGCTGAGGACCTGACCGATTATATGAAGGATGTGGGAATCCGTGTGAAGTACCTGCATTCTGATATTGATACATTGGAACGGGCACAGATCATCCGGGATATGCGTCTTGATGTGTTCGATGTGCTTATCGGTATTAACCTTCTGAGGGAGGGACTGGATATTCCTGAGATCTCCCTTGTTGCAATTCTCGATGCGGATAAGGAGGGCTTTCTGCGTTCGGAGACATCCCTGATCCAGACCGTTGGACGTGCCGCACGTAACGCAGAGGGACATGTTATTATGTATGCCGACAACATGACGGATTCCATGAAGGCGGCAATTGAAGAGACCGGCCGCCGTCGGACAATCCAGCAGAAGTATAACGAAGAGCATCATATTACGCCTCAGACCATTAAAAAAGCAGTCCGTGATCTCATCAGTATCTCCAGGACGATTGCCAAAGAAGAGATCCAGTTCGAGAAGGATCCGGAATCCATGAGTGCGGACGAATTGAAGAAGCTGATTGCCAGGGTGGAGAAGCAGATGCGCAAGGCAGCAGCCGATCTGAATTTCGAGGCGGCAGCCGAGCTTCGTGATAAGATGGTAGAGCTTAAGATGAAGCTGCAGGAGATCGAGAGAGAGAAGGAAAAGGAGTAAGAACCATGAGTATCAAGTTATCCGACCAGCATGTGCCGGTTGCCAAGATGCGCCCGCGTGAATACATTAAAATCCGTGGAGCAGCAGAACATAATTTAAAAAATCTCGATGTGGATATCCCGAGAAATGAACTGGTAGTTCTGACAGGACTGTCAGGTTCCGGCAAGTCTTCTCTGGCATTTGATACGATTTATGCAGAGGGACAGAGACGTTACATGGAGTCTCTGTCTTCTTATGCCCGTCAGTTTTTAGGACAGATGGAAAAGCCGAATGTGGAGAAGATCGAGGGACTGTCACCGGCTATTTCCATTGATCAGAAATCGACGAACCGCAACCCGAGATCCACCGTTGGAACCGTAACGGAGATCTATGACTATTTCCGTCTGTTATATGCCAGAATCGGTATTCCGCATTGTCCGAACTGTGGAAAAGAAATCCGTAAGCAGACCGTGGATCAGATGGTGGATCAGATTATGGAGCTTCCGGAGGGAACGAAGATCCAGCTTCTGGCACCGGTGGTACGTGGACGGAAAGGTGAGCATGTGAAGGTCTTTGAGCGTGCGAAACGAAGCGGTTATGTGCGTGTCCGTGTAGATGGCAATATGTATGAGCTGTCAGAGGATATTTCTCTTGATAAGAACATCAAGCATAATATTGAAATTGTGGTGGATCGTCTGGTGATCAAACCGGAGATTGAACGCAGACTTACCGATTCGATTGAAAATGTTCTGGCATTGGCCGAGGGACTTCTGATGGTAGATGTGATTGGCGGGGAAACCATCAATTTCAGCCAGAGCTTTTCCTGCCCGGATTGCGGAATCAGTATTTCAGAGATTGAGCCGAGAAGCTTTTCCTTTAATAATCCGTTCGGTGCCTGCCCGGTCTGCTTTGGTCTTGGATATAAGATGGAGTTTGATCCGGATCTGATGATTCCGGATAAGAAGCTCAGTATTAACGAAGGTGCCATCCAGGTCATGGGCTGGCAGTCAAGTAAGGATGAGGGAAGCTTTACCAATGCGGTTCTGCGTGCTCTTTCGAAGGAATATCAGTTCAGTCTTGATACCCCGATTGAGAAGCTGCCTAAGGATGTTTATGACATGCTGATTTACGGAACGAACGGCAGGGAAGTGAAGGTACATTACAAGGGACAGCGTGGAGAAGGAGTTTATCCGATTGCCTTTGAAGGAATTATCAAGAATACTGAGAAACGGTACCGTGAAACCGGTTCGGATATTATGAAGCAGGAATATGAAACCTTTATGCGCATTACTCCGTGTAAGGAATGTAACGGAATGCGTCTTAAGAAGGAGTCCTTAAGTGTGACCGTTTGTGGTAAGAACATTTATGAGATTACCTCTATGCCAATCTGTGACCTGAATGAATTCTTGCAGAATATGGAGCTTACCGCACAACAGCAGATCATTGGAAAGCAGGTATTGAAGGAGATCAGGGCCAGGGTCGGATTCCTTGTGGATGTCGGTCTGGATTACCTGTCGCTTTCGAGGGCAACGGGAACCCTGTCCGGCGGGGAAGCACAGCGTATCCGTCTGGCAACGCAGATTGGTTCCGGACTTGTGGGTGTGTGCTATATTCTTGATGAGCCGAGCATTGGCCTTCATCAGAAGGATAACGATAAGCTGTTAAATACGTTGAAAAATTTAAGAGATCTTGGCAATACGCTGATTGTGGTAGAACATGATGAGGATACCATGCTGGAGGCCGACGACATTGTGGATATCGGCCCCGGCGCCGGCTCCCATGGTGGAGAAGTGGTGGCTCATGGAACGGCCGAAGAGATCATGAAGATCGAAGGTTCACTGACCGGTCAGTATTTAAGCGGCAGAATGCAGATTCCGGTTCCACAGACGCGCCGTAAGCCGAAGGACTGGCTTAAGATTACAGGTGCCCAGGAAAACAACTTAAAGAATATTGATGTGAAGATCCCGCTGGGCGTATTTACCTGTGTTACAGGTGTATCCGGATCCGGTAAGAGCTCTCTGATAAATGAGATTCTGTATAAGACACTGGCAAGAGAACTGAACCGTGCGAGAACCATTCCGGGTAAGCACAGGAATATTACAGGAATTAAGAAGCTGGACAAGGTAATTGACATTGACCAGTCCCCGATCGGACGTACCCCACGTTCCAATCCGGCAACCTATACCGGAGTTTTTGATCAGATCCGTGATCTGTTTGCAGGAACACCGGATGCCAAGGCTCGCGGTTACAAGAAGGGGCGTTTCAGCTTTAATGTCAAGGGAGGCCGGTGCGAGAACTGTGGCGGTGACGGTATTATCAAGATTGAAATGCATTTTCTTCCGGATGTGTATGTGCCGTGTGAGGTCTGCGGCGGTAAACGGTATAACCGTGAAACTCTGGAAGTGAAGTATAAAGGAAAGAATATCTATGATATTCTGGATATGACGGTGGAAGAGGCTGTGCCGTTCTTTGAAAATGTGCCGTCGATCCGCAACAAGATTGAGACTCTGAATGATGTTGGACTTTCCTACATCAAACTGGGACAGCCTTCTACAACATTATCCGGAGGAGAAGCGCAGAGGATCAAACTGGCGACAGAACTGAGCCGGAGAAGTACCGGAAATACCATTTATATTCTGGATGAGCCGACAACCGGACTTCATTTTGCAGATGTACACAAGCTGGTAGAAATCCTGCAGCGTCTGACCGATAACGGAAATACCGTTGTTGTAATTGAGCATAACCTGGATGTCATTAAGACAGCAGACTATATTATTGACATGGGACCGGATGGTGGTGACCGTGGCGGAACAGTTGTGACATGCGGTACGCCGGAGGAAGTAGCAGAGCATCCGACGTCCTATACCGGAAAATATGTGAAGAAAATGCTGGAGAGATATAAAGAAAATGTGGAGAAATACCGAAATAATTAAAAATTTATGAAATCCCTTTGAAAATATTATGGTATGGGTTATAATACTTATTAATTATGCTGTGAGAATAGAAAGGGGTACATGAAAATGCAGTACACAGATATCGGTATTGATTTAGGAACAGCAAGTATTCTTGTTTACATCAGAGGAAGAGGAGTCGTCCTTAAGGAGCCCTCTGTTGTGGCTTTTGATAGAGATACAGATAAGATTATGGCAATTGGTGAGGATGCCAGACTGATGCTTGGAAGAACGCCGGGCAATATTATTGCCGTACGCCCTCTGCGTCAGGGTGTTATTTCCGATTACCGCGTCACAGAACAGATGATGAAATATTTCATTCAGAAGGCAATGGGACGGAAGGCATTCCGGAAGCCCCGTATTGCGGTCTGTGTACCGAGCGGAGTTACCCAGGTAGAGAGGAAGGCTGTTGAAGATGCGACTCTGCAGGCCGGTGCACGTGAAGTATCCATTATCGAAGAGCCGATTGCAGCAGCGATTGGTGCAGGAATTGATATTTCCAAGCCCTGTGGAAACATGATTGTGGATATTGGCGGTGGTACTTCCGATATCGCAGTTATTTCTCTGGGGGGTACGGTTGTCAGTGCCTCCATTAAGATCGCCGGTGATGATTTCGATGAGGCGCTTGTCCGCTATATGCGTAAGAAACATAATCTTCTGATTGGTGAAAGAACCGCAGAGGACATTAAGATTAAGATTGGTTCCGCTTATAAGCGTGCGGAAGTAGACTACATGGATGTCCGTGGACGTAATCTGGTAACCGGTCTGCCGAAGACCATTACCGTTTCTTCCGAGGAAACCGAAGAAGCGCTTCGTGAGGCAACTTCACAGATTATTGAAACGATCCACAGTGTTTTAGAGAAGACTCCTCCGGAACTGGCAGCCGATATTGCAGACCGCGGTATCGTTCTTACCGGTGGCGGTTCCCTGCTCCGTGGTCTTGAAGACCTCATTGCAGAGAAGACCGGAATCAATACGATGACCGCAGAGGATCCGATGACTGCAGTGGCAATCGGAACCGGTAAGTATGTAGAATTTTTAGCAGGCTATAAAGAAGATTAAAGATAACTGTGAAGGTACGGAACAGTTATGATTAAAGGAGAACAGGATGGTTAAAGGATTGTATACCGCCTATACTGGCATGATCAATCAGGAACACAGAATGGATGTGCTGACCAACAATCTGGCCAATGCTGATACCAACGGATATAAGAAGGAAGGTGCTACGGCACAGTCTTTCGATTCGATCCTTGCGTACAAAATCAAGGATAACTCCGAAGGATACCGTCTGGCGAAGAGAACCGGTGTGCATAACCCGGGTGTGAAGATTGGTGAAGGCTATACAGATTTTTCCCAGGGACCTTTGAAGACAACAGAGAATCCTTACGATCTGGCATTGACCGATAAGGGATTCTTTGCAGTGGAATTTACCGATAAGCGGGGGGAAACCTCTGTGAAATATACCAGAGATGGGAACTTTACCCTGAATGAATCCGGAGAACTGGTGACACAGGATGGAGACCGTGTTCTTGGAACGAATGGACAGCCGGTGAAGATTGATCCGCTGAAGGACACCCAGATCAATGTACAGGGACAGATCATTCAGGATGGTAAAGTCGCAGCCACGATTCAGGTTACGGATTTTGAGGATTATAATTATCTGAAGCGTTATGGCGAGAACTATTTTGAACCGATTGACGGTGCAACCGAAAAGGATACCACAGCGAAGGTGTATGCCGGATATCTGGAGACCTCGAATATTTCTGTAGTGACAGAAATGGTAAATATGATTACGGTTTCCAGAGCATATGAGACGAATCAGAAGGTCATTACTACATATGACGGAACACTCGATATTGCAGCCAACCAGCTTGGCAAAGTATAGGAGGTAGCAGGACATGGTTAGAAGTTTATGGACAGCAGCAACAGGTATGAATGCACAGCAGACGAATGTGGATACCATTGCCAACAATCTTGCCAATGTAAATACAATGGGATATAAGACACAGGCTGCACAGTTCAAGTCTCTGTTATATCAGACACTTCAGACAGCAACCACCACGGCGAACGGAGATCCGAAGCCGACCAGCTCCCAGGTAGGACTTGGTGTGCGGAATTCCTCGATCAATTCCATTTTTACACAGGGAAGCCTACTGGATTCTGCCAGTGATACCTCTTTTGCAATCGAAGGAGAGGGCTTCTTTGCAATCCGTGGAGAAGATAGAAATACTTATTATACCAGAAACGGTGACTTTACCTGGGCAACGAACGGAGCTAACGGCATGATGCTGACAACGACAGACGGACTTCCGGTTCTGGATTCTTCAGGAAAAGCCATTACCCTGAACAACAGTTATGTAACAAGCAGAATTACCATTACCGGAGACGGAAGAATCTGTTATCCGGATGCCAATAATAATCCTCAGCCAATCGGCATGCAGATTGGTATGTTTCAGTTTAACAATCCCGGTGGTCTGGAGCGGCAGGGTGACAGCCTGTGGGCGGTGACCGGAGCCAGTGGCCAGGCACTGAACGAGTCAACTAACAATTCTGTTAAGAAGAGCAAGATGGTGCAGGGGTATCTTGAAGGTTCCAATGTGCAGGTTGCCACCGAAATGGTTAACTTAATTGTGGCACAGCGTGCTTATGAAATGAATTCCAAGGCAATTACAACAACCGATGAGATGATGCAGACAGCCAACAATCTTAAGAGATAATCTTTAGAACACAGTGTGGATGCGGGATCGGAGGATGAAGATGGAGATTAGTGGAATTGGATCTTCTGCGTATGCAGATTATCTGCAGGAACAGAACATATCAGAGACAAAATTAAAGGATCAGATTAACAATACCGATTATGCGACAGCAACGGAGGATGAGCTTTTAGATGCATGTAAACAGTTCGAGGCATACTTCCTTGAACAGGTATTTAAGGAAATGCAGAAGACGGTAGACTGTGTTAAGGATGAGTCATCAAGCACCGATAACAATCTGGTAAGTTATTTTAAGGATGAGACGATCCAAAAGCTTGCAGAGACATCTACCGAGACGCAGGGTCTGGGACTTGCGCAGACTCTGTATGAGCAGATGAAACGTAATTACGGAATTGACTGACAATATTTCATAATGGAGAAGAAAAACTGGCTGCTTACGTGAGTTTTCCACGAAGCAGCCAGTATTAAGTTTGAGGGACAGATATTTGGAAACGATTAAGGGATATGTGGATCATATCATTTATCAGAATAAGGACAATGGCTATGCGGTACTGTCCATGAATGTGGATGATGAGGAAGAAATTTGCGTAGGGATCTTTCGGGGTGTAGATAACGGAGAGAATCTGGAGATTACCGGTGAATATGTGGAGCATCCAAGCTATGGCTTTCAGTTCAAGGCAAATAGCTTCAAAGTTGTGGAGCCGGATGATCTGCTCAGCATGGAACGTTATCTGGGATCCGGTGCCATCAAAGGTGTCGGTGAGGCGCTGGCGAAGCGTATTGTGAAGAGGTTTGGCAAGGATACCTTCCGTGTTATTGAAGAAGAGCCGGAGCGTCTGGTTGAAGTCAAAGGAATCAGTGAGCGGATCGCGCAGCAGATTACAGATCAGATGATTGAGAAAAGGGAAATCCGTGAGGCTTTTCTATTTTTGCAGAAATATGGAATTACCAATACACTGGCTGTAAAAATCTACGAAAAATACGGAATGGGGATGTATGGAATTCTGAAAGAGAACCCGTACCGGCTTGCGGAGGATATTCAGGGAGTCGGCTTCCGGCTTGCTGATGAAATTGCAGAGAAGATTGGTATTCATACAGATTCGGATTACCGGATCCGGAGCGGAATTCTTTACACACTGCTGCAGGCGTCCCTCGAGGGACATATGTTCCTGCCGATGAGAGTGCTGGTGCGCAGGAGTGCAGATCTGTTGCAGGTACCTGAGGAAGCGATCCGTGCACAGATTCAGAACCTGCATATGGATCATAAGGTCGTCGTGAAAAAGACAACTGATGAGCCAGAGGTCTATGCGTTTTCCTATTATTATGCGGAGCTGAACTGCGCAAGAATGCTGCGGGAGTTGAATGTCCTGATGGAGTCAGAGCTTCTTGATTCGGAGGAAAAACGAATTGAAACGATTCTGCAGCGTATTTTAAAGGAGCAGGGCCTGGAACTCGATGAGCTGCAAAAGAACGCGGTTCTGGAATGCGTGAAGCATGGCATCATGATTCTTTCCGGTGGTCCCGGAACAGGAAAAACGACAACAATTAACACGATTATCCGTTACTTTGATGAAGAAGGAATGGACATTCTGCTGGCAGCACCGACGGGAAGAGCAGCGAAGCGGATGACGGAAGCGACTGGTTATGAGGCAAGGACGATCCACCGGATGCTGGAAATTAATGGAGGCATGGAGGATGGAAGCCGCGCCCGTTTTGAAAGAAACGGGGAGAATCCGTTAGAAGCGGATGTGGTGATTATTGATGAAATGTCGATGGTAGATATCTATCTGTTCCAGTCTCTTTTGGAAGCGGTCAGTGTCGGTACACGGCTGATTCTGGTAGGGGATGTGGATCAGTTACCAAGTGTAGGTCCCGGTCAGGTACTGCAGGATCTGATTGAGAGTAAAAGCTTTCCAACCGTAATGCTTAAGAAAATTTACCGGCAGGCCGGGGAGAGCGACATTGTCATGAATGCCCACCGCATTAATATGGGGCAGAAGATTGCACTCAATAACAAAAGTAAGGACTTCTTTTTCCTGCCGAGAAATGATGTGCAGGTCATCTATAAGCACATGATCCAGCTGATTACGGAGAAGCTGCCACGGTATGTGGAAGCGCAGCCTTACGATATCCAGGTCCTGACACCGATGAGGAAGGGAAGTCTGGGAGTGGAAACACTCAATGAGATCCTGCAGAGATACTTAAATCCGGCAGATCCGTCCAGGAAGGAGCATGCGGCCGGTGACCGGATTTTCCGCGAGGGTGATAAGGTAATGCAGATTAAGAACAACTATCAGCTGGAATGGGAGATCGTGAGTCAATATGGCATCCGGATTGACAGCGGAAGCGGTGTGTTTAACGGAGATATCGGAACAATTCGCAGAATCCGTGAGGAATCCTCGACCGTACAGGTGGAATACGATGAACACCGTCTGGTGGAATATACCTTTTCCCAATTGGATGAAATTGAACTGGCATATGCAATTACGATACATAAGTCACAGGGAAGTGAGTACCCGGCGGTACTGCTTCCGCTGCTTTCCGGACCGAAAATGCTGATGAACAGGAATCTGCTGTATACAGCCGTGACGCGGGCCAGAAAATGTGTGACCATTCTGGGAAGTCAGGAAGTGGTAGACGGCATGATTGAGAATGAAAACCAGTATCACCGGTATACCGGACTTGGCAGGCGGATACTGGAGCTGGAAAGTGAGGAGCGTGTGTGGTAAAAGACAAAATTGTGGAGCTCCTTTTTCCAAGGAGATGCATTGTGTGTGATGAGCCGGTCGAGGCAGGAAAGGAGCCGGTATGCCCGTCCTGCAGGGAGGAGCTTCGTTATGTCGAAGAGCCTTTTTGCATGAAGTGTGGAAAGCAGCTTATGGAAGAGCAGGAGTACTGTGAAGACTGCAGGAGCAGGGAACACGCCTATATTCAGGGGAGAAGCGTTTTCCAGTATGCAAGTGTGTCGGATGCCATGTTCCGCTTTAAGAATCAGGGAAGACGGGAATATGCGGACTTTTTGGCGTGGGAAATGTACCGGTGGACGAAAGAATGGCTTATGACCGTCAGACCGGATGCATTGGTTCCGGTGCCGGTTCATAAAAAGCGTATGAAAAAGCGTGGCTATAATCAGGCGGCAGTGCTTGCAGAACGACTTTCTGCCTATACGGGAATCCCTGTACTGGAGAACTGGCTGGTGCGTGAGGGAGATACCGCACCGTTAAAGGATCTTGGCGCACAGGAAAGACAAAATAATTTGAAAAAGGCTTTTAAAATCGTTAGAAATGATGTAAAATTAAATACGATTGTTATAATAGATGACATCTATACAACAGGCAGTACCGTGGATGCGATTGCACAGGTGATTCGGCAACATAGCGATTGCCGGGTTTATGTTCTTACGGCGGCAATCGGAAGAGGAAATTAGGTTACTGTTCATACAGCAGCCAGACACTTGTTGTCAGGCTGCGTAAGAACATTTCGGGAGATTTCAGGAGTGAGCAGGCTCCTTTTGCGGAGCAAAACTTCAAATGAGCCTGCGAATCGTTACTGGAACGAGGTACGAGTGAACAGTAAGGAAATTAGAGACAGGAAGGATGAGTGATTCCATGAATGTAAGAAATTGCAGAAAATGTGGCAGAATATTTAATTATGTTGTGGGACCGATTCTGTGTCCTCGTTGTGTGGAAGAGCAGGAAAAGGTATTCCAGGTGGTAAAGGAGTATGTCATAGAGCATCATGGTGCGGATATTGCAGAGGTATCCAGAGAGTGTAATGTGGAACCTTCCCAGATCCGACAGTGGATTCGTGAGGAGCGTCTTCAGTTTGCAGATGATTCACCGATCCGGATTCCCTGCGAGGGATGTGGTGCGATGATCCGTTCCGGACGTTACTGTGATAAATGTAAGGCAGCAATGACCAATGGATTCCGTGAGGCCATGGGAGTCAATAAGCAGCCTGCTGCACCGACCAGACAGCCGTCCAGAAATATAAGTGAACGTGACCGTATGCGTTACTTATAAAACCAAAGGAAAAGATTATGCTCAGTGAAGAAAAGATTATTCGGATGACGAAGCTTGCCGCTTTTGAGAAGAGAGAGGGTAAGAAGAATCTGAACATTGTAAACTATTACCGAAATGACTATATCGGATTTCAGGTATTGAAATCGATCATCGCAGTTACAATTTCTTTTGTAGCTGTCTTTGCTTTGTACCTGTTCTATAATTTCGAAGATCTCATGCATGATGTTTATAAGCTGGATCTGATGGAATTTGGCAAGAGCGTGGTGATTATTTATCTCTGTGTTGCGGCAGCTTATGGCGTGATTACCTATGTGGTCTATGCGAGCCGTTACAGCAAGGCGAAGAAGAAGCTTAAGCACTATTATGCCGGTTTGAGAGCATTGGAAAACATGAAGTAACAGTTCAGCCATGCAGAAATGATTGTATAAGCTGACCGAGGGAGCTTGCTCACAAAGGGCAGCAAATACAATCATTTCTATAGGGCGGACGCCCGACATGAAATAAGCTGCCGGAGAACATGAAAATATGTCAGCCAAACTGAGCAAAGCGGCAGCTTATGAATGAGCACGGCTGAACGGTTACAATATGAATAACAATAAGTAAGAGGAAGTATTTATGACCAGTTTACTCGTAGCAAAGCAGTATATAAAGAACTTTGTAAGCAGATATGAAATATATTTAAAGCCGGTTGGCAAGCTGATCCTGGCACTCATCACACTGATGACTATTAATGGAAAGATCGGATTTATGCAGAAGATTGATAACATTTCCGTTGTACTGATTGCAGCATTGATGTGTTCCTTCATGCCAACCAACTTTATTATTGTCGTAGCAGCATTATTTGTGCTGCTGCATCTGTATGCCCTGTCTATTGAATGTGCTGCAATCGGTCTGGTATTGTTTCTGGTGCTGTTCCTGTTATATTTCCGCTTTTCCCCAAAGGATACTCTGGCAGTGATTCTGACGCCGATCTGTACAGCAATGGGAATTCCTTATGTGGTTCCGCTTACCATGGGACTTGTGGGAACACCGGCTTCTGCGGTATCCGTAGCCTGTGGTGTGATTGTGAGCAGCTTTATTAAACATATGTCGGACAGTGCAACTGCAATTTCTTCCATGGAAACAGAAGATATGGCAGCAAAGTTCCGTTTTGTGATTGACGGGTTGATTAATAACAAAGAAATGATACTGATGATCGTTGCCTTTTCCGTAACGGTTATTCTGGTTTATTTTATAAAACGACTGGCAATTGATTATGCCTGGACCATTGCCATTGCGGCAGGAGCCCTGGCAGATATGATGATTCTTCTGGTGGGGGATCTGGTGTTTGATACGAACGGATCCATTGCCATGCTGATTGTTGGAACGATTGTTTCTGTATTGGCTGCCAAGGTTGTTGAGTTTTTTGTATTTAGTGTAGATTATAGCAGGACAGAGAAGGTTCAGTTTGAGGATGACGAATATTATTACTACGTGAAAGCAATTCCAAAGATTAACGTAGCAGCTCCGTCACGTACTGTAAAGAAGATCAATTCCCATAAACGGAAACCTGTACCTTCCCAATCCCATAAATAAAAGGATATGGAGTTAACCGATGAAGCATGCAATCGAACAGATAGCAATTTATGTGTCCAGAATGTCGGGGATCCGATGGACAGATATTGTAGAAATCATCATATTGTCATTTTTGATTTATCATATACTGGTATGGATTAAAAATACCAAGGCCTGGTCCCTGTTAAAGGGAATTCTGGTTATTGCAGTATTTATCCTGTTTGCAGCTTATTTTGAAATGAATACCATTCTCTGGATTGTGAATAACCTGTTCAGCGTGGCTGTTACGGCAGTTGTGGTTATTCTGCAGCCGGAGTTACGGAGAGCCGTAGAGGAGCTGGGACGAAAGAACATTATCAGCAGCATTATCCCGATTACGGTAGGCAGAGGACCGGAAGGTGGCCGCTTTTCCGACAAGACCATCAACGAAATTGTGAAAGCATGTGTAGAAATGGGAAGGGCAAGAACGGGTGCCCTCATTGTTATGGAAAAGGATGAGTCCCTGACCGATTACGAACGGACAGGAATTGAAATTGACGGAGTGGTAACCAGTCAGTTACTGATCAATATCTTTGAGCATAATACACCGCTGCATGACGGAGCAGTGATTGTACGTGGTGACCGGGTGACCTCTGCAACCTGTTATCTGCCGCTTTCCGATAACATGCGTTTAAGTAAAGAACTTGGTACAAGACACCGTGCCGGAGTTGGTATTTCTGAGGTAACAGATTCCCTTACCATTATTGTTTCGGAAGAAACCGGAAAGATCAGTGTGGCTTACGGGGGCGATCTGGAACGGAATGTAGATGCTGAACGGCTTCGGGCAAGACTGAGTGATCTGCAGAACAAATCCGAAGAAGACAGCCGTAAACGGATTGTGTGGAAGGGCAGGTGGTCGAAATGAAAAACAAACTGACGACAAATCTTGGCCTGAAGCTGATCTCTGTATTGTTTTCTATTGTGTTGTGGCTCGTTGGAACCAGTATTGGAAACCCGACGACTTCAAAATCGTTTTATAATGTGCCGGTTGTTCTGGAAAATACCGATGCAATTACGGAGTCGGGCAGGGTATATGAGGTACTGGAGAATTCCGATGTCATCAGCCGGGTGACGATCCGGGGACCGAGATCTGTGGTATCCAGTATGTCCGAAAGTAATATCGTGGCGACAGCGGATGTAAGTAATATCAGCAGTCTCGATACGGTTTCGATTAAGCTTGCTACAAACATTAACCAGGATCAGATTAACAGCATTACACCCAGCAGCGATACGGTGAAGCTGAATATTGAGAATAAGAAGACCAAGACCATGGCTCTGGGAACGAAGATTTCCGGTGAGGTCAGCGATGGTTACATGGTTGGCGATATTACAACGGATCAGAACCTGGTCCGGATTTCCGGACCGGAATCGGTAGTTACTTCTGTTTCCAAAGCGGTAGCGGAGATTACCGTAACCGGATTTACGAGTGATATCAGTACCAGCGCGGAAATCCGTCTTTATGACGCCGATGGCAATGCGGTGGATGATCCGAATATTACACAGAATATAAAGAGCGTAAATGTTCAGGTATCTATTTTGCAGACCAAGGAAGTTCCGCTTGTGTTCCATACGCAGGGAGAACCGACTTACGGTTATGGATTTACCGGTAATGTGGAGTGTGATCTGCAGACCGTAACGATCTGTGGAAAGAGCAGTGTTCTTAAGAAAATCCAGAGTATTGATATCCCGGCAGAACTGCTGGATATGACGAATAAGAGTGATACCTTTACAGAGGAAATTGATCTGTTACAGTATCTGCCGGATAATGTCCAGTTAGTTGATCTGGCAGACAGTGTTGTAGCAGTAACGGTGGATATTGAGCCTGAAATTTCCAAGAAGATTGAAATGAGAGAAAGCAGGATTCATGTGACCAATCTGCCGGATGGGTTTACGGCAAGCGTATCCGGTGTGGAAGAGACCTTTATCATTGAGGTGATCGGACTGGCGCAGGATCTGAGTGAGGTTCAGGCATCGAGTCTGGAAGGTACTGTTGATATCAATGACCTGATGGAAAAATTCAGTCTTGAGGAATTGCAGGAAGGCTTCTATACTATGGAAGTGAGCTTCGGACTTCCGGACGATGTACGTCTGTTGGAGCCGGTAGAGGTAGTTGTGCATATATCAGCAAAACAAGAATAGAAAGGAAACATATTAAAACATGAGCAGATTATTTGGTACAGATGGTGTAAGAGGAGTAGCCAATGATGAATTAACACCGTTGCTTGCTATGCAGCTGGGTCAGGCAGGAGCCTATGTTCTTACGAAAGAAAATGAGCATAGACCAACGATTATGGTTGGATGCGATACGAGAATTTCGGGAGATATGCTGGCAAATGCATTGATGGCTGGTATTTGTTCGGTTGGCGCGAACGCTGTGTATGTAGGCGTGATTCCCACACCGGCGGTAGCCTATCTGACCAGAAAATATAAGGTAGATGCAGGTGTTGTTATTTCCGCATCCCACAATCCGGTGGAGTTTAATGGAATTAAATTCTTTGACGGAAACGGATATAAGCTTCCGGATTCCCTGGAGGATGAGATCGAAGCCATTATCCGGGACAATATGAGTTCGATCAAGTTCCCGATTGGTTCGAATGTCGGAAAGATCAAGTATCGTACTGATGCACGTGAAGAATATATCAATCATTCCATTCAGTCTGTAAAGGTGGATTTGACCGGAATGAAGATCGTGGTAGACTGTGCGGAGGGAGCTTCTTATTACACTTCCGTAGAGGCATTGAAGGAACTGGGCGGTAATGTAGTAGCGATTCATAATATGCCTGATGGAACGAACATCAATGCTAACTGTGGCTCTACCCATATGGAAGAGCTGATGGCACGTGTTGTATATGAAAAGGCACAGATTGGTCTGGCTTTTGACGGAGATGCCGATCGGCTTCTTGCAGTAGATGAGCTTGGTAACGTGGTTGATGGTGACCAGATTATGGCGATCATCGGTAACCATATGAAGCAGAACGGTGAGCTGAACAATGATACGATTGTAGCAACCGTAATGAGTAATCTTGGTTTCTTTCTTATGGGTGAGAAAAACGGAATCCACATTGAACAGACGAAGGTTGGCGACCGTTATGTATTAGAGCGTATGAAGGAAATTGATGCAAGTCTTGGCGGGGAACAATCCGGACATATTATTTTCCTTAAAGAGAATACGACAGGTGATGGTCTGCTGAGCGCTCTTCATTTGTTACAGGTTCTTGTTGAGACCGGCAAGCCGCTTTCAGAATTAGCTTCCATTATGGAGGTATTGCCTCAGGCACTTGTTAATGCGAAGGTACCAAACCATAAGAAAGAGAAGTACATGGAGTATCCTGAAATTGCTGAAGCCATTCAGAAGCTTACGGATAAATTTGCAGGTGAAGGCAGAGTTCTGATCAGACCTTCCGGAACGGAGCCGAAGGTTCGTGTCATGATCGAAGGAAAAGACCAGCAGATGATTGAACATGATGCAAAGGAACTTGCTGACCTTATTCAGAATGTCATGTTATAGGAGGATGGAAGTATGGTAAGTCAGAAGGTGATTATTAAGAATCCTACAGGTCTTCACTTAAGACCGGCCGGAATCCTGTGCAAGGAGGCTATGAAGTTTAAATCTTTAATTACATTTTCATTCCGAGGAAATACTGCAAATGCTAAGAGTGTATTGAGTGTTCTCGGTGCCTGTGTAAAGTGCGGCGATGAGATTGAATTCTGCTGCGACGGGGAAGATGAAGCAGAAGCACTGCATTCTCTGGTTACTGCAATTGAGAATGGATTAGGTGAATAAAACAGAATAACCGGTAAGGAAAGAAAGGGCGCTGCCATTGGCAGCGCCTTATGTTTCGCCCGGGGTGTTTAGAAATCAGACATAATTCAAAGGTTATGGTGCCGAGGAAATTACTTTGTTATCGACTGTAAAGGAATCTCCGTCTGCAAGAATACAAACCATGGTTTTTCCTGTATTTAGAAGAATCTCGTTGCCGTCATCATCGTAGTATCTGGTTGCGCCATAATCGGAAGCCTTTTTCCAGGTAACATGAATGCCCTTTCCATTAGTGAAAAACCAGCCATCTCGCGTAGTGTCGTGGCACTGGAAGGCCAGATATCCCTTTTGGTCACGAACCTCATAATAGGTATTTTGAACCAGAATGTTCTTAAAGGATAGCTGCTGGTCATTTGCAAGATCGATATGTGGACCATCCACGTCACGGGAAAGGTGTTGGTAGCGGTCATAGAGTCCGGTCTTTTCGTTATAGATGAAGTAGCAGTTGGTAACAGGATAAGCAAGTGACATATCTACCTTTGCAGCGGTAATAGCATCCACATATTGATTCAGCGTATTTGGCGCTTCGTCATCTGCAAAGAGGTAATGCTGTTCATCTGCATAGCCATCCCGGTACTTATCAGAATAACCATAATAATCCATAGCCTTTTCCAGAAGCTTTGTACTGGTAAAAGCGTTGTCATAATCGTTTTTCGCAACATCCCGGTAATAAGCGCTTCCATAATCAATGCAGTCAATGTGCTGGGTGTCGTTGCGCCCCATGATTTCATCCATATAGAATGGACCACCATAGTGGACGATTACCGCATCCCATTCAAATGCCCAGTAAGCGAAATAGTCGCGGCAGCTTCGGATATTTCCAAGCTTTTCAAAATTGCTCCAGTCATCAAAGATCGCCATCAGACGTGTCATGCTGGCTTCTACATTACATTCATAGAGAATATCTGCCTGTGAGAGGCCGTATTGACTCGCTGTTTTGGAGTTCGGAATCATGACGGCAATCGGCCTGGTAGAAGCAACCGAAGGATCTACCCATTCATTCGTCAGCCGGCTGCGGACCATTCCTTCATGGGAAGGAATGGCTGCAGCATCTGTATTATCATCTGTAGAATCACTGCTGGAGGAATCTACGGAAGAATCTTCAGCGTCTTCCGGTATGGTTGTAATTACGTCTACAGAAGGTGTGGTATCTTTATTTGCCCTGCCGCATGCGGCGCAACCGGAAACAATCAGCAGCGCAGATAATGTAAGTAAGGATAATTGCTTGAATTTAATCACGTATAACCCTCCCCTTAATTTTCAATATTTACAGTTTAGCACAATTTGTCCAAAATAAAAAGACAGGAAAGCATGTACATTCCTGTCTTTTGTGTTCGTGGACTATTAGTGATAAAGGCTGCAGTTTAGTTGATGGATACACCGTCAGCTAAGAAGCTGTCTCCATCCTTGATGATGCATACCATGGTCTTACCGGTATTGAATTCTACCTCGTTACCGTTGTCATCATAGTATTTGGTCGGTTCGTAGTCAGCGGTCTTTTTCCAGTTTACATGGATTGCTTTACCGTTGGTGATGTAGTAACCGTCTCTGGTGGTGTCATGTACCTGAAATGCCAGATAACCCTTTGCATCACGCACCTCGTAATAGGTACTCTGAATAATGATGTTCTTGAAGGAAAGCTGTTCGTTGGTGGCACCGTCTACATCGGCTTTTCCGTAAATGCTGCGGTAATATAAACCATCCTCTGCATTATAGCTGAAGGAGGTTTTGGTAATCGGATAGGCAGGAGTTAAATCTACTTCCTTTGCATCAATGGCATCGCTATAGGATTCCAGAGTATTCGGTGTGCTGGAGGGAGCAAATTTGTAATGTGCACCCTGATAGTACTGGTCGCGGTAGGTTTTGGAATAACCTAATTTATCGATTGCTTCGTTGATGCCGTCTGCACTTGCATAAGCATTCTGGGGAGCCTTACGGTCTTTGGTACGGTAAAATGCATTGGCATATAATCCATCATGATGGGTTTCGCCATAATTACATCCTGTAATATTGTCTGTTCCTTCACGCTCGATAATATCATTAATATAGAAAGGCCCGCCAAAATGAACATAAATAGAATCTGCCTCTAATGCCCAGTATACAAAATAGTCACGGCAGCTGCGGACATTACCGATTCGGTCTAAGCCTTCCCAGTCCTTAATAACAGCCATGCTTCTGGTGATTCCACCCTCTACCGGACATTCATAAAGGATATCGGCTTTGGAAAGATTATAATGCGGCAATGCACCGGAATCATTCGGGGACATGATGGCAATCGGTCTCGCCTTCTCAAGATCACCACTGATCCATTCGTTGGTAAGAGGACTGCGGACCATTCCTTCTTCCGGGGGAACATCCTCTTCTGTAGTTTCTTCTTCTACAGATTCTTCCTGCGTGGTCTCCTCCTTAGCCGGCTGAGACTGGATGATGGGCTCGACAACAGGCTGAACTTCTTCTGTATCTTTTCCACAGCCGGTTAATATAAAAGCTGCCGATAAGGCAACTATGGATAACGCCTTTAAGTACTTCATGATAATTTCCTCTCTTTCTGTAATTCTGTGGGTTAAAAACTCACATTGCCTATTATAGCATAGGAAGAATAAGCAGTCACTAACAAAATTATTAAGCTTTGATAAATTTTAAGGACATATATAATGGTGATTCTGCAGACTAAATTTTATTAAATCGGAAATTCACTTGTGAAAATGGTAAGAAAAGGGTAAAATAGTAAAAGAGTTTATCATGGAGGCTTATGATGAAAAAAATAATTGTAACAGGATGCAATGGTCAGTTAGGACGGGCCATTAATTTGGAGCTTGCAGGAAATCCGGAACTTGAGTTTGTAAATACAGATGTAAACGAGCTGGATATTACGAATATTGATGAGGTATTAAAGCTGGCACGCGAGGTAAAGCCTTATGCGATTATCAACTGTGCTGCACATACCGCAGTCGATGCCTGTGAAACCGATGTGGACAATGCTTACCGCATTAATGCCATCGGCCCACGCAACTTAAGTATTGCTGCAACGCAGACCGGCGCAAAGATGGTTCATATTTCTACGGATTATGTATTTAACGGGAAGTCGGATCATCCATATATCGAATTTGATACTCCGGATCCGCAGGGCATATATGGGAAAACGAAGCTGCAGGGCGAGAACATGGTAAAGCAGTTTGCAGACCGTTTCTTCATCTTCCGCACTGCATGGCTTTATGGTGATGGCAGGAACTTTGTGAAAACGATGCTGCGTCTTTCGGAAACCAACGATCAGGTCAGTGTCGTAAAAGATCAGGTAGGAAGCCCTACCAGTACGAAGGAGCTTGCGGGAGCGATTGCACATCTGCTCTTTACCGAGAATTACGGATTGTTCCATGCAACCTGTGAAGGAAGCTGCTCCTGGGCAGACTTTGCGGAAGAGATTTTCCGTCTTGCAGGAAAGAATACGAAGGTAAATCATATTACGAGTGAAGAATTTGCAGCGAAGGCACCGCGTCCTTCCTATTCCATTCTGGAGAACTATATGTTAAAGCTTACCTCCGATTACCGGTTTGCAGACTGGCACGATGCAATTGAAAGTTACATTAAAGGAATGAAATAGGATGACATTTTTAACAGACTTAACACATAACAGTATTTTCATGTCAGCAATCACCGGCTGGTTTGTTGCACAGGTTCTGAAAACCATTATCCATATTATTGTGAACAAACAGTTTGTCGCAGAACGACTGGTAGGGGGCGGTGGAATGCCGAGCTCCCATTCGGCAACGGTATGTGCACTTGCAACGGCAACCGGAATCCGGTATGGTGGCGGAAGCTTTGAATTTGCACTGGCGGCGGTCTTTGCAATTGTGGTAATGTATGATGCGATGGGTGTGCGTCAGGAAACCGGTAAGCAGGGCAAGGTACTGAATGAAATGATGGAGATTTTTACCCAGATGGGTAAGAACATTGATGCCGAGAAGGCACTTAAGGAATTGGTGGGACACACGCCGCTGCAGGTACTGATGGGAGCTATTCTGGGTATCATTATTGCAATTGGAATGTGTAATATGCAATTTTTCACTTAAGAGAGATTGGGATAATATAGCGCTGAATCAGGCAGAGTATAAAAGAGTATAAATAAGGAAAAAGGAGAATTCTATGCAGAAGATAGCATTAATTACAGGTGTTACAGGACAGGACGGTTCATATCTTGCCGAGTTCCTGTTAGAGAAGGGATATGAGGTTCACGGGCTGGTGCGCAGACACAGTATTTCCAATACGGCACGTATCGACCATATTCTTAATTCCGAGTACAATAAAGTGAAGTTTTTCTTACACTATGCAGATACCACTGACTCCAGCAATCTGATGAGACTGATTGCTGAAATCCGTCCGGATGAGGTTTATAACCTGGCTGCGCAGTCCCATGTCGGCGTATCCTTTGAGGTTCCTGAATATACCGCAGAAGCAACAGGCGTAAGCACCTTAAAGCTTCTCGAAGCCATTCGTGTCAATGGCGGTAACTGCAGATATTATCAGGCTTCCACCTCTGAGCTGTTTGGAGGAATCCCGGAAACAGCGCCGCAGAGTGAGAAGACTCCGTTTTATCCGAAGAGCCCGTACGGAGCAGCCAAGCTTTACTCCTACTGGATCACTGTAAACTACAGAGAATCCTATAATATGTTTGCATGCAACGGTATTCTCTTTAACCATGAATCTCCGAGACGTGGAGAGAATTTCGTGACGCGTAAAATTACGCTTGCCATTGCAAACATTATGGCAGGCAGGCAGGAGAAATTAAGCCTTGGGAATATGAATGCCAAGCGTGACTGGGGATTTGCAGGCGACTATGTAAAGGGTATGTGGATGATGCTTCAGCAGGACAAGCCGGATGATTTCGTGCTTGCAACCAATGAAACCCATACCGTTCGTGAGTTCGTAGAGGAATCCTTCGAGCAGCTTGGAATTACGATCCGCTGGGAAGGAACCGGAGTAGACGAGAAGGGATACGATGCTGCAACAGGAAGACTTCTTGTGGATGTGAATCCGGAATTCTATCGTCCCGCAGAAGTGGAATTCCTCTGGGGTGACTGCACGAAGGCCGAGAAGACACTTGGCTGGAAGAGAGATGTAGATTTCAAGGGTCTGGTTGCCATGATGATGGACGCAGATATGAAAGAGATCGCAGGAATGAGCTGCGAGGAATATAAGAATCGCTAATGATTTCCGTAACTGGTATTTTTCTTTATATGTTGATTACCTGCTATGTGCTGGGATTTTGTTGTTACGAATTACTGGCCGGATTCCGGAGAAAGCAGGAGAAAGCGTTTCATGAGGAACCGCATCGGACATGGACCGGCTGTGTGTATGCTGGAGTGGCATTCACGGTGTTCTATGCCCAGATATTTAGTATCTTCTACAAAGTAGGACTTTTTGCCAATGTGCTGCTGCTCATCCTGGCAGCGGCCGGTGTGATTTTTTACCGGGACAGATTTGCAGAAGAACTGAAGCGTTTATGGAATCAGAGGAATATCAAAAGAGCAATGGTTTATGCGTTGCTCTTTCTGTTGTATGCCTACGGAACATCCCGTGGGATTGAGCATTATGATACCGGGCTGTATCATGCGCAGAGTGTCCGGTGGATTGAAGAATACGGAGTAATCCGGGGACTGGGAAACCTGCACAGCCGGCTGGCTTACAACAGCGCGGCATTTCCCTGGACCGCATTGTACAGCTTCCGTTTTCTGGGAGGCCAGTCCTTTCACTGTGGAGCAGGATTTCTGGCATGGCTTCTTTCCGTGGTATGTGTGAGCAGATTCTGGGAGAAGGGAAGCAGACGCTTCCGGCTGTCAGACTTTGTCCGTGTGATGGCGGCGTACTACCTGTTTAATATTTTTGATGAAATGATCTCACCGGCGTCCGATTATTTTATGGTATTGCTGGTATTTTATGTGGTGATCCGGTGGCTCATGCTGGTGGAGGATGGTGTCACGGATTACTTTCCTTACGCCATGCTTTGTGTACTGGGTGTAACCATTCTGACAATGAAGCTTTCGGGAGCTGTGATTCTGCTGCTGGTATGGTATCCTGCGATACAGATGATCCGGCAGAAGAGGTGGAAGGAGACGGGCTGTTTTCTGCTGACCGGATTCCTTACGGCGCTTCCGTATTTTATCCGGAATGTACTGCTTTCCGGATGGCTGGTTTACCCGTTTACTTCGATTGACCTCTTTGATCTGCCTTACAAGATTCCGAAGGGCGCGGCAGAATACGATGCCCGTGAAATCAAGGTCTGGGGAAGAGGGTACAGTGATGTGACCCGTTATGGAGAGGGAATCACAGAGTGGTTTCCGGACTGGTTCCGGTCACTTTCATTAACGGATAAGGGATTTTTCCTGCTGGCAGTAAGCGGACTTGTTCTACTGATTGGCATTGTGCTTGGGACACTGATCCGGAAGAAAAAAGATCAGCTTCCTGTATTGTTTTCCGTTGGTGTTGTGAATGTCTGCTTTGTATTCTGGATGGCCACTTCACCGCTTGTCCGTTATGGCTGCGTATTCCTTTGGCTTACGGCCGTACTGGACTGGGGATATGTTTATGTGACATGGATCCAGAGGTTTGACCGGGGAAGGATTGCATTTCTTTTCCTGATTTTACTTGGAATTTATAAAGCAGGAGCTTTTGGAATAGAAAATGTCCGCAGCTTTACAACAGAGTATTTTGTGAAACAGAAGGACTATGAGCATTTTGATACGATTGCTTATGATATGCACGGCTACACCTTTTATTATCCGAAGGAGGGTGACCGTACCGGATATGATGCTTTTCCTGCCGCACCATGGCAGAAAGAAGATATATTTATAGGAGAAACCATTCAGGAGGGATTATCAGATGATGGAAAAAACAGATAAGATTTATGTGGCCGGACATCGGGGACTGGTTGGAAGCGCAATCGTGCGTAACCTTGAATCCAAGGGCTACACCAATATTATTGGAAGAACACACAGAGAACTGGATCTGACCAACCAGCAGCAGGTACGTGATTTCTTCGAAGAAGAAAAGCCGGATGTAGTTGTTCTGGCAGCAGCCAAGGTGGGCGGCATCAATGCAAACAATACCACACCTGCCGAGTTCGCTTATGAGAATATGCAGATCCAGTGTAACGTGATCGAGTGCTGCCACAGATATAAGGTAAAGAAGCTGTTATTCTTAGGAAGCACCTGCATTTATCCGAAGATGGCACCGCAGCCGATTCCGGAGGACGCACTGCTCACCGGTCCTTTGGAAACAACGAATGAGGCGTATGCCATTGCCAAGATCGCCGGTCTTGAAATGTGCAAGTTTTATAAGAGACAGTATGGAGATGACTTTATCAGCTGTATGCCGACCAACCTTTATGGACCGCATGACAATTATGACCTACAGGGATCCCATGTAATGCCTGCCATGATCCGGAAATTCCATGAAGCGAAGGAAAACAAGTCCCCTTCCGTAGAGCTTTGGGGAACCGGAACACCGCTTCGTGAGTTCTTGTATGTAGATGATATGGCAGATGCCTGTGTTTTCCTGCTTGAGAATTACAGCGGAGAACAGCATGTGAACATCGGAACCGGTAAGGAAGTAACCATTAAGGAGCTTGCAGAAACCGTTAAGGAAGTTGTCGGATACGAGGGCGAGATCGTATGGAACAAGGATATGCCGGATGGTACGCCGAGAAAGCTTACCAACGTAGATAAGCTTCACGGACTTGGCTGGACACATAAGGTTGAGCTGCGCGAAGGCGTACAGCTTGCTTATGACTGGTTCCGGGAAAATGTACAGAATGCAAGAATGTAATATAGAGAACAGGGTAAGAATGAAGCTGCACATTGAACCTCAATGTGTAGCTTTTTTGACAAAAAATGGTATATCTAATGTACAATTTTGCCTTTAGCATTGTATAATGAGATCCCTTTTGGTAACGTAAATTATGTGAAATACTGTGGGTGAAGATCGTAACGGGATGGGGAGCAAATGAAGAATATAAGAACACAGTTGTTTGTTTTATTCATAACGGTATTATTGCTGATGGGATGCGGTGTGCAAAAGAATATAGACCTTAAATCTGATCAGGGGATGAAGATTGCCAATGCGTTACCAATCCGTGAAGATATCAGATTGGATCGCAGCAATCTGGATATACTGGACGAGATATTGGATCAGTGCCTGACGGATTATGATATAAATAAAAGTGAAAACGGAGACTGGATGATTTATGAGTGCGAACCGATTGAGGATACCCTTTATGCTGACTGCCCGGTAATTGAGGTTAAGAAGAATTTTACATCTGAAATACTTACCTACGAGGAAGCGAAGCCTTTTTTCCGGGACATCATCGACTATGACCAAATGTGGCATTATGTGGAAAATAATAATGAATATGGGATTGGGCAGATATTTGAAGCAGCTCAGGGTAATGAAGCTTATTATCTGTTGTTTTTAGAGAATGATTCCTTCCTGGTTCATGTAGAAGGAAAGCTTCGATTAGAATCGGAACTGACTTCACAACCGTGGGATCAGAAGGTCAGAAACCAGTATGGCAGGGAAATGGTGGAATGCGCGGATGGTGCCATCGCACAGATTATAAGTGATATTTCTTTTGTGAATAAGGAAGCGCGGTATGACTTCTATCTGGGTGAAGAGGAAACCTATCAGGCTGTACTGGAAATAGAAGATGCAGAACCAATGCAATATCACTTTACACTTTATTGTGGGAATAAAGAAATGCAGGACATAAGCTGGACCTCCCGTTTTGAAAGTTATCCGGAATTCCTGGATGCCAACAGGGATGGCTATGTAGATATGATGGTAGCAACCGATCAGGTTCCTGCATATGAAATCCACGATTTGTATATATGGAATAATCAAAGTGGGTGCTTTGATCAAGTGGTATATGATGATGTTCTTGCGTGGATTGAAATAGATGAGGACAGTATCCGGAACTGGATTAGAAATGGGGATGGGTATATTTTACAAACTTTGCAATGGAGAGGAAAGGAGTTAATCCGGGTAAAGGAAGAGAAAATAACGCCAATAAGTGAGACAGCACAATCCGGAGCGAAGAGCTTCGATAGCACACGTGACTTTCCTTATGAGAATATGCAGGTTGTAAGTGATGAAGTTTACGAAGTTCTTAAAGATGCTTATGGAAAAATGGACTTTAGTGTTGAATTTAAAGGAGGAAATATCGAGGATAATTCCGAGTATATTTATGCCGGTCTTAAACGTACAGAACAGGAAATGAAAAAGATAGATGAGCATTTTGATCCGCATGAATATATTTACTATGTATTTGACATGGATGGTGATTCACTCCCGGAAATCTGTGTCTGGAAATATATGACATATATTTTTAAATATGACGCGGAAGAGGATAAGGTTCATTTATGGCATGAAATAAAGTCGCCGTGGGAACAGGTCTTTGGAACAAACAAGTTAGGGTGGAACTGGGAAGGAGTGCGCTGCAGTATGTGCAGACTGGATCAGAATGGAGATACTGTCTCCGGGGTCTGTTTCATGGAAGAAGCAGCATGGAGCAATGGAAAAGAGACATTTCTTGTAACTATGCCATTTGATCTGTCGGATGATCAAAAATTTGTATGGACCGAGAAAATGAAAAGCGAAGCATATTATAGCCGGGAAGATGATTTGTTCTTCTTTCCGGTCACAAAAGAGCAGTATCAGGAACTTACCAAACGATTTTATGAAGCAGAAACACTGGCAGACCAGGAACGAAAAAAGGTAGGTTATACCTATGATGAACTTTCAGGTAAAAAAATGTGTGAACAGTGTACAAAAATGAAAGCTATCTATTTATAGGTTTGGTTGAGGAACAAATATAAAATATTACGTTTGATAAATTAGAGATGCCCTATCAGATATAAACACTATAGGACATCTCTATTGAATTAACTAATGGTATTGCTTTCACACTCTGAATAAATTTTCTGAATGTCGCTTTCAGAAAAAATATAGGAGAATGTTGTCACAATCGTTGATAGGGGAACTCCATTTTTTATCAGAAGTTTAATGTTTTTAATGGAGTTTTCTTTGGTAGCTTCTTCTGTAGCCTTTTGCGCTGCCTCTTCTGCGGCTTTAGCACATTCAATTTCTACGATTTCTCTTACAATATCACTCATTTCGTTTTCTCCTTTCGGGGTTTCATCCTGTCAGCATATTTCCAACTGTTCATAGTTCTCCTTTCGTATCACAGGAGAAAAGGCAGTCATCTTATGCAATATCTATAGTAGATGCTGCATGGAAGAATAGAAAACACCTTACATACGGGTTCAAACATTCAGAAAAGTATGAGTATCCTGAAAATCTCCTGCTTATTAAAATAAGTAAATTGGAATAGTTAAAGCATAGACTTTCTATAATGAGTTTCCGGGAAACAAAACAGCGAGAACTGTTGTGCTATATGTGAAACAAAAGAATGTAAGAAACGGTATGCTTTGATAGGATATTAACACAAAATATATGGAAATAGCAACAAATTTCACAAAAAGTGGATAGAGAAGTTTGAGGTGATTTTTTGTAACCTTTTACCATAGTGCAGGGGATCAGGAGTGAAAATAAAAAAGATAATTACATGAAATGATTAAAATTGTCATATCTTATGTATAATTTTGACATTTGTGTTGTATGGTTATTTTATTTACGTTAAAATAAATCTTAGAAAATAGATTATATCACTTTCTTGTGGGGAACAGGGAAAAGCGGATGAGGGGAACTTTACTATGAAAATTTATGAAATTCTTTTAGGGATTATTATGCTGGGAGTGACACAGCTAAGTCAAATTCCGGCAGATATAGAGGTAAACGATGTTGTTGTGGAATCAGATTATTCTGATATAGAGACAGGCAATATTGTTACAGAGTCAGACTATTCTGACACAAAAGTAAGTGATGCTGCAATTGAGCCAGATTATTCTGAAACAGAGATAGACGATATCGCAGTGGAGTCAGGTGATACTGATATGAGTATTAGTAATGCTGCTACAGAAGAGGATTATTCTGACAGAGTATCCATAGAACGGCGGGATGAGTCTGTTTATGATGAGGAAGGTCGGTTAATTGCTATTGTTTATTACGATAAACCGGTACTTCAAGGGGATTCAGAGGCTGCAAAGAAGATTAATACTTATTTTGAAAAAGAAGCCGAAGCTTTTTATGATCGAGGAACAGGTATTTCATGGCTTTCCCAAATAAATTTTTATGAAGAATTTAAAAATGGAATGGAGCTGATGAAGGAAAGGTGGGGGAATGAAATGTTATCGCAACATCCAACCCACTATACCATGGACACCCGTGTTTGTTATATGGATGAAGATATGATTAGTATTGTACAAGTCTGGAATTATAACCTTGAGCACAATAACTGGCATTGTTATGGAAGTACCTTTGATTTACGGACAGGTGAACTAATTCCGATTACAAAGCTCATTAGCATAAAACCGGAAGAAATGAAGGCAATTTTTCTTATCACAGGAAATATTATAGATATCGGAGTATATGAAGTTCTCAAAGATGATAATTATGTTATAGATGATTGTGGACATCGTATTGATATGAAATATGAGTATTTCTATGATGGGGAATCGTATTATCTGATTAATGAATTTGCATTGGAGTTTCGGACAAGTCTTGTGATTAAGTGGAACGGTAAATGGGGAGAAAACCTGGAAGTCATAGAGTTTTATTATTACACAGATCGTACAACAGGACAGATCGCATGTCGGGAGCCTGGAATGTCATAGAACGAACACTATTTTGGAGGAACGAACATGAGAAGTACAATGATTATTATGAGTCTGTTATTTGCTGCATGGGTTGGATATGAAAAGCCGGAAACACAAATTGTAAAGAATTATGAATATACAGAGACAGAAGCAGAGATGGACACAGCCGAACAGGAAAACAGGAAGTGGTTTGAGAGTGATAAGGAGTGGGCAGACAGAAGAACGAAAAGTAATTCAACTCTGGAGGTTACCATAGAGCGTACAGATCATTCCGTTTTCAATGAAGAAGGCTTGCTGTTGGCTAGTATTTATTATGACAGACCGGTTGTTACAGGTGATACTGTTGCGGCGGAGAAAATTACGGAATTCTTTGAAGATGAGGAAATGGAGTGGTTTTTGGGATTTAGAAGTCCATTGGACTTTAAGGAAGAGGATACCAATTATTACAACCATGAGTTTGGAGACTTTTTATATGCTGTGCAAAAAATGCGTCAATGGTATGGTGATGAGGATGTGGCTGAATGGCCATGCATATATAGCATAGAAACCAGAATTGTGTATATGGATGATGATATATTGAGTATTATGCAGATTATGGAAAAACGTACAGAACGAAGGGAATATAATTATTTTGGAAGTACATTTGATCTAAATACAGGAGAACTTCTGAAGCTCACAGATCTGACAGATATGAGTAGTGAGGACGTGGGAAATATCTTATCCGAAGTCGGATATCCTGCTCCTTTTAATGAATTATCAGATGATTATACTCTTGTAAGTTATGGAGAAGAAATTAATATGGCCTATCAGTTTTTTGTGGATGAGCAGTACCTGTATCTGTTAGATAACACAAGGCGGAATTATAACGATGGGATCATATACCGGGTTGATGAGACAGGAGAGCCGGTCATGCTGGAATGCAGGATCGAAAGGAAAGACAATAAGAATAGAATCCGTTCAAGGATCATTACAGATTATTAAGCGTATCAGATGAAAACAACTGTAAAACAGGACATTCTTATGAAGAACGGGAAAAGATGAGGGGAACTTTACAATGAAAGTTTATGAAATTATTTTAGGAATTATTCTGATTGGAATGACGCAGCTAAGTCAAATCCCGGCAGATATAGAGGTAAATGATGTTGTTGTGGAATCAGATTATTCGGATACAGAGGAAAATAATACTGCCACGGAGTCAGGCTGCCACTGCACAGAGAGAAGTGAGGCTGCTACTGAGTCAGATGATTCTGACACGGAGGTAAGTGATGTTACTACTGAGTCAGGTGATTCTGACACGGAGATAAGTGATGCTGCGATAGAAGCAGATGAACAGGAAAATATGGAATGGCTTGAGAGTGATGAGGAATGGGAGGACAGAAGAACCAAAAGTAATTCGACTCTGGAAGTTACCATAGAACGTACAGACTATTCTATTTACAATGAGGATGGACTGACGATGGCCATTATTTATTATGACAGACCGGTTGTTTCTGGAGATAGCGTTGCAGCAGAGAAAATCACAGAATTTTTTGAAAAAGAAGAACAGGACTGGTTTGCAGGAACGGGAAGATTATTAGATTTTCCCGGAAATGATTATGATAATCTATTCGACTGCTTTTTAGGCAGAGTGGCTGATCTGCGAGAGAGGTATGGTGATGAGGATGTGGCAGTAGAGCCGGGCTTATATAGCCTGGAAAGCAGGATTATGTATATGGATGATAATATTTTGAGTATCTTGCAGATTAAAGAAAAACGAGCGGAACGAGGGGGATGTTATTATTATGGCTGTACATTTGATCTGCATACAGGTGAACTTCTGAAGCTTAAGGATCTGGATATAAGTGCGGAGGATATAAAAAATATATTCTCAAAAGATGAGTATCTGGATCACTTTAGTGAAATGTCGGAGGATTATATCGTTGTAGCGCATAAAGAGGAATTTGATATGACATACCAGTTCTATGTAGATAAGAAATATCTGTATCTGTTGGATAATACGGTAGAGAAATATAATGATGGAATAATATACCGGATCGATGAGGCAGGGGAACTGGTCACGTTGCAATATGTAGTGGAAAGGGAAGGTAATAAGAATAGAATCCTTACATGGATCATCCCACCTGACGGTATAATGTGGTAGGTGCGGGCTGAATCGCAGCTTGAACAGCAGGAAAGAAGATAAAGGAGCCTAATAATGAAGCTTACGATAACAATAAAAATACAACAGAAATCCTATGATATTCAGGTCCCGGATTCGCAGAAAATCATGGAAACCTTACAGATATTAAATGACAATCTGGATTTTTTCTGCATGGACAGCATTCCGGAATATGTGCAGGAAAGGGATAGTGGGAGAAAGATCAGCACACGATGTACTTATGAGCAGGCACATCTCTATTCGGGAAGTGAACTTTTACTATAGGTGTGGTGAGTGTTGGATGCATTGTCACAGTAGTCATTGTATTGGAATAGAAAAATGAGAAGTATGAGTAAACAGAGAAATAAGATCATTTTCGTTATAGTGATTAGTATGGTGTTGTCTGCCTGTGCAGTTCATGAAGTTCCAAAAGAAAACGAGAGATATATAGAAGAGACAGGGGATGAAGCTTCTGAAAATACCCGGGAAGAGCCGAAAACAGAAGCTGTTCCGGAAGAGCAGGAAAACGATGAAAGTATAACAGAAGAAGCAAAAGGTCAAATACCGGAGGATGCCAAAGAATATCTGGAATATCTGTTTGATTATCTGCACCCGGACAGGTCGCAGATGGTGGATCTTAAGCTGTATGAAACAGAGGACAAGCTGTATTATGAGTGGAAATCCATAGACGAAGCAGGGGAACTGACGTATCCTATTGTGCTTGCCTATGAGGCGTATAAGCGGATAAGTAAGGATGAGGAGCGTTATGGTTATACGGAATACATGCGGGGATCATATTTTATGATTATAAATTGCGGAGGATACTGGGAAATTGATCCGGACACAGGAGAGATTATACCTGTTGCAAAAGAACTTCTGGAATATCTGTTTGATTATCTGCATCCGGACCGGGAAGGGATAGTAGATATTGAATTATATGAAACAGAAAACCGGTTGTGTTATAAGTGGAAAATTGAATTTAAGTCGGGAGAGATTTCGGACCCCTATGTTCTTGCATATTATGGTTTAACACAGGATGGATTGTATCATCTATATGCCATATACGATGAGATATGGGACACGCATTATGATGAGAATGGAGAGACGTATAAGGAGCATACCAGAGACTCCTATCGGAATTTCTGGATGGTAAACAGTGAGACAAAGGAGATCATTCCGGAAAAGATATTCAACGAGGAATCAGAGGAGGAGTATATTATCTGGAATGAAAGATATTTGGATATGCTGCGTTTATATCCAGAGGAATCAGAGTAGCAGGAATCATGCGGATAGTTGTGGATCGTAGAAGGAGGGAAACGGAAGTGCTTCATAAAAAATTAATCTCCATATTAGGCTGCGTATTTCTGGTTATGATTTGCGGATGTGCGGACAATCGTATTGCAGCCGTAAAACAGAATGGTGCCTGGTACTTTATTGACCGGGATGGAGATCCTGCGAGTGATGCAATACAGATGGATGATCAGGAAGATTTCAGGATAAGCAGCGAAGCGGTAGAAGTAAATGGAGGCTTAACGAAAAAAATACAGAGTCCGATACCGGAAGATGCGAAAGAAAATCTGGAGTATTTATTTAATAGTTTGTATGCAGACCGGTCGGATATGGTGGGTGTTGAACTATATGAATTTGAGGATAGATTATATTATAAGTGGAAATGCGTAAACGAAGCAGGAGAACTGTCTGATTACAAGGTGCTTGCTTATATGATGGTCAGTGAGGATGGAGAGCGGTATGCTTATACTGCATATTCACAGAAGCCGTCCACTGAGGATGATGAGGCGGGGGAATATGTACCGTGTTATAGTGGTTACTGGGAAGTTGACCGTAACACCAAAGAGATAGTGCCGGCTGCCAAAGTGCTTTTGCAATATTTGTTTAACTATTTGTATCCTGACCAGTCGGATATAGTGGATCTGAAATTATATGAAACAGACGACGGTCTGTATTATAAGTGGAAATTCAGACTCGATACTGGTGAGACAGGAGATCCCGTTATACTTCAATACAGGTTTTCAACCAGTGACGGCCTGTATTTTCAGTACGGGATATATCAGGAGGTATGGGGGACTTATTACAATCATGCCGGGATGAAATGCAGGAAACATATCAGAGACTGTGAAGTTGATCAGATACTGGTTAATAAACAAAACTATGATGTGACAAGGCATTGGATACGAAATGAAGATAAAGATGCAGAATTTTATTATGTAGAACTTTATTATCCGGAACTTTATAACATGGAAAATGAAGCATATGTAAAAATAATGGATTTGTATTAGATGATCAAAATCTGCATATCTGATGTACAATTTTGCCATTTGTATTGTGTGGACATAGCATCTTCGCTACAGTAAACAGAAATAGAAGTTATATTGATTTATAACACTACATGAGGAGGACAAAGGGAAATGGTGGGTGAACAGGAGAGATTGGAAAGATATCTGAAGATCTTGAATGAACAACTGGATCGAAAGAGGGGGACAGAAGATCTTAAACAGTTACAGGATTTGTTTGAATCTGAGGAGTTTCTGGAAATGCTTCGGACACAGCGGCTGGATACTCTTTTGGAGGCTGCAAGGAAGAAGAAAGCGAATAACAGGGCAGTGGTAAATTATCTGATCGAAGCGTTAAAGAAATGCCTGCAGGGGGAAGATGCCGGCGATGAGAATATGGAGTATCTTTATTTCTATCTCAAAAGACAGATAACCCGAAAGGATAACCGTGTACTGCTTTTATTGATGACAGGTGTGGTAATTGCTTCCATAATCGGCTGTGCATGTTCACAGTGGTACCGGGTAGATTCCATTCTTTTGAAAAAGGCGCCTGCACGGCAGGAGGTTTGTGAAGAGCTGGAGCGGCAATATGGAATTGAAACATCTCCGGAAGAAATGGAAGTCTCATGTGGATTCAATACGGATGGATATACCAATAAAAAGTATCCCAAGATGGTTATTTATACGATGCCGGTAACCATTCGCAACATGGAAGTAAGCCTTACCGCAACATGGGTTCCCGGCAGAGAGATCTATTCAGACTATACAGCTCAGTATATGAGACAGTGCCTTATTGCAAACTCTATAACGGTCAGCGAATATGAGAACGATCCTGAACCAAGCTATAGACTGGATGCAGGGATTCACAATGAGAAGGATAAAGAGCAATTTGAACAGCAGTTTATTAAGGCAGTTCGGGAAGCGTATGAGGATGAGAAGGTACAGAAGGGAGATTTTACTTTCCGAATTAACCTTGGAGTTAATGATTTAGATGAAATAGTATATGTACATATATATCATGATGATCCGGAGGAAGACCTTGAGGAGTTTTCGGCAGATCTGGAGGAAGCATTTGGCAAAGCAATAGCATTTCAATCATTATTTGAATAAAAAAGAAGCGAGGAAAAGAGATGGAACAAACAAATGAAACAATAAATAACAGTGTGAATACAGAAGAAGGTAAGGAAGAGCAGGCAGATACCATGGGGATCCTGGATAAATTCTGCTGGCCGGGATTTCTTATGCCACAGTTCTGGGGGATTGGTAATGGAATGCCGGTCGGCATGATTGCTTTTATTCCTGTTTTTACTCCAATCATGTCACTGGCATTTGGTTTTGGGGGATATCGTTCTGCTTATGTGAAAATGAGAAAGTCTAAGATGGAGTTTTATGACTTGCAGACCAAGTGGCAGAAAGCGACAATCATTTATATTGGAGCATTACTCTCACTGCTTTTGTTGCTTGTATCCGGCAGAGTCATTAATTATGTGTCCAATAAAAATGAAGTTGCAGGAATTGTCAAAGAATATGAGGCTCAAAAGGAACAGACGATTGAAAAGGCAGAGACTTTGCTTGAGGAAGAAAATCTGAAAAAGTATATCGGAAACTTTGATTTTGTACCGGAGTCGGAACTTGAAATCAGTGAAAACGGAAATCTCTGGCACATACAAAATGGATACCGTTATCAGGAGTTATCAGCGAGGATAATTGATTTCAGGGAGGATATGCCCTATATTACCAAGGCCACGCAGTATTTTTCCATTGGAGATGGATGGATGATCTGGATGAGCCTGTCTATTGATGAGAACTTTGATATTACCGAGTCTGAATTTTACATTCTGGCACCGGAAGAGGTAGAAGCCATGTATGGTTCCGGATTGTCTATTGATGGCAGTCGATGGATGGAATATATGGATCGTGAAACCATGGATCGGATTTTGAAGGAAAGAGAATAAAATGTTTGACATAGCAGTTTGTGACGATTCTGAACTGGATCGAAATCTGTTAATTGAGGAGATCAGAAAGTGTGAAAAATATCGTGAAACCGTCCGTTTCCATCAATATTCCTCCGGAAAGGAGCTGCTTGCAGCAATGGAGCTTGCAAGGTTTTCACTCATCTTTCTGGATATTCAGATGCAGGGAATGGATGGGGAGCGGACCGCAGAAGAGATCCGGAAAATGGATGACAGTGTGGTACTGGTATTTTATACCGGCTTTGCGGAGCCAACGCCACACAGCTTTGAGGTGCAGCCGTACCGTTTTATGAAAAAGAATATGCCGCCGCAGGAAAAAAGCAGGCATATTCTGGCTGCATTGGACCGGATGGCAGAGCTGGATCTGGGACCGGTCTTTGAAGCAAAGTTCAATGGAGGAAGACTGTTCTTAAAACCGGATGATATCGTCTATATTGAAAAATATCGAAGAGGCATCAGAATACATGTATCTCCGGCTGCGAAGCGAAGGTATCACACAGGCGGCTTGGAGGATAAGGAACCGGAAATCCGTATAGGTGGTAAACTGAGTGCTTATTACGATGTTTTAAAACCGTATGGTTTTGGTTATCCACATGACAGTTATGTCATTAATTTTAAATATCTTATGAGCTGTTATAAGGATGAAATCCGTCTGCATGGATTTCCCAATATGGTTTTTAAGATAGCAAGAAGTAAAATGAATGAGTTCAACCAGATGAAAAAAGAGTTTTTAACCTCGAAATATGGAGATCAGTAGGTATGGAACAGGTAGTGGTGTTATTCCTGGGATTTTTATTCTGTGGATTGGATGTGGGCATGCTGTGTGTCTTTTTTCAATCCATGTTTGAAAGAAAACACAGCAGCGTTTTCTTTGGCTGTGCCTGCGTTATTACAACAGGGATCATATTTGGAGTGAATTCCTTTCAGAATTCCATGTTAAATTTTGTAATTTTACCATTGGTTATGTGGATTTTTACAGTGACTATGTGGAAGCTGTCTCTCAGAAAGGCATTCATCTATATGGTTATTTTTTATATTGTGTTTGTATGCGAAAGGGAAATGGCATTTGAGATGGTCTATCGTTTACTGGCATCTGTGCTTCCGGGCTTTTCCATCGATTTTGCAACCATCAGGGGAATGGGGATTCTGTTTATGGAATATGTGGTGTCTTTTTTGCTGCTGCTTTTCTTCCGGAATTATATGGTCAGAATGGATAACCGGGAAGACAGTTCGATAGACTGGTATCTTCTGATTATGCCATTTACTTCCGTCCTGATTCTGTTCAGCTTTGTATTCATGGACTTCCCGGAAAGCCGGGTGATTCAGGTACTTATGTGCGTGGGTGCTTTTCTGTTATATTTTTCCAATGCAATTATCTTTGTGATTCTGGCACATTATGCACAGATCGTGAATGAAAGTAAAATTGCAGAGATGTCGCTGTTAAAGCGCGATATGGAAAGAAGTAATTTTGAAACGATCGAAAAGAACAATCAGTTATATCGGAAATATATGCATGATGTTCACCAGTACTTTTCCCAGTTCCGGAGTCTGATATTAAGGGGAGAAGGAGATAAGGTCGTACATATTATCGATGAATGGGAGGATGGACTTGCAAGGGAAGAAAAGTCGTCCCTGTATACGGAAAGCCCTGTATTGAATTCCATTCTGGAAGAATACGAAAGCAGGGCGGCCATGAAGAATATAGAAATGAACCTGTTTGTGGAAGAAGGCATCCGGGTAGAATTTATCAGGGACACCGATAAGATCTCATTATTCGGGAATCTTCTGGAAAATGCGATTGAGGCTGCCGCAAAGGCAGAAACAGAGCACCGGCTTGATGCCAGACTGTATATGGGAAACCCTTATATGCTGATCTTTCAGATTAAAAATACCTGGAACGGGAAGTTAAAGAGAACCAGAGAAGGGTTTCAAAGTGTGAAACAGGATGCAGATCATCATGGACTTGGAATCGGGATTGTCAGAGAAATCGCAGAAAAGTATAGAGGCTCTGTTGAGTTTGAGGAACAGGGAAAGTGGTTTGTGACAACACTTATGATTTCCAACTGGTTATTGTAATATATTGGAGAAAACAGGAAAGGACAAACTGTAAAAAGAAAGGAGAGCATGGTGAAATGAAAAACGGGAGGTTTCGAATCATAGCCTGGATGGTGTTTGTTCTGTTATGTTGTATATTTACGGGCTGTGGAAGGAAAGGAAAAGCGCCTTATGAAGCAGCAGTAAACAAGGTGTTTATATGTGGCAATTACGACGAGGGGGACATCGTTGTAATTAATATGGATGTTACGAATAACACGAAAAAAAATCTGACAGGTTATGCTCCGGTTAGTCAACTGACAGCTGCTTTGGATGGTGAGACATTGGAGAGAACTTATGTGTCTTCTGATAATCCTGATGCAATTGCTAACCAACAGAAAATTCTACCGGGGGCGTCTGGACAGGCACAGGCAGGATTTGTTTTGCCGGAAGGTGTTACAGAAGGAACTCTTTCACTTGTCTGTGTGGTGGATAGTATAAATAAAAAATCAAAAATCACCCTGTTTGAGGAGGAGATTGATCTTGGAACGGTAGAAAAAATTGTATCCGAGGAGATATACGGGATCACCATTGATCAGAAAAAACTGACCGATGATGGAAACGGAAATCCACTTTTGGTTCTGGATTATACCTTTACCAATAACAGCGATGAAACAACCAGTTTCAGTATGGCAATAGGCGTGAAGGTTTTTCAGGATGGGGTATCTTTAAATAATGCATATCTTCCATACAGGCATCCTCTTAAGGACACGAAGTTAAGTGTGGCAGTATATACAGACATTATGCCGGGAAAATCGATTGCGATCAGAGAGGTATATGCGCTGAATGATGTCGATTCGGATGTTGAACTCAGCTATGTGGATAGATTTTCGTTTGATAATAAGAAAATATGGGAAGAGACCATTGAATTATCTGATGTAGAAACCGTAGTGGCAGAAAGTGCATATGAATTCAAAATGGATGGAATTTATATTGGCTATGCTGATTACGTGGACGGTTATGTGGTAGTTATGGAGGGAGAATTTACCAATAATTCGGAGGAAGTCATTTCTTTCCAATCTGCATTGGATACACAGGCAAGACAGTCCGGTATGGAAATGCAGTACGCTTATGTACCAGGCGCAAGCTTCTATAATATAAACAGTATATCACCGGGGACAACAATTGGAGTTGCTATGGCATGGGAGCTGAACAGTGCAGAGAATGATGTTTCCATTACGGTAATAGACCGGAATAGTTATAATAATATGATAATATTTGATCAAACATATACAATAGAGGAACTTTTAAGAAATGCCCTTAGCAATGCAGATGCGGCAGAGTTTGCAGATGAAATGGTTGATAAAAGCATGAAGAAGTTGACCGGGGATTTCAAGAAGGTGTTGTAGCAGTAAAACAGAATGGTGCATGGTACTTTATTGATCGGAATGGATTTTGCAAATAAAAGATAAAGCGTAGTAATATGTTGCGTAACAAATAAATGGAAGAATAATATCGGTAGGATAATAAAAATGATCGAAATTGATTTAAATGAACAGTTTATTATATATGTCGTATATAAAGGATGTGGTAAATGGTACATTTCTGATAAGGAGATTTGGTATTTGGATTATCAAAAAAGAATAGAAGCATATCGGAAAAGAGGATATGAAATCAAAGAAGAATACATTGACGAAGAAAGAAGGGATTTGTTATATGTAGATGAAAAAAATGCCTTACTTTTTTTGAAAAGAATTGAAGAAGATGAATGTTCAACAGGAGACTTAAAAGAATTATTTTTACAAAATCAGGAAGAGGATGATTATATGCCAAGTCTGTATGTTAATTTTGATAAAAAGCTACTTTATTCTATGTATATGGAACCTGCGTCATATGAACATTATGTACCAGTAGGTTGGATTGGAAAGTTCAAGAAGTTTTTTGATATTATTCCGGAAGAGAAGTGCTATTGGGGAAAATAAGGGCAGCTAGTAGTAAAAATAAGTTTTAGAAGTCATGGGGAAAAGCATGTCAGGACACATTAAATGGAACAGGGTTGGCAGGTTTGGAATAAGTAGTATGCTGCTTCTTATAATAATGGGATGCGGCCATAATATGAGGATAGAAAATCCAGTTGAGCAAAATACGGTTGAAATACAGAAAGTGGAAGATCATGCAGGAACAATCGTGTTGCCGGAGGGGCAATTTTATGAAATGATCAGAAGTAATCCCATTGATCAGGATTATAAATGGGAGGATACAGGGGTAGAAGATAGAATTGTGAAGGCTGGTAAATGCTATCAGGCCTGGTGCGCAGAAATTGAAAATTCCCTGAACCATTTACAAGTGTATTTAGATTCCGAAGATTATGAACAATTGTATTCATCCTATGTAGGTTGGCAGCAGTATATGGATGGGATGTTCTACGTTGAGCAATCAATATATTATGTGGGAAGTAAGTATATGACAAGTTCCGATCTTGCCGGAGGCAGTATTACTTATCCTGTCGTTATGGAGGTCAAGGCAAGACGGGCGAGAGAATATGCGATCCAGTTAATGGCTTTGGAATATACTTTTTCGCAGGATATACAATTTGTATATAAATGAGAATGAAATAAGAACAGACCTGTAAGTTTGATGAGAAATTTTTTAGAATCTGATAAATGCCGGTGATCTATCTTAAGATCATCGGCTTTCTTTCTTTTTATGGAATAATCTTTTTGAATTGAGGTTATGGATATGCATATTGAAAGAATTCGCAACAAAATTATTTCATGCAAAGGAAATTTTTAATTTAAAGTAGCCGTCAAAATGCCGTTATTACGAATTATGCCGTCATTATGCCATTATAATAAAGGCATCATATTTGTAAGGGGCGACATATGAAAGACAAAAATATAAGTAATAAACAGGCGAAGTATACACTCAGAATAGATGCACAATTGTTAAGAGCACTTAGATATATAGCTGAGTATGAGGGAAGGTCCGCTAACCGGGAAATAGAAGTTCTCATTAAAAGGTATATTGCTGAATTTGAAAAGAAGAACGGAAAGATAGAAATTGATTGGGAAATTCCGGGGGAGAAGGGACAATAATGTACGATATAGCCATTTGTGATGATTCAGCACAGGATAGAAGTACGCTGAAGGATGATATTATGAAATGCGAGATATACAGTGAATATATTCGGTTTCATGAATATTGTTCTGGAAAAGAATTGTTGTCAGCAATTGGTATAGCACACTTTTCTATTATCTTTCTGGACATTCAAATGAGGGATCTGGATGGACAAAAGACAGCTGAAGAAATTCGAAAGAGGGATGATAGTGTTATTCTTGTATTTTATACCGGATATGCGGAACCAACACCACAAAGTTTTGAAGTACAGCCGTATCGTTTCATCAAAAAGAATATGTCTTTTGCACAAAGAAGTCGAAATATTCGGGCTGCGATGGAGCGGATGGTAGAAATGAATTTGAGTCCGGTATTGGAAGCAAAGCATGATAAAATGCGATTATACTTAAAACCTGATGATATTGTATATATTGAAAAATACAGAAAAGGTGCCAGGGTTCATTTGTCCTTATTTGCAATGCAAAAACATCATTTGGATATTACGAAAAAAGAAGGAACTGAAATCCGGATTACTAATAAATTAAATAGTCTTTACGAAGTTTTAAGACCACATGGTTTCGGGTATCCACATGATAGCTATATTATTAATTTTAAATATTTGGCAAGCTGCAAAAAAGAAGAACTCAGACTACAGGGGTTTCCAGACACAGTATTTAAAATTACACGAAGTAAATCTGTTGAATTTAACCAATTAAAAAAAGAATTTTTAACTTCAAAATATGGAGAGCATTAATCATGGAACAGTTACTGACAGCTGGTATTAAATTTATATTTTGTTGTTTTGATATGTTTATGCTTTGCATATTTCTTCAACCTATGTTTATTAGGAGGATCAAAGGGCTACGTTTTGGACTCTTTTTTGCAGTTATGTCATCAGCAGTGTTTGGGATCAATGCATTTCAAAATTCAGCAGTTAATTTTATCTTTGTTCCTTTGATTATGTGGGCTTTTGCAATAATCACATGGAAACTTTCATTGCATAAAAGTCTGGTGTATGTTGTTATTTTTTATATTGTATTTGTATGTGGAAAGGAAATGGCATTTGAGATGCTTTATCGTCTGATATCATCTGCTTTTCCTGAATTTTATGTTGATTTTAATACGATGAAAGGAATGGGGGTTCTTTTTGTTGAATATGTATTGTCTTTTGTTCTTTTGCTTTTTGTAAGGCGGTATACTGCCAAGATTCAAAATGAGCAGGATAGTATTTTTGACTGGTATTTATTGATTATGCCCATTGCATCAATTATGATTCTGCTTAGTTTTGTATTTATGGATTTCCCTCAGGATAGAGTAATTCAACTATTCATGTGTGGAGGTGCATTTTTGTTATATTTTTCAAATGTTGCTATCTTTGTAATTCTGGCACATCACGCACAAATGCTGAATCAAAGTAAAGTTTCGGCTATGATTTCGTTAAAGCGGGATATGGAAAAGAGCAATTTTGAGGCAATTGAGAAAAATAATGAATTATATCGAAGATATATGCATGACATTCATCAGTACTTTTCACAGTTTAGAAGTTTGGCATTAAAGGGAGAAGATCAAAAAATTGTTCATATTATTGAAGAGTGGGAAGAAGGCCTAATCCGGGAAGAAAAATCATCGTTGTATACAGAAAGTCCGGTTCTTAATTCTATACTGGAAAATTTTGAAAATAAAGCAAATCAGAAAGAAATAGAAATACATATATTTGTTGAAGAGGGAATTCGGGTAGAGTTTATTAAGGATACAGATAAAATTTCCTTATTTGGGAATTTGTTGGAAAATGCAATAGAAGCTGCAGAAAAAGCAGAACTTCAACGTAGAATTGAAATTGAACTATATATGGGAAATAGCTATATGCTGATTTTTCAGATAAAAAACACATGGAATGGAAAATCTCAAAAAACGGGAGAGATTTTCTATAGCATGAAAAAGGAAGCAGAGAAGCATGGTCTTGGTATAGGAATTGCCAGAAGTATTGCAGATAAATATGGGGGAACTATTGATTTTGAGGAACAGGAGAGGTGGTTCATAACAACACTTATGATTTCAAATTTGAATTTAATTTAAATTTTGAGAAGTGAAATGTGTCAATTTCGGTGCTTTTGATGTATAATTTTGGAAAAATAGTTGTTTTATAAAGTATTTTGTAATATTTTTGAGAAAATGGAAAGGAGATTTTCTTATGCAAAAATTATTACAAAAACTTTTTAACAAACACACAATAATTGCTTGTACCAACGTACTTGCATTAATGGCTATGATAGGGTCTGTTAATGCAACCTGCGGTTGGATTCATCACCAGCCTAAGGTGCCGGAAGAAGCAAAGAAATATCGGAAATTTTAATGTTGGCGAAAATTTCAAGCAGTATTGTTGACTGGCAGATTCGTAAGGGATATTTAGAGGACCGGGATCGCGCAGTATATCAATACGGATATGAGTTATTAATTAATCAAAGCATTAATATTCTGGTTGCGGTTTTTATTTCTATTTTATTTCACTCATTTGATATTATATTTATTTTTCTGTTGAGTTATATACCCTTACGGTCATTTTGTGGTGGCTATCATGCAGGGACGAATCTGATGTGTACGGTGATATCAGGAGTGATACTTTGTTGTGTCTGCCATGGCGTGAATTACATTATGGAGAGTCCGATATTATATGGATATCCGGTTATGTTTATTTTTTCGGGATGCTTTGTTGGCTGCTTTGCACCAGTAGCAGATAAAAATAAACCATTAGATGAAGAAGAAACGATACGCTATCATAAATGCAGTTGTATAATTTGGGTGATTCAGGTAGTAATTGGATTATCTGCGTATATAATATGGAAAAAGATTGGATTAATTATTGCATCCAGTCATTTTGTTTTGGTAATTATGCTTTGGGCAGGAATAATAAAAAATTTAGTGTCTTTATTCAGAAATGAATAGGACACTATTTTTTTGTCAATTTTGGCGCTTTTGGTGTGCAATTTTGGATTTGGGATTGTATAGGTTGTCAAGATATGTAAAATAATGGAAAAGAAAGTCAGTAGAAGGTAAAAGTATGTTGGGTGAGAACAAAATGGTGAAATATCAGAAAATAACAAAGTGGATTTGCCTTTTTTTATTACACAGTACTCTTATAATTGGATGCTTTTTATTAGGGGTTAAAAATGTTGAGAACCGAATTCAGGAGGAAGAAAGGGAACAAACAGTTACAGGAATTGCAATTGTTAATCTGGATCAGGGAGTGGTTCAGAAAGACAATAAAATTTTTTATTCTTCGGAACTGCTGGATTTGAATAGTGACTATCTTGTAGTGGAAAATCTGGAAACTGCAAGACAGGGAATTAATAATGGAACATATGCGGCTTATATCGTGATTCCTTCACAATTTTCGCATAATGCTATCAGCATTAATCAAGAGCCTCAAAAGGCTGTGTTGGAATTTGCAATGAATCCCAATTTACGAGAGGATATCAGCCGTCTAACTATGGCAAATATTAAGAATTTTGAAATTGGATTAAATACGAATATGTCCTATATGTATGTACAGGCAATATTAGAGGAATTCCATAATGCACAGGATGGCGCCGAAATTATTTTGTCGAATGATGATGCCGAGAAAGTCAGAATTGATGAGATGAATCCGGATGCATTACTATCTGCCTTAGAATACACACCCTATGATTTGGAAGAACCCCAAATTGATGAGGTGAATTTCGATGGGATATTAAAGGATAATATAGAAATTTCCGGTGAACTAAAGAAAAATTATGATCAGTTTGTATCCGATGGTAAGGAAAAACTTAATCAAATAAAAGAGGGAGAGACAACTGTCGTACAGGAGATGAATGACTTTGCAGATTTATTGGGAGATGTTCATTTGGACAGAGATGGAGAAGAAAGCGTATATGCAGAGGGACTTCAGGAACTGGAAAATTATGTAAAGAAATATGAGGAAGAATTAGCAGATCAAAGAGTGGTAATTGCATCTATGGTAGAGATGGCGCCAATTGTATCGCCAACGGCTACACCAACAGAAACACCAACACCAACACCTATACCTGCTGCAACAGAAATGCCGATGCCATCTGTAACACCAACAGAAACACCTACACAAATTCCAGTCGTTATAAAGCAGATGCTAATGGAAAGTCTGGAAGATATCAATAACGAAATATATGAAATGAATCAACAAAACAAACAGCAGATTGATGAAATTAAGAAAATGATATCGGGAGAAACAGGGACAGAACCTGTGGAACTTGTAGAAGATTCAGAAGAGACATTAACTGAAGAATTACCGAATATAGAAAATGAAACATTGATGGATGAGTCAATCAAAGAATCAATTGAAGAAAAGTTAGATAACATTGAGACTATGCGTTTCTTGAAAATAGAGGATGTATACAAAGAGGAGATTATTGAAGAATCATTGAAACAGCTGGTCAAAGCGATTGATGAGTTGCCTCAATTTGATAGTGAGGGGTATGAGAATATAGTAAAACAACAGGTTGTACAACCGATTGATGAGAAGATAAAGACAGAGACAGCAAGAGTCCAAGAGGAGGGAAGTAAATGCATGGAATCTGTGCAGAACTACTGGCTGGAATTGTCAAAAGTAGATATGTATCAGTTTTATGATCAGGAAAAGACGGATTCGTTAATAATCAATTTTACAGAAAATGTAGTTGAGTTAGAAAAGCAAATAATAGATTCGCAGACGGAATATCAGAAATATGGAAACGATGTTTATCTTCACGCAAGTGAGACGATGGAAGATATGCAGGAGCAATTAGGAAATGCGTATGATGGGACTTCTGAAAATGTACAAAATGAAATAGATCTTTTAAAAGAATATCGTAACAATATGAATGTGCTTAACAGCGAAATTTTGCAGGATTTTTCAAAGAAATTACCATATACACGGGTTGGAAATTTGGAATATGTACAAGCGTATGATTTTATTGTTAAGCCAATTGAACTATCAGATGAGTCTGTTGCCAGATCAAAGATAAACTTAGTACAGAATGACATATTTATGATCCGATTATTTTTTATCATGCTTTCCCTTTGGAGTATTTCCATCGTTGTACTCTTAATAGTAGATATTTACCCTAAACTAAAGAGGAGAAATGAGTGAAAAAGCAGCAATTAAGCTTTTAATAACAGCAGAAAGGAGGAAAAATATGTCAGTATCAGTAAAACTTACTTATGAGGATATGCTCACTAATTGCACTACTTTAAGAACATATGCTGGACAGTATTCAGACACAGCCAAGGATGTCACTAATTTGGTGTCAGCATTTACCGGATCCTGGGAAGGTACTGCCGAAGCTAAGTTTGAAGAGGACTTCAATACATTGTCTACTGCAATGCAAACAGCTATTGATGCTATGCTTGAAATTACAAACTTAGTTGAAAACTATGTGAATAGCATGCAGGAAGTAGAAAATGCTTATGGTGTAAATCATGTCTCTATAGGATAAGAATCTTCAGGATCAGAGTCAGCCGACTTAAAGCCAGAGCGGCTGCCTCTGATCTGACTTTTAGATTTGAGAGGATAAAATATGGATTATGAATTAACAGAAATAGATAATGCTGAAACAGGAGAGCAGGAAGAGTTGGAATTGCATCCGGAAGAGGTACGGCAAAGACAGGATACATATAGCTCATTGACAGATTTATCACAAATACATTTATTCACTTCAGAATTTAAAAATAGAATGGAAGAAAAAGAAAGGCGCGAAGAAGACCAATATATAGAACTTTCCGAGGAAGTATTCATGCAGGCAGTTCGGGGAAAAGGCAGCGAAGAGTTGAAATTGCAATTATTTACGGGAGAACAGGATCAGAAACTATTGCACGACTATGGGGAAATATCTCAGGGGAGTTACACTTTTGAGGTGCTGCTAATGAGTGGAGCTATATTATTGATAGTGATCCTTTATGCGTTCTTTTTTAAAAGAGGAAAGGAAGCTGACTAATGATATATACCCTGATATGTAAACAGACAAATTTTGAAACAGATATAAAAGTGTTTGAACATCAGAAAATTAAAGATACACTTTCGATTTTGTATAATGAAAAAATTATTGCAATAAATCCAGATAATCCTATAGCAATTCGATCAGAAAGAAAGGCAGAAATGATTAGTAAAGAGATGACCTATGAGCAGGCCGGGATTTATAATGGTGATATTTTATATATTGAACAGGAGAATAAATGAAAAAATTAGTAGAATTACGAGAAGAAAAGAGAATAGACAGAATTCGGACTTTAATCGAAATTTTATCCTTAGAAGAGGATTTTGCAAAATACTGGTTTAACTTGAACCCAGAGAATCTTATGTATGACAGGAACTTCAGGGTCGTAGCCGTAGAAAAAGAATTATATCAAAATGGAGAGAGAGAGGAAGATGAATTTTTAACACAATATAAAGCAGTTATTGGTTATGCCATGCAGAAGAAATATACCTATGAGGATTATTATGAAGGTGGAAGGGATCTGTATCATAAAAACTCATTTTTGCATAAGATTGGTGAAGCAGTGAATACAGGAGAGATAGAAGAATATCTGGTAGCGGAGTATAACAGGGAGGAGGAACTCAGCAGGAATGTGTTTACTGAGGTAAATAGAAAATATTATCAGGTACAGAAGGTAAGCCTGATCATAGTTTTATGTTTGTTTCTTTTGGCTATGGCTCTGATCGGCTATGGAAAGGTTATTTTTATGCCAAGAGAGGAGGCGTTTATTAAGGCACAGAACTCTTATTTGGATGAAAACTATGTAAAAGTAATTGATGATCTATCAATGGTTGATATGAAATATCTGGATAAGTATCAAAAATATATTTTGGCGTCTGCCTATATAAAAAGTGAGAGTCTCACGCCGGAACAAAAAGAAAACGTATTGCAGACAATATCAATTAATAGTGAGGAAAAGATTAAGGATTATTGGATTTATCTGGGAAGATTAAATACTGTTGAAGCAGAAAATATTGCTATGCAATGTTCAGATGATGAACTATTGCTTTATGCTTTTATGACGGAGAAAGCAATACTTGAAAAGAATACGGAAATATCAGGAGAAGAAAAAGCATCCAGACTGCAAGTCCTGGAAAAGAAAATTGAGGATCTGGCAAAACAGTACGAAGTAACAGAGGATGGAAAAGAATGAAATACAGACGTTCACCAAGAATTATAAAGAAAATACCAACAGAAGAAATCACTATTTTAAATCCACCACCCAAAAAGGAAATGAGTAAAACCAATCTGGCACAAATAATCATTACTCCGATTGCCATGATGTTGATCACGGTGCTTGTCAGTATACTGATGAAACGAGGAATTTATGTTATCGTTTCCGTTGCTTCTACTGTGGTCAGTGTAATAGCATCTACTACTAAGTATATACGTGATAGGAAAGATATCAGACAGCAGAATGAAAAAAGAGAGGAAAAATATGATCAATATCTTTTGGATATCAGAAAACGTATATATAAGCAGCGAGAAGAAGAAAGGGAAGCCTATCATTACAATTATCCGGATACCAGACAAATTGAAAAAATGATATGTAATGGCAGCAGCAGAATTTATGAGAGAAGTAATTCAGATGATGATTTTCTTACCTTTGCAGCAGGATTTCGCAAAGATCATGTGAATTTCCGAATTTCGTTCAATAAAAATGAGCTGGCATTAGAAAATGATCCATTGGAAATAGAAGCGAATGAGGTTAAGGTAAATTTACAGGATATTGAAGACAAACCAGTAGTTCTTGATTTGAAAAAGGCTCACATAGGATTAGTTGGTGAGAAGACGGTTATTCATGAACAGCTTAAACTTATTGTTTCGCAGCTTTCGTTTTTACAAAGCTACCATGATCTTGAGATTATATGTATTTATGATCAACGGTATCACGAGGATTTTCGGTGGATGAGATGGCTTCCCCATTTAAAAATTCATTCATTAAATGTGTATGGCTTGATTGATTCTGAGAGAATGAGGGATCAGGTTCTTGGAAGCCTGCATCAGATTATTAAGGAACGTAAACAAAAGATAGAGGAAAATCATAAGGCATTTCGATTTCTCCCACATCTTCTTTTTATTATAGATGAACCTAAATTAATTATGGATCATGCTATTATGGAATATCTGAGCCAAAATGGTGTCGATCTTGGTTTTTCAATTATATACACTTCACATATGAGGGCAAACCTTCCGGAAAATATAGGGACTGTAGTTGTTTTAGAGGATGAAAAAAAAGGATATCTGTTATTAGAAAATAAAGAGGTGCAGAATATTTCCTTTTCTCTATATTCTTGTGCTCATATTCAATTTGAGAAAATGGCGAGAGATTTAAGTATTCTGGAGCATGAACAGGGGATTATATCTCAGATTCCGGAGAGTGTTACATTTTTGGCAATGTATGGTGTGGAGCACCCACGGGATTTACAGATCAAACAACGGTGGACAGAGGGACAGTCTTATAAATCACTTGCGGTACCACTTGGAATGAGAGGAGTCGATGATTACCTCTATTTAAATTTACATGAAAAAGCACATGGTCCACATGGACTTATTGCAGGAACTACTGGTTCTGGTAAATCCGAGATTATTCAATCTTATATATTGTCGTTGGCAGTTAATTTTCATCCGTATGAAGTTGGATTTTTGTTGATTGACTATAAAGGAGGAGGCATGGCGGGACTCTTCGCCCAGCTTCCCCATCTGCTTGGTACAATTACGAATCTGGATGGTGCGGAGAGCATGAGAGCCATGGTATCCATTAAAAGTGAACTGGCAAGACGCCAAAGGATTTTTAGTGAAAATAATGTAAACCATATTAATGCGTATAATAAATTGTTTAAATTGGGAGAAGTTACGGAGCCAATTCCACATTTGTTTTTAATTAGTGATGAATTTGCTGAACTCAAAAAGGAACAGCCGGAATTTATGAAAGAATTGGTATCAGCTGCTCGAATCGGACGTAGTCTTGGCGTTCATTTGATCCTTGCTACTCAGAAGCCATCCGGCGTTGTAGACGATCAGATATGGACAAATTCAAGATTTAAACTCGCACTCAAGGTACAGAATGAAGCAGATAGTAAAGAAATTATTAAAACACCAGATGCGGCCTCAATTACACAACCAGGACGTGCGTACTTGCAGGTGGGAAATAATGAGATTTATGAATTATTTCAATCGGCATGGAGTGGTGCAACTTATTCTGAAGATGACAAAGAACATTTTATGGATGACAGGGTTTACATCATTAATGAATTGGGACAGGGCGAGCTGGTAAATGGAGAGATTAAGGCAGAGACATCTATAGAACATATAAAAGCAACAGAACTGGACGTGGTAATTGAGGAAATAGAAAAGTGCTTTAAAGAAATGGATATACCATCAGTACGTCGTCCTTGGCTTCCACCATTACCATATCGGATAATCAGTAATTGTGTAGTAGATGAAAATGCAAACAGAGACTGGGAAAATATGGATTACCCATTAGACTTGACGATTCCGATTGGATTGACGGATATTCCGGAACAACAGAGTCAGGTAGAATATGAAGTTGATTTGTTACATGATGGAAATGTTGCCTTTTTTGCTTCGGCCGGATACGGAAAATCTGTTTTTCTGGAAACCTGCATTTTGACTTTGGCGATAAAAAATCAAGTTGATCGATTAAACTTTTATATTTGTGACTTTGGAAATAATACATTGATTCCCTTAAATGCTTTGCCACATACCAGTGATTATATTGTGGTAGATGATAAAGAACGTTTGACAAAACTCATGTCAATTTTAACGGATGAAATCAAGCATAGAAAAAAATTGTTAGCTGAATATATGGTTCAGAATTTCGATGTCTATAACCAGACTTCTCCAGATAAATTGAAAGCAATTATAGTAGTGGTAGATCATTATGATATTGTAAAAGAATTGGGAATGGAAGTTGAAGATTTTTTCACCAGACTGGGAAGAGATGGTGCAGGACTTGGAATTTATCTCATTGTCACTGCAAGCAGAATGAATGGAGTAAAATATACAGCAATTAATAATTTTAAAACTCGAATTGCAGGATACCTTTTGGATAAATCTGAGGCGGCAGCAATTGTTGGAAAATGTCCATATGAAGTAAATCCGATAGAAGGAAGAGCTGTAGTTAAAATGGATCAGGTACATGTCATGCAGATTTATACCATGTTCAGTTTTAAAAATGAAATGGATTACAACCGGGGCCTGAAAGAACTTATAGCAAAACTTGAGAGAAGGTATCCGACAAAACGAGCACCAAGGATACCGGTGCTTCCCGAAGTGCTTTTATATACGATGTTGAAGGATTATACGACTTCTGTGCGGGCAGAATTGTATCTGGGATTAAGTAAGTCGACGGTAGAACTGCGGGGAATTCAACGCTCAATGTCTCCTTTTATTATTACGGGGGATTCCGGTAAAGGAAAAACAAATGTATTAAGGATTTTAGTTGAACAGGCAAGAACACAGGGACAGGTATTTCTGTTTGATTCCAAGAATCTTGAGTTATATGGCTTTAAGCAGAAAGAGAGGGTTGTGTACATTGAAAATGATGCGGGTCTTACAGAATCCATAGAGTTAATCAATTCCGTATGTATACAGCATAAAGCAGCATTTGAAGAGTATGTTAAAACAAAAACTGATATAACACCTAAGCAGTACTATGAGCAGCTTGATTCTAATTATATCATGGTCGATGATATGGATGATCTGGCTGCAAAATACCAGATGCGAATTAAAGAACTGGTTTCGTTGTTTACATTAGCGGCAGAAAGCGGGTTTGGTATTGTTGTAACACACAATTCATCAAAGCCGAAGTCATTTGACGAATTATGTAAATGGTTTAGGACTTCAACAAATGGTCTTGTAGTCGGGAGTCAGGGAGCAGCAGGAATTTATCCAGTGGTTCCTGTAAAAGATACGCCTAGAACAGGCGAGGGATTATTGTATATTAATAATACATATGAGAGATTACAAATTCCGTTATATCAATAAGGAAAGGATAAAATATGGCAAATTATGTTAATGTACAGAAACAGGAATATGCAGGTCTTCAAGCGGGTTTGGAGGCTATTCACCAGAAAGTGCTTGCAGATGAAGAGTCTGTTCGAACATGCATTGATGGACTTATGGAGTTAGAGGGAGGATTTTATGTTGGACAGATTTCCAATAAAGTACAGGAGATTTTGCAATCATTTACAACTATGGTTTCCATTCCATTAAAAACCAATTTTTCAAACAGTGAAAGGGCTATCAGTATGTTTTTGGATGCCATACAAAATAATGATGTGATTATAAGGTGAGAAATGCCAATGGGAGATATTAAATATAATAGTAATGTAATAATGGCTAAGTTAGGTGAAATAAAGGGTATGTTGGATACATACTCTGCCGATGAACGAAGTGCTTATGAGGCATTACTTAGTGCTTTTAGTGCATCAGAAGGTGATCAGGCAACAGCAGTCAGAAATTTGTTGGAAAATGAAAAACAACTGGTGGAAAATATGACTTCCTTTTATTTGGAATTAGTTAATATGTTGTTGGAAGCTAAGGCAGATATAGAAAAAGTGGAGGAAGAATATAGCAGTGATCATCTGGAAAAACAATAATCCAAAGAGGAAAAGATATGGATATAGAAGAAAGACAACAACTTATAGAGGGAATATTGACTCAAATCAGAGGTATAAATGAGGAAATTACTAAACTTTCCACACTGCGTATGCAGCTTGGCAGTTGCGTGATAGCTATAGATAGAAATCAGCAGCGCTGGAATCAGGAGTACCATGTATATCAGAACATGGAGCTGGCACCGGAAGTTCGCATTATGGATAAATTTGAAGGACTGGCAGCTACCGGACTTGCGGCAGATGTTCCACCGACAGTTTCTTCCATAACAGAAGTAGCAGGAAGGATGTCATATGTGAAGGGTGGGATTGCAGACCAGAATACCCGGTTAGAAGAACGAATTACTAGACTTCGAAATGAAATTAATACACTTCAGGCAAGTTTGTCTTCTATATAAAAGAAAAAAGGGGAAGCCAGAGTTGGAAAATCATGTTTTTGACTGTAACAGCATCGTCAGTTACCATATGAGTGCAGTGAGGCTTCTGGATACAGGAATGGAAGCCGGAAGCGAATGGGAAAAGTGCCTCAGGGAAATAGAAGGCCTGTATGGGCAGATACCGGGAGATCTTCGTTCCCCACTCCTCGGGGACAGTCTTGCGGGCTTTACCTATCCGCTGTGCCGTCCCGAATGGGAGATGGTACGGGAAGAACTGGATCATACACTGGAAAATCTGGAGACCTATATTCCGCTTGCCGACCGGGAAGGGGCACAGATGCTGGACACACTGACCGAAGGAGTGTATGCTGTTCTCAGCAGGGTACAGGACATGACCGGAGAACTGGCAGCATCCTACCGGAAGCCGGAAACGGACAGGCCGGATGATACAGTTCTTAATTATTCGGATATTAAGAGGTGGGAATATACAGAAGAAGAGACGCAGGCCGTGCTGCTTATGGGTCTGGATAATGCCAGATATGCAATGGAACTGTCAGAAAATGAGATGGTAAATGCCCGGTATACGGATCCGATGAATGTGTCGTATTATGAAGCGGACTATGAGCGGAAGAAAGAGACGGTACAGAGACTGGAAATGCAGTTCAGGGAATGCTTCGGATACAGCCGTGAGGAATTCGAAGAGGTCCTTGCGAAGCATAACCGGGAGAAGGAAGCCGAATTCATGGAGGGAAACGTGTCAGCAGGCCTGCTGATGGAGACAGTAAGCGCGCCCCTGGTAGCCATAGAGGGAATACAGAACCAGTGGAGGGCACGGACGGGAAGGAAAACGGATTACAGTTTTCTGGAAGAAAGAGACCTGACAAGGTCGGAAGTGACTGCCGGAATGGGCAGCATAGGAACTGCGTTATATCTGGGAGCAGCAGAGATTACATCCCAGCTGACCCTTGGAGTAATGACCCTTGGACAGGACAAGGTGCTGGCTGGGGCAATGGGGATCATGTATATGGATGCAATGCAGCACCGGAAAGAAAGGGAAGGAGTGGATGAACTTAAGGCGGCAGATACGGCACTGCTGACGGGAATGGCCGACTACTGTTTGGGGAGGTTAGGCTACGGGAGCATCAGCAGATGTGTGGAAGAGGGAGTGAGGAAATCTCTGGTGAGGAAAATGGGCGAGTCTTTCCTGACCGGGGCAGGAATGGCACTTGGTTCGGAAACCGGAGGACAGCTGATCGACTGGATGCTCAATGGGAGGCTGTCGGAGTGGGGGAAAATATACAATGCACATCTGGACGAGGGGATGAGCGAGACAGAGGCATTTGGGGAAATGGTCAAGGATGTCGGACCGGAGCTTACCGTGCACACAGTGGCAGGAGGAATTTCAGGAGCGGGCTTCGCAGTGATCCATATGCTGGCAGCCTCCAAGGATAACCGTCTCAGGAAGCAGGAAACGATAGAGAAGACGAATCAAGAGGGTGAAAGGAATAGGAATGAGACCAGCTATGGGAAGTCAAGTGGAAAATATGATACTACAGCAGATTTTCTG
>ERZ791927.70-NODE-70-length-111287-cov-4.452307_pt1 | contig 111287 bp, 71 predicted proteins | sample MGYA00510130_ERZ791927 | MGnify/ENA primary metagenome ERZ791927 (study PRJEB30046, sample SAMN00792055) | human gut metagenome | study: EMG produced TPA metagenomics assembly of the A metagenome-wide association study of gut microbiota in type 2...
AACCGTGGACAAACTGATTAAGAGTCAGCTGCTCTACCAACTGAGCTAAGGAGGCATGTATCCGCCGGTCTCACGACCGGGTTGCACTTCATGGAGCCACTGGTCAGGATTGAACTGACGACCCACGCATTACGAATGCGTTGCTCTACCGCTGAGCTACAGTGGCGTCTGGCGTGAAGCGTGGCAGGAATTAACCACAGCACCCCAACCGATGCAAGACTTTTTTTTGCTGGCATTGTAAAAAAATTGATCGACAAGATTGTGAAAATGGGCAAAATAACCTACTGCCCTAAAAAGATGAGTTACTTAAGTATGCAGGCCGGAAGGAATGTGTGATTTGTATGTTTTTTGGGTGTGACATTAGATTTGCTGGACAGGGCGGGGGATGTTAGTGTTTATGTCGATAATTACGAACGACCCCTTTACTACTTACTCGACAAACAGATGAAGGCTTATTACATTTTCCAGCAGGCAGACGAAGCAACGATTAGTGACATTCTGGATTGGATGCGCAATCGGGAACGCGCCATTTACCGCGCTGCCGTGCGTGAACTGGGTGCCCTGAAGAAGTTGCGCCCCCAGTATATTCAGCAAAAGCCTCTTCAGGAGCAGTTCCTTTTCTTGAAAAAAATGCTTTCCTGGAAGCCCAGCGAGGAAATTGGCGACCACCTTCTTCAGGTGTGGCTGCTTCGCAAGCATGAATCCATGCTTGTAGATTTCCTGAACACTCTTGGCATTGAGCACAACGGTCATGGTGTCGTGGATGTCTTGCCGGATACGTTGGATCAGGAGAAACTTCAAAAGGCGGTGGATCAGTTGTTTGAAAAATACCCTGCCGGGGTTGCTTCAGTGTATCTTCAGATGTTCCAGTTGCAGACGGAGGACGGTTGGGACGAATTGGCTGATGTTCTGGCGAACGATCCCCGCGTGACCATTCGCTGATTGTTTTCCTTCTTGCAAGTAATCATTGATTTATGGAGCCGTTTTGCCGTGTGCGAAACGGCTCCTGTTTTTATTGGCGGAGGCGAATAGAAGGGGAACCGGGGGGCACGTATGCTTCCCTTTGTGAAATTTCAGTATTGTTCTTGCGGAAGACGAGTGAATGGCGTATGTTTTCAACGCCCTGGCGGAGGGCGGGGGTCGCTTTCCGCAAACGGGCGAATACCACCAAGCACTAAGACTTATGGATATGATTTCCCCCCGCATTGCCAGCCTCACTCCTTCTCTGACTTTGAAGGTGACCAACCGTGCCAAAGCCATGAAGGCTGCGGGAGAAGAGGTTTATGGACTGGCAGGTGGCGAACCCGAAATGGACACGCCTGAATTTATTAAGCAGGCTGCCATTGATGCCCTGAACAACGGCCAGACCAAGTATACTCCTTCGTCGGGCCTCCTCGCTCTTCGCGAAGCCATTTCCGAAAAACTCCAGAAGGAGAACGGTCTGACATACGAGCCCACGCAGATTGTTGTCAGCTGCGGAGCCAAGCATGCTTGTTTCAACGCAATTAACGCCCTGGTAAGCGAAGGAGATGAAGTGATCATTCCCGCTCCCTACTGGGTGAGTTATCCGGAAATGGTGCGCATGGTCGGCGGCATCCCCGTGATTGTTGAAACGACGCCGGAAACCGGATGGAAGATGACGGTCGAACAGTTCGAAGAAGCGATGACTCCCCGTACCAAGATGGTGATCGTCAACACGCCGACCAATCCGACGGGGGCCGTCTATACTGAGGAAGAGCTTAAGGCTATTGGCGAACTTGCCGCCAGCGAAGACATCCTCATTCTTTCCGACGAAATTTACGAGCACCTCGTGTACGGAGATGCCAAGCATGTCAGCATTGCTTCCCTTAGCCCGGAAATCTATGACTTGACGGTAACGGTCAACGGATTTTCCAAGGGATATTCCATGACCGGTTGGCGGCTTGGCTACACGGCGGCTCCCAAGGAAATTTCCAAGGCGATTCAAACCATTCAGGATCACACGACATCCAATGCCTGTACATTCGCCCAGTACGGCGGTATTGCTGCCTTGAAGGGCGATCAGAGTTTCATCTCCGACATGCGGGACGAATATGATATGCGCCGCCAGTATGTTTATGAACGCCTGAAGGCCATTCCGAACATCAGCGTCGTGGAACCCCAGGGGGCATTCTACTTCCTCGTTGATACGAGCAAGATCGGTTTGACCTCCCTGAATCTGTGCGACAAACTTCTGGAACGCTACAAAGTGGCTGCCATACCGGGTGTTGCCTTCGGTAATGACAAGAGCCTCCGCATTAGCTATTGCACCACGCTGGACATTCTCAAAGAAGGTCTTGACCGCTTTGAAGAATTCTGCAGGGCGCACTAAGGTTGCCGGATATGATTTTCCAAGAGCCTTTCCCGTGGGGGGAGGGCTCTTTTTTATTTTTAAAAATATTTGATTTTCTCTTGAATCGGCAATATCCCGTTTTTGTCGATGAAGCCCTTTGACCGGACTCAGTAATATTTTTGTGTTGTGTCATCTTCGCAGACAAGACGCGGAAAGTGTGGTAACTATGTGTTATCCCCGTACCCCATCAACATTATGAGAAAGAAATTATATATCCCCGGACCTACCGAAGTGGCCGAAGATGTGCTGGCTAGCCTTGCCGGCCCTATGATTGGACATCGTTCCAAAGCGGCTTCTGAGCTGCAGAGGGGTATTTCCGACAAACTTCGCAAGGTTTTTCTGACAGAGAATGAGATTCTTCTTTCCACTTCCTCTGGTAGCGGATTGATGGAAGGCGCCGTCCGTTCCTGCACGGCGAAAAAAGCGGCTGTTTTTTCAGTGGGGGCGTTTGGAGACCGCTGGTACAAGATGGCTGTAGCCAATGGCGTACCGGCCGATATTTTCAAGAGCGAACTTGGCCGGGCCACGACTCCCGAGATGGTAGACAAAGCTTTGGCGACCGGCCAATACGATACGATCTGCGTGACGCACAATGAAACGGCTACCGGTATCATGAACCCGGTGGAAGAAATCGCGGAAGTTATGAAGAAGTATCCCGATGTGGTCTGGTGTGTCGATGCGGTGAGTTCTGCTGCCGGAACCCGGATTGATACCGACAAACTTGGTATCGACATTCTGATTACGTCCACGCAAAAGGCTTTGGCTTTGCCTCCCGGCATGGCGGCTTGCACTCTTTCCTCCAAGGCGTATGAACGGACGGCACAGGTGCCGTGCCGCGGCTTGTATTTCGATCTTCGTGAACTCTACGATTTTATCCAGAAGAAGGATTACCAGTACCCGTCCACTCCGAGTCTTCCTTTGATGTATGCGATGAATTACCAGTTGGAACGCATCATGAAAGAAGGTGTGGAAAACCGCTGGGCTCGTCATATGGCTATGGCTGATTTTACCCGTTCCTGGGCTGACGAGTACTTTTCCGTGTTCCCGGACCGCCGTTATCTTTCCAATACATTGACGGTGATTACCAATACGCGCGATATCAATGTAGGTGACCTGAACAAGGCTCTCGGAGAACGCGGCCTGCAAATCGGCAACGGGTATGGTGCTTTGAAGGACAAGACGTTCCGTATTGCTCACATGGGTGAACTGACTATGGATGACATGAAGGAAGTGACGTCTGCCATTGCGGACATTCTGCATCTGTAATTCCGGGCAAAGCCTTTCATTTATTTGCGTATGGCTACGATACGTCCCTTTGCCGCGTTGCGGCCTCCGACAGATATGGCGGAGCAGGTGTCCTGCCTGCCCTACGATGTAATGAATCATCGTGAGGCTGTTGCCATGGCGGCCGGGAGGCCGACGTCGTTTTTGCATGTCTGCCGCCCGGATGTGGATCTGGCAGACGAGTCCCTGATCCATGCTCCGGAAGCCTATGCCTTGGGACGCGATCATTTGCAGCGTTTTGTACGGGAAGGTATTTTGGTCCGCGATGCCAAGCCCTGTTTTTATATCTACCGCCAGATCATGAACGGGCGGGTGCAGACAGGTATTGTCGGTTGTGCCTCCGTGGACGAATATTTGTCCGGAACGATCAAAAAGCATGAATTGACCCGCCACGAGAAGGAATTGGATCGCATTTGCCATTTCGATGCCTGTTCGGCCCAGACGGAACCCGTTTTTCTTGCTTACCGAAAACATGAGGGGATTTCCGCTTCCGTGCGGGAATGGATCAAATTCCACAAACCGGATTACCAGTTTACTTCCGGAGACGGGGTTACGCATATTCTGTGGCCCGTCGATGATGATGCGGTGATCGAAGCGATCCGGCGGGGATTTGAAGAAGTCGGTGAACTCTATATTGCCGATGGTCACCACCGGACGGCTTCCAGTGCGGCGGTTTCCGCCAAGAGGCGGCAGAGTTATCCTGACTATTCGGGGCAGGAGGAGTTCAATTACCTGATGGCGGTGGTGTTCTGCGACGAAGACCTCTTCATCATGGATTACAACCGTGTGGTCAAAGATCTTGCCGGTCTGGACAAGGAGGCTTTTCTTGAACGTCTCTCCGATGTGGCCGATGTTCGCCTCGAGGAATCGCCCTCCGGATATGCTCCGTCGTCCAAGCACGAATTCGGCATGTACCTGGACGGTTCCTGGTATTCTCTGAAGATCAAACCGGAACTGGTAGACGAAAGCGATCCTATCGAGAGCCTGGACTGTGCCATCCTGCAACAGCTGGTATTGCGGCCTATCCTCGGTATTGACGACCCTCGCACGGATGAACGCATCGATTTTATCGGCGGTATCCGTGGGTTGGAGGAATTGGAACGCCGTTGCCAGTCTGGGGAAATGCGTGTAGCTTTTTCTTTGTATCCGGTGACGATGGAGGATCTGTTCCGCGTGGCGGATTCCGGCATGATCATGCCTCCGAAATCGACGTGGTTCGAGCCGAAGCTGCGCAGCGGCCTGTTTGTTCACGAGTTCGAAGACTGAACGCTTCTTTTTCCTGAAAGAAGATTGTCCGTTTTTTGAGATGCCGGACGGAGGACTGGAGTTCTGCCGTCCGGCTCTTGTTTTTTTGAAGAGGATGCATCCTCACGTCATCCGGGATTTTGGGCTTTTTTCCCTGAACGGGATCGGGTAGGTTCCTCCGCGTATGGATACGACACCACACGCTGCTGATCTCTCGGCGCTCGACACGGCTGCTTTACGCAGTCGTCTTTCCGAGCTCGGGAGCTATCTTTGACTTGGATGGCATTAAACAACAGGTTGCGGAACTCGATGAAAAAATGAGCGCTCCCGATTTCTGGGATAACCCGGAAGCGGCACGGGCTCTGATGGCTCGGGTGAATCCTTTGAAAAGAAGGCTGGAAGCATTCCAGGGGCTGGAAAGCAAACTGGACGACGTTGATGTCATGATCGAATTTGCCCATGAGGATGAAAACGATCATTCTCTGACGGAAGAAGCCGTACGCGAATATGCGGCATGGCAGAAGGCTCTCGCCGATTTCGAACTGCTGACTTTGCTCAACGGAGAACATGACCAGGCTGGTTCCTACATCACGATCCATGCCGGGGCGGGTGGTACCGAAGCCTGCGACTGGGCCAGTATGCTGCTCCGTATGTATATGCGCTGGTGTGAACGCAGGGGGTATGAAGTTACTGTGATGGAAAGTACGGATGGAGACGATGCCGGTATCCGTTCCGTCACTCTGAAAATCGATGGAGACTACGCGTACGGCTACTTGAAGAACGAACGAGGCATTCACCGTCTGGTACGTATTTCCCCGTTCGACTCTGCCGGTAAGCGTCACACTTCATTTGCATCGCTGGATGCTACCCCGATTGTTGACGACACGGTCAACATTGAAATTCTTGACCGCGACATCAAGCTGGATACTTACCGTTCCGGCGGCAAGGGTGGTCAGAATGTCAATAAGGTGGAAACCGCCGTTCGCATTACGCACATTCCGACGGGCATTATCGTTGCCTGCCAGAACGAACGCAGCCAGCTTCGCAATAGGGAAGAAGCCATGAACATGTTGAAGGCCAAACTGATTCAGCTGGAGGAAGATCGCAAGCGTTCCGAAGCCGACCGCCAGTACAGCGAGAAGGGCGACATTGCCTGGGGAAACCAGATCCGTTCCTACGTCTTCCAGCCCTACCAGATGGTCAAGGATTTACGCACGGGTGAGGAATCCGGCAATATTCAGGATGTGATGGACGGCAATCTCGACCCCTTCATCGAGGCGATGCTGCGCGGTCAGAAACGCGGTTAATTCTTCCTGGGCAACCAACGATTCAAATATTAACCAATCATCCTTTTCCGCCGTGGCTGAACCATCTCTTCAAATCGATGTGCTGACCCTGTTTCCCGAGATGGTGGAAGCGCCTCTTGGTGAGAGTATTCTGGGCCGAGCCCGGCAGAAAGGGCTGATTGAGATCCAGGCGCACAATATCCGCGACTGGACGACCGACAAGCACCGCAAGACGGACGATTACCTGTGTGGCGGAGGGCAGGGCATGCTGATGAAGCCCGAACCGATTTTCGCCGCTGTTGAAGCATTGCGTCGCGCGAACACGCGTGTGGTGCTGATGACGCCGCAGGGCAGGGTGTTCAACCAGGGAATTGCCCGAGAGCTTTCCGTGGAGGGAGGTCACTTGATTATTCTTTGTGGTCATTACGAAGGAGTCGATCATCGGGTGGTCGAGCAACTGGTGGACATTGAGCTTTCTATCGGCGATTATATTTTAACCAATGGCGCTATTGCTGCTGTGATCGTTATTGACGCTGTAGCGCGCCTGATACCCGGGGCTTTGGGTGATGAGCGCTCTCCCGTGGACGAGTCTTTTGCAGACGGTCTTTTGGAAGCCCCGGCTTACACCAAGCCCAATGTGTTCCGCGACATGGCTGTGCCGGATATCCTCCTGGGAGGCAACCACCCTGCCATTGAAAAATGGAAGCATGCGATGTCATTGGAGCGGACGCGTACGAATCGTCCGGATCTTTATGAGGCATGGGTGAAGAACCACGGTGGTGAGGCTAGATAGATAACCCCGGATTGCGTTACGCAGAGAAATCTTGGAATGGCCGTGGTTTTGGTGTAGGGAGGCATGGATATGAGTTCTGTTGTAAAGCGTTTTTTGAATTATGTACGGATTGATACGCAATCCGTTCCCAATGCAGGAGTGATTCCCAGTAGTGAGAAGCAGAAGAATCTCGCATTCCTGCTTGCGGATGAGTTGAAGGAACTGGGGGTTGGTACCGTTTCCGTTGATGAGTCCGGTACCGTTTATGCGTCGATTCCTGCCTCGGCGGGTATTGAGAATCTGCCCTCAATCGGATTCATAGCGCACATGGATACTTCTCCCGCCGTATCCGGCAAGGATGTCCGGGCTCACATTGTTTCGAACTACGACGGTGGCGACATTGTGCTGAATGAAGCACAGAGGATTGTGCTTTCTCCGGTGGATTATCCGGAAATGCTCCAGTACAAGGGACAGGATTTGATTGTCACGGATGGTACGACCTTGCTGGGAGCGGACGATAAAGCGGGCATTGCCGAGATTATGACTATGGTGGAGACTCTGATGAACCGCCCGGAAATCTCTCACGGCGAAATCAAGATTGCCTTTACCCCTGATGAAGAGGTCGGGCATGGTACTGATGCTTTTGACGTAAAGCGTTTTGGTGCGGATTTTGCCTATACGGTCGATGGCGGTCAGCTGGGTGAGATCGAGTATGAAAATTTTAATGCCGCCAGTGTTAATCTAACGATTTCCGGGAAAAACATTCATCCCGGCTATGCCAAGGGCAAGATGAAAAATGCCTTGTTGATGGCGATGGAATTCCAGCAAATGCTGCCCGTGTTTGACAATCCCTCTTTTACAGAGGGTTACGAAGGCTTTTTTCATTTGGAAGCCCTGTCTGGTACGGTGGAACAGGCCCGGGCGGAGTACATCATCCGGGATCATGACCGCAATTCGTTTGAAACCCGGAAGGAATGCATCCGTTCCATTTGCTCTTATCTTAACGACAAGTATGGCGAAGGTGCGTTTACCGCGGAAATTGAGGATAGTTACTACAATATGAAGGAGAAGGTTGCTCCCTATCCCTTCCTGATGGATCATGCTAGGCAGGCTATGATAAATCTTGGCGTTGAACCGTCCATTGTCCCTATTCGCGGCGGTACGGACGGAGCCCGGCTTTCCTTCATGGGACTTCCCTGCCCGAACCTGTGTGCCGGCGGACATAACTTCCACGGACGCTTTGAATACGTTCCCGTCCAGTCCTTGGAAAAAATTTCCGATATTCTTGTGGAAATAGTCCGTCTCTTTGGCACGGCTGGTGGTGTTTGATTCCTTTTTAAAAGCCGTAAATACCTCGCAAAAGGGCGTATCCGGAGATCCCGGATACGCCCTTTTCCTTTGGGGTTGGTTGAATTTTTACTTGGTGACGGTGAGGGATTTTGCCTGTTCCTCCGTCAGTTCGATGCAAGTCCAGGGAAGCCCCCGGAGGTTGAGTTCCTCCATGAAGGGATCGGGATCGTTCTGTTCCATGTTGAAGACACCCTTGCCGCCCCACTTGCCCTCGAGGATCATGCGGGCTCCAATAGCGGCGGGTACTCCGGTCGTATAGGAAATAGCCTGGGAACCGACTTCGCGGAAGCATTCCTCGTGGTCGCAGATGTTGTAAATGTAAACGGCTTTGAATTGACCGTCCTTGATACCGGTGATGACCGTGCCGATACAGGTTTTGCCGTGCGTCGTTTTGCCCAGGTCTCCCGGATTGGGGAGAACGGCCTTCAAAAACTGAAGAGGGACGATTTCCACGCCGTTGTACACGACCGGGTCGATACGGGTCATGCCGACATTCTGCAGGACCTCAAGATGCTTGAGATAGTTCGGAGAAAAGGACATCCAGAACTGAGCCCGGCGGATAGTGGGGATGTGCTTCACGAGGCTTTCCATTTCCTCATGGTACATACGGTAGATTTCGTAAGTACCGACGCCGTCCGGACAGGAGAATGTCTGGTGGAGACTCATCGGAGGGGTGGTTGTGAAATTACCGTTTTCCCAGTGGCGGCATTCGGCTGTGACTTCGCGGATATTAATCTCCGGATTGAAGTTGGTGGCAAAAGCCTGTCCATGATCTCCGCCGTTGACATCAATGATATCCAGCGTGTGGATTTCGTCGAAATGGTGTTTGAGAGCCCAAGCCGTGAAGACATTTGTTACGCCCGGATCGAAACCGGAACCGAGCAGGGCGTAAAGCCCGGCATCGCGGAAGCGATCCTGGTAGGCCCACTGCCAGGAGTATTCGAATTTGGCGACATCGAGCGGTTCATAGTTGGCCGTGTCCATGTAGTGGACACCTGCCTGGAGGCACGCTTCCATGAGGTTCAGGTCCTGATAGGGCAGGGCGACGTTGATGAGCAGCTTGGGTTTGACCGTCCGAAGAAGGGCTGTCGTTGCTTCGACATCGTCCGCATCAATGGCGTGCGTAGTGATGTCACGGCCGGTGCGAGCCTTGACGTCCTCTGCAATGGCGTCGCATTTGGCAAGAGTTCTGGATGCCAGATGGATTTCATGGAAGATGTCGGAAAGCTGGGCACATTTATTGGCGACGACATGGCCGACTCCGCCGGCTCCGATGATCAGAACGGTATTCATGTTGGATGGATAGATCAGAAATAACGGGTATGCGGGGCATCCCCCAGCCGGAGGAGTTCCTGCGAACACGCACCCAACAAAAAGGAAAATCCCGGTAATTGCAATACAAGAATTGTCGACATAGTGTCACAGAGGGAAAGGCCCCGTCTTCCCATCTTCTTCCGGAAGGACTCCGGAAAACGAATTTTCATTCTCCGGGGCCACTTTACGTAAAAAATGATTGCGGGATTGCCCTTGGATTAGTAGCATGAATGAAATCTGACCTTTTTGCTATTCCCTATGTTCTCTAAAAAAAATCTCCCCCGTTTGTCACGTTGTGGTTTTACGTTGGTGGAACTCATTGTCGTTGTGGCGATCATAGCCATTATGCTTTCTCTTGGAGGCAACATGTTAAAAAATGTCGGGCAGGGGCAGGGACTCGAAGCATCTGTTCAGATGCTGCAGGATACGGTGCGTGAAGCGCGCCTGGAAGCCATCGGCAAGACGACATGGTCGCGAGTGGTTCTTGTCAGCAATCCGGACGACGATTCTCCGAAGACGAAGAATCTGCACTATCTGATCGTCATGTACAAGGAACCGATGCGTATGACTCAGGCGACTTCCATCGACGACGGAGAATGGAAGATGTCCGGACGCGGTCGGTATTTGCCGAGCGGATTTTTTGTCAGCCCTAAATACAGTACTCTCCTGAAGACGGAGAAAAACGTCAATGATGCCATGTTCCGCAATAACAAGGAATTCAAGGATTTGACGGACAATATGCGCATTTCTAACAAGGGTAATTCAGAGATCTTTTATCTCGAATTCGATCCGCAAGGCCGTTTGACGGAGCCTGCCCGTCCGACTCGTCTGGTGGTTATCGGCGGAGCTCCGGACAAGAACGCCAGTTCCGACAACTTCGGCATTCGTCCCTATCCCGTTAATCCCAAGACCAAGCTGCCGACCTCGGCTGCCGGTATTGTGGTATGGCCCAAGGGCAACATCAGCATGTTGCGTACGCCGGAACAGATGTTTGCCGATTTCAAGTAATTATCGGATTGGACACGGTTAAAAACTGAAATTATACTACCTTGAAAGTCCCGCCTCCTTCTCTCAACTATTATTTCCATATGAAGCCGAAATCACACAAAGGGTTCACTTTGACGGAAACCGTTTTAGCAATCGGTATCGTCGGGGTTTTGCTTGTCGTCTTTGTTGCCATGTTCTTTCCGGCGCGCAGGTCTGTCCAGGCTGCGTTGACCATTCAGGAATCAGACCGTATCGTCAAGACTCTGACGTCGGAACTGAATACGGTTCGTCCCGACGAGCGTGCGGCGAGCAATGTTCGTATTTCCACGCGCTACAAATACACCAGTGCGTTCGACAAGGCTTTCTATTGGATGTTGTTTACGTCCAAGCCCGAGACGACAATCCTGATTTACAATTACCGTGGGGATTTGAACAAGCCCCTCCGTGAAGACGGCACCTACCAGCCGGCTGCCAACGGCGTCGGTGTTCCCGGTTCCAATACGGTTTTGATCCCTGCTTGTACGCTTGCTTCCAATAAATTGCGTTGGGAAGACTTCCGTGCGACAGTGGGACCGGTATTTGCCGTGAGGATGACACAGCTTGTCGTCGATCAACGAGGCACCCAGTTCCAGTATATGCTGAACTCCAAGCCCGGCGTTATCAGCAATCCCTATGACTACAAGAGAGTGATCAACAAGCCGGAGGATTATGTCTATGAGCCGGGCAATAAACGCTATCCTGCCTGGGGAGCGGAAGTGATGTATTACGCCGAGTTCTTCCAGCTCAACTCTCCGTCTCCTGAACGCATGGTCGGCATGAACTGGGGACAGTTGAAGAATCCCGTGTTTTCCCGGAATCTCGTTTTCAGACGATAATGGTTGGGAAGTCATCGACGAAAAGAACGTATTAAGATTGTTTTTTGCTCCTATAACCTATGAAAAATATTATTTTCAAGAGTGTCCGCCGAGGTTTTACTTTGGTCGAACTGATGGCAGCCATGGCCATTACCAGTATCCTGATTGTGGTGATTGTTTCTCTGACGGCACGCGGGATTGATATCTGGCGCATGGTCATTCAGGATGTCCGTACGACGGGCCAGGCAAGAATGGCTATGGATACCATGATGCAGGATTTGGAATCCATGCAGGTGCGAGCCGGTAATAATTATCAGTGGCTGGATGTGCAGAGAGATGATACTCTGGGTACCAAATCTCTGAAAATGGGTCCCAAGGGAGCTCAGTTTTCCAATGCTGCTCGTTTGATTTTCTTCACGACGGCTATGGATCGCAATGCGGCCATGTTGAGTGGAGAAGCCCGGGTTTACAATTCCCGAATGGCCTCCCATAGGCAGACGGTGGGCGATGTCAACTGCGTGGCATACAAGCTGGAATACCGTGACCAGATTCTGAACCGTGATGCCGAAGAAGGGAAGGGCGTTCCCGGATTCCCCGTGTATGCCCTGTACCGTAATCTCGTGCCTGCGTACAAGACTTTTGACGATCTGCTGGGCAAGACGGATCTGTACCAAGCTTATAGGAGGTATCAGGCCGACGAAGCGAGGCCGATGAACTTCCTCGTGGAAAATATTGTCGAAATGACGTTGATTTTCGATGTTGAATACCGGGACCGCCAGGAAAGTGGTCAGCAGAACAGCACGGCTTGGATTGAAGTCCAGCCCGTACCGATCATCGCTACCGGCGTTGCCAAGAGCGGATCTTACCGCGAGCTTGAGATTTTCGGTAATCGTATCAATGCCGAAAGTGTCGGCGGTCGCAACAGCAAAATGCTTTATGGTACGGTGATCGGTGTGACGATCAATCTGACGGTTGTGACGGATGAAGGCATGGTTCTTGTGGATCAAGTGCGCCAAGGAAACCGCGCCCTTCCCAAACCGGAGGATTTCTTCCGTCGTTATACGCGTTCGTTCAGCCAGAAGGTTGAAATCCCCAAACCCAACTGATGCATTTGAGCGGAACTATATTTTCAGGTCCGGGAGAGGCTGTTAATTTGCCTCCCGTGGACCTTTTGCTTCTGTGGCGCGATCCCGTTGCCCGCACAGGCGAGGAAGCAATGGCGGCCGACGAGGTCCTGCTGGAATGGGATGAATATTCCGTCATGCGGGTCTATGACTGGAAGGAACCGACGGTGACCTACGGCTTCTTCGACAGTGAAGAAGAAGCTTCCCGTATTTTTCCAGATCCCGGACTTCATTTTGTGAGACGCTGGACGGGCGGAGGGATTGTCGATCATCGTGCCGATATTCCTTTTACCCTTGCTTTGCGTTCCTGCGACCGAGAAGGACGTCCGCAAAGTGCTGCTTTGTACCGATGGATCCACGGTGGTCTTGCACGGGTACTGCGGAGTTGCGGCGTGGAATGCGTGTTGCTTGATGGAGATGCTCCCGATGGGGGACGGGCTTGTTTTTCCAGTCCGGTGACCAGCGATTTGGTGTTGCCCGACGGTTCCAAACTTGCAGGAGGTGGCCAGAGGCGTGCCAAATGCGGTGTTTTGCATCAGGGGAGTATCCAGAATTGTACCTTGCCGGAAGGATGGGATTTGCAGTTGGCTGAGCGTCTTTCCCTGGATGTGAAGCTGTTATCCTCAATTGAGCCTTTCCCTGGTTTTCAGGACAAGGTTGACGAGCTTGTCCGTACCAAATATGCCACGGAAGCATGGAGGTATGGAGGACATCGCAGGCCTCATCATTAGTATTGTCGCGTTTGGGCCGAGATAGCCAGTAAAAGGAGATTTGCATCTCAGAGAAGGCCCGTAAACACACAAGGACCGTTCCGACGTTTGTTGAGGAACGGTCCTTGTGTGTTTTGGGTGATGGATTTCCGGGATCAGTTTGTTTGGAACTGAACCTTGTCCCGGCTTACGGGCATGCCGTGTTCGCAAAACCAGGGGAAGAGGTCCTTGCCGGCAGCAATGCTCATGATGGCGACTGCATCGTCCAGAGAATAGCCGTGTTTCAGTTTGGCAGGTACATATTTGCGCTTGGCCTGGAAGTATTTGGCGAGGAAGTCGGGATTGTCCTTGCGGAGCTGCTCAAAGACCCAGAAGGATTTACCCCAATTGACGGCTCGTTGTTGTCCCGGATCCAGTTTTGGTGCACTGTCCGGTCCGTTGCCGTTCAAATCGTACAATTTCATTTCGGGATCTACTGCGAGAGCAGGCTTGATAGTGTTGGCGATGCGTTTGGCTGCTTCCTCGGGATATCCCTGATCTCCCATGACGAGGTCTCCGACATAAGTGGCAATGGGTTCATTCCAATAAGGTTCCGCATGAGGGTGTACCCAGGAGTGGACATTTTCATGGGTAATAAATTCGATCATGCTATCTTCCCTTTCCGGGAAACCTCCCCAGAAGACGGCTAGTCCGATATGGCGACCATTGGAATACCCTCCTCCTCCCGTTGCGAGCAGGCCCACTTCGCTTGACATGCCGGGAGAGAGTGGAACACCCATGAATTTCTCAATACTCGGACGGCATTGGGTATCCATTTTGATCATAGCTTCTGCGCTGGGGGCCAGATAGTCACTCCAGTGATAGACGAGTGAACCGACTTGCCGGGAATTGTCCGTACGGACAAGATCTCCTCCATCCACTTTTTGATCCAGGTTGACTTGGCGGCCTGAACCCAGCCGGACGAGAAGTCCGTTGATCCATTCATTGTTGATAGATCCTTCTTTTTTCTGAGAACGTTGGCCGAAGAGAGTGGATGATGCGGCCAGGACTTTCCCATGGCCTACTTTTTTTTCTGCCAGGACGGGAACTCCATCGGCATTGACAACGAGAGGTTGCCACTCTTCCGGCTTGCTGAATGTGAGAGTAAATCCGTTGGGTGACTCGATCTCTCCGGAAAGTCCGGAATTGGCCGTGAAACTCAGCGGTGCTTTGCCGGAGGCGCCGAATTGTACATCGAAGACGCCGGCTATGGCGTTTTGCTGTTTGCTGCCGGGGGACCCCATGATGACAAGGCCACCTCCGTTTTCGACGAATTTTTTCACGATGGCTTTGTCGTCATCGGTGTAGGGGACTTTGTCGTCACAAGCCGGGAGGATGAAGACGTTGGCATTGTCGAGTTGCAAATTTTTGAAAGATCTCCAGTTGTTGACACCGTTTTGACCGGGTTTCATGTAGTGGTGCAGAAAGGTCCCGAAACCCGTGTAGAAGGAATAGCCGTGGGTAAGGTCAACGACGACGGACAGAGGGGAAGACGATGTTCCCGTACCTGTGGTGGTAGTGCCGATTGCCGAGGTAACTGCCAGTAGGGGCAGGATGAGAGATAGAAAGAAACTTTTCATGACTCTCCTACTTACGTAAGAGGAAATGGACTTCTTTCACAATCCTTTTTTCGGAGACAGACTAAGGGAAACAGGCTATTGACACGATTTTATGTGTCGGAATGACATGTAAAATAGGGGGGATGATCGGATGGGAATCTTTCAAAAAACTGTTTAAGTAATTTTTCCATCGCCAGGAATTAAAAAATATATTTCCGGTGTATTTACGTTTTTTGATTTTTTCTGGATATGTAGATGATTCGTAAATATATTAGATCACTCGTTTTTAGTATATTATTGTAATTTCAAAAACTTGATTTTTTGTTTTATTCGTTTGCTTTGATAAGTATTATTTATATTTATTCAGACAATTTTTCACGAGTGGTTTCATATATCGAAAAAATCTTTGATTTATTATGTGAAAATTTGGTGATTTGGAATGTATGTTTTTAGTCTTGTGCGACGAAAATAAATCTGTTTCGTTCTGCCTGGAATTAATATCCATTACAAAAATCATGAGACCCATTCTTCCCCTTCAATTGCGACGCTGCCTGCTGGCGAGCTTCTTCCTGTCTTTTTCTTCCTCGGGTGCGGACTATACCATAGACGCTTCTCAAGCTTCCAACCCTGGACGGAATGTCTACCAAACACTGGCGGAATTGGTTTCCTCCGGAACCTTGTCCGCAGGAGACACAGTCATTCTGAATAATGACGACTTTTCTCTTGTGTCCGGTTTGTCTGTTCCCGTCAATTTCCGTTCAAATGATCCGGAGACGCCGCGCAAGGTAGATCTGACCGGATTGGGGAATACTCCTTTGTTTAAACTATCCCGGGGTGACTATATGATCGATATGAAATCCGTTGTCTTGACCAATGCTTCGGGCAGAGTAATTTATTGTTTAGATCAATCCTCCAGTTCCGGGACTGTTTCTCTGAAAGTTTCCGACGATGTCGCATTCAAGAATAATCACAGTTCTGGCGTGAATGAGTATGGAGGAGCGATTTCCTTGTATTCATACGTAGCTTCCAAATTGGCCGTAGGTGATAATACCACGTTCGAATCGAATTACGCTACCGGTAGCGGTGGTGCCATTAGTGTTCATTCATACGGGAGTAAGGAAGCTGTGCTGACTATGGGCAACAACGCCGTTTTTACTGGCAACTATGCCGGTAGCGGTAAAGACGGAGGGGCAATTCATGTATACGGCGCTGGCGGTTCTACCGTGAGTCTCGGGGATAATATGAAATTCGTTGGTAATTATGTTCCCAATGGTTATGGTGGATCAGGCGGTGCTATTTATGTCGTTATGCCTGACAGTACAAAATACGGTGAGAACAGCCTTTCTTTGGGTTCCAACGCTGTGTTTACCGGGAATTATGTCAATGGTCGTTACAGTTATGGGGGGGCTATTGCAATGCATTCTGCTTCTCGATCGGAAATCTCAACATTGGTCCTGGGAACCGGAGCCGTCTTTACCGGGAATTACATTTTTTCTACAGCTGGAGCCGGTTATGACAGCTACGGCTATGGGGGGGCGATTTATGCAGCGTCAGGAAGATTTGTGAATCTCATTGTTCAGGACGGAGCCGTCTTTACCGGCAATTATGCCTGGTCAAGAGGCGGAGCTATTTATCTGCAAAGCAGCAAGGAGGGGAGTACCAGTCAGTTGCTGGCACTGAGCCGGGATGTCATTTTCAGCGGTAACAAGATTGGAGGTACGTTTACCCAACACTCGGATGGTACCTTTTTCGTCGAAAACGGTATTGCCAATGCGATTCATATAAGAGGCCAACAAGACATGCAACTTGCCGCTTCTGAAGGAAGGCAGGTTCGGTTCGATGATCCTCTCGTCACTTCTGCTGCCAGTGCGGGGTCTTATCCCAATTATACAGATCTTGAAAATATCACCCTTTCCATTAATCAATACTCAGACACCAGCGGCTCCGTTTACCAAACAGACGGTACGGTTATTTTCAGCGGGGAACTCTATCAAGGGGACTCTTCTCATCTGGTCGCGAGCCGTTATAGTGATTTCAAGGGACAAACAACTCTCTACGGGGGGACCCTCATTTTAGAACATAACGTGGTTTTTGGTAATTCCGAGTTGCGGGACGACACATCCATGGTCCTTAAAAACGGAACCTTGGAAATCACCGGTGGCAGTACGATCAATGCTGCTTCTTTCACCGTCTCCCATGCGGACATTGTTTTGCGTCCGGGAACCAGCGCTTTCATCAATGCTAAAAACGTGGATATGTCTCAAGGCTTTGTTTTCGACATGCAGAGGCAGTTCCAAAGCTCCGCTTCCCTGGAGTTGTCTCACGGAATGTCCATCTCGGCCTCAAATTCCTTCCTGGTGGGTGGTAACATCGGCATTTTGGATAACTACGTATCCTCCGATTACTTTTATGCGGACAACTCTTGGGCGCAAGAGCGTGTCTTCGTTGTGCTGACGGATTCGGACAAGACTCGTGACGGTGATTTTTCCGGTACTTATTCCATGGCTACTGGTTCCGAGTATGTGGAGAGTCCCTATACTTATACGGGAGTTTGGAGTTATCAATGGCTGGATGCGGACGGGGACGGTTTCCCGGAACAGCTTCAGCTTGTCTGGACGCCCGACCGCGTAGATCCTCCCGATCCGGTGGACCCTCCCGGTCCGGTAGATCCGGAGGAGCCTGTAGATCCTACTCCTCCCGTTCCTCCAACACCTGGCATTCGGGACATTTTGCCCGAATTGGCGGGAGGACTCGCAATGAACTCCATGTGGTCTTCCGCCTCCAATGTCCTCGGTATGTCGGGAGCTGCTCTTGAGGGCCTGGATACGCTGAGATTCACTACGGGGCCGGAAAACAACTATTGGATCAAGGGGCTGGGAGATTTTCTTTACCATGCCTCCGAAGGTGTCCGGGACGGATTCGACTACAACGGCGGAGGATATGCCGTGGGGGCGGATCGCAGAGTAGCGAAGAATACGATTCTTGGCCTGGGGTTCGGCGATCTCTATGGTAGAATGTACAGCCGCAGCTTTGTGGGTGACATCGGCCAGCAAACCGAAATTGCCATGCTTTATGGAGGATGGAACAAAAACCTCGACAGGAACAATACTCTCATCGTGACGGGTTCCGTAGGCTATGGCTGGACGGACAACAGAATGAATTCTTTCCATACCGGCGGATGGTCTCACGGAAAATGGACTAACCGTACTTTGGGCGCTACCCTCAATGGGAAATGGAGCCGTCGGGTGAGTGAAGCTGTGTCGATGGATTTCATACTCGGACTGGAATACACGGACGTGACGCAGGAGTCTTTTACGGAAACGGGGTGGGATGCTCGCCGTTTTGAAAAAGGACATTTGAAGAATTTGTCCATGCCTGTAGGAGTGGGTATGACCTGTCGTAGCGAGCTGATGGGAAGGGAGTGGCTTAACAGCGTGGTGGTGAGTTACCTGCCCGATGTGTACCGGGAAAATCCGAGTGCATCTGCGGAACGTCTGCTCAACGGCTATCACTGGGAAGCAAAAGGTGCGACTCCCTCCCGAAACGCTGTGAGGGTGAATGTGTCCAGTGCTCTCCAGTTGAATGATCGCTGGAGGGTGTACGCAGGTTATGAGTTTGAAGGAAGGAACAAGGCCGTGGCACACCGGTTTAACGCAGGGGTGAGTTTCTCCTATTGACGAGAGATTGAAAAGCTTCCCTTTTCCTCTTTTGTAGAGGGGAAGGGAAGCTTTACGTATTTGTTTTCCGGTTATGTCCCATGATCCTATATGTCTTTTTGTATGGCATTGGGCATTGTTGTTCTCTATAAGAGAGGTCAGGTATGAGTGTTCTTCTTCATATTTGCTGCGCCCCCTGTTCCATTTCCTGTATTGAGTTGCTGAGAGGGGAGGGAATCGAACCGACTGGATTCTGGTTTAATCCGAATATTCACCCTTATAAGGAATACCAGGCCAGGAAGGATACTCTGGTCGAATATGCGGGGGAGATCGGGTTGGAACTGATTACAAGGGATGAGTACGGACTGAGACCGTTTATCCGGGCAATTTATCCATCGCTGGAGAATCGTTGCGGAACGTGTTACCGGATGCGTTTTGAAGCAACGGCTCGTTTTGCTGCCGAAAACGGTTTCGACGGGTTTTCTTCGACTTTGTTCGTAAGTCCGTACCAGAATCATGAATTGCTGCGTGAAACGGCCGAAAAGGCTGCGGAACAATTCGGTGTCCATTTTGTCTACCGTGATTTTCGTCCCGGTTTCAGGGAAGGACAGCAAAAGGCCAGAGCCCTTCAATTATATATGCAAAAATATTGCGGATGCGTGTTTAGTGAGGAGGAACGTTACCTGCAACGGAAGAAGTAACGTTCCCTATTGTCTATCATGCTCCGGATTTTGTCCGTCCCTTGGTCAATTAACCGGCGTTGCCGGCTTCTATGGATTGATTTATCTTTCCGATGTCGCTGCTTTGTAGTCGGCATCGGAGACTGGTTCCCGCCAAGTGTTCTTGTTCGTTTGCGGATTGCATTCGATGGCGAGGTGGGAAAACCATCTATCCGGTGCGGCTCCATGCCAATGTTCTACATTCGGCGGGATTTCCACCACGTCTCCTGCCTGTAGCTTGCGGGCTGATTTTCCGCGTTCCTGATAGTAACCGATTCCTCCGACGGCAATCAGCATTTGTCCTCCGGTATGGCTGTGCCAGTTATTGCGGCAACCCGGTTCAAAGGTAACGTTGGCGACAGGAACTCCGAGTCTCTTGTCCTGCGTCAAGGGAGCCAGCCATGACTTTCCGGAGAAATACTGAGAGTATCCCGTATTTTCTCTTCCTGTTGGAAACGGGCTGATTGAGGGAATCCCGTTATGGTCTGTTCTGGCGATGGCGACGATTGCCTTTGTCTGTTCATCGTTAAGGCCGTTGTGCTTGCCAATGGCAATGTGGCCGTTCAACTGGCTGTCCACACCGTCCATTGCGGCGAGCATGGCAATTGTGGCCACCTCACGGGTTTGCCAGTCCAGATTATCACGTCCGAAAATGTCTCCGAAGAGATGGGCTTTCAGGAACTCGTCAATAGACGGTGCAAATTCGTAGATAGCGCCTTGAACGGGTACTCCTATAAGTTTCGTCTGGTTTTCCGTCCCGAATTCAATGCTTTTCCCTGCGGGGAGAGGTCCGGGCAATTTTCCCTGCCGATCTTTGTTTCCGCGTTCCTCAAGGAGGTTTTTGAATGTGTTCAAGGCATTGAGACTACGTGGAAATCCGCAGTAGGCGTAGACTTGTACGAGGACTTCCTTCAACTCGTTGACCGTGACTCCGGCATTCAGACCGGAAGTAAGAGCTTCCTTGAGTCCGTCTTGGTTGCCTTTGGCTGCCATGGAAGCGGCGGCGGCTATTTTCTGCTGTCTGATCGTTAGCGAATTCATGTTGGTGTCATTTCCATAAGTTACAGTACAAATTACGGCGAGAAGTGCGCCCAAAAAGAGTGATTGCATAGTTTTTCTCCTTTGTCTCCGGTGTTTGTTTCCCAACTGCTCCGACAAGCGTTATTTGGCCTCATGATCCGTGATACGAGTCCGTATTTCCTTTTTAGCATGCTTTTACATCATAGCAAATACTTCTTTAGTATGGATTATTATGCTTGTTAGGCATAGTGTATTATCTTATGGTAAAAAGATAATAAGAAGGAATAATTAATGGAAATCAGAGTATTACGTTATTTTTTGGCAGTAGTGAGGGAGGGGAGCATTACGAGGGCGGCAGAATCTCTGCATGTTACCCAGCCTACGCTTTCCAGGCAGTTGAAAGACCTGGAAGACGAGTTGGGTCAGAAACTTTTTATCCGGAATTATCACCATATCACCTTGACGGAGGAAGGAAGGTTGTTCAGACAGCGAGCTCAGGAGATCATGGAGATGGTCTGCAAGACCGAATCTGAATTTGCAGCCATGGGAAATACCGTTGGCGGGGACATTTATATCGGGGGGGGAGAATCTGTTGCGATGAGGTTGATTGCCCGAGTGATGAGAGAAGTACAGACCGCCTATCCGGATATCCGATTTCACCTTTACAGCGGAATTGCAGATGACATTATGGAACGCCTTGACAAAGGTATGTTGGATTTCGGTCTTCTGATTCAGCCGGCCAATACCGCTAAATACGATTGCATCGACTTGCCGGCAAAAGATACATGGGGAGTTATTATGAGGAAGGACTCTCCCCTGGCTACGAAAAAGACTATTGATCCCCAGGACTTGCTGGGACTTCCCCTGATTTTCTCTTCCAGACAAATAGTCCGGAACCAATCCGGGATGATTGGATATCCCGAATGGTTTGGCGGGAATTTCGACAAATTGAACGTGGTGTCTACTTACAACCTCATTTATAATGCGGCTCTCATGGTGGAGGAGGGGCTCGGTTATGTCATTGGCCTTGACCATTTGATTCATGTAACAGGGAACGGAAATCTTTGTTTTAGGCCATTGCAACCCAAATTGGAATCGGGAGTGAGCATTGTGTGGAAGAAATTCCAGGTGTTTTCGAACGCTGCTGAGATTTTCCTCAAAGCGCTTCGGCACCAATTTACCCAGCAGCAAGACTCCGGAGAATGAATTGGAACGGGTTGATGATTCCTCTTCTCGGAACGTGTCGGAAGCAGATCCCCAAAAATCAAACTTGAGAAAAATTATTGAAACTTTTCCTGCAAGGTGGAGTATAATTCTCCGTGAACGGTTTTTTGAAAATTGGTATTGTAGTAGGTGTAGCGGCTGTCGGGTGGTGGGGCTGGTCAATGTGGAAGGCGGAAGATGGCATTCAGATTCAATTCAAAACATCTCCTTTGGAAAAATCGGACTTTCGGTTGACTATTGATTCAACGGGAACGGTGGAACCTACGGAGCTTGTGGAAGTGAGTGCCCAGGTGACCGGGATTATTCTAGAACTTGGCAAGGATGTGAATGGCAAGACGGTCGATTATGCCAGTGAGGTCAAGCAGGGCCAGCTTCTGGCAAGGATCGACGACGTTGTAGTGAAGAACGACATCAAGAGAGCTGAAGCCAACATTGCTCAGTCCAAGGCTAATATTGCCCAGTGCGAGGCCAATATCCTGCAAGCCGAAGCCCAGCATCGCCAGGCGAAGCGTGATCGTGCCCGTGCGGAGAAGCTGGGGCCGGGCGATGCATTGTCCCAGTCCAGTTACGATCAGTATATATCTGCGGAAGAAGTGGCGAATGCCGCCGTGGCGTCTTCCAAAGCTTCTTTGGAGCAGGCTAAGGCTTCTTTGCTGGCCGCGGAAGCCGCCTTGGTGATTGAGAAGCGCAATCAGGAATATACGACGATTACTTCCCCCGTGGACGGTACGGTCATTACTCGTCTTTATAACGTCGGTTCGACAGTGGTGTCCAATATGAGTGCGACGACCATGTTCTATGTGGCCAAGGATTTGAGTGAAATCCAGGTCTGGGCTGCCGTGAACGAAGCTGACATTGCCAATATCCACCCCGGTCAGAAGGTTCTCTTTTCCGTTGATGCTTACCCTGGGCGTTCCTTTAGCGGAACGGTCAACAAGATCCGTCCGAATGCGACGATGACATCCAATGTTGTGACCTATATTGTGGAGGTCGATGCCAAGAACCCCAACAAGATTCTGCGTCCCTACATGACGGCCGATGTCAATTTCATCGTGCAGGATTTGAAGGATGTATTCGTTGTGCCGAATGCGGCGTTGAGATTTTCTCCGACGAAGGAAATGATCGATCCTGCAATCAAGGACGAATTCAAGAAGAAGAGCGAAGAAATTTATGCCAAGATCCAGGAAGATGTCGCGCAGGCGGACGGCAGTGGCAAAGAACCGGAGAAGGAGCTTTCCCTGATCTGGGAAAAGAAAGGAAATTATGTAGCTCCCATCTGGGTGATGGCTGGTGAAACCAATGGAATGGTAACTCCGGTTGAGTCCAAGCAGTTGAAAGAAGATATGGAGATTGTTCTCTCGGCTACGGGTCAAGACGGTTCCGCCGCCGTGGAAAGCGATGAGTCGGCGACGACGAATCCCTTCGTGCCCAAGATGCCTCCCAGACGTAAGAATCAAAACAAGAAGAGCAGTTCCAACAGTGGGCCTCCTCCTCGTCCCTGATCCATTCGGGAAGGCCGGCCCTTTCCCGGAGTTCCTCCGGTACGGAAGAACTCCGGGAGCGAAAGGGAAGCTGTTGTTTCATCCAAAAAAGTTTTATTCTGTTGTGATTACATTGCGAGACATAACCAAGGTTTACCGTCTGGGCGAGATTGATCTGGAGGTACTTAAGGGGATTTCCCTGAGTATCGGCGAAGGTGAGTTCGTCTCCCTGACCGGGGCATCCGGTTCCGGTAAATCTACCTTGATGAATATCCTGGGCTGTCTGGATCGTCCGACAGCCGGACAATACATTATCGCCGGTCAGGATGTGGCCGAGGCGAATGCCGACCAACGCGCCCTGTTGCGCAACAAGAGGATCGGATTCGTATTCCAGAACTTCAATTTGCTTTCCAGAACGTCCGCTTTGGAAAATGTGATGATGCCGGCTGCCTACTGTCATCCCCCCAGGTCGATGAAGGAAATTCGTTCCCGTGCTGAGGAATTGCTTCATATCGTCGGACTTGACGATCGCATGGATCATTCTCCCGCCCAATTGTCCGGTGGTCAGCAACAACGTGTGGCTATTGCCCGTTCCCTGATTAACAATCCCAGTATTCTTCTGGCAGACGAACCGACGGGTAATCTGGATTCTTCGACTTCCCGCGAAGTTCTGCACATGTTCAGGGATTTGAATCGAGAACAGGGGATTACCGTCATTTTGGTGACGCACGATCCGAAGATTGCCTCTTTTACCGACCGAGCTATCCACATGGTGGACGGGCGTATCAGCGAAGGGGTATCCTCCATGATTAATGAGGACAAGTTATGAAATTCATTCCCCTTCTCAAAACCTGTATCCGAGCTCTCGTCCGCAATCCGATGCGGGCGTCCTTGACGATCCTCGGTATTATTATCGGTATTGCAGCCGTGATTGCGATGATGGAAATCGGACGGGGGTCGACCGAGCAAATCAAGAGCCAGATTGCTTCCATGGGGGCGAATACGCTCAATATCTTTCCCGGTTCCGTTACACGCGGCGGCGTTCGTTCCGGTGCCGGTGGGAGAGCGTCCCTGACTCCCGGAGATTGCGAGGCCATTGCCCGTGAATGCGAAACCGTTGTCCGGGCTACGCCCGTCGTGAGAACGAGCGGGCAGATTGTGTACGGCAATACAAACTGGAGCGCCGGTTCTATTGAAGGCGGTACGGTAGATTACCTCCGTATCCGCGATCTTGAAGATCTTGAATCGGGGAATCCCTATTCAGAGGCGGACGTAACAAGCGCCAGGCGGGTTTGCCTGCTGGGGCAGACGATTGTTCGGGAATTGTTCGGAACTGAAAATCCCATAGGAAAAGATGTCCGCATCAAGAACGTATCATTCAAGGTGATCGGTGTCCTGAAAAAGAAGGGAGCCAATATGATGGGGCGCGATCAGGACGATATCATCGTCATGCCGTGGACGAGTATTTCCTCCCGTCTTCAAGGGCTGGGCGGATATGCTTCCGCTTCCTCCTCCTCCTCGGCGACGAGTACGACGGTCAAGAATGCCCGTTCGCTTTCCTTCCCGACGACATCTGTCAATTACTATGCAACGACGGAGAAGGAACCCTACTCGGATGCTCCTCATCCCCGTCGTTTCAAGACTATTGAAAACATCATGGTGGAAATCTCCAATCCGGCCGAATCCCAAAAGTGCATTGAGGAGATTTCCCAGGTGCTGCGGGCGCGCCACCGTCTGCAGGAAGGCGACGATGACGATTTCCGCGTCTGGGATATGGCGGAAGTATCCCGCGTGATGAGTTCCACTTCCGAGGTGATGACCAATCTTCTCCTTGTTGTGGCTATGATCTCCTTGGTCGTCGGCGGCGTCGGCATTATGAACATCATGATGGTATCCGTAACGGAACGTACCCGTGAAATCGGTCTGCGCATGGCTGTGGGAGCCCGTCCTCGCGACATCATGCGTCAATTCCTGCTGGAAGCCGTGCTTCTTTGCCTGATCGGCGGTGCCATTGGTATTGTCTTTGGACGTACTGTGTCTCTGATTGTCAGCCATGTGCTCAAGTGGCCAACGGCAACAGCCCCGGAAGCTATGGTTCTGGCAGTGGCCGTTTCGGCGGCTATCGGTTGTATTTTTGGTTGGTATCCGGCGTGGAAGGCTTCCAAGATGGATCCTATCGACGCATTGCGCCATGAGTAAACGTAATAGTCAGTTTTTTGTCCTCTGTACCCATATCTTTTTATTCCATGAGAATTGCTTCTTACATTTGCCTGTCCTCCTGCTTGCTGACCTCCTGTATGGTGGGTCCTGATTTTACAAAACCCGAGAGCAGTTTGCCTGCTTCCTGGGCGACGGCGCTTCCTCCGAAATCGAATTTGAAAGATCTGACTGCCTGGTGGACGATTTTTGGAGATCCTCAATTGAACCGTCTTGTGGCGCAAGCCGAGTCGAACAATCCCGACATGAAAATGGCCCTGATGCGCGTTCAGGAAGCCCGTTCATCAGCCAGGATAGCGGGAGCCTCCCTGTTGCCTTCATCCAGTGCCGGCTTCGGTGCAGGCCGGGGAACATCCGACGGCTGGGGAAGGTCTTCTTCCTCATCATTCTCTCTGAATGCGGATGTGTCCTGGGAATTGGACGTATTTGGCGGCAATCGCCGTACGGTGGAAGCGGCAATGGCATCCCTGCTTTCCACGGAGGCTAATGCTTTGTCCGTGAAAACGGCGCTTATGGCAGAGGTTGCGACGACGTATTTTTCATGGATTGCATCGGTGGAGGAATTGCGCGTTGCCAGGGAACAACTTGAACTTCAGAAAAAGACGCTGGATATCGTCACGAGACGCAAAAATGCGGAACTGGCATCTTCCCTCGACCTGGAACAGGCCAGATCCCAGGTTGCCAGTACGGAGGGCAATATTCCGGTGATGGAGGCCAACATGAAGGAGATGGAAAATACACTGAGCGTGCTCCTCGGTTCCTATTTGAAGCAAGGACGCTTGACTACTCCTTCTCTGGAATTGACGGGTAAATTGCCGACGGTACCGATTGGCCTGCCTTCGGAGTTGCTGAGGAGGCGTCCCGACATCATCGGCGCTGAAGCGGATCTCCACGCCGCCGTAGCCAATGTCGGTGTTGCCGTTTCCGATTTGTATCCGCGTTTCAGTTTGACGGGATCTGCCTCGTCGGGAGCCCGGTCGTTTGACGATGTGTTTCGCAGTCATTCCGCCAATTGGTCTCTCGGCAGCAATGTGAGCCAGCCCTTGTTCCGCGGCGGGGAGCTGAGGGAACGAGTCAAGATGCAGAAGGTGGCGGCCGAACGGGCTGGAGAGGCGTATCGCAAAGTCCTCATTACGGCTGTGAGCGAGGTGGAAAGCGCCTTGATTGATTATGCTTCCAGCAAGGAACGGCTCTCTTACCTGATTGAGCAGAATGAATCCAACAAGAAAGCTGCCAAGTATTCACTGGATCTGTACACGGCCGGGCAGACGGATTTCCTGAATGTGGTGACGGCGCAAAGTTCGTGGCTGCAGTCGGAAGTTTCTATTGTTTCCATGCGCCAGAATATCCGTAAATCCGTTGTCAAGCTAGCCCTTGCCCTTGGCGGCGGCTGGTAAACATGAGAGAAAGCACAGTGCTTGTCTTGCGTTTCTGTTTCAGTTCTGCTTTGGGGAGGATTGGAGGCGGGGCATGACGGGAATGTGGTACTCAATGGCGTCGAGTTGTTTGCCGGTATCACTACGGATTTCGGAGCGGTCAGCCATGATACCTCCGCAGGATTCCGGGATGCGGCGGCTGGCGATGTTGCGTCTGTCTGCCTTATAGATGAAGTAATCGGGGTTGAGACAGGAAGCTGCAAAATCCATGATTCCCAGAATGGCCTCCTTCCCGAATTGGTGCCCATGTGCTTCTTGTTTCAGCCAGATGCCTAATTCCGGAGTCGGAGTGTGGTATTCGTGGAGGCCGGAGCAACCGAGGAATTCTCCGGTTTCCGTCAGGATGATGGCGAATTCGAGATCTGTACCGTTTTGTCTGGCCGTAATCGCGTTTTGGATGAATTCCCGGGTATCTCTGATATCACCTGTGGGCTGGGGGATCATGTAAGCAGTGATATCCAGAGTGAAAAAGCGGAAGATATCATCTTCGAAACGTTCCGTCAGAGGGACGAGTTGCAGACGTGCCGTAATGATGGTTGTCTCTGCAATATTCATGATGGGACGGAGGAATACGGAAATGTGGTGCGCGATAGGCGAGAACGCAGCCAAGGGGCAGTCGGGGAGATATTGCGGGTAGCAATTTCGATCGGAGTCCCCTGGTCGACGATAATACCTCCATTTTTCCCGGCGCCGGGCCCCATGTCAATCATCAGGTCGGCTGCGGCAAGCATGTCCAGATTGTGTTCAATACACAAAATGGTATGTCCCGCATTCCTTAGTTCGCCGAGTGCCTGGATGAGCATGGCCACTTCTTGGAAATGGAGACCGGTGGTAGGTTCGTCCAGAATGAACAGGCTGGGCGGAAGTCCTCCGGGATTATCGGGAATTTTGGCCAGTTCCGTAGCGATTTTAACGCGTTGCGCTTCTCCACCGGAAAGCGTGGAGGAGGGGCGGTCTAGCGTCATGTAACCGAGGCCTATACGCTGGAGGCTTTTGAGGATGGCCGCTGCTCTGGGGATGGGGGCGAAGATTTCCAGAGCTTCATCTACGCTGAGGGCAAGGAGTTGAGCAATGGATTTGCCTCTCCAGGTGACTTCCAAGGTTTCCCGGTTGTAGCGGCGGCCCTGGCAGGCGTCGCAGGGGACGATGACATTGCTGAGGAAGTGCATGTCCACTTCGATGAATCCTGTACCAAGGCACCGTTCACAGCGTCCGCCGCGTACATTGGTAGAAAAGCGCGAGGCGGTGTACCCTCGTTGGCGGGAAAGGGGAAGATGGGCAAATAGAGGTCTTAGGATGTTCAGAAAACCTGTGGCCGTAGCAGGAGTCGAGCGCGGAGATTGGCCGATGGGAGATTGGTCGATGAGGGCGAAACGGGAAAATGAGGATGCCCCTTCAAGGGAATCCCAAACGGGACCGGCGCCTTTGGGGTCGGCGTCTTTTAACGCCGGGATCAGGCAGTCCATGACAAGGGTAGATTTGCCGGATCCAGATGGGCCTGACAGGCAGGTAAGCGTTCCTCCGCGAAGGATGAGATCCACATTTTTCAGATTGTGGGCATGGGCACCTTTCAAGACAAGGCCGGAGGGGGATTCCCGGAGGGGGGCTGATGAAAAGGACGGCATTTGCCTGGAACCGGAGAGCCATGGGCCGGTGATGGACTGGGGGGCATCCATGATTTCCAAAGAGGTCCCCTGAAAGAGGACGGAACCGCCTAAAGGACCTGAACCGGGCCCCATATCTACCAGATAGTCCGCTTCACGAAGAAGCTGCTCGTCGTGCTCGATGACGAGGATAGTGTTGCCCATGTCCCGGAGGCGTTTGAGAGCCTTGATCAACCTGTCCGTATCTTCAGGATGCAAACCGATGGTCGGTTCATCCAGGATATAGAGAACTCCGGAGAGGCCTCCTCCCAGCTGGGAAGCTAGCCGGGCTCGTTGAAGTTCTCCTCCGGACAAGGTAGATGCCGGGCGAGAGAGAGACAAATAACCCAGGCCGAGAGAATTGAGGAATCCCGTCCTCTTTTCGATTTCGTTTTTGACCTGGCGGATGGCCGGTTCCATGAATCCGGGAATTTCCAGATGAGCCATACATGCGGCAAAGTCTTCAAGCGGCATGTCCAGGAGTTCCGGAAGGGATACTTCACTGCTGCCAGTGAGGAGGGTGACGGCGCGTGCAATGGGATTGAGACGGCTCCCCCGGCATTCCGGGCATTTGATGGTATGGCGTGCTTTTTTTCCGGAGGAATTGGCATTCACCGTGCCCATACCTTGGCAGGCAGGGCAGAAGCCTTGAGGGGAATTGAATGAGAAATGTTTGGGGGTGAGCTGGGGCAGGACGAAGCCCGTATCCGGATTGCGGTATCGGGTATAGAAGGATTCATGACGGGCAGGAGCGTCTTGTGGCTGAAGAACGGCACTGATTTCGTCCGGGTTGATACGGAATGCCGTTTGCATGGAGTCTGCCAGGCGTGAGGCGGATTCCTCGCCGCGTAGAATGATGCGGTCGATGACGATGGAGAGATGTTCCGGTGCGCTGTTGAGGGCTCCGGTCAGAATATCGTCGATGTCGCGGATTTCTCCGTCCCACATGACGCGCAGGAATCCCTGCCTGAGGAAGTCCCTCAGGGTATCCTTCACATCCGATTCTTCTCCGGACAGGAAACCGGAATGTACGGGGGACAGGAGGGTAAGGCGGGTTCCTGCCGGATTGGCCAGAAGAGCTTCGGCGATGGAATCTGACGTCATGCGGATAAGTTCGCGACCGGTATCCGGATCGTGGGGAATGCCGATTGCAGCGAATGCGACACGAAGATAGTCGATGATTTCCGTGATGTTACCCAAGAGAGAGCGCGGACCGTAAAGGCCGGGGGATTGTTCCAGACAGAGGGCAGGAGGGAGGCCGGTGATGGAATCCGCGTCTGGTTTGTCCGGCTGAGTCATGGATTGCCGGATTTTGGATGAAAGGCAGTCGAGGAAACGTCTTCTGGATTCGGCGAAGAGCGTATCAACGGCCAAGGTCGATTTTCCGGATCCGGACGGTCCGCACAGGACGATCAGGGAGTTGCGGGGCAGATCGATATCAATGTTTTTGAGATTGAACTGCTTGGCTCCGCGGATGGATATGGGGAGTTTGGCGTTCATGCGGGTACCGTTTTGGAGTACTGGCCGAAGTGGGAACCTCCTTCTTCAATGATAAGGTTGGGGCAGTTGACATCGCCGAGGATTTTGCCGGTTCGTGTGATGGTGATTTTTTCTTTACAGTTCAAGGTTCCATTGAAGACTCCGGCGATGGTAGCATTCTGAACCGAGACAGGCTGGACGAACGTAGCATTGACTTTGCGTTCAAGGATGAGTTCCCGGGCGCATAGCCTGCCTTGAATGTGTTGATCCTCCTTGATGGTACAGGTGCCGGAACAGGTGAAGTTGCCGGAGACTTTGCCCATGAGGGTCAAGTGACGGGCTTCAATCGTGATTCCTTCCAGCCGGGTTCCTTCCCGGACGAGGACATCGCCGCGCGTGCGGGCTGTAGTTCGATAGGATCGGCTGTGAATGGCAATGTCATCCAGATTGATGTATGCGGAGCAGTGGTGGCATTTGGCGGAAAGGGCGGCTTCCGGAACGAGGGAAATTCGTCCGCATTCAAAACAGATGACGGGTTTTTGAGAGATATTTGCTTTGGGGGTATCCCCTATAGCGGAGAGGGTCTCCATAAAAGATGTCTTTGGCACCGTATCGGTCATGCTCCGCTTGCCGGAAGGAGCCTCCGTTTTTCTGGGAATAGGATGGAATGTCGATGAATGATTCATGCGGGCCGGTAAGGTTGGAGCCGAAGAAAACGGTACCCCTGCGCGCCGTGATGACGGAGGGGTACCATGAAGATATGGAAAGAGGAAAAATAACTCCGTTTTCCTGTCCGCAACCGGCTTATTCGCCAGAGACGAAGGATGAGGGAGGAATATCGTCTACGGTAAATTCGCTCTGTTTGACGGAGGAGATTTCAGGTTCTTGGGGAAGAGGAATGGAGGTGGAGGGAACGCCTACCGTGGAACGTCCGATGAAGATGGCTCCTGCTTCGACTGAGAGCTGGGCTGCCTTGATATCGCCGACGAGTTCTGCGGAGGCTTTTAGTTCCACTCTGTCGGTGACGGTGATATTACCGATGACTTTACCGTGGATTGTGACGGATTTGGTATTGATTTCCGCCTTGATTTCCGCGTTTTCTCCAATGGTTAGGATACCGTCGGAAAAGATTTTGCCTTCTACATAACCGTCGATCAGCAGATCGTCCACAAAACGCAGGGTACCGACAACTTCTACATCTGAGTTGAGTACGTTGCGAGTGATGGACTGGGGAGCCCGGGTCATGGGGCTTTGTGCGGTAAAGGAGGGTACTTCCGGTGCGGGAGCGGGAGCTTCATCATGGATGGAGTTCCATGCTGGAGAGGAGGGCTGCTGGTACGTATCGTGGGAATCCGTATCAGTAGGCGTGGAAGAAGGGGGAACCGTTTTAAATGACTTGAACATGATGGTCGGGTAGGGGGTAAAAGTTGCCGTTGGAGAATTCCGAAAGGAATCTAGAATAGATACGTTGCAAATGGAACATTTTTTATCGTATGCAATGAAAAAAAGGGAGATTATTTTTTCTTCTTCCCGGGACGTGAACTTTGTGTGGTGGATTTCTTTTTACCCTGCGACGGTTTTGTTGTTGTTTCTTCTTCTAAAGTCTTTTTATACAGTGGGTAGTTTTCTTTTTCACCAGCTGACGGATCGGGGTATTCAAGGCGAAGGGATGCGAGTTTTTCAACAATGGCGGTGAGGACAACGATACGTGCAAACCATTTGTTGTCGGCCGGGACAATATACCATGGGGCATTGCTGGACGAAGTGTGCGTGATCATGGATTCAAACGCTTTTTGGTAGTCGTCCCAGAAGACGCGTTCCCGGATGTCGGAAGGGGAGAATTTCCAGTTTTTTTCCGGGATGTCCAAGCGATCCAGAAAGCGTTTTTTCTGTTCTTCGGGCGAGATGTGGAGGAAAAATTTGATAATGTGCGTCTTGTTGCGGGAAAGATGTTCCTCCATGTGACGGATGGATTTGTAGCGATCCTTCCAGAATTTCCCATCAGCTTTGCCAGGGGAGAAGCCTTCTTCTTCCAGTAATTCAGGATGGACTTTGGTGACAAGTACTTCTTCGTAGTAGGAACGGTTGAATATTCCGATCATGCCGCGTTTGGGCAGGCATTGGGTCGTTCTCCACAGAAAATCGTGTGCCAGTTCGTCATGGGATGGCTGTTTGAAGGAATCTACTCGGCAACCTTGAGGGTTGACACCGCTCATGACATGTTTGATGGTACTGTCTTTACCGGCTGCATCCATGGCCTGGAGAACGATGAGCAGGGAATGGCGAGCGCTGGCATAGAATACTTCCTGAAGGGATCCCATGTAGCTGATTCCATTTTCCAACCTTTCCATGAGGGCCTTTTTCTGATTTTTCCGGAACGGGCCTGTATCTCCCGGATCGTAGGATGAAAGGCGGAAGCCATTTCCGTCCGTGATACGGAAGGGAGATATAAACTGGCTGCACATTCTGGCTATTTCCCGAGGGTGGGAATGAGGGGTAATCAAAGGTTTCCGGTTCTCCATGATGTTACGACACAATGAGGCTCTTCATTGTTCAAATGAAGAGCCTTGAGAAGAGAGATATGGAAATTTGTTTCGGATTGTGATTATTTGCGCTGGGCGTTTTTCCCTTCTTCGATCAATTTCCAGAACGTTTTGGATTCTTTTAAAATTTCATCTTCGTTGACGTTGCTTAGCTTGGAACGGAAGAGGAAATCCGAGAAACTGTTTTTATCCAAGACGCGGTGGACGACGACTTTACCATCCAGAATTTCGAAGTAAATGCGGTAATCTTTAGCTCTGAAACGATACAATGATTTGCCATCGTGTTCGATTATTCCGAATGACGTGCCAGCCAGATTTTGGAGTGTCGATTCCGATACTTGGAATTCTCCGAGCAGATCCAGTTGTTCCAAGGTAGGGATTTGAGAGATTTCAGCGGCGCTTATCTCATTGAAGACGATTTGAAGCATGGCTTCTTTTGTAGTGGCAACGCCTACCGTGATCAAGCATGTATCGTTGGTAGCAATAGGAAAATATCCTGAATCGGAATGGATGAGCTCTTTTCCTTCCTGGAAAAACAGAACCGGGGTTACCGCTTTATTCTCTGGATATCGGGAACGATATTGTCGATCGTCAGTATTTTCGTCCCCCGGATAACTTTGATGCTAATCGGTTTGTCATCTCCAATGTAATGAATTGCATTGAGGAAATCCTTGTATTTGTTGATGGACTTGCCGTTGAAAGAGATGATGATGTCGCCGGGACGTACGCCGGCTTTGTCCATCGGCCCACCGGGAGTGACTTGCACGACTTCAGGAGTACAGCAGTTGACATCCATTTGGCAACCGAGCCGAATTCTATCCGCTGCTGGGTGCTGCGCGAAAAAGGATACGAATTGGGCCGGGAGAAGATAATAGCTTCCTGTGTCGTGCGACAGGCTGGTCATGACAAATCCAACAAAAGTTCCCTGCGGCGTGAAACAAGCTTGTCCGCGGTCTGGGCGTATCTGGCCTGTGGGAAACTGAACACGGCAAAGCGGAATGATAAAACTGATGCCGGAATGGTAATGTTCCTCCCCGATATAAACTCCGTCGATTTCATTCCCTTCTTTGTCATAAAAAACCACTGCATCACCCCGTTTCAGATCGGAAGAGGAGGTTGTTTTGACGATCTGATCTCCGGGAGGAGGGGATGAGAGCCTGAACAAGGTCAGGCCCAATCTGCTTCTGTTGGACAGGAGATCACATGGGATGGTTTCTTCCTGTCGGTCTTGAGGTGAAATCGAAAACTCACATGCCATTTGCAACGCAAGGTCTTCCTTACGGGAGATCAGAGCCGCTGCAATGTCTTTCTGGATGAGAACGACATTGGTGGATATAACCGAAGGTTGCTCATGCTCGCCGGTACACGTTAAGCGGAAGGATCTATTCGTTGCGAAGGCGACTGATTGAGCGCATAGTAATCCCAATGCAATGGTGAAAATATGTCTCATGTCACCGGATGGGGTAGTAAGTTGGCCGGAATTAGAAATCAGCCAGTTGCCTGGTTATCGGGAGGACCTTTTCTTTTTGTTCCGTATCCTGGAGATCTCTCTGATTGGATGGAACGTTTTCAATGATCAGCGTTGGCTGTTCAAGGCTCACAGGGGTACTGGCTCCTCTATCGCCCGGACCGTAAATTGCAGGGCCGGGATCGCCTTCCGAGGAGAAGACAATGGCACAGGCAATGAGCGCCGTACAAGTTCCCATGGCACCATAAGCCCATTTCCAACCATTGAAGTTCTGAAAATATGCGTGAATATGTTCTTTGAAAAGGGCGAAGGACGATTGACGAACGATTTCGGAAGAACTACGTTTCTGAAAGTCATTCAGGAAACGATCTTCGAAATCGTCCGGATATGGGACTTCCGCTCGGAGTGTTGCCAGCATCTTGACAAGCTGATCCTCACGGGAAATATTTGCTTTTTGATCCATGTCGGGAATTTTGTTGAATTATTGTTGGATAGATACCAAAGGGGACGGAATGCATCACAACTGGATAAGTTGACAGTTTCCAAGCCCGTCGTGTTCAAAAAAGATATATTTTTTTATTCGAGATATTCAGATAAAATCCCTTGGAGTTGTTTATGGGCGTAATGAAGGCGGGAACGCATGGTTCCTTCGGAGATGCCAAGCATGACACTGATTTCGGAATGGCTCAGTCCCCGGACATCGTGGAGGACGACGATTTCACGGTGTTTATCGGACAGTTTAAGAAGGGCTTCACGGATTTTATCCTTCAATTCGGTCATTTGAAGTACTTTCTCCGGATCGGAGCCGTTGGAGTCGTCCGCCATGGACATGTCCTTCTCTTCGTGGGAACCGTACTCATCGTCATCCAGACTGTACATGGCACGTTTGTTCCTTTTTTTCAGGAAATTCCTCGCATGGTTCAATGCGATGGAATGCAACCATGTGTAGAAGGCGCTTTGTCCGTTGAAGTAGCGGAGGGAACGATAGGCCTTGGCAAAAGCTTCCTGGGCAATATCGTAGGCATCGTCGTAACTGTCCGTCATCTGATAGAGGACGGAGTGCAGCTTGCGGCTGTGTCTTTTGACCAGTTCGTCATAAGCACGGGACTCGCCATTTTTGGCAAGTTCGACGAGCTGGACATCGTCCATATCCTTTATGGAGCAAGAACTGTTCATAGGTAATATAATTGTCCGGAGAATATGCATGAAAGATTGCTGTAAGGGCAATCTTTCTTTTTAAAGAGGTAGGTCATACGCACGACCATCCTCGCCCAGGAACCACTTGATGTAGGCTACGTTGACGGTCGTATAGCCGCCCGGAGTCGGATAGTCTCCGGAGAAATACCAGTCGCCGCAGGGGCCTTCGATGCTCTTGTGGAGGTCTTCGATTGTCTGGAAAATGACTTCAATGGGACATTGGGCATCGTGCGGGGTAACCAGACGGGTTATTTCTTCAGTGATTTCCTGTTCGGTGAACGGAGCGTAGATGGCTTTGACGCAGTTGCGCCGTTCTTCTTTGGGCTTGGTGAGTTCTTCTTTACAGGCTTGGTAGACCTCATCCAGAAGGATGCCCATGTTGCGTTGTTTGATGAGGGAAATGGCAGCTTGGAAGGCAATAAATTTGCCGAGTTCCGACATGTCAATGCCATAGCAATCCGGGTAGCGGACTTGAGGGGCTGTCGAGGCAATGACGATCTTGCGGGGCTTGGTACGGCCCAGAATGCGTAGAATGGATTTGCGGAGGGTCGTACCGCGGACGATGGAGTCGTCGAGGGCGACGAGGACGTCATCCGGTCCGACGGCGCCGTAGGTCAGATCGTAAACGTGGGAAACAAGTTGGGCGCGACCTTTTTCCTGTGTGATGAAGGTGCGCATCTTAATGTCCTTGTGCGCGATTTTTTCACCACGCGGCCAGCGTTTGAGGATGGCCGTGTCCAGAAGTTCTTCCGTGATTGTACCGTTGTTGAATGAATCGAGCAGGATTTTGTGTACTCGTTTACGGCGGTAGAGTCTCAACCCTTCCAGAAGGCCGTAGTAGGCTGTTTCCGCCGTATTGGGGATGTAGGTAATGGCGGCTTTGTCGAAATGGTCTTCAAGGGATTCGACGACGCGTGTAGTCAGCGCTGCACCCATGGCTTTGCGTTCCCGATAGATAATAGGATCGTTGCCGCGTGAGAAGTAGATTTTTTCGAAGGAACAAGGAGTCGGTTCCAGAGGCGTTGTATAGGGAGAGATCGCATACCTGCCGTCGGACTCAATGGTGAGGACGTGTGCAGGGGGAAGTTCCTGGACTTGTTCGTTTTCTACTTCGAAAACGGTCATGAGAGGGACACGTTCCGATGCGACGGCGATGTATTCGTCCGTAATGAGATAGTGGCAGGGACGTATGCCGTGAGGATCGCGCAGGCAGAAGAAGTCGCCGTTGCCGATGGCTCCGAGAATGGTGAAACCGCCGTCCCAGGCTTCTGCGGAGGAACGGATAATCTGGGGGATGTTCAGGTATTCGGAGATCAGTTTGGGAATTTCCGGGCCGGGGATGCCTTCTTCCCGGTACTTGCGGTAGAGTTCGTTGTGGGCTTCGTCGAGATGGTAGCCGATTTCTTCAAGAACAGTTTGGGTATCCGTGCCGAAGACGGGATGCTGTCCACGGGCGATGAGACGCTGGTTGAGCTCTCCGGCGTTGGTCATGTTGAAGTTACCTAGTACCATGAGCGTGCGTGTCGTCCAGTTGGTGCGGCGCAGGTAGGGATGGCAGGAACCTTCGTCGAATACGCCGGAGGTGCCGTAGCGCAGATGCCCCATGAGGATTTCACCTCCGTAGTCGAATTCACGTTTGACTGCCTCGGCATCGGTCAGGTCGAGCTGTCCCTTGCGTGATTTTTTGTTGAGCTTTTTAATCTGCCCGTTGAAGATATTGGGCAGGGCGTCTTTGCTGGCATCACGGGTACGGAACAGGTAAGGCTGGCCGAGGGGCATGTTCAGTTTGACGCAACCGACACCGGCTCCGTCCTGTCCGCGGTTGTATTGCTTCTCCATGAGGAGGAACAACTTGTTGAAGCCCCAGAGGCAGGAACCGTACTTGTCTTGGAAATAAGAGAGAGGTTTAAGGAGGCGGATTGCGGCGATGCCGCATTCGTGTTTCAAGAAGTCGCTCATCGAAGTAAATACCTTGAGGTCTTATTGAGAGGAACGTTTTTACTTGTTGTCGGCAACTTTGACGGTGATGCCGGCTCCTTCCCTGAGGGTCCCGATGACTGTGCCGCCCGGACCTGCCGAGAGCGCTGCTTCCACGTCTCCGGGGCTGACGATGGCGATCCAGCCGATACCCATGTTAAAGGTATTGAATCGGTCGTTGTCATCAACGAATTGGAGGATTTTTTGAACGGGGGCGTTGTCCCAGTAGGGAATCGTCAGGTCGGCACCGAAATCGCCGAGGAAACGTTCCAGATTTTCCGGCAGTCCGCCACCGGTGATGTGCGCATAGGCTTTGGGGGTGATGCCAAGTTTGCGCATGTCGACGACAACGTCATGGTAGAGGCGAGTCGGCGCGAGCATGGCGCGGAGTTCTTCTTCGTTGACGACGTCGGGATTGCTTTCGAGAACGCGGCGGACGAGACTCCAACCGTTGGCATGGAAACCGTCCGATTTGTAGCCGACAAAGACATCGCCGGGTTGGACGGTCGTCGGATCGATCATTTGGCTTTTTTCGCAGCATCCGATGCAGAAACCAGAGAGTTCTACGATGTCTTCCGGAACAACTCCGGGCATTTCGGCTGTTTCTCCGCCAGCGAGGATGCAGTTACAGGATTCGAGGTAATCGCACATTCCGGCAACGAGGCGGGTGATGCGGGTGCGTTCCTTTTCTACATTGGAGATGCCGAGATAGTCGAGGAAGAGCAGAGGATCGCCTCCGGTCGTCAGGATGTCGTTGACGTTCATGGCAACGAGGTCTTTGCCTGCCGTTTCGGGCATGTCCATTTCGAAGAGAATTTCCGTTTTGGTACCTACGCCATCGCATCCGGTTACGATTACCGGTTCCTTGTAGGAACTCAGATCGTAGGCAGCGGCAAACAGGCCGAAAGCCTGGTGCAATTTGCGGTGTTTTTGAGTACGCTTAACGTGTGCACTGATGGCGGATACGAATGAGGCGGCTTCTTTCGTATCCACTCCCGATTGCTTGTAGGTCAATTTACCGGACATGTGAAGAGGACTGTGTGAAACTATCCTAGACTTTGGCTTGCCTCTAGGCGAGTCCAAAAACATATTTCTGTGTCCATGAATGGCGTGGGCGGCTTTTTCCTCTTCATCGGCAGAGGTTTTTTCGTTCGGGCATCCATGGAAACAATGGAAAAACAGAACCGTTTCCCTCGGAAAAGGAGGGGAAACGGCTCTGGATGATAAAATCGCGGCTATGATATCAACCGATCCAGTTCCAGGTGATCGGGATGTCGATGTCGGGATGAAGGCTCTTTTTGACCGGACAGGTCAGAGCGGCGTTTTCCAAGGCACTGCGATCAGGATGGTCGGGTGGCAGCGGTACGGTGATGGTGACTTCCAGTTTACCGATGCGACGGGGATCGGCATTCATGTGTTTGCCTACTTCTACCGTCATGCCTTCAATCGGAAGTCCTTTTCTTTCGGCGACGATACCCATGATGGTACTCATACAACCGGCAAGGGCGGCTCCGACGAGATCAGTTGGGGAGAAGCTTTCTCCCTTGCCATGATTGTCGAGGGGGGCATCCGTGTAAACCTGTGCTCCGGAAGGTTCGTGAACCGCAGAACACCGAAGGTTGCCTTCATAGCGTGTAATTGTTTTGACCATGTCACTATTCTATACCCTCCGCGGGCTTGTGCAACTCTCAAAAGATTGTCAAAGGTGGTAATTCTGCTAAAAACGGTTCATGAAATTGTTTTTTAAAAAATGGATCGTTTTGTTAACGCTCCTATGTTGCGGATACAGCGGCGCTGACGGTGCCGGACTTGGCGCCGGGTTGCCGGGAGGAATGAGCTTACCGGGCATGGAGGGAATGCAGGATGGGGGTGACTCCCCTATGGCTGGAGTGAAAATCGGAGCGACGGTAGAGTCTTACAGTGACAAACCTTTTGTCGTTGTCTCTGAAATCAAACTTGCCGATGCTTGGCACGCCTATTTTACAAATCCCGGGACGGTAGGTCTGCCCGTGGAGGCTGTGATGAAGCCTGTGCCGGGGTTCGATATTAAAGGGCCGTTCTGGGCTGTGCCCACTCGTTCTGCATCTGACTTGGGCGTGTTCTATGGTTATTCCTCTCCTCGTGCCGCTTTCGTTGTGACTCCGGGTGCCGATGCTCCGGACAAGGTGGATTTGTCTGTGGAGATGACATGGCAGGCCTGCCGCGACGGCCAATGTTTGTCGCCGGAATCAAAGGAATTGACTCTTTCTCTCAGCCGGGGCGATGGTCGTGAATCGTCCGATGCCTCTTCTCTGGTCAAAGGCATTGTCGGTCTTGAGCCTCCGGTTTGGGCTCGCGGACTGCAGGCGACCTGTTCCGTTGATGGTCAGAAGATTTTCCTGTGTGTGAAGTTAGCGGCAAATGTCACTCTTCCGGAGGGAAAACCTGTTTATTTCTTTTCTCTGACGGGAGAGATCATGCCGACGGCAGAGCAGGTATGGAAGAAAAATGCTGACGGCAGCTACACGTTGGAAATGGAGAGGAATATGAATAAAGATTCCCTCTATCCTAATTCCAATGAGGGTGAAGATGGGGCTCTTCTTCCGGTTTCCTCTCTCAAGGGGGTTTTGGCAATTGATGGTGAAGGAGTCTTGGTTGATGCGCCCTCTGTTTCAAATGCTCGGGGGGAGGCAATTGCGGAACAACAGATTCCTGCTTCCGGGAATTCTGCTGTATCTCCGATTGCAGCCAATGCCCGGGGGATTGCCGCTCCTGCCGGGGAAGATGATCCCGGATTATTGGTAATCTGCGGTTTGCTCTTCCTGGGAGGTTTGATTTTGAATCTGATGCCGTGTGTTTTCCCCGTATTGGGCTTGAAGGTGCTTAGCTTTGTCCAATTGGGTGGGGGAGAACGCCGCAAAGTGTTTACCCATGCCATGGCGTTTGTCGTTGGCGTGGTAGCGTCGTTCTGGGCAATTACATTGCTTCTCATTGTATTGAAATCCGGGCTGGAGGGAACCGGACAAACGATTAACTGGGCATTCTGGATGGAAGAGCCGTGGGTGATTTATTCCCTGATGCTGTTGATGCTGATTTTGGGCATGAGCATGTTCGGTATCTTTGAAATCGGAGTTGGGGCGACAGCTGTCGGCAATGACTTGCAAAACCGCAAGGGCTACGCCGGTTCATTCTGGTCTGGAGTGCTGGCGACCGTCGTGGCGACTCCGTGCAGCGCACCGTTCCTCGGGACAGCCATTGCTCCGGCTTTGGCATTGCCTTCTCTAGGCATGTGGCTGGCCTTTACCTGCATGGGGCTTGGGATGGCTTTCCCCTATGTGATTCTTGGCGCGTTCCCCGGGTTGGTGAAATATTTGCCGAAACCCGGTGCCTGGATGGAGTCCTTCAAGCAGGGGTTGTCCTTTTTCCTTTTTGCTGCCGCTGCCTGGCTGTTGTGGACGTATATGGGCTTTTTCACGGATTCCAGTCTGTTGTTGAATGCCATGATCGGACTTGTTGCTTTCTGTACTTCCGGCTGGATCTATGGAAGATGGTGTCCGATGTACAAGAGTAAGCGGACGCGTCTGATTGGCGGAGCGGTCGCCATCATCGTTGCTGCAACCGGCATTTGGTTCTCTATGCCGATTCATCAGGATGATGCCTCTCCGGCTGATGTGCCTGCGGTGAATGTGAATACCTCGGAATGGGGAACATGGTCTCCGGAAGCCGTTCAAGAAGCCTTAAATGCAGGACATCCGGTTTTTGTCGACTTTACCGCACGCTGGTGTTTGACGTGTCAGGTTAATAAAAAAATGGCCTATACGGAGGATGTCAAAAAGATGATGGCGGAATATGGCATTGTGCTGCTCCGTGCGGATAAAACCAGACCGAATCCGAACATTGACAGTGCATTGAAGGAATTAAATCGCTCCAGTGTTCCCGTCAATGTCCTGTACGTACCGGGTCAGCCCAAGCCCTTCATTACATCGGAAATTCTTACGTCCGGCTATTTGACGGACTTCTTCAAAGAACATCTAGGCTCTCCCGAGCAGTGGAGCAGTAGAGACAAATAAAAATCAATTTGAGGAACCCTCGAAAATCCTTCCATGAAAGCTTCCGGAATTATTCTTTGTCTTTTTACTGTTGCCGTTTTCGGAACATTTTCGGATGCAGCTCCTCCTCGAAAGTTGCCTGGAGGATGGACTCTCATCTGGAATGATGAATTTAATGGCAATAGTCTGGATACTACGAAATGGAAACCGGAATTGGGAGTGATCCGCAATGCCGGTTCCCAGCAAACCTACACGGGGCGGCGTGAAAATATCCGGGTGGAAAAGGGGTATCTGGTGCTCGAAACACGGTTCGAGCGCTTTAAGAATATCCATTTCAATCCCTCGGGGAAAGGTTGGATCCAGCAAACGGAATACATGCCTTATACCTCCGGTTCAGTGACGACCAAGGACACCCGGCTGTTCCATTACGGCAGGTTGGAAGTGCGGGCCAAACTCCCCAAAGCCAAGGGGATTTGGCCTGCTATCTGGCTTTTGGGAAAGAACCAATGGTCGTGGCCGGCCAATGGTGAGATCGACATGATGGAAAATATTTCCCAAGAGCCGAATACTGTCTATTCGACCTTCCATATGAGCCGTGACGGGGTTTCACTTCAAGACGTATCCAAAGGCGGAACGGTCAAAATCCCCCACTTGCCGGATGATTTCCACCTCTATGTGATGGAATGGACACCGGATGCCATCCGTCTGATGGTGGATGACAAGTTGGTAAAATCCATCGACTTGGGACAGACTGAATACCCGGGAGGCGCCGGCAATCCCTTCAGGACTCCCTTCTACTTGATTCTCAATTCTGCAGTCGGAGGGGAATGGTGTGAAAAAGCTCCTGGAGACGGTGCGGGATATCCTGTCAAATTTCTCGTTGATTATGTCCGCTTCTATCAGACGAAAGAGCTTTACGAAGCAGAAAAAAATGCGAAGTAGCCCCGGAAGGCTGGAAGCTCGTTGTGCTTCATTATAAACGTACGCCGGGAAAAGGCGTGAGAAGAAGAGATGTGCTGAGATGTTTTCGTCTTGATACCCTGAGAGACGTTCGGATACACTAGTAGCATGCGTGTACTCCATCTCCCTGCTTTTCTCATGGCGTTATCCGTATCGCTTCCTGCGATGTCCGTTTCTGGACCCGATGTCTATCCCACTCCGCAAAAGGCCGGATTTACGGGCCAGTTTGTGAAGGCGGCTAAGGTCCAGATCGTTCATGGGAAAAAAACGCCGAATGCTCCTCAATTAAAGGATGTCCCAAAAATCCAGGGGGCTTATCGACTGACTGTTAAACCGGGATTGGTTACTGTTGCCGCGCACGATGATTTAGGAATTTTTTATGCCAAACAGACGCTGTCTCAGTTGCTGAAGGGAATTGAAAAAGGGAAATATGCTCAGAATGATCCTTTTGCCGGTAAAGAGTTGAACGATATCGCAGCTCTTGGGGAATTGGCCGAATGCGATATCATCGACTGGCCCGACGTCCTGAACCGTGGTACTGTGGAAGGGTTTTACGGCATGTACTGGAGCCATGAGGCCAGAAAGAAGCAACTTGAGTTTTACGGGCGGAACAAGATGAATACCTACATCTATGCTCCCAAGGACGATCAATACCATTCCCACCACTGGCGCCAACCTTATCCTGCCAAGGAAGCCGCCGAAATCAGAGAACTTGTCGAGACCGCCAAACGGAACCATGTCAATTTCGTGTGGGCTCTCCATCCCGGATTCAGTATCAAATGGACGGATGAAGACAGGAAGAATGTGTTGCAGAAATTGGAATGGATGTATGATCTGGGAGTTCGTTCGTTCGGTCTTTTCTTTGACGATGTAGGAGGGGAAGCTGCCCGCATTGACAAGCAGGTTGAACTTGTCAGCCTTGTCTATAAGGATTTTATTAACAAAAAAGGTGATGTAGCCCCTCTGATCTTTTGTCCATCGGGTTACAACAGATCCTGGACAAATGCGAACAATTTGTCGGAGTTGGGGAAAATGGAACCTTCCGCTCAAATCATGTGGACCGGCAATTCAGTGGTTCACGATATTACGACAGAGGGCCAGGAGTGGGTAACTGGCCATCTCGGACGTCCCGTCTATATCTGGTGGAATTTTCCAGTGACGGATTATTGTCATGACAAGCTTCTCATGGGACGTGTCTATGGGCTGAGCCAGGATGATGGAATCGAGAAAACCATGAGCGGTTTTGTTTCCAACCCCATGGATAGACCGGAAGCATCCAAAATCGGGATTTTCGGCATCGGCAACTATGCGTGGAATGTTAAAGGCTACGATTCGGACAAGACGTGGAAGGATAGTATTAAACGTCTCTATCCTCAGACGCATGAAGCCATACAGACCTTTGCCGACCACAATTCCGACATCGGCCCTTCGGGACATGGGATGCGGCGGGAGGAATCCGTCGATATTGCTCCGGCTGTGGCCAAACTCAAAGAAGATTTGAAATCCGGGAATAGGCAGGGCATGGTTCAGGGGGCTGTTTACGGCGAATATGAAAAGATTGCCAAGTCGGCCGATGTTCTGCTGAATTCCAAGGAGAACCCGGACTTGCTTCATGAGATCCAGCCCTGGGTGAAAGCGTTCAGGCAATTGGGAATAGCCGGAATGGGCGCGATTAACGCTCTGCAAAACGATTCTATCAACGATTTGGCAAAATCCGTTTCTGCTCTGGATGAAATGGGCAGAATTCCGGATGATTATAAGCAGGTGGCGGATGGGAAGTTTTTGCGAAAAGGCCTTTCCACAGGGGCTTTGGTGATGACTCCGCTGGCCCGGGAACTTGTCCAAATGGCAGCGGATGAACAATTCACGGCCTTGACGGGCAGAAAGCCGATGCATGGTATATTCTCCGTTTCCGGAGGTTCTGACGCTGACTCTGAACGCATGATGGATGGCAAATCCGAAACGTTCTGGCACTCGGGTTCCTACCAAAAGCCCGGAGACTGGTATTGCCTGGATTTTGGACAGAATGTTCCGGTCAAAAATGTTCTTCTGACGATGGGCAGGAATGATAAGGACTCGGACTTTGTTGCCAAGGGGCAGCTCGAAGCCAGCAGGGATATGAAAAAATGGGTGCCTCTGGGCAAGGAAACCACAGGCAGGCAGGTTTTTTGGCAGAGTACGGTTCCCGTCCAGGCCAGGGCTTTGCGTTATCGTGTTATCGAACCCAATTTTGTCAACCCCGACAAAAAGGGTAATACGGTTTGGACTGCTATCAGAGAGTTCGCCGTGAATTGTCCGCTGCCGGCTATGGCTTCTTCAACGGTCCCGGGCCTGTCATCACTCTCTGTTCAGGAAACCGATAAAATGATAGGAATCAATAAGGTTATGGAGGTCCATTCCATGAAGAAGGGAGATTCCATTACATTGGCTCTGCCGGAACCGGTTGATGCGACGTGGATGGAAGTGAATCTGGACAACGGCAATCTGCCCCAGTGGGCGGAAGTTAGCGTGGAAACCGTTTCGTCTGCATCTCCGGTCGTTTTGAAACTGGAACCATACCAGAACAAGGCTTTTGTGACCAAGGGACCGGGACTTCCCAAGGGGATCAAATCCCTTCAATTGAGGAATAAAGGATCTCAGACTCAAGATATCAAACTGAACATGTTCAAGTTCGATGTCCCTCCCCGTAATATGACCCACAACAAATCTGCCGTCATGGATGGCAATTTGACAACAGTCTATCGTGCGGACGTACCTTTTGACGTGACTGTGGAAAATACGGATTATCCTGCGGCGACCAAGGTCATTATTGTGGGGACGGCCACCTACAAATTCCAGGTACAGGCATCCAACGGCTCATGGAGCAAAACCATGGGCAGTGTCCCGAATCAGGCCGTTACTACTTTCACGGGCAAGGGCGGGATTAAGGCTGTCCGCCTGATTTCGACAAATCCCCAGCCGGGCCAATCCATCCATGAAGTAATTTTCAAATAATTCCGTGGAAGGCATGATCTTTGATCGAAGATTCGTGTTGTAACAGTATTTTGCCTCCCCTCCTCGTGAAATCAACTGGTTTGCGAGGGGGGAAAAAACTTTTTTCCGTGAGATCTTTCCGTAAATCGATTGTTGCATGGAAGTACCAATGACCCCGAAAAAATAGGGAAGGGCAGTTTTAGGCTTGTCATTGTACTGTGATTTGGTAACAATCTTTCTCCGACAAGTTTGCGCTTGGTGCGTAAACTTATTAACCGCAAGCAAAATTAGACCATCATGGCACGCCTTTTCGGTACAGAAATACCTAATGAAAAGCGCATCGAAGCAGCCTTGCCGTACATTTACGGTATTGGCCGCCAGACCGCTAAGAAGATCCTGGAACAAGCAGGAATCGACCCCGACATTCGTACGGGACAGCTCACGGATGAACAACTTACCAAAATTGTTCAGGCCATCACGTCCACCGGCATCCTCATTGAAGGTGACCTTCGTCGTGACAAGCAGGCTGACCTCAAGCGCCTTACCTCCATTAACTGCTACCGTGGCATTCGCCATCGTCGCGGCCTTCCCGTGCGCGGTCAGCGTACCAGCACGAATGCCCGTACTCGCAAGGGCAAGAAGAAGACCGTCGGTGCACAGGCCAAGAAGAAGTAAACCGCAGACATTATTATTTAATCACTAAAGTTTTCCTCCAATGGCTGAAGAAATCATCAATGACACTGCAGAACAGCCCGTGGCTCCCGTTGTAGCCGCAGAAACGGATGTTGCTGCTACTCCCGCACCGGCTCCCGCCGCCGAAGAAAAGAAACCTGAAGCCCGCCGCGATATTTTCGCAGAAATCGGATTGGGCGACTCTGCCGACCAGGTCAAAATCCTTAAGGCCAAGGGCAGCAAGAACATTTCCAGAGGGATCGTTCACGTTTCCTCCACCTTCAATAACACCGTTGTCAGCGTCACTGACGAACGCGGTAATGTGATCGGCTGGTCCTCTGCCGGCAAGATGGGCTTCAAAGGCTCCCGCAAGAGCACGGCTTACGCTGGTCAGGTTGTCTGCCAGGATGCCTGCCGCCAGGCGATGAGCCATGGCTTGCGCGAAGCTGAAGTCCGCGTTAAGGGACCCGGCTCCGGCCGTGAATCCGCCGTTCGTGCCGTCCAGACCCTTGGCATCGAAATCACTTCCATCAAGGATGTGACGCCGATTCCCCACAACGGTTGCCGTCCTCCCAAGGCTCGTCGCGTCTAATCCGGATACGTTGAGTACATTAGAATTTATCATACTTTAGATTACATATCATGGCTCGTTATACAGGACCCCGCGATAAAGTCTCCCGTCGTTTCGGCGTAGCTCTTTTTGGCTCCAGCAAGTCTCTCGAACGCCGCCCGTTCCCCCCGGGACAGCACGGCATGCGCGCTGGGCGCAAGAAGAAATCCGATTACGGAACGATGCTTGCTGAAAAGCAGAAGCTTCGTTTCCAGTACGGAGTACTTGAAGGACAGTTCCGCAAATACTACCAGGAAGCCTCCCGCCGTCGTGGCGTGACCGGCGATATTCTGCTTCAGCTTCTGGAACTCCGCTTGGACAACATCGTTTACCGCCTTGGTTTCAGCAATACTCGTGCCGGCGCTCGACAGATCGTCAGCCACGGTCACATCTTCGTGAATGGCCATCGCGTGAATGTTGCTTCCTACAATTGCCGCCCCGGAGACGTAATCAGCGTTTCTGCCAAGTCTTCCTCTCAGCAGCTCGTTACCCGTAATCTTGACCTTACGCAGATGATTGTGGTTCCCGACTGGCTTGAATGCGACAAGGACAAGTTGACCGGCAAGGTAGCGCGCGTTCCTTCCAAGGAAGAAATCGCACCTATCGTCAACGAACAGATGATCGTGGAATTCTATTCCCGTTAATCAGTTCAAAAACGATTTTTCAAGAGGCCGTCCCGTTCTGTGCGGGACGGTCTTTTCTATTTGTCTGGAGAAGCATCCTCCTGTAGCATAACAGCGGCATGGATGAAAATCGTATGGAAGGTCGCCGTCTGGCTCTGTTTGACATGGATGGAACATTGCTGGCTTGGGATACCCAGGTTTTGTTTGCCGGATATGTGTGCCGCCGGTTCCCGTGGAGGAGACTGTTGTTCCTGCCTTTCTTTTGTTGCCTGCCTCTGGCTGCGTTGCGTCTTTGGGGGGATGGCAGGATGAAACGGATATTCCTGGGATATCTGTGGAGGATGCCCCGAACCAAGCTGGAGGAATTAGCCATGTCGTTTGCCGATGAAGTAGCGGGGACTCTTATCTACCCGGAGATGAAAAAACGGTTGGATGTACACCGCATGCACGGAGACCTATGTATCATGGCGACCGCCTCTCCGGGATTTTATGCGGATGCCATCGCGGTGCGCCTGGGCTTTGACGATGTCCTCTCCACATCTATCGAGATTGGAGAACGAGTCCCCTTTTTCCCATCCATGCCGGGTGGCAACAACAAGGGAGAACGCAAGGTAGAGCGCCTCCGCGCCATGAAACTCCTCTCGGAAGATTGTGTGGATGAGGAAGATGTTTTTGCTTATTCCGATAGTTCCGCCGATTTGCCCATGTTGCTTGCTGCCAAGTGGAAAATTCTGGTCAATCCGTCTCCCCGTTTGTGTTCCCGGTTGGGCGGGGAAAGGGTGAAAGTGCTCGAATTTCCTCTTCCTTGGCGAGGAAAAGCAGAGAAAATGTGGAAATTTGCGGTGGAAATGTTTGGACTCCGATGATGTATATCTTTTTACAGTAAGATATTTATAGAAATATTTAGGTAAATTTTATTATTTACCTTTACAAATGTTACGATTTTGTCGTAAAAGGCAATCAAGAGCTCGAATCGGTATCCTCCCCCTGGGGTGGAATGTTCTGATGGAGGCTTTTATCTGCAATAACCAACAACGAAACAAAAAACGATTATGCAAGCGAAACATGTTTTATCCGCAGCATTGGCGGTAGCAGCTCTGTCGAGCTCTGCCTTCGCAGGAACGAAATGCATTGAGCTTCCGAAAGCTCCAGTTGTTCCCGTTCCGGCTCCGGCGCCCCAGAAGATATTCAGCGGTGACTTGACAGTAGGGTATTCGTCCAATTACGACTTCCGAGGCTTGATCCTGAGGACGTCCGATGGAGAGAACATGACCCCGATCAAGCTTGATACTCGTACCCGCCTGACGGACAAAACCGACCTGACTGCCGGCTTGGGATACAAGGCTCTTTGGGACAAGGATATTCTGCAGGACAATGAATTCAACGTTAATTTGGGTGTAGAGACCAAATGCACCAAGGGACTGACGACACGTCTGGGATACGACCTTTACCAGGGTGGTTTCCCCGGCTTGGTTTCCAAGGGTTGGAAGGACAATCATTCCGTAACCCAGGAATTCATGGGAGGCTTCCAATACGATTTTGGTGCGGTTGGCGCCAAGGGAGTATTTGTTGGAGCCAATGCCCATTATTCCTTTAACGGTGTGACCGGATGGTGGTTTGACGTTACTGCCGGCTACAAGAAACAAATCTCGGAGAAACTGGCTGCTATCCTGTCCGGTACATGGTGGTCGACGGCCAGTTATTTCGATGCACAGATGCCGTGGATGGCCAATGGTTCCCAGTCCTTTGCCCTTAAACTGGAACTGCCCTATCAGCTCTGCAAGCATCTGACCTTCACCCCGTTTGTCAGTACGGTATGGCTTGGTAACGGTGCGATGAAGACCAAGGGATGGGACTATTATGGCTCCAATGTTTACCGTAATTTTACGTTGGTTGGAGGAGCCGGCCTTACCTACTCGTTCTAAATAGGAAACACATATTTTTACAGGCGCCCTTCTTGACCGAAGGGCGCCTTTTTTCGTAAGAGTACGAGAGGAAAATTGTGTAGATACTGTCACATTTTGGTTCTTGCTTTTGAACGAAACCGGAACGGGGTTGATCTAACCCGATAGCACTCCCTCATAATAAACGGTATGGAAGTGCTCTTCTCGGAGATTGCTCCATACCGTTTTAGATTAACAACAATACAAACCTGTAACGATTATGCAAAAGAAACATATCATCTCCGCCGCTCTTGCAGTAGCTTCCCTGACCAGCGTTGCTTTGGCCGGGACCGCTGCTCCTGTCGTGCCTCTTTCGGTACCACCGGCTCCCAAGGTGTTTAGTGGTGCTCTGAATGTTGGCTATTCCTCCAACTATGATTTCCGTGGACTTGTCCTTTCCACGTCTGATGGTGAGAACATGACTCCGATTTCCTTGGATACTCGTTACAAAGTGTCCAGAACAACCGATATTACCGCGGATTTCGGCTACAAAGCCATTTGGGACAAAGATATTGTTCAGGACAATGAATTCGACTTCAATCTCGGTGTCGAAAACAAACTGAACAACTATGTAACCGCTCGCCTCGGTTACGGCTTGTTCCAGGGAGGTCTCCCCGGTATCATTTCCCAAGCGGAAGGAAACCACTCTGTCAGTCAGGAATTCAATGGTGGATTCCGTTATGACATTAATGGCATCGGCCAGGACGGATGGTTTGTGGGTGCCAATGCGCACTATTCCTTCTCAGGAATGACGGGCTGGTGGTTCGATGCTTCCGTCGGTTACAAAAAACAACTGACTCAGCGTCTGTCCGGCATTATTTCCGGTACATATTGGTCCACAGCCAGCTATTTCGATGCCAAAACGCCTGGCATGTCCAACGGCTCGCAGTCCTATTCTCTGAATCTGCAATTGCCGTATTCCGTGACGAAGAATCTCACATTCAGTCCCTTCGTCAGTGCCATTTGGTCCGGCAACGGTGCTCGTAAAGACGGCTCGGAACTCTATGGATCCCGTGCGATCAAAGATTTTACCGTCGCCGCCGGAGCTATGTTGAGCTACTCGTTCTGAGAGCGTCCGGAAAGTCCGTAACAACAAGAGATAAAGTAACAGAAGGGGCTGTCTCACTAAAAAGAGGCAGTCCCTTTGATTTTTGAAAAAAATCGTGAAAAATGAGAAAGACGGGTTCTCAAAAGTCTTCCCTCTTGTGAGACAATTCGATTCTGTCGGTTTTTTGCGATCTCTCAACCTTCCCGTTCAAATGAGGACTTCTTGGTTTGTTGGGGTGGAATTGGATATGCAATTCCATCAATTTTCTCTGGACGCTTTCTGCAAAGATCTCCAATCCCCCATCTGCAGGCGAATGGGGCGGGGAAGGGGAGGAATGGATGTTCTGGCTGAATGAACTGGCCGCCCGGAGATTCAACATGGTCGTATCATGCCCAAGCCGCATGCTCGGCTATTCGAGCATCACCAAATCGTAATTCCGGCTGCCAAGACCGATTTGTTCGGCGTAGTCCACGGTGTGACGACCATGTTTGCTTTCGATACGTTCGATGAGAGGCCTGTTGTCGTCTCCCTCGCTAGGGGTAACTGCAAAGACGAGATCAAGGCATGCCTGGTCAAGGGCTACCGGATCGGTTGAAGCTAAAATACCGATGTCTTTCATTTCGGGAGCGTGCGGGTGGGCATCGCAATCGCAGTCGACGGAAAGGTTGTTCACGACGTTGATATAGAGAATCTTCTCTCCGAAATAGTCTGCGACAGACTGGGCGGCTGCGGCCATGGATTCGAGGAAGGCGTCCTGCTCTCCGAGATTATCCCAGAGTTGAGAAACATCCGCTGTCTTGCCTGCGGAGTGAATGTAGGCCTTACCGTTGGCGGAAGCTACGCCGATTGACTGGTTTTTGAGCACTCCGCCGAAGCCCCCCATGGCATGTCCTTTGAAATGAGCCAGATTGATCATGAAATCATAATTCTTCAGATGCGATCCGACGAGGTTGTGTTTGATGTGTTTCATATCCCTGACCGGGAGTTTGATTTCTCCCTCGGCGTCCATGATATCGACCTGGGCTATGTCGAGGAATCCATGCTCCTTCGCCGCCTGCAGGTGGTCTTCAGTGCGGGAGCGTCTGCCGGCATAGGCTGTGTTGCATTCCACAATTGTACCATTGACATGGTGAACGAGATCCTTGATGAGGGCGGGTTGCAGGAAGTGATGGCCTCCTGGTTCACCCGTGCTGATTTTGACGGCGACGCGCCCTTGCGCCGGATGCTCCAGAGCCTTGTAGATAGCAATGAGAGAAGCGGGTGAGATTTCCTTCGTCATCCAGACTTTCGACGGTGCGTGGTCCGTTTTTACTTCCTTGCTATCCGCGGCGCAGGCAGGCAGCAGCATGCGATCCGCCGCCAGCAAGGCCAGTGTTGCGGTTGTGGATTTGATCCAGGATCTTCTCGTGATGTTTACTTTCATGATGATACTGTGTTTTTGTTTTGATGGAGGCACTCTTCAGGATAAGGCTGCCAGCTATGCCTATAGTTTCAAAATAGACCTTCTAGTTACTGTAAGGCAAGGGATATTATGCTCTACCGGGAGAAACCCATCAAGGAGGATGCCATTCTCCCGTTCCCCAACTCCGGAGTATACATTTGCATTGATCGTACGTTAGACAGGTAAAAATCATTCATTAGGTTCCGGAATACTTATCATATATTCCGGTACGCACTTGACGGAACGGATCATTCCTTTCTCTTCCTCCTCCGATTCGGGAACGAATTCTTCTGGAATTCCCCATACATTTTTGTCCCAAGGGTACGCTACGACTGTCAGTTCTTTTTTACCCGTATGAACAAAACGTTTCACGGAAAATTCGAAGGGCAGTCCTATATGGCGGCTATCCGTGTATTTCTCCTTCCCGTCCATGAGATCAACCGTACTTCCCGTGTAATTTACCTGGAAATAAATATCTCTCACGTTTGTCGGAATCGATGGCAAGGACAGGGTCCATTCCTTAGCCGGCAATCAAGTTCCCTTGACTTCCACCAGTGTCTTCGGAGTCGAGAACTCGTATGAGGAAAAAACTCTGTTCTGCTTGGGTCCGACATTCAAAAGAGTTTTTTTATTCTGGGAAATATCGTCAAATTCATGAAGGCATTCGCAGATGAGAGTTCCATTTTTCCAGAATCGATGATCACATTGGCGTTGGAAATCAACAAACGGGGCTTTCCTGCAAAATTCAGACGCCAGGCACATTCCGCATCCTGACGCGACAGCAGGATAACATGCGCTTTTTCCTCTCCTCCGGCAGTCACCGTCATGGCGAAACCACGCGACGGACGGGGATAATAGGAAACGGCAGAGCCGTATTGCTTCGAAAGAGAGGAAGTTTTCACCTTATTTTCTGCTGCAAACTGAAATTCGGGTTTAATCCCTTTTTCTTCACAAAACACGAAACAGGGAATGCCATTGTCCTCCACTCGTGCCATTAAGCGTGCCGTACTGTAACGGAGCGTAACTCCGTTCATGTCCAGATTGACGGGAAAGACGGGAGAGGTATTCTCGGGAACAGTAATGGGGGAAGAAGGCACCTTCATCGTATCTCCCGAAATTTGACGTCAAACTGTACATCGGATACAGAATGTGTTTTCACCCACGGCTGGCAGGTATTCATGAACAAAAATCCCCTGTCGTTCTTGAACCGTCCCGCGTAGCGAACCCGGGAAACCTTGATCATGTTGTCCGGGCGAACGGGCTGAGCTGGCCCCAAAAGATTCCCGAAATCGTTCATGAACATATGTAATATTCTCAAGGAATGGTACGAAGGTCTAACTTGTCCGAATTCACCTAAAGGCGCTTGGTAATCGAAGTTCTGAGGACACCCTCCTCGAGAGTCTTCCTATCCTTGTTTATGTGTACCTCCATGATACATGTAATAACCTACCAGGTTACACCCACGCCCCAGAACATTTTGCGTACTGCCTTCCATATCATGGGCCGGTACCTGAAAGCGCTGTCCATAGCTGTTTAAACAACCGCCACCCAGTTTGCACAGTCCCCTCGGAAATCTAGTCAAATCATAGTACAATCTTCCCAGATTCTCCATAGCTTCCCATTCATCCGTAGTATATAAAAAATCCGTTGTAGGAGCAGGAGATTGCCAATACCTATAAGGATAAGCCCCCAAAAGCGGTAATATGTCTCCACGTTCATAATGATACTCGCTATTGCAAGTCGCTGAATAGAAGGGGACATTTATCCCGGATGCAACCGCTATATCTTTTAGAGAGGCTAGATGATTTTTGGATCCATGCGCATATTCATTTTCCAACTGGCATCCGATTACGGGACCTCCATCCGTATAATACAATCCTTTTACCTGGTCTGCCACCTGTGCATAGTATTTTTTTACCTCTCCAAATACCAGGGAGTATTGGAACGTTTTCCTTCCTTCTCAATCCATGCAGGAAGTCCTCTGTTACGGGTTTCTCCATTAATATATGGACCGGGACGAAGCCAAACATAAAGCCCGTGTTTCTTGCACAACTCTACAAAATGTCTTAGATCATTGTTTCCGGTCCAATGCCACGCACCCCTGGGGGATTCCGAAAATTCTCAGAAAAGATAAGTCGCCACGATGGAAACACCTCCGGCTTTCATTTTAAGAAGTTCCGTTTCCCACAAGTCTGCAGGATAGCGAAGAAAATGAAATTCACCCATAACCGGAGTCCAAGGTTGTCCGTTTCGGGTCCAGTAAAGGGAATTAACTCCCAGTTTTTCCACTTGCGGATTTGTACCTCCAGCCTTGAGCCATGCTTCCACAGGCTTGTTTTCTCCTTTGGAAACGTCCAGAGGATAACTTCCAGCCTGGGCGTAATTGCCGTAGGCTCCCCCTATGAGAGCAATTGATCCGATTATGACAAGAGTACTTAATTTCATGATGATACAGGGTACGATGTGAATATGAAGATTCATTCACAGGAGAAAGACATTTTTTCGTTAATTTACCTTTAAAAATAGTGATGGAAGTGGAAGTATAGGAACGAATACTTGGTTCTTTTAAATTGCCAAGAAGACATCTTCTCAACAAGGCTTTTTTCCTTGCTACGTATAACTAGTACATGTAAATCATGCTGGATTTCTATGATCATTATTAAAGAGCGGACAATCTCAGAGGGAAAAAACGTAGCAGAGAAACCCTGCGCAAAGGGAGCTCCAACAAATGCACAGATCAAGGGTTTGGTGTTTGCCTGGTGCGGTGGAGAGGATGATTCATGAAAAATACGAGGAGAAGATCAAAGAATTTCATTGAAGGTAAAACGTTGCGGATATTGAGCAGATTTTCTCAGCCATATTCCGACAGAGAAGAAGTCAAAGTGAAAAAAAGAGTATATTATTAACGCTTCTTTAACTCGAAATAATTCCACGTGCTTGAAATATCCCAGAGTCTATCCTCGTATTTTTTTCCGAAAGAAGTAATTCATTTACTTCTTCCTCTCATTCCAAAAAAAATCTCTGTATGAACGTTACTCACTTATGCCTATCTATCCTTTTGTGTGCCATTCCTGCGTATGTCCAAGCAAAGGATTACCTCATTTCCACAGACAACACCTCTCTATTGATCAAGGCCGATCCTGGGGAAAAATCCGTAATCCAATATTATGGATCAAAGCTGAACATGGCCGATGTTCAGGGCATATATGATGCAGGTATTGCCCTCTGGTGTGACAGTTACCCGGCCTTTGGCATTCATTCCGGCGGGGAAAAAGCCGTAGCAGTTACGCACAGTGACGGAAATATTTCTTTGGATCTTGTCATGGAAACCGTCAAACAATATTCCGCAGACGATGCCGAGACCACGGAAATAACGTTGAAAGACAAAGTCTATCCCGTTATCATCAAGCAGTTTTTCAAGGCATACAAGGAAACCGATATTATTAGTACTTGGGTTGAAATTATCAACAATGGAGACAAGGCGCTTACTCTATACAAGTTTGCTTCCGCCTGTATTCCTCTCCGCCGCGGCGATAATTGGATGACCCACTACCACGGGACTTGGGGGGCGGAAAACATGGAGGAAGAAGAAAAACTGACTAATGGCCAAAAAGTTATAGCTAACAAGGAAGGACTTCGTAATACACAGACGGACAATCCCTCCGTCATGCTGACTCTAAATGGCCGGCCCCAGGAGGAAAACGGGCAGGTCTTTGGTGGAACTCTGGCATGGAGTGGCAACTACATCCTGAAAACCGTTGTTACAAATAAGATTCTGAACGTTATCGCAGGCATTAATGAAGAGACTTCGCAGTATACGCTGGAACCCGCGACAACCTTCACTACGCCCGAGTTTGCCATGACTGTTAGTGCTGAAGGCAAAGGTGGAGTAAGCCGCGCCTTCCACCGCTGGGCGCGGAAGTACAAACTCAATCAGGGCAATATTGAGAGGGATATCCTGCTCAACAGCTGGGAAGGCGTTTATTTTAAGGTAAATCAGGAGGGAATGGCGCAGATGATGAAAGATATTTCCTCCATGGGAGGCGAGTTATTTGTCATGGATGACGGCTGGTTCGGCAGCAAATATCCCCGGAACGACGGCAGTACCAGTTTGGGCGACTGGACGGTTTGCAGAGAAAAGCTCCCTCAGGGCATAGAAGGCCTGATCGCCTCTGCCAAGCAAAACAAAATCAAGTTCGGTCTCTGGATAGAACCGGAAATGACCAATACCAAAAGTGAACTCTACGAAAAACATCCGGACTGGATCTTGTCGCAAAACAATCGTCCTCTGTCCACAGGACGTGGAAATACACAGATCATCCTGGATCTGACAAATCCGAAGGTGCAGGACTTTATCTTTAACGTCGTAGACGATCTGATGACGAAGCATCCGGAAATCGCTTACATCAAGTGGGATGCCAATTGTGGTATCATGAACTACGGTTCACACTATCTGCCTGCTGACAAGCAATCCCATATTTATATTGACTACCACAAAGGACTGCACGATACGCTCAAGCGTATCCGTAGCAAATATCCTGAACTGGTCATGCAAGCCTGTGCCAGTGGAGGCGGACGCGTCAATTACGGCCTGCTGCCCTACTACGATGAATTTTGGACTAGCGATGATACGGACGCCCTGCAGCGCATTTACATGCAGTGGGGAGTCTCCGGTTTCTATCCAGCCATTGCCATGGCTTCTCATGTTAGCGCAGACAAGAACCACCAAACCGGACGCCAGCTTCCGCTCAAGTTCCGTTTTGACGTTGCCATGTCAGGCCGCCTAGGAATGGAAATACAACCTAAAAATATGAATGACAAGGACAAAGCCTTTGCTACTCGCGCAATCGAAGCCTATAAAAAGATCCGTCCAGTCGTTCAGTTCGGAGACCTGTATAGACTTGTTTCTCCCTATGATAACAAAGGCATATCTTCCCTGATGTATGCCACACCTGAAAAGGACAGAGCTGTGCTTTATGTCTACAAAACAGCTCACTTTCTGAACCAGACTATACCTTCTATCAAGCTGGCTGGCGTAGATTCCAGGAAAAGGTACCGTCTGAAAGACATTACACCAACGGATGAGAAGAAGCCCTCCGCCTTTAACGGAAAGACCATCAGCGGAAAAATCCTGAAAGAGGAAGGCTTGCAAATCCCGTTGAATGGTGAATATGCCAGTTTGGTTTTGGAGCTACAGGAAGTCAACTAACAGGAACGAACTGTTTCTTTTTCCCAGCACCATCCTACCATGGAACAGATGAGACTTTTTCCTTCTTCCTTATGAATAAATCCATTAATAGGAAATTAATCCGTTTACAAGAAAGGGGAAACCCTTATCGACATTGATCCCCGTTGTCGGAACTCTAGATTCTGGAGTTGCTTTCTAGAGTTAGGTACTGGATGGAGCAAAAAACAGTGAGAGAATTATTCAGAAGCCTGCCGTGAGGTAAGGCTTCTTTTTAGTTTGGAGATGATACTATTTTATATTTTCTGCACGCAAATTTTCAAAACTACATGCATAAAGTATTGCAAATAAGCTTTGATTGTCTCCTATTGTCGATAGGATATCGGGATTCTCTTCATCAACCGAAAATGAACAGAGTCTATGATAAAACGGGAACGTACAGAACAAGTGCTTTCATCATCAAGAGGAATTGCGGGAATAGCGAATTCCCTCTCTGCCGAACTGAGTAAAACGGATGTTGCCTTCTTCGCTAAGAGAGGGATCTTGAGTGTATTAGTTACGGCTACTACCAACTGTTCCTGTTTGAGGGAGGGGATGCTGAATGCCTGATCTGAAAAAATCTCTTTTAACAAGGCTGAAAAACAAGACGACGGAAATTGGTCGAAATTATCAGATGTTGATTTCCTTCTGAAATATGTCTCCAACACGCTGAAACAACTGAGGGAAACATTGGAAGAAATTATCTCCATCGATACGGGAGTTTACTTCATTACTTTCGAGATTAAAAGCCTAGGACCGATTTCCTTAACAAATAAAATATTCAGACATCAGTACTTTTCTGGTAGCAAAATCAAAAATACACGGACATTGATTGATATCGACTTTAGTGCCGACGACATCATTGTCCCTCGCCAGCAAAAAAGAAAACTTCCAATACAGCTACCGAATTTTGAAGCACAGGAAGTTAGTAGTTATTCCGTAGAAACAACTGTTGCAGAAAAATTGGATATGATTCTTTTTCTGATGGACTTTTTACTCGGATGAAGGACCATTATAGCTCCTAATATCTGGTAAACAAGTTTGACTTTGACGGTACCGTATTGACCAAGAAAACCTTCCAGAAGCGGGAGTGGCATTACACTATTGAATAGTTCGAGCAGGTCCAGGTCCTAACCTTCAATGTTGACGATGGAATGCAGTAGAAGTGGAACAATTTTGACCGAAGACTTCATACGAAAGTAGCCAGTTTTTAGACAGTTCTAAAGGTGATTCGCTCATTTATCTTTGTTTCGCTTCAGGTTGTTCTTGGTAAGGACATTCTTTCTCAAACATGGGATTCTGCAACTGGCGAATGGGGTTAGATAGATGGATTTTAGAAGATTGTCTATACAACGATATTCTTGCTTCCCCTGATTCCTTAACGTTTTAGAGAATCCGGATGGCAATAGTCAACCTGAGATCTCATTCTTTTTCTCAGTTGATTCTAAAGGGAAGGGGCTGCCTCTTTCGGATTTTGCAATCCTTCGTGAGGCAGCCCCTTGTTTCAGACTTTATTCAGGTCTTTTCGGATCATTCGCTGTTTTGGACGGCGAAGTCGGATACCGCGAATTTTCAAAGTCTGTGTTTCATGGGACGAATCGCTTTAGAATGTATAGATGACACCGAAGTTTGCCGTGGCATTATTGCTGCTGCTCTTCACTTCGTAGGTTCCACCCATGAAGAATGAGGTATTCTGGTCATAGGGCATCGTTACATCCAATCCGAAGAGACCTCCGTAACGCGACATGTTAGACGGTTTCATGTTGAAGCGCATCGCGGGTTCGCTGATGAAGCTGGCATCGGTATCAGCACCGGTGCTGGCTGCATCGTAAGTAAACATGGCCTTCAGACCGTAGTGGGCATCGGGTGCATCGTCAAAGAATGACTTGAAGGTTCTGTTGTAGCGAGCACCTGCACCCAGTTTCAGCATCAGGGCGTGTTGGCCTTGTACATTCAAGCCTGCATTGCCGATCGGACCGTGTTCCGTGTAGCCGTCGATCGTGCTGTAGCCTGTCTGGACATCTCCGACAAACTGCAGGACGGAACGTTCCTCAATATCGAAGTCAAAGGCGACTTCGTAATTGAGATAGACATTGTAGGCCGTCGTATCTCCTTCGGCTTTGTTGCGATAGTTGCCAAAAGCGATGTTGCGGTTCGTCGACAGATCTGTCTGGCTTATACCGGCGAGCGCATAGTGATGCCAGCGGTGTACGTCCTTGGCGAAATAGAGATCCAGATAACCGGTGTTGTTCCTGTTCTTATTGCCCATGCTCGTCCAATCTTCCCAGTCATAGGTAAAGGCTATACCCGAGTGAATCTGGTTCTTGGCCGAGGTCCGTTCGATACCGACCGTTCCTCCCCAGGCATTGCGATTGTAACCGGAACCGTTGCCGTCTCCGTGGAGTTCGGAATGATCTCCGGAGGTGTGCGCCCATACTTGCATGTTCGGAATCTTTGTGTCTGCCTTCCACGCCGTGCTCGAAGAAGCAGTGCGCATGATGCGCATGTGGTTGTCCGAACGCGCGATCTGCATCTGCATGAGAGGAGTCAGGCAGACTCCGCCGATCTGGTCAATGGCGTCCTTGATTTCGTCGCGGTTGGTCAGATTATTCAGATTGTCGATTACTTTGTCCATTTCACCACCGGAATTATTGTTTTCAATATATTCGATGACGTTGGAAATGAATGTGTTGTTGTTGACTACGGTATTGTTGATCTGGTTGAGCCCCTTGTAGTTGAGGTTCAGCACCAGGTCCACTCTGTCGTCGTTGCCGTATTCAACCGTCAGGTTATGGTAGTACAGGTCGTGGTCGATCTTGAGGATGCCGTGAGAGACCGTTCCGTCCGCGGTCAAAACCGTCCAGCGCGAACCGTCGTCCAGTGCTTTTTCGTGTTCGTGGCCGGGATCGTCGGTTCGTACCTGGATCGTTGTACCGGTGAGTTCGGCGTCTCCCGCGACGTGGATCAGATCGGCATGGCCGACGTTGGCGAGATCCATATCTACGATGTAGGTGCTGCCGTAGTTCATCTTCAGGTCTCCTCCAATGTTCAGTGTTGAGTAATCGGAACTTCCCTGGGAAGGAATGTGTCCGACTTCAATTGTTGAACCGTGCTGGGCCGTCAGATTGCCCATGATCTCCATGCCATAGTTTGTTCCCGAACCGTACGAGCCGGACAGTATCGTATTCTGCTGGAGTTCCACATTGCCGCTGAAGAGGCGGTTGAGAACGAGGCCTCCATTCTTGATGTTGAGGTCGACGGCATGGGGGACGGCGTCCACTGCCTTGTCGGTGGAGGTTTCCGTTGCCTTACTCACATTTTCGTCAACGCCGTTGGAGGTTTCCGGAACATTGGCCGAGGCCAGGATCAGGTCTCCGTCGCCCGTCTTGTCGATTCTGCCTTTGCCCGTCAGTTCGCCGCGCCATTCGGTATCGGCGAGTGTTTCGAGCGTGACTGCGGTAGTTTTGCCTTCCTTGGCGGATTCGGCGATATGGATGTCATTGTTAAAGACGAGCGTACCTTCCGTGTCCTTCGTACCGATGACGATAGTGGAGCTAAGGGACGAATCTTCGGTCCAGGCTGCAATGTCGACCGTGCCGTCACCGAAGGCCTGGGCCTGCTCTCCGACCAGCGTAGCGCCGCCCATGAGGTTCAGGATGCCGTGGAAATCGGTGTTCGACTGTTTCAACGTGACCGTTCCGCGGTTGGCGAGCGTCAGTTTGGAGTCGCCCGCAAGCTTGCCGGCGAGCGTGAAGTTGCGCAGCGGCGAGACATCCAGTGTTCCGTCCGCCAGCACATCGAGTTGACCGAAGAAGTCGACATCGCGCATCACGTTGATGGTACGCTGGTCTTCCGCGTTACCCGTGAGACTCAGTTTGACGTTATCGCCGAACGCAACGTTCGTACCTGCGATCGTCAGATTACCCGATTGCAGATCGAGGTTGCCGTTGACGGTGGCGTTGTCGTTCAGATTGACTTTCGCTGCGCTGCCGCCGATCAGGACATTCATGCCCAGTGCGGCTTCCGTGACGTTGACAGTACCGTTGGCCGTCAGCAGGGAGGTCTCGTCCTTACCATGGAGGTTTGCCTTGTCGCGGATAGAGAGGATCGTGTTTTCGTCAACATTCACGCGATCCATCACATAGTCTGCCGTGCTGCCTGCGACGTCGATCGAACCGTCCTTGAGGTTCAGAGTACCGACCGAGCCGGAACCGGAGAGCGTCAGCTTCGTATCGTTGTCGTTGCCTTGCGTCTTGTTCAATTCGGCGAGATCGAGGTTACCTCCGAAGATCGTGTTGTTGTTGGCGACGACAGTCAGAGAACCTCCGCCGGAAACGTTTTTGTCCATGGCGAGCGAACCGAAACCGTCGCGGTTATTGTCCATGATGAGCGTCGATTCGTGTTCGACGACGAGCGCTCCATTCGTGCCGAGCGCATTGCTGGCGGCAAGAATCAACTGGCCTTGGCCGGACAGGACGACATCGGAGCCGAAGTCCGTATTGCTGCCGGCGATGGTGATGGAGCTGTCTTCATCCACGGTGTCGAGCGTTAGCGTGTGACTCGTTCCCTGCAGGGTGTTGGAACCTGCAATGGTGAGCTTCCCGCCCTTACCGGACTGAAGGGTACCGTCGGCATTGACGAATACCTTGTAGGCCTGGCTCGTGCCACCGATGGTTTGTTCGCCTTCGAAGGTAACTTTCGTCGTGGTGCCACCCGTCCAGCCTTCGGGTTTTGCGTCGAACGAGATGGAGCTCTTCAGGCTTCCTCCTTCTTCGACGGTCAAGTCGCCCGAGGGCGCGAGGGAGACGACGCCCGATTCGAGCGTAGCTCCGTCCTTGATCGTGACGTTGGCGTTTTTCTGGATCGTGGATGTGCCGCCGACCTTGTTCGTTCCTTCGATGGTGAAATCGCCGCCATTGACCGTGAGGTTGCCCGTGATCGAGGCATTGTTCAGGGATAGGTCGGTAAAGATTCCGTTGGCTGTGACGTTACCCTGAATCATGCTATTGTTAATTGCCGCATGTGCCCGGCCTTCGTCGCTGCCCTCGAGCACGAGGCCCGATTCATCGTTGAACTTCAGGTTGACGTTGTCGACGGTGAGGGAGCCGTTTGAATGCACGGTGGCCGAGTCGGCCGTGATCGTTTTGCGATGCAGGACATCTTCGACTTCACCTCCTGCGTGACCGAGAACCAGTTCTCCCTGGTCTTCGGTCGATCCCGTGATTGAAATGTCGCCCAGCGAGCTGTTGGAACCGGTGGCGACGAAGGTAAGATCGCCCTTATCGATTGCCAGATCACCCTTGACCTGCATCGATCCGGTGACCGTGTTGCCGTTGCTTTCGATCTTGAGGTTGCCGTCCGCTTCCAGGCTTCCCTCGACTGAGACGTTGTTCGCCGTGCCGGCGATGGCGATGTCACCGTCGGACGTCACATGGCTGTTGCCCGTCATCGACAGATTACCCGAGATTTTCATGTCTCCCCCGGCATGCAAGGTCGAATTGGTTCCGGTGACATCGGTGACGTCCATGTTATTGCCGGATGCCAGCATGCTGCTATTGCCGAGTGAGATTGTACCCGTCGAGACCACATCCGTATCCTTGCCCTTGTTGACATTGATCATTGCTCCGTTGTCGAGTACGAGCGTTCCGGTGTTCTCAATGTACGTGACATTGGAGGAGTGGAGACCGTCGAGAGTAACGGTCGAGTCTGTACCGGTGGTGATAAAACCGGAGACATTGTCGTTCTGGTGCAGAGTGATGGCGCCTGTATGACCGTCTGTCGCATGCGCCGCGACATTGCCGAAGCTGCTGCCTCCAGGTCCCGTGGTCGTCACGAGACCGTCCGTTACGCTCAGGGAACCGATGGAGTTGGAGTGCGCCAGATTCAGACTGCCGGTGACGTTCAATTCGTCGAGGCGGATTTCGCCGTACCAGTTGAGCGGAGTATCGGATTTCGTGACGTCGAGGTTGACGATGCTTCGGGTGCCTTCGGAAGAAGCGGCGAGCATATCCTTGTGCTGGTCGGCGGCGGCTTCCATGTAGAGGGTTCCCGCCGTGCGCAGGGAGCCGGAGATGCCGAGGGCATTCGACTGGTTCAGGATGAGCGAAATGCCGTCTGCCGTGTAGATGTCGCCGGAGTGCGTACCCGTGGCGTCGAAGACGAGCGTTCCCTTGGCTCCGCCGGTCGAATCGTCGATGAGTCTCAGGTCGCCCATGTCCGATAATCCCATACCGATGAGCTTGTCGTTCATGCTGTCGGCGAGGCCTCCCATGATCGTCATCGTCAGACCGTTGAGGTTGATCGTACCCATGCCACCCATATTCAGGGCATGCACCTTGAGATCGTTGTCCATTCCGTTCCAGTCGCTGTTGAGAACGATCATGGCTTCATGAACGGTCGTTCCCTGCAGCATGACGTTGCCGTGCAGCACGCCGCCGTTGTAGGTGAATGTACCATGCGAAACGATTAGATCCTTCGTGATCGAGCCCGATGCGTTCAGGATAGCGTCGCCGTTTTCCATTAGCCAGAGGGTACCGTCGAGTTTGGGGGTACCGCCTTCCGTGGTGCCGATCACGACATGGCCGTGTTCCTGCACGATGGCATTGTCTACGGTCAGCGTGCCGGTCTTGTCGTTCATTTCGACGTTGCCGCTGATATAGGCGTTCTTGGCGAAGTTGTCGCCCAGCAGGTTCAGTCTGCCGTTCGAAACCATCAGATTGCCGTCAATGTACGACGAATCCATCGTCAATTCGTTGGCAGTCCCGCCGGCGGCCAGTTCGACTTGGCAGGAACCGCCGCTTGCCGCCGTCAGGAAGACGTGGTCGAGCGTCAGTTTGTTAGCCGTGTCCGGCTGGTTGATGAGCGTCAGAGAACCCGTGTAGCCGGTTCCGTTAAACGTCGAGGAGTCATCGAAGACGATCGTTGCGTTCTTGTCGCCGATCAGCGAAACGTTGCCGCCGTCGCGTACTGTCATGTTGCCGAGGTTGTTGAAGGAGGCAACGACGCCGGCTGCTGCATGACCGCCGAGAGCATTATTTATGCTTTTCGTTTCGAGAACCAGCGAACCGCTTACGGTACTCGTTCCCTTGACGTCGAGGGTGATGTTATGGCCTTGAAGCGTAGTGCCTTGGTCGATAGTCAGCGTGCCGCCGATGGTCAGTCTGGACAAGCTGCTATCCCGTCCGTAGACATCCAACGTATTCTGGGTGTCACTCGCATTCTGGGCAAGGTGCACGTTGCCCTTGACCGTTGTCTTGTCGGTCAGACTTAGCGTGTTGCTGCCGAGGATATCGAGGTGACCGTTGAGAACGCTGTTGTTACTGAACGAGAGGAGGCCTCCGTCGAGCAACAGGCTGCCGCTGCCTCCGTCGAGCGTCAGATGGACGTTGTCAAGAGTCAGGGTGCCGTAGGAACCCGTACCGTTGTTGGTGGCGATATTGACGGAAAATGCGTTGATCGTGCGATGTGCTTCGTCGCTGCCGGCGAGCTTCACCTTGCCTCCTCCTTCCAGGGAGACGACGCCGAGCGACGACAGGGTATTGCCCTGTACCTTGATCGACAGGTCGCCGCCGGATACCAAGAGACCCGTTCCGGCAATCACGTTGCCGGAGATGTCCGTCGTGCCATCCGTGACAGTGATGGAGTCCGCGGCAACACTGCCGGAAATACTGTTCGTACCGGCTGTGATGAGAAGCGTGTCGGAAACGGTAACCGAGTTGGAGCCGATCGACAGGTTGAGGTTGCCGTCCTTGCCGACCATCATGTTCCTGGCTGTCAGGGACGAAGAAACGTTCCCGTCCATAGCGGCAAGGTCGCCGTTGATCGTCATTAAGCCGTTTGTTTCAATGGAACCGTTGGTCAACCGGGTGTTGGCGACTTCCATATCCGTTGCCACAGTTAGTGAGCTGTTGCCCGTAATTTCCAGAAGCCCCGTCGAGGTGAAGTTCTTGGAGACCGAGATTGCCGTGTGGTCGTCCAGCGTCAATGTACCGTTGTTGACGACATTGGTGGTGGTGATGCCGGAATTCATCTGGGAGAGTTTAGCCTGGTGGCCATTCTCAATGACCAGGCTGCCACTGATCGAGCCTTTCGTGAACGAGGCATTGCCGCCGTTCAGGGTGACATCTCCGAAGGAGTTGCCGCCGACGCTACTGAACTCGCCGCTTGCAACCGTCAGAGACCCAATGTCGGAACGATAGTCCCCAAGCTTCAGGTGACCGTTTTGGACCGTCAGGGAATCAAGGAGGATCTGGGCGTTCCAGAATGTGGAGTCGTCCTGAATGTCCATGGCGACATTGTGGCCCTGAAGGTTTTTACCCTGGTCTCCCTTGACGATGAGAGTGACAGTATCTTCGGTAAACTTGCCTGGCATGCCGATGAAGAGCGTGCCTTCGGAACCGAGAGCGTTGTCCGTCAGCAACGACAGGGACCCTGTCGAACTGTAGTAGATCGTGCCCGTATGGTTGCTGTTCCCGGTGAAGCTCAGGTTGCCTCCGCCCTTCACGCGCAGTTCGCCCGAACCGCTCAGGATGCCGTCGATCGTCGTCGTCGTGCCTGCTTCGAGGTCAATCGTGCCCGCACCGTTCATGATGACCGCGTTGCCGAAGTTCCAGTCGTTCTTGATCGTCAGCAGGGCGTTGTCGGCCGAGACTCCGTTGAACGTCAAATTGCCTCCGATGGGAGTTTCGTCCGTGCTGTTGAGGATGGCTTCTCCGCCGATGATCGTCACGTTGCCCGTGACGTTGGCGTTGTTGTCGGAGCCAAGGACAAGCATCGCTCCCGTGCCGTCGAGCAGCACGGAACTGTCGAGCGTGCCGTTGACATCAAGTCGGCCCTCGGGCTTGACGACCGTTTCCCGGACCTTCAGCGAAGCGCCGTCGGAAATGGTGACCTGGGCCTTGCCGCTGATGGTGGCCGTATCGGCAGTGTTCGTTCCTGTGATGGTGAATTTACCGCCGGAGACGTCCAGAAGGCCGTCGATTGCGGAAGATGCCATGTTGAACGTGTTGTTGTTGCCGGCGACAACGACATCGCCCTTCACATTCACCTGCGTCAGATCGAGGTGGTTGTAGTCTTCGGAGAGCGTGATGTTTCCTTTGAACGTCAGGTTCTCGAGAATTGCGCTGGCCCAGGCATCGTCTTCGCTCTTCGCGCCGCTGGCGAGAAGAAGATTGCCGCTGAGCGTGTCGGACTGATCGTTGCCCTTCGCGGTGAAGTGACCTCTGGCATTCAAGGTCGTCTGCCCGATGGAGCCGAAGTCGTGCGGAGTGCCGGTGTCGTTCAAGAAATTCAGAGAACCGTTGACGACATTGATCGTCCGGGTGTTCAGCGATCCCATGATGGAGACGGATGCGTTCGTTCCTTCTTCTTCTCCGATGCTCAGGGTTCCGGCTGCCAGCGTTGTCGGCGATTGGATAATCAGGCTGCTTTGGTCTGAAATGTCGGCGTCTCCCTGTACGTTGAGACCGCCGCTGCCTTGAAGCTCAAGATTGTCGTTGACCACCAGGCTTCCGGTAATCGTTGTCGGATCCGTTGTCCGAATAAGCTGGTTACCCATGGTTATGACATTACCCGCAATCGTCGCTGTGTTGAAGCTGGCGCGTTCTGGCTGTTCGTTGTTGCCTCCGTACAGAAGAAGTGTTCCCTTGCCTCCGGCGAGTGAGAGAATGGCGTTCTCGAGTGACAAGAAGCCGGCTTCAGTTACCGTAATGTCGTTTGCTTCAATTGTCCGAATCGTCTGTCCGCCATTCAGAGAGAGCGTACCGTCGACTGTCACTTTTCCCAAATTGCTGGTTTTTGAGCCGGAAGCCGTTAGCGTCAACGAACTGTCTTTGTTGATCTCAATATTTTGGGCTTCCAGAGAACCCGTGATTGTGGCTTCGCTCCCTGTTTCCAGCGAGAACAGCCCCGTGAGCAACACGGAATTGACCCCGGTGGAGAAGTCCAGACTGGCGTTTTGGTTTAGAACCATCTGATTGGCCTTGATTGAGGAAGCGCTGAGTTCGCTGGCGGATGATTGCACCGCTCCTTTCAGGGTCAGGGTTCCGGTAGAGATCAGCGTCCCGTTGTCGAGGGTGGCATTGTAGAGGTCGAAGTCACTGAGCACATTGAACGAGCTGGCTCCGGAAATCAACAATTGGCTGTCTTGTCCGAACTGATCGGCGCTATCCGTCGTGAGCGCAGTCTTTTCCTGCAGGATGAGCTTCCCGGCATTGGAGACGCGCCGGACATCGGCGGTCAGGCCGGTCAGCGTGATGGTGTCGTTTTGGCCGTTCGTCGTCAGGGAAGTGGCGATTTTGTCCTTGCCGCTCAACGAGACGGAGGCTGCCTTGCCCTCACCGTTGACGGTGACTTGCTGGAAGCTGTCGGCACCGGAACTCGTCAGGTTGCCTTCCGAAACAGACAGGAGGTCGATAGAAGAACCTGTACTTCCGAGGACGAGAGAAGAGGAGCCTTTTTTGTCGAGGGAACCGAGTTGGAATACTCCGTGCCAGGTGGCGGCGGAGTGATCGGCCGTATCGACTGTCATCTCCAAGTTCTTGCCGGTTACGTTTTTGTTCTGGTCGGCTGCCGTGACGATGGAAGCATGATCTTCTGTCAGAACCAGGTTGCCGCTTGCTCCCAGTGCATTTTGCGCGTTCAGGGTCAATGTTCCGGCGCTGTAGAAAATGTTGCCGACATATTGGCTGTTCTGGGAAAGCGTCAGGTTGCCCTTGCCTTCCACAGTCAGCGTGCCCGCTCCGGAGAAGGTTCCCAGGAAATTCATGTCGGCTTGCAGATCGAACGTACCGTAGTTCTGTATATCGAGGATGTTACTATTCGTCGTCGTGCTGTCTCGCATGATGTGGACGACGGCTTCGCCGGTGGAAGCGCCGTTCAGAATGACTTTGCCTCCGATCAGGCCGGAGTAGTAATTGAAGTCGCCCTTGGTCACGGTCATGTTGCCTTCCAGACTGGTTGTTGTCGGATTGGAGCTCTTCTCTCCCATCGTGACCGTGCCTCCGTCGATGCGGACGTTGCCGTCCATCTTACCCTCGATGGTGAGCGAAGCGTCGGCATTGACGACTGTCGTCGTAGCACGGAACGTTGCTCCCTCGGCGACTACCATGTTAGCGTGTTGCCTCATGGAGATTTCCTTGGCCGTATTGATACCTCCGCTCACATTGAACGTGCCGCCTTCGAGAGTCAGTGTGCCGTTGATATCGGCATCGCTCATCGTTAGCGTATTATCTTTGTTGTCGGCAACGGTGAGGTTGCCGTTCAGGATGGTATTGGTCAGCGTCAGGTTGTTACGTCCCGTGGTCAGGCTGATGTCTCCGGCCAAAATGGCCTTCTTGGCCTCATCGGTACTGGCGCCCGTCACGGTGAGGGTCGAACCCAGGTCGAGTACGGCCGTACCGAGCATGCCGAAATTATGGGCCAACTCTCCGGTCTTCATCGTGATGGTGCCGCCGTTGAACGTCGTTGTCCCCGAAACGCGGATGGCGCTCTCAAGTGTTAGTTCGGAACTGTTGTTTGCGAGGGCCAGGCTGCCGACATTCATCGAACCGGCTCCGTTCAGCGTGAGCGATCCGTCGACGGTGAAGAGTCCCGAGATTGCCATAGTATCCTGAAGGGTAATCGTCTTGTGACCCTCCATCGTCAGGTTACCGGTGATGCGGCTATTTTCCAGGGTGACTCTTGCTCCCGTTTCGCTGTCATCGCCGACGTGGAGAAGGAGTGTTCCGCTGCCGTCGTTGAGTCTGAGGTTGATGTTATTCAACGAGAACGATGATTCTTTGGCGATCTCCATCGAGAGGGCGTTGACCGTCCGCTGCGACATGCCGTCGGCTGAGATTGAGAGCCCTTTACCCGTGACGTTCACCGTGCCGAGCGAGCTGGATTTTTCGCCGAGTTCCTTCAAGGTCAGCATGCCGCCCTCAAGCGACAGCTTGCCGCCGACGAGCAGGTTGCCGGTGATCGAAGAATCCTTGGATTCTTTTTCCATCGTGAAATCTTGTTTGACGGTGACGATCGTGATTCCTGCGTTCAAAGCGAAGCTGCCTTCGCCGGCAACGGTCAAATTGCCTGCGTTGAGATTCGAGGTGAGGTTGCCCTGATCCGTTACCATGGAACCGTCGATTTCCATTTTGGAAAGACCTTCGAGCGTGGCGTTCTTGAGTGTCGTTTCTCCCAACGTAGTTAACTCGGCGACGCTCAGGTAGCTGGAGTCGATGTTGAGTGTACCTGTCGAAATGAGATCCTTGGAGATTTCGATGTGTGACTGGTTGATCAGATTGAGCGTACCGTTGTTGTACAGCGCCTCCATGATTGTCGTCACACCGTTGAGCGTGATCGTCGACTCCGTGGAAGTCATGACACCCGATACGGTGTCACCCGTGCTCAGCGTGAGAGATCCTTTTTGCGTCAGGTCGATGTTGCCGAAGGAGTTACCTCCGTGGCTACTGTTGAAGATACTGTTGGTGATCGTGAGATGCTTGATGTCGGATCCGGCCGTCATCAGCTCCAGATTGCTCTGGGTACCGTTTTGGTCCGTCAGGCGGAAATCCGTCAGGTTCATGATACCGTTCCAGTGAACCGCTGTGTCGGTGATGCCGGTAATGGCTGTCATCCAGACGACAGGGCTGTTGGAGACGATGTTTTTACTTTGGTCTGCGTGGACATCGACGTAGGCTTTTCCTGCCGTTTCGCCGCTAGGCGGCAACTGGGTCAGAAAGAGCGATCCGCTCTTGCCGAGTGCGTCGGCGGCATCGAGGACGAGGTGGCCCGTACCGCTGAACTCGGTGTTGCCGGAGTGCATGCTCGAAGCGGTAAAGACGAAGTTGCCGTCTCCCGTCATGATGAGCGTTCCTTTGTTCGACAGAGCACCTTTGAGCGTGAGCGTTGCTTCCTGGCTAACATCGATCGTGCCGAAGTTCTGCATGTCGAGAATGTTAGCCATCGAGAATTCCGTGTCGTGCAAGACATGGATGTGGGCATCGTCCGCCGAACTGCCATTCATGATAATCCTGCCGTAGATGGCGCCTTTGTCCAGAGTGAACAGCCCCTTGTTGATGGTGAGACCGCCCGTGATGGCGAATCCACCGTGGGCTTCCGTGCCGTCCCGATCCGAGGCCATTGTGACCTGAACACCCGTACCGTCGAGGATGAGTCCGGCGTCGAGCTGGTCGGAAATGGTCATCTTCACGTTGTCCTGGAGGCGCACGTTATCGGCTTTGAATGTGCCGTCTACGATCCGGAAGACGGCGGATCCGCCGACCGTAGCCGTGCCGACGCGATTGGTTCCTCTGGAGTTGAAGGTACCCCCGGTAAGCGTCAGGTCGCCCGTAATCGTGGCATCCGTCATGTTGATGGCATTATGATCCGCATCGCCCGACATGGCTACATTGCCCGTCAGATTGACGTTCGTCAGTGCGAACAGGTTGCCGTTGCCGTCGAGCGTGACGTCACCCTTGATGATGGCGCGGAGGTCATGCCGGGAACTTTGAATCGTCAGCGTCGAGCCGTTCTCGACGAGCGTCTGGCCCAGGCCGCCGAAGTTGTGACCATCTTCGTCCGTATCCAGTTTTAGGTTCGAATTCGAGATCGAAGTGTTGTTGTCGATGTTCAGATAGCCATTGACGAGGCTTTCATACGGAGTTGTGAGAGACCGGATGTTGAGGGAGGTTGCCGCCATCATCGTATTTTGCTGAACGATGAGGCCCCCCTGGATGGAGACGTTTCCTCCGAGATTGAGAGAACCGTTCCCCGTCAGAGCGAGAATGGCTCCGTCTCCGATACTCATGTTGCCGGTAATCGACGTGAGACCGTTCAGATCGATCTTGTTATGGTCGTCAATATTCAGATTTCCCTGCACGCCGGCATTGGTGAACGTGACGAGCGATGCATAGTTCTGAACGTCGTCTTCCCGATTCCCGATGAGGTTCATGCTGCCCGTGCCGGAATTGAGGACGAGCTGAACTTGATCGAGCTGAAGGTGGCCGCCGTCACCGATATTCATGGAAATCGCGCTGATACTCTGCGAAGAACCATGGAGATTGAGTTCCGAGGCTGTGCCGGAAATGGTGACGCTACCCAGAGTGCTGCGGTTTTCACCCATCACATTCAGGTCAAGAATGGAACCGCCTGACAGATCGGTTTTACCTCCGACGAGCAATGTCCCGCTTATATCAGCCCGGGCGTTGCTGCTCAACGACAGGTCTTTCGTGATATTGACCGTGTTGCTTCCTATGCCCATGGAGAGTTCCGCTCCGCTTTGTCCGTCGATAGACAGACTGTTGGCGCTGAACGTTGAGAGATGGTTGTTCGCAAGAGTCGTGACTTTGCCTGTGAGCGAGATGTCGAGGAAGGCCCGGAAGATGGCATCCTGCAACTGAATGCACCCCGTCGACGAGAATGTCGATTTGACATCGGGATCATGTCCCGACTCGATATCGTTGTTACCGACCTGGATTTCGGTACCGTTGAGAAGATTGATTGTTCCCGCGTTTGTAATGCCCGTGACGCTTGTGGCCTTCAGACCTCGGAATTCGATTGTCGATTTTTTCCCCGTCGTCAGCGAACCGTTGAGGTTATCGCCTTGGTTCAGGATGATGACGGCATAGTGGTCGGAAGCGTTTTCGTCGGTGGATTTAACCCATTCGTCCAGTGTTTGGGCCGTCAAGTCGCTGAAGGTATTGGTGCCCAGACTGATGAGCCTGCCTTCGACGACGGTGGCCGACCCGAGCGTTGAGCTGTGCTGCGAGAAGGTCAGGTCGTATTGGCCCTTCTTGTACATCGATTTCTGGTAGAAGTTGCCGTCCCAGACGGTATCTCCGATCGTGCACATGTTCGCATTTTCGACAACGGCGTTTTTGGAGTGCGTACCCCGGTAGTACACGAAGGGCTGCTTGTCCTTATCAGGCGAAGTGAGCAGAGATTCGTCGATTTGGAAATAGACGGTTCCCGTCTTCCCAAGTACGTCGCTCTCATACATGTAAGAATTGCCGATGGCTGTGTAATAGATGTCTCCCGAGTAGGAACTGGTGTGGTTGTAGACCATGTTCCCCTTGCCGGTAATGTGCAGAGGCCCTTCGCCTGCCAGTGCTCCATCGATGGTGAAGGTAACATCGTGATCGTCCGTGCCGTTGAGTTTGATGGTTCCGTTTGTCGTGGCCGTCACGTTGCCGACATGCCAGTCGTTGTCGACGGACAACGTACGGTTTTCGTACGACATATGGCCGGCGAACATGATGTTGACCAGAGATGCATCTTGTTTGGCTTTCTCATAGGTGAAGGTACCGTTTGCGATGCGCAGATCACCATTGAGAGAGGCCGTATCGGAGTTCAGAGAAGCATTGCCTCCTTCCAGAATGAGGGCGGAATTCAAAGTCCCCTGAATATCCAGATTGCCACCCGTTATCGTCGTGGAGATGCCGGCGGTGAAGGTGGAGTCTGCTTGGATCGTCGTGTCGGCGCCGATCATGGCCTGTTGCTTCACTTCATTGTTACCGGCCAGAGTTAGAACGCCGCCTTCCACCGTCAGAGTACCCGTGATGGTCGTGTCGCCCATGGAGAGTTCGTTCGTCGCGCCGAGGGACGTCACGTCGCCGTCGAGCGTACCGTTGCCGAGATGGAGGAAGTTGTGTGTTGCCTCTCCGTTGCTGGCGAGCGTAATGTTGCTTCTGAGCGTAAAGGATCTGCCGTTTGTGTTGCCGGTGAGGTCGTCGACACCCAGGTAAAGTTGGCCTCCGTTTTTGACGTTCACGTTGCCGAGCGTACCGAAGTCGAATGATCCCGAATCGTCAGGATCGCTTGTTGCCTGGAGGCACATGAGGCCGCGGACGTCTGTCTGTTCCGAGATGAGGAAGCTGGTGTTGATGAAGTGGGCTTGCGTGCTCTGATGAGCGACCGTTACGGTTGCCGTCTGGATATAGCTGTCGTTTATGTTGCTTCTGCCGTTTTCATCAAGGAAGCTGATGGTCCCGTTACGAACAGTAAAGTGCGAATCCTTCATCGTGAATGTACCGGCCAGCATTGCGGAACCGACGAAGGCGATGTCGCTCTTATCGTCAATATTCAGGATCCCATCCTGGGCAAGAGTGAAGGAAGTCGTGCCCGCCTCTTCCATTATTGTATGATGCAAGTCGATCCGGCTGGCTGCCGAGATGCTGATTCCCTGTTCCAGAGTGGTGCCTGTAACCTCAATCTTCCCGTTATTCCTGGCAATCAACATGCCTTCGACCGTATCGTTTGTCAGGGAAACCCTGGGGCCATCAATTTCGAAACCGGCAAGTTCGCTGAGGCCGTCGACGGTAACGTTGCCCGTGAACGTGATACTATGGAAGTTATCCGTCTGGAAAAGACCTTCTGTCACGAGCAGTTCGCCGATGCGGCCCAATCCTTGAATGCTCATCGTGCCCGCTCCCGTTTTGGTGAGCGAGGCGGACGAACTGCCCGAGTCCGGTCCCATGCCGTTGACGGTCAGGATCGCGTTTCGTCCGACTTCGATATGGGCGTCGGAAATGATGTCGATGGCACTGATGGATGTATTGACCGTATCTTCCGACGAGGGATCGACTCCCTGGACGGTCAGGCGGCGTGTCAGGCCGGAAGCGTCCGAGAAGGTTAGCGTGCCCGCGATTTCAGCGCCGTTTGTGAGCGAGAGCGAGCCGTTCTGGATCGTGACGCCGCCGGAGGTTCTATCACCGTCTGATGTCACGCCCACTCCGACCGTGCCCGATAGAGTCAGCGAAGCTCCGCCTTGAATCCACATGGCGGTGTTCAGATGAACTCCCTCGCCGATTGTTGTCGAACCGCCGGTTAGATACGTGTTTTGAGCGATCAGATAGCTGTCGCTTTCCGGCGCTCCCCGAAGGAGGTTCATGCCGATGTCGCCGCTGAGGTAGAGGTCTCGGAATTCGTTGTGTCGATCAATGTTCAACTGACCTCCGTTCATGGTCACCGTACCCGAGATGACCGCGCTGTTGGAGACGTTCAGCGTATCTTTGGTCAGCGTGACATCACCACGAAGTGCCGTATAGGTCAACGAGAGGGAACCGGCGCCTTCCTGCGTGTCGGATACCGAGCCGACGAGGTTGAATAGTTTGTCCGGAGCCACACCGAGGCCTTCCAGCGACATGTCGTGCGTATTGAGCTGGATGTTTCCGAGACTGGAGTTGCCGCTGGAGTTCAGGACGTGGAAGTCGGCTCTGAGTGTCGTGTTGTTGTAGATGTCGAGCGCAGCGTTTTGAATGTTCAGATCTGCATTGATAGCCAGATTGTTGGCCGTGATGGTGTTTTTCTGACCGGAGTTTTCGGAGAGAAGTTCCGACTTGTGGTTGAAAATGACGGAATCGGTCGCCTGAAGGGTAACACCGGACAAGGTGAACGGGGTATTGCCGGCGCTTCCTTCAAAAGTCAGCAATCCCTGGGTGCTGAGGGTTGAATTGACGAGTTCGAATGCTCCGGAACCGTTGTATGTCAGGCTGCCCTGGCTGGTGAGGAGAGAGTCGTGAATACTGATCTTTCCTGAGCCGCCGAGCGTCAGGTTGCCCTGGGCTTGCAACGACGAGAGGTTGTCAAACGACAGATTGATCGTGCCGTCTAACGTCGCTTCTCCATTGACGGACATGGTCGAACTATCCATTGACAAATTGCCCGTGGACAACTCAACGCTGGAATTTGTGAGGATCTTCGATTGATTTTGAATGGTGATCTTCGAATCTTCCCCCGACATCGCCATGGTGCTGAGTTTCGTCGTCTGGACGACATTGTCGAAAATGAGTTCGCCTTTGGCGACGGAAGCCAATCCCGAAATGTAGGAGACCTGATTGAGGACGAGTGTACCATCCTGAACGGATATGCCGTTGAGGCGTGTTGAGTAACCGTTGGCTATACGGTTGAGCTGAATGACGCCGGAACCGTCTTTCACGAGGGAGCCGGAGTTGAGGATGGTACCCGTAAAGTTGACAGGTTGCCCCACGGTGCCGCTGTCGGCAAGAATGTGCAGGATGCCCGTCTGGTCGGTCATCGTGATGTTCTTCGCATGCTCCGTCGTGCCCGTGACAACCAGGGTACGTTCGCCCGTAGCGGTCAGGGTACCCGTTGTGCCGAGTGCATCGTTTTGTTGAAGCTCAATGATCGAACCCTGCCAGTCGATGTTGCCGGCGAAATTACTGTTTTCTTCGGTCAGGCTCATCCTGGCATCCGTTGCGCTTCCCGTCAGCGTCAATTGGCGGTTGCCGGTCAGGGTGCCGACGGACAGCGCCGACCGGATGTTGACCGTTGCGTTGGCATCCATGGCGATGTTGAGATTGAGAGAGCTCAGATCGCAGATCACGTCCATCAGGCGGCTGGACGAACTGCCCGACATTGTAACGGTACCGCCGAAAGTCTTGATGTTATTGAGTGTTAGTGTTCCCGAGTGAAGGGTAATATTGGCGTTGAACTCCGCACCCTGTACATCCGGAGAGGTGTCGCCGATTTCGAGTTCTCCTTCGCTGGTGACGTTGCTCCAGGGCCTTCCTGTGGCCTGTTGGGCGGTAAATTGGCCCGTGACAACTGTTTTGGAGTCGGCCAGCAACTGCATGTCGCCGGTGATAGTTGTGTCGTTGAGGCTGAGCAGGCTGATGCTCTTGTTCGTGAGGGTGCCTTCGATGGCCGCTTGGTCTAACGTTGCGGTAACGGAGTCGTTGAGCGTGATGCTGCTTTGGACCTTTGCGTTGTCAGACATGAAGAAGAGGGCATTTCCCGACAGCAACAGGCCGCCTGTTGCCGAAAGAGTAGTCCTGTTTTCTTGTAGACTCAGGGTTCCGCCGTTCTGGGAGAAGGAACCGGCGATGTCGAGAATCGAACTGCCTTCCAGAAGTATCGCCGATGAGGAAGCCGAAAGATCGCCCGTGTTCGTGATCGTGGAACCCGATTCCAGTGTCAGATGGCCCGTTCCGATCGCTATGCCCGAGGTGGCGAGGAGGCCATTCCTGATGATTAGCGAGGAATCGCCTTCGACGGCAAGTTTGCCCATGCTGCCGAATTTGATGGACTCGTCTGTTCCGCCGTCCAACGTGATCTGGTGGCCCGAGGTGATTTGCGTATTGGTAATGGAGAAGGAACTGGATTGACCGAATACTGTCTGCTCGTTCTGTGTTTGCCAGATGAGCGTATCGGCTGTGAGACGGAGATTGTCGAGCTGGTGATTCTCAGTACCCACCGTGCCCGTGAAGGCGATCTGGTGCGAAAGAGCGTTGATCTCCACCGTGTCGAATTTTGTCCACGTTCCTCCGAGGGTAATGTCGCCGCTGCCCGCCGTGATTTGGACATTGGTCAGATTGACTTTGTCGCTTTCTTGTGTGCCGCTAATGATGATTCCCGTCTGGGCGTCCAGTTTGGCATAATCAAGGTTGACGGAAGATCCCTGAAGCGTCAACAGCCCCATCTGGGATATCAGGTCTGCATGAACAATGGAAATTTGACCGCTGTCGACGGAGAGACCGTTGGTCGTGCTTAGGAAGGAGTGGTTGTCATGGTTCCCCTGGATGGTCAAATTACCGTGGATGGTGACGTCGTCCGAAGAGATTTTCGAATTGGTAAGGACGACGGAAGCGGCATGTTGTGAATCGGTGAAATCGGCCGTTCTGAGTGTCGTGCCGGAGCCCGAAGAGATGTTGTTGATGGTCAGCGTCGTGCCGGAGGCAAGCTGGGTGTGACCGAAGGAACAGGAGCCTCCCGTTAGCGTGCCGGTTCCATTGACCGTCAAGTTCGCGTTGAGTTCGAGTTTTTGGAGCAGAAGGCTGGAAGGCTGGTTGAGCGTGGCGGCGGCGTTGACTTTCCAGGTATAGGCGGTGATGGCCGAGTCCTTGCCCAGAACCATGTTTGCCGAGTTGGTGAACTCGCTGCCGTTGGAAATCGCCTTCACGGTCAACTGGCCGGTCAGGCCGAGATTGACGGCTTTTTCGAAGGTGATATTGCCGTTCCGGGCTTCGATTGTTCCGTTGAAATTACCGTCTCCGATAGCTTCCGTGACGTCGAGATCTCCGCTCGTCAAGGTCATCTTGCCGCCGGTGTGCATCGTAAGTTTTTCGATCGTGACGTTGCCCTGGTTCACTTCCATAAGAGAGGCGTCATCAATCTTCAGGTTGGCGAGGCGCGACATGTTGCCGACCGTCAGCTTACTTCCTTTGGCAAGGGAAAGGGTTCCTGCCTTCTCTCCTGTTTTCAAACCGGTGTCCATATTGGAAATGGAGACCTGCGCTCCTCCGCTCAGATTGAGCGTACCCGCGTTCATCGTCAGGTTGTCAAGCTGGTGGCTCGTGCCCCCATTCAACGTGAGAGTGATGTTCCCGTTGTTGAAAATGGTCTGGCCGCCGACTGCCGCTGTGATAATGGCGCCGCCGTCGACAATGGTCGCGTTGCTATTGACAAGCCATTTTTTCGCGCTGATGGACGAACTTCTGCCGAGTTCGAGGACTGCGTTGTTCGTGAACGTATCGCTCGCCAGGATGACATTGTTGACGTTGCCTGTGCCCGTGATGGCCGTGTTGAAGGTGATGTCTCCTTGCAGGGAATAGTTGCCCTGGCCCGATGTCAGCACGTTGTTGCTGAACGATTTGATAAGAAGCGTGCCGGCCAGTTCGATGGAGTCGTACGACGAGAATGCGTTGTTTTCGAACGCGAGTTTTTGATGGGCCTCATTCTCCAGGCCGCGTATGGTCAGCGCGGCTGCAGTATCCGTGTCGACGCCTTTGACCGATGTGAAAATGTTGCCGGAAATGGTTCCGCCGAAGTCGAGCGTGATGTCCGCCGCCTTTTGTGCCGTCAGTTCGTTGTTGTTGAAGGCAAGTCCTTTCTTGCTATCGTAACCGGTGAAGGTCAACGTGCCGTATTGCGACGTGAAGGTGTTTTTCCTGGCATCCGCTCCGCCGACCGTACCCGTCGTGAACTCGAGATTGATCTTCATGTCCTTGTAGGACGAGAGCGTGTTGCCGAAGAATTCGGCATCGTCGAACGTGAACGTGTTGTCCTGCCAGCCGACGGATTTGGCAATGCCCGTGATGTCCATTCCGCCGGTCGTGGTGGCGAGCGTGGAATTCTGCATGACGAAGAAGCCTCCCTTGTTCTTGAAGGGATCCTCCTTGCCTTCTTCCGGGGCGGGGGGACGCGTGGCCGTAATGTCGCCCGTCATGGTGACGGAACTGTCCTTGATGAACAAGCGGCCTTGGGGCGAGGTGAACGTCCCCTTCATCTCGATCCTGCTGTTGTCGGTGATGTACAGGTTGCCTTCGTTGACGATATTGCCCGTATGGTTTGCCATCGACTGCATATTCGACAGATCGACGGAGCCGAACGTATCGTTGACGCCTCCCGAGGCGATGTAGCCGGAGTTGATATTGCCGAACAACTCGCCATTGGAGATTTTGATGTCGCCTTTGGCGACGGCATGAGTATCGGGATTGGTTTCTCTCGCGGCGGCATTCAGGTTGCCGTATTCGCCGTTCGAGGCCAGGAACAGGCCGTAGCCGGAGGAGGTCACGTTGTTGTAGTGGCTGCCGTTGCCAAGAGCGTTCTTGTCGATGACGTGACCGCTTCTGACATAGAGGCTGTCGATCGTCACGGCGGCAGCCGTCATGTCGAGTTCCGCCTGGCCCGTTTTGTCCAGCCTGTCGCCGGTGATCTTGCCCGTCAGCGTGAGATTGGTATTCGTCGTGATGTTCAGGTTATTGTCCGTTTGGGTCTTGAGGAATTCAATGTCCTTGTTCAAGACGATCGTCTCCGTGCCGGTGGGCCTTTGGCTGATCAGATTGAGCATCGAATTGTTTGTGGACAGAATGGTCAGCGTTCCCGTCGTGCCGATGGACTGGCTGTCGCCGAGATAGATGTCGCCCGCCTGCCACAGGATGTCTCCCGTATAATCCTTGTCGCCTCCCGTCAACTTATGGTTGAAAACTTTATTGCCGCCTCCCGTCAGGGTCAGGTCGGCGTCGCCGCGCAATTCGCCCGCTACCGTCAACGTATTGCCGGGAGCGACGTAAATCGTGCCGTCGGCCAGCATGATGATATCGTTCGCTCTCGCGTCGGTACTGACTGACAGGGTACGCTGGATTTTGCTTTCCAGGCTTGAGCTGTCTTCGAAGTAGATGGTGCCCGACGCGGCTTCGCCCTTGACGTTGACGAGATTCAAGACGCCGTAGCGCAACCGCACATCGCCGTTAAGATGAGCTTGAGCCCCCCCTGCGCCCGAGGTGCCCAAAGTGACGGACGCGCCGTTTTCGACGATGAAAATGGTGGTGCTTCCGTCTTCCGGCAGATCTTTTTCGATCAAATGGGTACCTCCGTTCCACCGGACGCCGGCCATATTGAAATACGTCATGGCTATATCGACGGTGGGAGAGGATTCGCTGATGTCGACAAAGCCCAGGACTTGGACTTTATTTGAAGTATTCCCTGTGATATTCAGCCCCTTCAGATTGACGTCGCCCTTGACGGTGCCTCCGTCCGTCACGTCGAGATTGATGGAGTAGTTGCCACTCGTACTGGTTCCTTCCGCCGACAGGTTGCCGGTGATTGTGGCGCCGCCGAGCGTCAGGGTGCTGTTATCCTGCAGATCGATATTGCCCTGCCAGATGACGCCGGAATCGAGCGTCAGGTAACCGTTGTTGTGCAGTGTCGTTGTGGCGAGACGGTCGCCATGAGTGCCGAATTCCCACCAGGGAGTAGTATGACCGGTTATGGAAGCCTTGACGTTCACGGACGCGTTGGAGATATCCATGCCGTTCATCATCAATGTCTGTCCCGTATCGGTATAACTGGTCTGGGATATGTTGACTATGTTGTCTACGGCCTTTTCTCCCGAACCCGAAATATTGACGAAACCGAGGTCGCCTGTAATGTCGGTGAGTGTGACGGAGTCGGCGTCTTTGCCGTTTGCGGAAATTTTAGTCGTCTGGCCGACCGTCAACGTGGACTTCGAGATCGATGTGTGCTGGTTCAGGTCGAGAACATTCGCCTTCAGATCGCCGCCTGTGACTTCTGCCTGGGCCGTGGCTATTTTGAGTGTTCCCGTGGCGTTGAGGATGCCGCCCGTCATCGTAAGCCCGGTATCGGGTGCTGCCGAAGTGATGTTGATGTCCTTCCGGGAAAAGACGGTGCCGTCCGTCATCTTCGTGGTGCCGTTGAAGGTGATGGAACCCGTGGATTCGATATTCGAGGCGGAGGCGATGAAGGTCTCGTTGTCGACTCGCAGTCCGCCGTTGCCGATGATGAAGTTGGCCTGACCGTTGCCGACGCCGTGCATCGCCAGTTTCCACGCGCGCGCTTCGGCGTTGTTCGTGTCACTCTGCGCGCTGACGGTGACGTTGTCGCCGTGAATGAACAAAGTTCCCTGACTGGGATTGGAGGCATTGTCGAAAACGTAAATGTTCGTGGCATTGACTTGGATGTTGTCTCCGGCGACGATCATGTCATGATGAGTGCTGATCGTACCGCCTGCCGTGACGATTAGATTTCCAGCCGGTTGTGCGTCGTTGCGGATTTCGATGTTGTCGTCGAGTACGGTGATGTCGGAGGAGGCTGTGACCGTGCTGCCGTCGAGGACGACCAGTTTTCCCTTGCTGACCGTCAGACTTCCGCTCCCGGCGATGAGTCTTCCCCGGTTGCGGACGAGAGCGGCAACGTTATCGAAAGTCGTTTCTTGTACCTGACCGACTCCGTCGGGATTATTTGAATCGTAATCCCCATGAAACGTCCATTTGACACCGTTAATGTGTTCCGCGCCATTCACGGTAATTTGTTTTCCGGAGGTGATCCATGCGCCGTCGAGGCTGGCATAGCCTCCGATTTTGATCCCGTCGGCGCTGAAGGTTCTTTGACCACCCTCCATCTTGCCGCCTGCATGACCGATTACGTTTCTGCCAATAACGATGTCGTTTGTCGCGAAAATGGACTTGCCGCCTTCGGGCGCAGCAAAAAATTCGACGTTGCCGGCGACGGAGATTTTCGATTTGTCGTTCTCGGTTCCGTTATGGCTTTGGGCCGTCAGGGAACTGCCCTTGTTGATTGTCAAATCGCCGTTGATGGTGATGGCTTCGGTATAGGTGCCGCTGTCTTTGGTACCGGCCGCCTGTACATGGGCTGCGTTGGTGTCGTCACCGAGCGTGAGGCCTCCGTTGGAGAGATGCAGCCATCCCCAGGCGGTGACGTCGGTGCTTGCCAGCACCAGAGAATTTGTTGCCGAAAGACCTGTTTGTTTCAGGAGTATGTTGCCGTAGGAGGTCAGGACGTTGTTGGTTCCGGAGACGGACAAGAAGTCGATTGAGAGATCGGCCTGACCGGGGATGTAATTCTGATAGCCCAGAGGCTTGTCGGCATCCGAACCGTTGAAGAAGTAGTTTTCCTTGAAAGATTCCAGCGTCGAACCGTTCTTCAGGGTCACCTTATTGGCCGTGATGCCCGAATACGTCGTGAAGGTCGAGCCGTCGAGGTCAATGTTATTGAAGGTGAGATCGGCCGGAGCGGGATGGGTTTCCTCTTCTTCTTCAGTGTAGATTCTCTTGTCGGTGAGAGTCAGATCGGTGTAGAGCAGGGAAAGATCGCCTAACTGGGGGTTGTTTGTCTTCAGCGTGTGGGCGACGATGGTAACGTTGTGCTGATTTGAACCTGTGGTTGTGAGCGTACCGCCGAGGGTAAGTGTACCGTTCGCGGCGGAGAGGACGCTTCCTGCTCCAAGTGTGGTATCGCCCGTGATTGTAATGTCGCCGCCTTGTTCAATAACGGTATCCGGCCCCTCATAGACGTCTCCCGAACGAAGGATGGCGTCGGTGCCCAGTGTCGCCGTACCGTTAATCGCGATGTCTCCCGTATTGGATAGGATTGTCCCATTGTTCTGCAAATCACCGTTGATGGTGATGGCCTTGTCGGCATGGACTTCGCCCTTGTTCCGGATGTCGAGTGCACCGGTGGTGATAGCCCCCTTGTCAGCAGTCTGACTTGTCGCAATGAGAGACGCATTGTCGCCCGTCAGAGTAGTGGCGCCCGTAACCTGGATGTTGCCTTGGGCTGAGGACACTATACCTTGAGTCTCAAGTGTCCCCGTGACGGTGATATCGCCTCCTGCGGTTGCTGCCTGGTGGAGTTTCTTGGTGTCGTTGCTTCCTATTCCCAGCGATAGATCGCCATAAACGGTGAGGGACTTGCTGGATTGAATGGAGCCGTTTCCGGTGAGTGTAGTAGAAGAATTATCATCCAAACCCAGTTGGACGATATTATTTTGGCCCGAAATGAGGCCGCTGCCATCTACGTTACCAAACACTTTGAGGGGGCCGCTGGAACTGATCTCGCCGTCGTTGTGTAGTGTTCCTGTGATGTTGACGGTGCCTCCGTAGACGGAACTGTTTGCTTCAATGGTTACGGTTACCTTGGCATCGTTTGAAACTTGAAGTTGACCTACTTTCAATGTAGCCCCATCCAGAAGCATCAAAGAAGCGAAATTCCCTAAGTTCCCCGAGAGCTGCAGCTTTGTTCCAGCCAATTGAAGGGAGGATGTAGCTGTCGTTCCTAACGTGTTTGCCGTGATCGTACCCTTCCCGAGTGTCCAGTCGGTGAGGCTGAGTTGACCGGAGAGGTTGATCTTTGTGGTTGCGTTGGTGGTCAGCGTACCGTCGGAAATAGTGAGGGAGCCTGCTTCAACGGTACCTGTGATGCTAGATGGACTGTTGGCGTTGGTAACGGTGATAGCGCGGTTGGGGGACTTGAGCGTGCCGGCGACGGTTATGCCGTTGACAATGGCGAGATCGGATTGGGTCGAGAAGGTACTGTTTGATTCGATTGCGAGCGAAAGAAGATTCATGGAGTCAGTACCCGATAGGGTCAGACTTGTGCCGTTGAGAATGAGGGCGGAGGTATTATTCGTCGTCAGCGATTTTGCTGTAATTGTACCTTGGCCGAGCGTCCATGAATGGGCACTGAGGCTTTCTGTAAGGCCGATGGTCGTGCCCGAACCGGTTGTCAAATTTCCGCTCAGGGTCAGGCTGTTGCCCCAGATTTTGCCCAAAATGCTGGCGTCACCGGTGACAATGATGTCGTGTCCTTTGGCTCCCGTCTGTGTCCCTCTTGCATCCCAGGTGCTGCCTGATGTGATCGACAGGTTGCCGTTGATCGTGATAGTCTGGGGAAGCGATGGCGTTGCATTCGTATTGAGCCAACCTTGGCTGGAGATGGAGAGAGAACCCCATGTGAGATTTTCGTATGGTCCCGTAAGGGTTAGCTTCGTGCCTGCGAGTACGAGCGCGGATACTCCGTCGGTTGAAAGGGATTTCGCCGTAATCGTACCCTTCCCGAGTGTCCAGTCGGCGAGGCTGAGTTGGCCGGTGAGATTGATCTTTGTGTCCGCGTCGGTGGTCAGCGTACCGTTGGAAATAGTGAGGGAACCTGCTTCAACGGTACCTGTGATACTAGATGGACCGTTGGCAACGGTGATCGTGTGATCTTGATCCGTCAGTGTGCCGGAGACTGTGAAAGCATTGGCGACGTCCAGGTCGGCGGTATAACTCAGGGAACTGCCTTTGTCTATCGTAAGCGAGTCCAGGGAAACAGCTTCGTTACCGGTGAGAATCAGGGTCGTGGATTGAGTTAACTTCAGGTCGGCGTTACCCTCTCCTCCGTTGAAGGAAGAAGCCGTAATCGTACCTCCGGAAGCAAGGCTCCAAGAATTTGTCGTCAACATGTCCGACAAATTGATTCTGTTAATGGTGCCCAGTGAACCTGCTCTTAAATCCTTGGCGCTCAGAGTACCGCTGGCTTGGGTCAACGTGCCTCCGACGACAGCATCTCCCAAAATTGTCGTATTCCCCGTAGCTGTTAGCTTTCCCTTTGTCTCAATGCCATCCGTGAAAGTGACTCCTTTACCCGTGTCCTTAATGCTGATGGATGTCCATGTTGATCCTGCGGTGGTGATTATCCATTCGAGATTATTGTCCAGGAGAAATTCTCCATAATTTTGTTTTTGGGTGAATTCGACGATCTGTTGTCCTTGTCGGAGTGTGTCGTTGGATGGATTGACGTTTCCGAAGGACGTGTTGTCACCAGGTTGAAGATTGGTTGGCGAACCCGTAAATGCATCCCCTTGCCACCATTTCTGGATGAACGTAGGCGGGTTGTCCGGATTCGTGTATTCTCCATACCATGTCAGGGTGGCGGAATAGGCGGTGACGGAAGCCCCTGCGCTCATACACGCGAGAAGGACTGCTCGGAGGGAAAGGGGCAAACGGATTTTCATAAGTTACAAAATGTTTTTTTCACAAGAACGGATTTAGAATCCGTTATTGCTTACTGGCATTTCTTATAAAAAATAACAATTTATAGATACGCATAACGTGCATATAATAAGCTTATTACAATTTAATAAACACGCGTTTATTATTTCATGTTAAATATATGAATTCAAGAAAACAGATTCTGAGATGGAACAGAGGAATTCCATGTCTCTTTCCTGAAAAATTCTATAACATCCATTAAATAAACATCTTTTATCATCATGTATATGGCTTGAAATAATCTTGACAACGGATTCTAAATCCGCTATGCGATCTTTGAATCTTATATCATTCGCAATAGATTATATGGAGACATTTCTGGGTTATTATACAGATGAAAATACTTAAATAATAATTAATGAATTAAATAATCTGCATGAAGTTTATATAACAATATATCGATGATGTGTTATTAGTGGTTTGTTGGTATTTGTAACAATAAAAAACACAATCGTCTACATAGTATTTATTCCAATTCGAAGATTTTACAAATTTCCCGGTCTTTATAAAAATTTGATCCTGATTGATGCCAATAATTACAAAAATGTATAATTAAAGTCTTTTTCTCGTGCTTGATGTTGAAAATTTGGCTTTGAATACCAAGATTTCGTAAATCGGTTGCGAACGTTCTCCTTTTTATCTGGAGCGGAGATGAACCCTGTACGAGAGGGGGGGATGCGGATCCGTCAAATCGGGGGGCTCTCCTGACGGGGTTTTGAATGGTTCGCTTCAGGAAAAATGTATAGGCATCAAACCTGGGAACGCGTTTCGAGCTAAGATCGAATTGATTTTTCCAGGGCGTTTTTGAATATGCCGGCCTACCTGCAAATTAAAAGAGAGATGCAGCCTCAGGGAGACGCGGATGAGATGGGATAGGGCTCCTTAATGTTGATAAGGAGGGAAGTGTGTCAATCGTTGTCCACGGGCTGGCGGCGGATTGATTTGATTGACGAATGATGGTGTTTGTCGGCAAGGGTGCGCTGGCGCTGGCGGCGGGATTTGCGACGTTTTTGGCGGCGGAGTTTTTCGATTGCCTGCCGTTTGGCGGTGCGTTCTCCCTTGATGACTCCTTCGTAGGCGTCGCATAATTCGCGGCGGGCCAGGAAGCGGTTGATTTCCCGGGAGCGCTCCATGTGGCATTTGACGGCGATGCCGCTGGGGATATGCCGGAGGAAGACGCAGTTGTTGGTTTTGTTGACTTTTTGCCCTCCGTTGCCTGTACCGCGGACGAATTTTTCTTCGAGGTCGTCTTCCCGGATGCCCAGTTCGGCCATGCGTTGTTTGAGGGCTTCGAGTTTTTCCGGTCTGACCATGTGGGGAAGGGGATGAGGGGTACGGCCCCCGGAGGCGGTGTCCGGAGGCCGGAGGGGGAGGAATTGAGGGAGAGGGGGGAGGTTATTCTCCGTAAACACCCGGACGGAGGGTTTCCGTAGTGGAAGATTCGTTGACGAGATCGACGTCCCCCTGGAGGGTGCAGCCGGGTTCGAAGTGGAATGCACCCCGGATGGTGACTTTGCCGGCATGGAGGAGCGATGGGAGCCCGAGGGCGTCCAGGGAGTCCACGAGTTTATAAAGTTTGCCGTCCAGATCGACAATGGGGGCGGTGCCGTTGCGGGAGGGATGCAGAGAGACTTTGCCCGTTTTGTCGATGATGACGGCGTCGGAACGGAGCAGCAGAAGGTCCGAACACGTTTTGACGGGGAAGAACCGCGATCTGGGGACGTCGACGGCGCGTGCCCCCGGGAAGCATTCGATGCCGGCTCCCATGGCTACTTCGAGCTGGAAGACTTTGGGGGAGGAGGCGTCGCGGGGATCGATCGTTTTGCTGTTGCGGATCATGGGCAGGGGCAGGACGCCGCCGTTGGCGTTGAGGATATCCTTGAGCGTGTCCAGGCGGATCCACAGAGTATTGGTGTTGAAGTAGCGGTGGCGGTCGATGTCCTGGAAGGAGGGAATGTCTTCGTCCGGGCACTGGGCGACTTCACGGAGGATGAGCCGGTTGTCCGACTTGCGGACGGCCAGGTGGCCGCCCTTCTTGTCTGCTTCCGTGCGGCGGGTGACTTCCATGACGAAGGGGGCCCCGGATTCGGCAAACCAGCGCAGGAAGTTGAGGTCAAGCTGGGCGCCGAGGTTGTCCGAGTTGGAAATGAAGGCGTACTTGACGCCTTGGGCGAGGAGACGGTCCAGCCAGCCGGAACCGAGCAGGGCAGGGTAGAGGTCACCATGGCCGGGAGGGCACCATTCGAGGTCGGGATTGGCCGGCCAGACTGCCGGTTCCAGCGTATCGGCAAGGATTTTGGGGACCCTGTTTTGCATGAGTTCCACTTCCTGCGGGTTGTCGAGTCCGTCGGAAGCGTATTTGGAGAGGTAGTCGAGGGTGTCTTTGCTGGTGGAGAACGAGTCCATTAACAAGAGACGGACAGGAGTACCGGAAATGGAGCGGAGGTGCTTGATTTGCCGGACGATGATATCGAGGAAGGTGTCCTGTCCTTTGACAGTCAGCAGGCTTTTGGCTTTTTGCAAGCCCATGCTTGTGCCGAGCCCTCCATTGAGTTTGATGCAGACGGTTTGAGCGATCAGATTGGCGTCGGCCGGAGCGGTGGAGGAGATAATCCCGTCCCACGCGTCGATGTTGTCCGCCGGGGCGATGGCTTTTTCGGGAATCATGCCGCTGTGGTTGGCGGCCAGGGATTCGTAGCATCGGCGGAACGCTCCGATGGCGGCGTCGCTCAGTCCGACGTTCCGCATCTTTTCATCAAAAGGGGCAAAGTTGCTCATGGCTCTTTTTTTCATACGGAAAGTCTTTCTGAGAGACAAGTCTATTCACCGTTTCCGGGGTTGAGGCCTGCGGAAAAAGATCGGTGCGCGTGTCCGGGCGGGGAAGGAAGACAAGCGGATGGAAGGAGGTCAGGAATTCCGGGGCATGAAGAAGGCCTGGAGGATGCATAAGAGGTGCAGGCCGATGGGAATCGGCAGGAAAAGGAGCCACGTCATGGTTGCATAGGTTCCGGAAACGATGAGGAACCAGATGGCGGCCTGGATGAAATACCCTTTATAGAGTTGTCCCAGCCCGGGGATAAACAGGCTGAGGGCGGATGCCAGTATTGATTTTCCCATGGTGGCAGAACGATTGATTGCGAGGTATCCTATTCTGCCGCTCGTCGGAGAGGCAAGGATAAATGTTTACGAATAATTCTTGCTGATTATTCATCCATGAAAAATGCCTGAAGAATGCACAATAAATGCAGGAAGATCGGGATCGGCAGGAAGAGGAACCACGTCATGGTCACATAGGCGCCGGAAACGATGAGGAACCAGATGACGGCCTGGATGAAATGCCCTTTGTAGAGCTGACCCAGGCCGGGAACAAACAGACTGAGGGCGGATGCCAGTATTGATTTTCCCATGATTGAAATGCGGTGTGATGACAATGGAGCCGCACGTTGTGCGTTCCTGAAGTTGAGACCTTGCCGACGGGATTTCCGTTCATGAAGAAAAGGACATGTTTTCCCAAGGGTGGCATATGTTGTATGAGGAGCGTTCTTTAGCCCAAAATACCCCGTCAAGAGGATAAATGTCCCGCCGTGTGTCATTTCTGGCTGGACTTTAGGGACGTTCAGGAGGAAAATCGTGTCGTGCATTATGTTCGGCCGTTCATGCACACGCTGTTTGTTTGCAAGCAGCCCAAGGTAGGCCGAGACCCAATTGACTTCGCCATGCAACAGGGAAATACGCCAAACAATCCGGATATTGATTTCGGAGAATTCGCCCCAGCAACCTACGCCGAATGGCGTGACGCAGCCATCGCTGCCTTGAAAGGTGCTGATTTTGATAAAAAGCTTTTCACCAAACTTGTGGAAGGCATTACGCTCAACCCGATTTACAACCGGGGCGATGTGCAGGACAACGGAGAGGCCGCCGGCCAGTTCCCGTACCGTCGAGGCACAAGACCCCTCGGTTATGTGGAAAAAGAGTGTGAAGTGGCCCAGGGAATTCCTGCCGCCAATGCCGAAGATTTCAACAGTCGGCTCCTTCACGATCTGATGCGCGGACAGACCGCCGTCAACATCCAGTTGAACTGCAAGTGCGGCTTAAAGCTCCGCAAGCAGGCCGATTGGAATACCGCGCTCAAGGATGTCGTGCTCGACTCTCTGCCCGTGTACATCACGCCGGGCTCCTGCGGATTGGGCGTTCTTGCCATGTTCCTCAATACCTATAAGGCTGGCGGCTACGATGTAGCCAAGCTGACGGGCGGTGTGCTGTATGATCCGGTCGGCAAGACCGTGGGCAAGGGGTCGCTTTGCGGCGGCAAGGGTATTTGCGCCTATTACGACCAGATGGCAGCCATGACCAAGTGGGCCGTCGCCAATGCTCCCGGATTCCAGACGATCGGCGTGAGTGGTCTTCCCTATAGCGATTCCGGCGCTTCCGCCATCGAAGAATTGAGTGCCATGCTTTCCACGGCGGTCGCCTATCTGCGCGCCATGGAAGAACGCGGCATTTCCATCGACGATGCCGCCTCCCACATGCGTTTTACCGTTGGCATCGGAGCTAATCTTTTCCTTGAAGTGGCCAAGATCCGCGCTCTCCGCGAACTCTGGGCTTCCGTTGTCAAGAGCTGCGGCGGCAGTGAAGAAGCCGCCAAGATCAAGCTGCATGCCCGTTCCTCCTTCTGGACGATTTCCAAGGTGGATCCGTGGGTCAACATGCTGCGCGGCACGTCCCAGGCATTCTCCGCCTTCCTGGGCGGAGTGGATAGCTTGGACATCCTGCCTTTCGATTGCGCCGTCCGCATGCCGGACGAGTTCTCCCGCCGCATTGCCCGCAATACGCAGTTGATTCTGCTGGGCGAGTGCAATCTGGACAAGGTTGTGGATCCGGCCGGCGGCTCCTGGTACATCGAAAGCCTGACGAACGAAGTGGCCCGGAAAGTCTGGGACATGTTCCGTTCCATCGAACAGGAAGGCGGCATCATCAAGGCCCTTCAAGCCGGTACGGTACAGAAGCGCGTGAACGCCACGGCCGCCAAGCGCTACGAAATGGTCGACCAGCGCCGTCAGTCCATTGTCGGCGTCAACCAGTACGTGAACCTGGACGAGAAAAAGCTTGAAGTGACCGAACCCCTGGCCTGCGCTGCCAAGGGCCACTGCTGCAAGAGTGAAAATCCCGCCCTCCCGGAAGTTAGCATGTGTGTGAAATCCGTGGCTCAGGCGGCCGAAGAAGGATTCTCCACCTGCCTGATCAACAAGGCTCTATGCGCCGGCGTCGACTGCAAGTGCGGCGGTCCGTTGGAAATCGAACCTCTGCCTGTGCGCCGCCTTGCCGAGCGTTTTGAATCCCTTCTGGCCAAGGCTGATGCCTGGGTGGAAGCCAAGGGTTCCCGTCCGATGGTGTTCTTTGCCAATATGGGGCCGTTGCGCCAGCACAAGGCCCGTGCCGACTTCTCCCGCGACTTCCTGCGCGCAGGCGGTCTCGACGTTGTCTATCCCGCCGGATTCCAGACTCCGGAAGAAGCCGCCAAGGCTACCGCCGAAAGCGGATGCAGCGTGTGTGTGATCTGCTCGACGGACGACACCTATCCCGAAATTGTCCCGGCCTTCTGCAAGGCTCTCCGGGCGCTTCGTCCCGATATGATGGTTGCCCTCGCCGGGTATCCCGCCGATTATGTGGAGTCCTTCAAGGAAGCTGGGGTGGATGTCTTCATCCACGTCCGAGCCAACTGTTACACGACACTTGAAACCATCCAGAACAAAATCGGCCTTTAACCCCAACCTTTATTTCATATCATGAGCAATATCCCAGATTTTGCGTCTGCCAACTTCCCTGAAATCAAGGTTGGCACACCGCACCCGGCTAATCAGGAAGAATCCTGGATAACCAACGAACAGATCGCCGTCGATCCGGTTTACACCAAGGACGTGTACGACGATTGCCTCCACCTCGACTTTACGGCCGGCATTGCCCCGAACCTTCGCGGTCCGTATGCCACGATGTACGTTGCCCGTCCCTGGACGGTGCGCCAGTACGCCGGTTTCTCGACCGCTGAAGAATCCAACGCGTTCTACCGCCGCAACCTGGCCGCCGGTCAGAAGGGGCTTTCCATCGCATTCGACCTTGCAACGCACCGCGGGTACGATTCCGACCACCCGCGCGTCGTTGGTGATGTCGGCAAGGCTGGTGTTGCCGTAGACTCCATCCTGGATATGGAAATCCTTTTCAAGGGAATTCCGCTGGACAAGATGTCCGTCTCCATGACAATGAACGGAGCCGTCCTTCCCGTGCTGGCCTTCTACATTGTGGCCGCCCAGGAACAAGGCTGTACGCTCGACCAGCTTTCCGGTACGATCCAGAACGACATTCTGAAGGAATACATGGTACGTAATACGTACATTTATCCTCCGGATCCCTCCATGCGCATCATCGCCGACATCTTCGAATTCACTTCGAAGTTCATGCCGAAGTTCAACTCCATTTCCATTTCCGGCTATCACATGCAGGAAGCCGGCGCCACCGCCGACCTGGAAATGGCCTACACGCTGGCCGACGGCCTCCAGTACGTCCGTACGGGGATTCAGGCCGGGATCGACATTGATGCCTTTGCCCCCCGCCTGTCCTTCTTCTGGGCTCAGGGCAAGAACTACTTCATGGAAGTGGCCAAGATGCGCGCCGCGCGTGTCCTGTGGGCCAAGATCATCAAGCAGTTCAACCCGAAGAATCCGAAGTCCCTGGCTCTGCGCACGCACTCCCAGACGTCGGGCTGGTCCCTGACGGAACAGGATCCGTTCAACAACGTGACGCGTACCTGTATCGAAGCCCTTGCTGCTTCCTGCGGCCACACGCAGTCCCTGCATACCAACTCGCTGGACGAAGCCATTGCCCTGCCGACCGACTTCTCGGCCCGCATCGCACGTAACACCCAGCTCTTCCTGCAGGACGAAACGACGATCTGCAAGGTCATCGACCCGTGGGGCGGTTCCTACTATGTGGAATACCTGACGAACGAACTTATCCGCAAGGGATGGGCTCATATTCAGGAAGTGGAAGCCCTCGGCGGTATGGCCAAGGCCATTGAAACCGGTCTGCCCAAGATGCGTATCGAAGAAGCGGCCGCCCGCCGCCAGGCCGCCATCGATTCCGGCAAGGAACCGATCATCGGCGTCAACAAGTACCGTCTGGAACAGGAAGAAAAGATGGACATCCTCGAAGTGGACAATTCCGCCGTCCGCGATGCCCAGATTGCCCGCCTGCACAAGCTCCGCAGCGAACGCGACAGCGCCGCCTGCGAGGCTGCCCTGAAGGCTCTTTCCGACTGCGCCCGCACCGGTGAAGGCAATCTGCTCGACCTCTCCATCAAGGCGGCCAAGGCCCGTGCCTCCCTTGGTGAAATCTCCTCCGCTCTGGAAGAACATTTCGGGCGTCATAAAGCACCAATCAAACTTATTACTGGCGTGTACGGTACAGCATATGGAAACGATCCCCTGGTGGAGGAAGTGCGCAAGATGACGAACACCTTCGCCGAACGCGAAGGGCGCCGTCCCCGCATTCTCGTCGCCAAGATGGGGCAGGACGGTCACGACCGCGGAGCCAAGGTGGTTTCTTCCGCCTATGCCGACCTCGGTTTTGACGTTGACGTAGGTCCGCTCTTCCAGACTCCGGAAGAAACGGCCAAGATGGCTATTGAAAACGACGTCCATATCGTGGGCATGAGTTCTCTGGCCGCCGGGCACAAGACGCTTCTCCCGCAGCTGGTGGAAGAACTCGCCAAGCAGGGTCGTCCAGACATCCAGGTCTTCTGCGGCGGCGTTATCCCCGCCCAGGACTATGATTACCTGAAGGAACACGGTGCGGTGGCCATCTTCGGCCCGGGTACCAACATTCCGGCTGCCGCCAAGGAAATCATGGAAGTGCTGGATCGGCAGTTCTCCATCGAGGACTGATTCTTCCTTCCTGTCCATGCCGGAGTTTTCGCCGGTATGGAGAGTTCCAACGAACCTTTCAAGTCTGCCCCTCCTGTGATGGAGGGGCAGACTTTTTGCTTGCATGCCATGTATCCCGGCATACAAAAAACCGGGTTCCGGATCAGATCGTCCGGAACCCGGTAAGGGAATATGGAAAGGTGGGAAGGGAGAAGATTAGAAACGGGGATTGATGCGTTTCCTTATCATTTTCTGGGTGGGCGCCAGGTGCCTGAGGGAGTCGGCATCCTGCTTTTGCATGATGTTGGCCAAGTCATGGGCGATGTTTTGCCGCATGCGGGCGACGAGTTCTTTGCCGGATTCCGTGATTTGGACCATGATTTTGCGGCGATCATTGGCGGCCTGGGTCCGGGCGATGTAACCCATTTCTTCCAGTTTGTCGACCATGCCGGTAGCAGCCGCGGTAGAGTGTCCCATTTTTTTTGCGATATTGGACATGGTGAGGAAGTCCTCGTTATCCAGGTAGGTCAGAAGGAAAAACTGGGGATAGGAGACACGACTGTCCGTCAGTTGGGGGGAGAGGTTCAAGATGCATGAACGCTGCGTAAAGATCACGAAATCAGCAAGTTTATTGGCTTCTTCCGAAACAGGGATGTCGCCCTTGGCTGGTGAGGTCTGGTGTGATTTCATCGTGAGATTCCAGGTAGTTGGTTCACGTAAGGTAATGTGGTTCCGGGATGATCGCAAGCAGGAAATGTAAATTTTTATTAAAATTTTATAAAACGTGATCATCAGCAATTGATAAAAGACGGTTGGAATAGAGAGGAGGCGAGGTGTTGTCGCCGGACGCTGGACAGAAGGGAAATGGACCGAAGGAACTCTAATTTGTAAAGAGATGGTTAATAATTTCAAATTGGATTGACATGAGGACAAGTTCAACCATAATCACCGATATAGTCTCCTTAACTTATGATCACCTTTTCTCTCAAAAGAATTCTCTCCTTTTTGTGTGCCGGAGCAGCTGTGACGACTCTTGTCGGCTGTGGCGGTAGTGGTACTGAAGAGCGTGGATTGGCGCCGGACAATATCGGTTCCTATGTTCTTCAGATTGACCCTTCCGATCCGATTTCGGGCGTTTCTCCCGGATTGTTGAATGTCTATGGTTCCGGCGGATCCCTTCAGACGGGGGTTAATACGGGTACTATGTTCACGGCTCAGGTTACTTATGTTAAGACCGGGAAGGATACTGCGGTGCTTTCCATTGGATGGTTTACACCCGATCCTGCTTCCAACCCGACGACGAGTACCTGGGAAGTTGATTGTTCCATAACGTTTACCGAGCAACAGCAGGGTACGATTCTTGGTACAATTACCAATTGGAATTACCGGTATGAATATGCTGGTTTGGTGGGGAACCAGAGCGAAGGTCACGGAACTTCCGGTATAGCCAAGCTTGTTCCCAGGTAAACGAAATCCCTTTCATTTTTTACGGGCTGTCTTCCAAGGTTTTGTAGACCGGCGGGAGACAGCCCTTTTTCTTGTTCTCTTACTTCCTTTAAAGAGGATATAGACCTTGGAACCGGAAAATGGATTCCGCTTTGGATGCGGATCCGATCGGCTTTGCCGAATGGGGTGGGGAGTAGAAATCCGTGGGATGCGAGTTTGCATCAGACGAATTGTGTGGAAGCTTTGCCGTATGTTTGTTGTCTTCCTCCCAGAATACAAAAAGGGCCGCTCTCTTTGAGGTACGGCCCTTTGAATGGGGTCAATCAAGAAGGCAGAATGAAGAGCCGTTTCCTAGTGATGGTGGCAGTGATGTTTGTCCTTGCCGGAGCAGCAACATTTGGATGAATCCTTTTCGGAATTGCATGGGCATGTTTCCCCGCATCCGCTGCATCCTCCGCAAGAACCGCCTTTTTTACAAAATGTTTTGTAAATGGCGAAAGCGAAAGCAAGTAGCAGGAGAGCTCCGATGATGTATGTAGCCATATAGTTGTGTTGTGATGAGAATGAAGGTGGTGTTATTCGCCGGCCCGGGAGGGCTTTTTGACGAGAAGCCAGATGATGGATGCCAGCACGGCGAAGGCGAGTACCTGTCCGGCTCCGAATCCGCTCCCTTCATAAAGCCATGTGCCGAACTGATTGATCAGGAAGGCGAGGACATAGGCTAACAGGCACATGTAGCCTATGGCGAACCAGGTCCATTTGGCGCTGTTCATTTCGCGGCGGATGGCTCCTATGGCGGCAAAACAGGGAGCGCAGAGCAGGTTGAAGATCATGAATGAGAAGGCGGTGATGGTCGTGAAGGCTCCTGCCCGGGCGAGTTTGGAACCCGTTTCCTGGATTTCCTGTTCTTCTTCATCAATGTCTTCTTCCGGAGCGGCATCGGCCACGGCTTCTCCGGCTTGATGTTCCGTTTCCGGAGCGGCGGCCGGTATTTCTCCCTCTCCGTCTTTTTCCGCGAATTCAGAGGATCCTGCATCGGCATAGAGGACACCAAAAGTGCCGACAACGTTTTCCTTGGCGATTAAGCCGGTAACGGTAGCGACGGTCGGTTTCCAATCCCCCCAGCCGAGCGGCGAAAAGACGGGGGCGGCTGCATTGCCGAGGTTTGCCAGCATGCTGTCGTTTTCTTCGACGGAATCCATTTTCCAATTGTAGCTGGAAAGGAACCAGATGAGGGCGCTGGCGAGGAAGATGATGCTCCCTGCCTTCTTGACAAAGGCTTTGCAACGTTCCCAGGCATGGACGATGACATTTTTCCATGCCGGGATGTGGTAGAGGGGCAGTTCCATGACGAATGGGCTGGGATCTCCGGCGAACATGGCTGTTTTCTTCAAGATGAGTCCGGAGAGAATAATGGCGCCTATGCCGATGAAGTAGGCGCTGGGTGCCACCCAGGATGAGTCCGGAAAGAATGCTCCCGCGATCAAAGCGATGATGGGGGTCTTGGCTCCGCATGGAATGAAGGTGGTTACCATGATTGTCATGCGGCGGTCTTTTTCATTTTCAATCGTGCGCGTTGCCATGACTCCGGGAACGCCGCAACCCATCGAAACGAGCATCGGGATGAATGATTTGCCGGAAAGCCCGAATTTGCGGAAAATGCGATCCATGATAAATGCGACGCGCGACATGTATCCGCAGTCTTCCAGAATACCGAGGCAAAGGAACAGGACTGCCATTTGAGGCAGGAAACCGAGGACGGCACCGACACCTGCGATGATGCCGTCCAGAATCAGGCTTTGCAGCCATTCGGCGCATGCGACGCTTTCCAGGAATGAGCTTGTCCACTCCGGGATAAGTTCTCCGAAAAGAGTATCGTTGGCCCAGTCCGTACCGTAGGCGCCGATGGTCTGGATGGAGATGTAATAGACGGCCCACATGACGACGGCGAAGATGGGCAGCCCGAACCAGCGGTTGGTGATGATGCGGTCGATTTTGTCGCTTGTGGTCATGCCGCTTTGCCTGGCTTTGACCACAACGTTCGAAACGATGTCTGCAATGGCATTGTAGCGTTCCCCGGTGATGATGGATTCTCCGTCATCGTCGTACTTCTTTTCCGTTTTTCCGATGATGTCGTCAATGACTGCCTTTTCGTGGGGGGTGAGAGGCAGTTCTTCCATGATTTTCTTGTCTCGTTCAAAGACTTTGACTGCAAACCATTTGCTTTTTTCCCGAGGGCAGTAGGAGGCAATGACTGACGAAATTTCTTCCAGAGCTTTTTCAATGTGGGGCGGGAAGGGGAGAGGATGCGGCGCTGCCAGGGATCTGCCGGTAATATCTGAGACAACCTTGTCGGTGAGTTCCTTGACGCCCGTGCCTTTCAAGGCGCTGATTTCAATGACTTCGCAACCGAGAGCCTTGCCGAGTTTTTCCGTATCAATCTTGTCGCCGCGCTTCCGGACGATATCGATCATGTTCAAGGCGATGATGACCGGAATGCCCAGTTCGCATAGCTGGGTCGTGAGATAGAGGTTTCTCTCAAGGTTGCTGCCGTCGATGAGGTTGATGATCAGGGACGGATTGTCGGAGACCAGATAATCCCGGCTGACGATTTCTTCCAGCGTGTAGGGAGAGAGAGAATAGATGCCTGGGAGGTCCTGGATCAGGATATCCTTGTGGCCTTTCAGTCTGCCTTCCTTCTTTTCGACGGTAACGCCGGGCCAGTTGCCGACGTATTGGCTTGCGCCCGTCAATGCGTTGAAAAGAGTCGTTTTACCGCAATTCGGATTACCGGCGAGAGCGATTGTGATTTTACTCATAGGTGTTGTCCGTTGGTGGATGTTGAGGATGCAAGCAGGGGGGGAAGGCGGGTTATTGCAAGTGGATGTGTTCGGCTTCCGCTTTGCGGATGGAGAGTTCGTAGCCGCGCACGGTCACTTCGATCGGGTCACCGAGAGGTGCTACTTTACGCACGAAGATGGAGGTTCCTTTGGTGACTCCCATGTCCATAATGCGGCGTTTGATGGCGCTTTCTCCCGATAGTTTTGCAACCGTAACGGTTTCCCCGATACGGGTGTCTCTTAGGGTTTTGCTGAGTGTATTCATAAGATTGTGGAACAAAGGCACAGGATCAATCGACAAAAATCTTTCCGGCAAGCACTTTGCTGAGAGCGATGCGGGTACCTTTGACTTTGACAATGAGGCTGCCATTGTTCTCGGAGATGACGGAGACGATACTGCCGGAGACGAATCCCAGGTTTTCGAGGAAGCGGCGGGTTTCGTCCTTGCCGTGGATTTTGTTGACTTGGCGGATGTCGCCGATGTTAAGCATGGAAAGTGGCATGATCTGTGTTGGATGGTGTTGTGAAATGGCCTCTTCGCGAAATATGCCTGCAGCCGGCGGGCGTGTGTTGCGACGGGCTTTCTTTTAATCAAGCCCGTGAACAACACTGTGCAGCGGTGTCTTAGAAAGAGAGAATCCCTTGAATTGAAAAAACGCTGGCGACACTTCTATCCCGCCTCATGGCTGGATGCCTTGTGAGCTGATAGGATGGTTCGATGAAGAAGTAGGGGGTAACGGCACAACAATAAACACACTGGAAGGTGATTTCACGATTGTGCGGCTTGATCCGTTCATCGCTTTCGTCGGATTCAAGAATACCGGCTTCCGGTTTGACGACGGCCAGGGCAAGGCCCAGGTAGTTGGAATCTGCCTCATTCAAACCGGTGATGATTGAAAAGGGCTTTTTGACGATCAATCCTCCGGAAACCTGTGCCATGGCTCCACCGGGATTGTCAGAACTGGCACAGCTCCAGCCTGCACGGAAAAAGACGGCAAAGGGGCTCTTCCCGAGGTCTTGTTCGGCATTGTACCCGATACCGGCATGATTTTCTCCGTCGGAATGGAACATGAACGGTTCCAGTCGATGCGTGCCGCGGCCTATGCCCATGACATCTTCACAGGTCCAGGAAATTTCCCCGATCAGGTTGAAGGCTTTACCTGTCGTACGGCGGAACGGATTCTGGCCGGATTCGCAATCCAGCATGTTTCCTCCGAGCTGGATGATCCACTGGTCTCCCATCTGGCGTTGGAGCATGAATCCGAAATTGCTTTCTCCGAGGGGCAGGACAAGATTGTTCACGAAAGGTCCGGCCGTGAATTGACCGAACGATGTGTTGGCGTAGGAATTAGTGTCGATATAATTCGTTTGGTTGACAACGCCCAGCATCAGGACGCTCCGTCCGTCGTCAAATCCCTGGGACAGCAGTAATTCGGGCATGTAGTAGAAGTCGTCACGGTAGATGTCGCAGTCGGTATTGCTGAGGCTGCCGAGGGTATCGTCCATGGTTGTTTCCCTTGAGCGAGGATCCAAAGCGCTCGACCCGGATACTTCCGCCTTGATCCAAGTACCCTGGTGCCTTTCGGAAGTGACGAGGTTCAAGCCGACGTGGGCATGCAGCTTGTACCAGTTTTGCCCGGAAGGGGAACCTTCCGCCGCATGGCCAAACCATGAACGGCTGTATGATTGTTCGATGAAATACTGGATACGGGATTTGGCAAGATTGGTATGGAAATCGGTCAGCCAATCGCTGACGGGATCGTGGGGGAAGGGAACGGAGTCATCTCCGTATTCGGAACCGATCATATCAAGATCGTTCAGAAGAGCTCCCGGAGTCGATGGATCTTCGTCTGCCAGGGAATAGGAACAAAGAGCGAATCCGGCTACTGCAAGGAGGGGTAGGTTGATGTGCATTTGGGGCATGGTTAATTGTTCAGGTGAAACACAAAGTTAGCCGAAACTAACATTATGTCAACTTTTTCCTCGCAAGAGGAATGGTAAAAACCAAGCCTATGAAAATAGGCTATCGTATAAACTCATGCTTGTCAATAATTTGTGATGTACATCAAACCTTTCAATCAGCTAAATAAAATTTAGTCCGAACTAATGATGGAACGGGTGAAGTCTGACGATGCTCCTTGGTGGGCGTTGTATCAGTCCAATTCCCGCCCGAAGACTCCGGAGTGGCGTCCGCTCAATTCCAGCACCATGCGGCGGTGGCTCGGGAGAGTATCGCGGGAGTATTCCGCGTAGTGGAGGCGGTCCCGGAAGTAATAGACGGCACTTTGCGAGAGAGCGAAGATAAAATGCATGCCCAGTTCCCGGGCCTTTTGTTCCGCAAAGGCGCACAAAGCCTTGCCGTAGCCGTGGCCTTCATGGCTCTGTTTGATATACAGGCAACCGAGTTCGGCGGATTTTTGCTCGGGATACGGATAAACGGCTACGCAGCCTATGATACTGTCGTCAAGGGTGAGGACGTAGTAATCCTTGAGGCGTTCGTGAATGTCTTCGTAACTGCGGTCGACGAGCTGGTCTTGAATGACGGAACGGGCGATCATGGAAAGCAGTTCGGGGATGTCTTCTTCATGAAGCGGGCGGATTTCCCGGTAGGAGTCCGAGTGAACCATGGTGCCGACGCCTTCTTCGGAGAAAAGTTCGTCTACAAGGACGCCGCGATTACGACCGTCGAGAAGGTGGACGCGCTGGATACCGCGGCGGCAGACTTCCGCCGCTTCGAGCAGAAGTTCCTTGTAGGAGATTTCTCCTCGGATGTCGGCGACTTCGCTCTCCAGAATGGCGTGAATGGGGGCCTTGTTCCGCGTAGGAACCCGTTCGTCGTCCAGAAGGGCGATGAATTTGTTGGCTTTCAGGGCAGAAGTCATGCGGACGGTACCTTCGTCGAATGTCTGGTCGCAGCCTGATGCGACGACAGGGATCTGGCGGCGGTTGAGGATTTCTTCAACCCGTCCGATGACGAGTTCTCCTGCGGAGAGAGGCGCTTCGACGGCCGCAGATCGCATTTCACAGACGCGGGTTTCAGCATAAAGGCGCGAAGCGTCGCTGCCTTCGGCGACGAGTATCAGGCGGACGCCGATTTCGTGGAGGACGTCCAGGTCAAGCAGGGCATCGACAAGTTCTTCCGAATTGAGCAGATCCTGGGCGACGTGAACGACAAAGAGCTTCCCCCGGAAGTACGGTACGTACTCCAATACGGATCGGACATTCGGGACGGGCATAGGGCTCTTGTTGGGGGGGAGGGAAGTTGTCTGGGAAAGAGAAGTAGGCGAGAAAAACACCTCCGTAGGCTTTGATGATCGCCTTCCGGAGGTGCTGTCAAGGTGGGTATCTTAACGAGTCAGAGTTTCTCCGGAGTTTTCGTACGTGCCGAGGACGCTTCCGGAATCCATGGAACCGACGGTCAGGGACGGTTCCGCGTTGCCGGCTGCTGCTGCCGGAGCGGGCGTATCGCCGGCAGTCTGGGGCTGGGTGTCGCCCTTGCGGCGGATATTGACCGTGGGTTTACGGGTAATCAGTTCAACCTTCGTATCCTGGCGCACAAGTACGGGATCCATTTCGGACGACGAAGCGGAAATGGAGATGGGCATACCGTCAGGCATCACGGGCATAGGGTGGCTGGCCGGGGCTTCGCGCCTGGGGGGGGCGGGAGTGCGTTCCGGCGTGGCATTGCGCATGGCTTTGGCAGAGGAGACCTGTTCGCGCAGGGCTTCCAGAAGGTTGGCCGGCATGCCGTCGAATGTGAGGTTCGGCTCCCCGTCGTCTTCGCTTTCGGACGTGGACTGGGGAAGGCTGGCAAGGAACTCTTCGAAGGCATCAAGGTTGGTCGTGCTGCTGAACATGTTTTTCAGGACGGCCTGGTTGATGTTGTCCATCAGCGTTACGAACATGTCGTAGGCTTCCTTTTTATATTCGATGAGCGGATCTTTCTGGCCCTGGGCCCGGAGACGCACGCCTTCGCGCAGGGAGTCCATGTTGTAGAGGTGTTCCTGCCAAAGTTTGTCGATGGACGTTAGAACCGTTTGGCGTTCCATGTGGTCGAGGTATTCGGCCCGTTCATGTTCCAGTTTCTGTTCATAAACGACTTTGACTTTTTCAATGATGAACTTCGCGCATTCTTCAGGGGTCTTTGTCGTGAAGCCGGCTTGCTCGTCGGTGAGCGCCAGCGGGAAGGTGGAGTTGACCCAGGAGAGGAGTTCGTCGGGGTTGGGCTGTTCGTCTCTGTCCACGACCATGTAGAACTGAACCTTGTCCATGACAGCCTCTTCGAGGACGTCGTAGATGATAGCCCGCGGATCTTCAGTGATGAGGACATCGTTGCGGAAGCCATAGACGACTTCTCTCTGCTTGTTCATGACGTCGTCGTAGTCGAGGACGTGTTTGCGCCACATGTAGTTGCGCTGTTCGACTCGCTTCTGGGCGTTTTCGACGGTTTTGTTGAGCCATCCATGTTCAAGGGCTTCCCCGTCCTGGACGCCGAAGCGTTCCATCATCTTGGTCATGCGTTCGGCCGCACCGAAGTTGCGCATCAGGTCGTCCTCAAACGAGATGAAGAACTGGGAGGCGCCGGGGTCGCCCTGGCGGGCGCAACGTCCGCGCAACTGGCGATCGATACGGCGGGATTCGTGGCGTTCCGTGCCGAGTACGAAAAGACCGCCCAATTCGTTTACTCCTTCGCCCAGCTTGATGTCGGTACCGCGACCGGCCATGTTGGTGGAAACGGTGACTGCTCCCTTTTTGCCTGCCTGAGAGATGATTTCGGCTTCCCTCTGGTGGTTTTTGGCATTGAGCACTTCATGCGGGATCTTCACGCGCTTGAGCATGCGGGAAAGCGTTTCGGAAGCGTCTACGCTGGCCGTACCGATGAGGATGGGCTGTCCCTTGCCGTGGAGTTCCTGAATCTTGGCGACGACGGCATTGAATTTCTCACGGCGCGTCTTGAAGATGAGGTCGTTGGAGTCCTTGCGCACGCAGGGTTTGTTCGTCGGGATGGGAAGGACGTCCAGTTTGTAGATGTCGTGGAATTCCGCAGCTTCCGTTTCTGCTGTGCCCGTCATGCCGGCGAGCTTTTTGTAAAGGCGGAAGTAGTTTTGAATGGTGATGGTGGCGTAGGTCTGGTTTTCGCGTTCGATTTCCAACCCTTCCTTGGCTTCGACGGCTTGGTGGAGACCGTCGGACCAGCGACGCCCGGGCATTTCGCGGCCCGTGTTCTGGTCAACAATGATGACCTTGCCTTCTTTGACGACGTATTCGACGTCTTTTTCGTAAATGCAGTAGGCTTTGAGGAGCTGGGAAGTGGTGTGAAGGCGCTGTCCGGTTTCGTCGAGGCGTTGGTAAAGTTCGCGCTTCTTGCGGGCCTTGTCCTGTTCCGTGAGACGGGGATCTTCATCCATTTCCGCGATGGCGGTACCGATGTCGGGCAGGATGAAAGCCTGGGGATCGTCCGGTGAAATGAGCTTGCGCCCCTTTTCCATCAGATCGGCGTCGTGGGTTTTTTCTTCGACGGAAAAGAAGAGTTCTTCCTTGAGGCGATAAAGCTCTTTCTTGCGGGTATCCTGGTAGAGGAAGAGCTCGTACTTCTCCATCATGCGGCGGTATTCCGGTTCTTCCATGGCGCGCATGAAAGCACGGTTGCGAGGCTGACCGAGCTTGACTTTAAGCAGGCAGCGTCCGGCTTCCTCGTTCTGTCCGTTTTTGGCCAGTTCCATGGCCTGGGCCATCAATTCGTTGCAAAGTTCCGTCTGTGCCTTGACAACTTTGGAGACTGCGGGGCAGAGGGCATCGTACTGCTGTTCGCGTGTAATGACGGAGGGACCGGAGATGATAAGCGGCGTCCGGGCTTCGTCAATGAGGATGGAGTCCACTTCGTCGATAATGGCGAAGTAGTGGCCGCGCTGCACCTGTTCTTCTGCGGAGGAAGCCATGCCGTTGTCGCGCAGGTAGTCGAACCCGAATTCGGCGTTTGTACCGTATGTGATGTCACAGTTGTATTGTTCGCGTCGCAGGTGGGAAGGCATCATGCTCTGGATACAGCCGACCGTCAGGCCGAGGTACTCGAACAAAGTGCCCATCCATTCGGAGTCACGGCGGGCGAGGTAATCGTTGACCGTGACGACGTGAACGCCCATACCGGTCAGGGCATTCAGGTAGACGGGCAGGGTGGCGACAAGCGTCTTGCCTTCACCGGTGGCCATTTCAGAAATATACCCGCGGTGGAGGGAGATGCCGCCGAGCAACTGGACATTGAAGTGGACCATGTCCCAAGTCTGTTCCTGGCCGCAGACCGATTTGGTGAGTCCGCACAATTGACGGGCTCCGGCCTTGGCGACGGCGAATGCTTCCGGAAGGATTTTGTTGAGGTATTTTTCGCGCAATTTGGCGAATTCGGGCGTCAGTTCCCTCCATACCTTCTTGGCGGCTTCGATCGAATCAGGGGTGGATTCCACCCGGGGAAGGTTGGGAAAATCCGGTTTGAGGAGGTCGAACCGGTCATTGAGCATCTTGGCGATGTCTGTCAGTTGCTCTTTATCGGCGGATTCCACCAAGCGCAGGGGAGGGATGGCCATCGGCAGGAACCTGTGCAGGTAGGACTGCCATTCCCGCGTCTTGTCGATTAGAAATTGTTGGTCGATATGCTGGCCTTGCCACTCGCGTTCGATATTGACGATACGGTCCACGATGGGGCGCAGTTTCTTGATTTCGCGCTGGTTTTTAGAACCGACTATTTTGGTGAGAATCCACTTAATCATTGATATGGCGGGAAAATTTAATCAGACCCTTTGGAGAGAGCAACCCACAAGGTAGGGAGGAAAGTATGCAAAACACTCCCAACATGCAAGCATACACCTTTCTCCGGACGGGAAATGACGCAATACGCGGAAGGAAAACAATTCGTGCCGGTCAGACGGGATCCGCTTCTTCCGGATGGAAAAAGAAATTATCCATGACTTCCCGGTATACGTCCCGTTTGAACGGCGGCAACCAGGAAAAGTCGAATTCTTCCGGTTTGATCCAGCGGTAAGCCTTGAATTCTCGCTGGTCGAGACTGGGTTCCGGGGCGTCTTCCATGAGGCGGCAGAGGAAGTAGGTTTGTTCCTGTCCGACATAGGGCTTGCCGCGTTTAGCCTTGATTTTGTCGAGGACCGCGTCGGGATAGTCGTACCGGTAGCCTGTCCGTCCGGACTCGATTCTATAGTGTTCGGGCAGGAATCCGACTTCTTCCCATATTTCACGGCTGACTGCTTCCAGTGCATTTTCTCCTTCGTCAATGCCTCCTTGGGGGAATTGCCATGCGCCGTCTTCTTTTGTCCGTTCGCAAATCAGGAGGAGTCCTTGCGGGTTGACGATAATGGCGGCAGTGTTCGGGCGGTACTGTTTTTCTTCCATGCCCCGTTTGTATCATATCAACGATGGACATGAACTCCAAAATCGTACCTTCTCCATGAGATACGGAAAGACCTGGAAGATGAAGAAAAGAAAAATTAGTCCCATTATAATTGAACCTTTTTTGATATCGGGCTGTCTCATCTCCTAAGTTCACCTCATGGATACCTCGCAAACGGCGAGAGGCGGGGCTACCATAGCCTCCCGAAAGCTGTCGAGAGACTCCGGAATTTAACAAACACCAAACTATAAACGATCATCATGAATAATCCGCTTCAGTCCCCCTCGCATATCGGTTATGCCGATGGCAAGTATGTTCTGCCTCCTCTTCCGTATGCCTATGATGCGCTGGAACCTCTGATGGACGAAGCCACCGTACGGCTCCACCACGACAAGCACCATGCAGCCTACGTCGCCGGTGCCAATGCCGCTGCCGCCAAACTCAAGGAAATTGCCGATGGAACGGCGGATGCCGCGTTGACAACCCCCACGGTGCGTAACTTGTCCTTCCATACCTCGGGACATGCCTTGCATACGATCTTCTGGACGAACATGACGCCCACCCCGAAAGTGGCGCCCGCTGGTCCTCTGGCTGCTGCCATCGAAGCGAAGTTCGGCTCCCTGTCTGCCATGCTGACGGTGTTCAAAGCCGCTGCCGCCGGTGTGGAAGGTTCCGGCTGGGCTATTCTTGGCATTGATCCTGTTTCACGGGAACTCGTCGTCTGCGGTGCGGAAAAACACCAGAATCTGGAAATCCCCGGACTGGTGCCTCTGCTGGCATGCGACGTCTGGGAACACGCCTATTATCTGTTGCATCAGAACAACAGAGCAGCTTATATCGAAAACTTCGTCAAGCTCATCAACTGGGACGACGTCGAGGCCCGCTACGAGGCGGCAACCGCCTGAAATTGATCTCCATTCCTTTCAGGCTGCGCCCCGTCCGGAGTCAATTCCAGACGGGGCGCTTCCTTGAACAAGCGGTTTTCACGATGTGACGAAACGGTCACGCAGGAAACTGTTGACATTAAAACAAACCATGAGAACATACAGACACATGATTAAGAGAAATAACAAGCTATTCATGAGCAGGACTCAACGGGAGTCCGCCGATAGACGCAGAATAGCCTCCATGATTGCAGAGCAATCCGAAAACGCAAAGAAAGAGGAAGACAAGGCTTCCGAATAAAGGTATGTCCCCTCTTACCCAATCTATCATCAAATAGTCAACCGGCGGTTCTCCCCGCCGGTTTTTTTGTGCCCCAATAGGGACGAGTATATTTCGCCGGGATAAAAATGTGTTTTGGGATTTGCGTGTAATTCTGAAATTTTGGAAAATAAATTTTATCTCTTGACTTCATGTGATTTGTGTGCGGGACTAGATATAGTCTCAAAAGGGATCTAGTTTTTTCCTGATTTTAACCCTCCTGTAGCGATGACCCCGTCCAATTTTTCTCCATCCGACGCCTCTTCAGAAAAAGAGCCTCTGTTTATTACCATCAAACCAATCTATTATGAATTTACAGAGATTGGGGATTCGGAGCACTATTTCAGTGTTTCTACGAATGCCCTTCATTTCCGCATCGCCCAGGAAGATGTAGGAACATATCCTTGGGCAGTACCTTTGTATTATTCTAGTGAAGAATGCCCGGGGGGGAGGATTCCGGTGATTTGCGGCCTCAATGAGGGACCGGATCGATCGGGAGAATGGATTATTCAAGCCTTCGATGACGAGGCTGATTTTAATACGGAACGCGCCGTCAGAGGACGTTGCTTTATCAGCCAGGATGGATCATCGTCAAGCAGTAGTAGTAGCTCCAGTTCGTCTGGAGGATGTCCTGGAAGCAGTAGTTCCAGCTCATCGGGTAGTAGTGGTTCATCATCGTCGAGTAGCAGTTCGTCGAGCGGTTCTAGTTCGTCCGGTAGCAGCAGTAGTGAATCGAGTGGTTCGAGTTCGTCCGGTAGCAGCAGTAGTGAGTCGAGTGGTTCTAGTTCGTCCGGTAGCAGCAGCAGTGAATCGAGCGGTTCGAGCTCGTCCGGTAGCAGCAGCAGTGAATCGAGCAGTTCTAGTTCGTCCGGTAGCAGCAGTAGTGAATCGAGCAGTTCTAGTTCGTCCGGTAGCAGCAGTAGTGAATCGAGCAGTTCGAGTTCGTCGAGTAGTTCGAGCTCTTCATCAAGTAGCAGCGAGTCCAGCAGCTCCAGTTCGTCGTCAAGCAGCAGTAGTTCTTCTTCCTCAAGTGATCCTCCTCCGGATGACGATGACTGTCAGCCATGCGATTGTGATGATGAGGATTGTGAAGATGGTGATGGCGATACGGGGCAGACTCTCCCCATTGAAGACGGTGATGAGCCGGATAATTGCGAAAGTTCCGGCAAGGTTGGCGGGACTCCCAACCCATCCAATCCTTCTTCTTTCAGGGCGGGACGCAGTTCTGAACCGGATGCTCCTGCCATTCCTTTCCGTTTTGACAGTCAGATGGAATGGACGGCGAGTTTTGATGCCTTTTCCCGTCAGGTAACGATTTTCAAGGCTTCCGGTCGTTGCCTGTACTACAAGGCTGCTCCTCAGTCCGACCGGGCGGAACGCCAGGGAATTTCCCGTCGGGATACTTCGCTCGTCCAGCTTCTCAACAGCGATCTGACACCCTGCACGAATGATAACCCTGCTTATCTTTGCCAGGTGATGGCAGATGGTTCCAAACGCCGTTTTTCCGCGGAAACAGGCAAGGTGGTCTCCACCACGACGAGTTCCGGAGCGGTTGTCACGGCAGATGAATACGCCGAACGGCTTCAGGTGACGCGCGATACCGACGGAGAAGTCACTTCCATCTGGAGTTCCACGCAGGGGTTGTTCCTGCTGGAACGCAGTTTCAACAAGCTTGTCATCAACCACTATCCCGCGAATCAGGTTACTGGCGATGCCCGTACGGGGCGTTCGGCGTCCGGCACTCCATTCAAGACCTATTCCTATGAGTGCTGGCAGGATGGCTCCGCCAAAATGATGAAAATCATCAATCAGCGCGCGGGGCAACCGGCGACGCAAGTGCTTCGCCGAGTTGAGGATGGCCTGGTGACGGTTACGACAGGAGAGGGAGATGATCGCATCATCAAGACCTTTGCCCGCAATTACCTTCCAGGCGGCATGTGGGAAGAGATCAGAACTGTCCGCGGCATCGACGATGTGGCTCCTGTTTCCTGTGTCCGTACGGTGAAGAAGAATTCCGCCGGAGGCTGGCTGACGGTCAGCCGGACGGAGGGCTATGGCTCGTCCGCTTCCAGGACGACGACATGGATCCACAATGCACAATTCCGCCCTTCACTGGAAATCAAATCCGATGGAGGCTACACGCGCTACGAGTACGATGAGCAGGGGCGGGTTGTTTTGGAAGCCTCTCCATGGAGTTCTGGCTCTGACGAGAAGGTGATTCGGACGACGTATGCGAATCTGCGCTTCAATGACTGCCGCCCCTTGTTGACGGTTGAATTGATTCGTTCGGAAGATGGAAAAGAAACGGAATTGTCCCGCAAGTCATACAGTTATAGCGACTCTCCGCAAGTGAACCGCACGACGGTGACTCAAACGGGGCTGGGGGTGACTGGTCCCCGCGTCTCAATTCGCGAGACCTATGGAGAATTGGCAGCGTGTTCCTATGCTTGCGGACGTGTGAAGCTGGAGCAGGATCACAATGGTGTTCAAAGGCGTTACTCATACGAACGCGCCTTGCAATACGGGGCTGTTTGGAAGGAAACGATGGAAACGGCTGTCAATGGGCAAGTTGTTTCCGGACGCAGCGAACGCAGAGTCCTCTATATTGCCGCCAATGGGGATACCATTCGTGAAGAAAATTATGTGTTTGTTGCAACGGGCTGGAAGCTCAAGGCGACAGCCGGTTACGAGTATGATTTCGAACACAATGTAACTCGGAAGACGCTCGGCAATGGGCGTGAATCGACCGCCGAATGGATGTGTTGCGGCCCCTTGCGCAAGATCGATGAAGATGGTGTGATGACATCGTACGGTTACAATACGGCACGCCAACTGATCGAAACGATTCGGGCTGCTACAGAAACGACGCCGGAAACGATTGTATCCTACATGCGCGATGCGGCGGGGCGTATTCGTGAGGAACGCCGGGATGTCGGAGCGATGACGACTCGGAAGACAAGAAGCTACGACGGAATAGGGAGGGTAATTTATTCTACGGATGTCTTGGGGAGGACGACAACCTGGGCATACAATGAAGCGCAGCGAATCACGACTCAGACGACGCCAGCCGGAGCGACTTTGATCACGATCACCAATCCCGATGGAACGCCGCGGGAGGAAGGCGGTACGGGGCAGAGAAACCTTCGCTACGGTTATGAAGTCGTTGCGGATGGTATCCGGGCGACGGTATCGGCGAAGACGTCCGGTGGTCAATGGGTAGCCGTGTCGCGTACCACCAGGAATGGCCTCGGAGAAACGATCCGTGAGGAACGGGCCGATACGCAGGGAGGATGGATCGTGACGGAGCATAGCTACAATGCCCTGGGGCAGCTCGTGCGAAGCCGGACGGGGCAGATGGCTCCTACCCTGTACGAGTACGATGTGATGGGGGAAGTCTCCAAACGGACCTTAGCTCTGGAGGATGTTCCCACCCCCCAGAACTCCCGGGTAGAACAAACTTCCCGGGCATACGAATCCCGTGCGGATGGGGTTTATGATTCGATTTCGACGACTACCTACAACCAGAACGGGGATCCATTGGTTGAAACTGTCTCGAAACTCGTTTCTTCCTTAAGCCCGACTCTGGAAAGCAGGACGGAAACGACAGATATCTATGGGAAAATTACCGAAGAATGGTCGGAATACACTGCTCCGACCTGGCGGACGCTGTATCGCAAGATCCCCACATCAACCTTGGTGGCATGTTCGGTGGTCGTAGACGGCTGGCTCCGGCAGGCAACCGACAATGTAGGTATTGAGACATCGCAGAGCAGGAACTTTACGGCAACCGGCATGACGATTTCCCGTACGGATGGACGTGGAAACACGACCGTGACGGAAACCGACCTGGCAGGGCGGACGGTCAAGGTGACAGATGCGGCGGGAGCAGTCACGACGACAGCTTATGACTCCCGTTTCGACCAGCCTTCCTGCATTACCAATGCCCTGGGAAACACGACATGCTATGCCTACGATATCCGGGGGCGTAAGATATCGGAATACGGTACGGCCATCCAGCCCGTCGTCTTCGGCTATGATGAGATGGATCATATGATTCGTCTGACGACATTCCGTGTGCCGGGAAGCGTGATCACGACAGATCCGAGTAGCCGCACCGACGGAGATACGACCAGTTGGATGTATGATGAGGCGACGGGACTTCAACTGAAGAAGACCTACGCGGACAACTCCCAGCTCGTGTACACCTACGATGCCATGAACCGCCAGAGTACACAGACCCTGGCAAGGGGCATTGTCATCACCTATACTTACGATCCCTTAACGGGAGACATGACGGGGATATTTTACAGCGATGAAACCTCCAGCCGTACGTTTGTGTACAATAATCTCGGCTTGCTTGTGGAAATATGGACGGGAAATGAGATTAATTGCGAAATAAAAGTCTACAATGAATATAATCAATTGTCCTTGGAAAATTATTTCTTAGGAGAGGATGAAAGCTACCATATTTGTGCTTATGACGAATGGGGACGTATTGTTTCCGACAATTTACAAATAACGAGGAGCGGGAGTGAGAATATCGCCATCTATGAGACTAAAATTTCATACAACGAATTGGGACAATTGTCCCGATATATCTACCATCCCGGCCAGGAGAATGAACGGGCATTTCAATTCAATTATCTGGCAGGGAGTCAATACGTTTCTTCAATTAACTTCCCGGATCCGCTTTCTTTGGAATACGCCTACGAAGTGTCGCGAAACATTTTATCCGGAATCCAGTGTCGCAATACTGCAGACGACAACGTCATTTGTAGTCGTGCTCAAAGTTATGACCTGCTTGGAAGACCGACAGGGAGAACGCAAATCCGCGAAGGTGTGACGCGCAACGACACCTTTGGTTACAACTCGTTGAATGAATTGAGCTCGGCTAATCTGGGAGGAAATCTTTTCAACTATGCCTACGATAACATTGGCAACAGAAAATCGTCGGACGAGTTTGAAGAAACCACCTCCTACCTTTCCAATAATTTGAACCAGTACACAAGCATTGGTAAGGAGGAAGAGCCAGTCTTCATTCCCACTTACGATGCGGACGGCAACCAGACAAGGATACGGACAACAACGGGAATTTGGGATGTTGTGTATAACGCTGAAAATCGTCCCGTACGGTTTTCAAGTTGCGACGGTACGCTCGTGATCGAATGCACCTACGACTACATGGGCAGAAGAACGCACAAAATTCTGAAGCGCAATGGCAAATTGGAATTCGATGAAATGTACCACTATAACGGCTACCTCCAAACAGCCGCGATCCGTGGAACAGAAATACAACACGTCATTCTATGGAATCCTACCGAAACTGTTGCCACGCGTCCTTTGGCGCAAATCAGGAACGGAAACTTCTATTACGCCGCACATGACTTCGTGAAGAACATTACCGAATGGATTACCGAGACAGGTAGTATTGAGACAAGCTTCGATTATACCCCTTACGGTTCCATCATGAATGAAACAGGTGATCTCGCACTAGGTTGCATTGGATTCTCGAGCGAAGTCACTGACCGTGAATTGGGATTGGTGTATTACAATTATAGACACCTGAATCCTTTGGATGGAAAATGGTTGAGTAGAGACCCTATAGGAGAAGATGGGGATATTAATGATTACTGTTATGTGGAAAATAAATTATATAACTTTGATTATTTAGGATTAGTTATTCCATTATTACGATTTGTTGCGCGGAGAAGTGTTTCCTTTGCTCCTTATTTAGGGGATGAAACGTTTCGTAGTGGATGGTTTATGAATAAAAAAACAAAAACTGAAATTTGTTATAAATGTCAAGGAGATGATAATATAAAAAAAATTAAATATGAAGATATATATTCTGTCTTAAATGTACCTAAAAATGCGAAAATTGTAGGAGAGTCATATGAAATTGAATGTGAATTTAGGCGTATAGATGAGAAACCAGGAGTAATCGGGGCACCTAAACGGATACGTGTGTTTGAGTGTACTAGGCATGAACCATTTATAAATTGCTAGATGTAATATTGGATTATTTATCTGAAAATATGATTTTCATGAAAAATTCACTTAGTGGAATATATATAAAAATAATTTATGTATCGATATTTTGTTTTTTATTATTGTTTGTGTTTTTATGTTATTCTGTATATTATCTTGATTCGAATAGAATGGAGCCAATAATACAAAAAGGTTCTCTTATTATTTCTCAAAATTTTTTATATGATTTAGAAAATGAAGATGTTGTTTTATTTAGTATAAAAAATAAGATGCCAGAATCCAAGTATCCAGGAATTGGTAAAATTATTGCAAAAGAAGGGGATAGTGTTTATTTAAAACATGGAATTATTTATGTAAATGGAGTTGAACAAAAATTGAATTACGAGGTAAATTTTCTTTGTCCACCAGGGTATTATCGGAAAAATTCTATCGTCATTCCTCCTGATTCATTTTATATCATATCACCAACACAAGATTCGAATGATAGTAGAAGTGTTGGACTGATCAAGCAGTGTGATGTGATAGGGAAAATAGTTAATTGTATTTTAATTCCGGATTAGTTTAAAAATGTATTCTTTTCTATATTTATTTTATTTTGTTTATATTAAATAATATGATATGAATTTTTATTTATTATGACAAACATAGGAATGTTAAGGTTGTTCAGGAATGTTGATACGATCATACCTTGTTTATTATCGACGTATGAATTTTATGACAGGATTGCGGTTGTT
>ERZ791927.72-NODE-72-length-110158-cov-4.185063_pt1 | contig 110158 bp, 98 predicted proteins | sample MGYA00510130_ERZ791927 | MGnify/ENA primary metagenome ERZ791927 (study PRJEB30046, sample SAMN00792055) | human gut metagenome | study: EMG produced TPA metagenomics assembly of the A metagenome-wide association study of gut microbiota in type 2...
GATTCGCGTTCCACTCTAGGAGAAAAGCGTTCCACTTTTCAAGGAAAAATCCAGCCCCCGGACATGGTCGACGACACACTAGCCTAATGCAAGGAAGGATTAACAGAAAACGAACGCGCTTGCATTGAGTGCGCACTTCTGCTGCAACAACTCACGAAACCTCTTCTCATTGCCAATGATGGCTCAACAGCATGCTTGACACTTGACGACAACATGGGCCTGCAGCGATGCGCAAGCCCCGAAAGAAAGACCGAGTTGCCATGACGAGCAGGGAAGCTCGTCACACTTGGATTCCAATCGGAGCACAGTCATACAGCCTTCAGCAAGAGAAAAGAAATAGCCGTCACAATTTCAAAAACCGTGCCGAGATGCCGACCCAAAGATTCATCTGCGCACGCAGTGGCGCAGAGGTCGCGATGGTTGTATCATTCGACGTTCGCCGAGTTAACAAAGACAACTTGCGGGGCGACCACAAATACCGCTAAAGCGTCTTGCGCAATCGACTGCCAGTCAACATACCTCATTGCGTTAGGCGCTGTCCTTCAAATTCCTAATGGAGTATGGCAATGGCCAGCGAATACCTTTTTACTTCCGAATCCGTCAGTGAAGGCCATCCCGACAAGGTCGCGGATCAGATTTCAGACGCCGTTCTCGACGCATGTCTTGAACAGGATCCCATGAGCCGCGTAGCCGCGGAAACCCTCTGCACCACCGGCCTCGTTGTCCTTGCCGGCGAAATCACCACGAACGCCAATGTGGACTACATCGGCCTCACTCGCGACGTTCTCAAGCGCATTGGCTACGACAACACCGAATATGGCATCGACCACAAGGGCTGTTCCGTTCTCGTCGGTTATGACAAGCAGTCTCAGGACATCGCTCAAGGTGTTGACAGCGCTGCCGACGACGAGCTCAACCTTGGAGCCGGCGACCAGGGCCTCATGTTCGGCTACGCCTGCAATGAAACGCCGACGCTGATGCCTGCACCGATCTACTACGCCCATCGCCTCGTCGAACGCCAGAGCATCGTTCGCAAGAACGGCTCCTTCCCGACGCTTCGCCCTGACGCCAAGAGTCAGGTGACGCTCCGCTACCGTGATGGCAAGCCCGTCGGTTGCGATACGATCGTGCTTTCCACTCAGCACGCCCCGGAAATGTCCGAAGGCAAGCACATGAAAGCCGAATTCATTGACGAAGTCATTGAAAAGATTATCCGCCCGGTCATGCCTGCCGAATGGCTCAAGGACACCCGCTTCCTCATCAATCCGACCGGCCGCTTTGTTGTCGGCGGCCCGCAGGGCGACTGCGGCCTGACCGGCCGCAAGATCATCGTCGACACGTATGGCGGCTATTGCCCGCACGGCGGCGGCGCCTTCTCCGGCAAGGACCCGACGAAGGTTGACCGCTCCGCAGCATACGCCTGTCGTTATGTTGCCAAGAACATCGTCGCAGCAGGCCTTGCCTCTCAATGCCAGGTACAGGTCGCCTACGCCATCGGCGTGGCCGAACCCATGAACATTACCGTGTTCACAAACGGTACGGGCGTACTCCCCGACGAGCAGATCGCCAAGCTCGTTCGCGCCCACTTCGACCTGCGTCCCCGCGGCATCATCCAAATGCTCGACCTGCGTCGTCCGATCTATTCAAAGACCGCCGCCTACGGTCACTTCGGACGCGAAGAACCGGAATTCACGTGGGAAAAGACCGACAAGGCCGCCCTCCTGCGCGATGCCGCCGGTCTCCACTAATCGGCTGACTGCGTAATCCCGAGAACCGGCCTGCAGACTCTGCAGGCCGGTTCTTTGTTTTTTCGACAAACGCGTATCATGTAAAGATCGCCTTGGCGGACCCTATCAGCAGCGTGTCTGCCCAAATAACCAGATGGAACAAACAGATATGAAAAAGCGAGTTCTGACCGGCATCAATACAACCGGCACCCTCCATATCGGCAACTACGTCGGCGCCATCCGCCCGGCCATCCGAGACAGCAAAAATCCGGACGTGCAGAGCTTTTTCTTCATGGCAGACCTGCACGCCCTGATCAAGTGCCAGGATCCGGACCGCATTGAACGCAGCCGCATGCAAATCGCGGCCACTTGGCTCGCCGCCGGACTTGACCCCGAACGCGTTGTGTTCTACCGTCAGAGCGACATTCCTGAAATTCCGCTTCTCAACTGGATGCTGACCTGTTGCACGAGCAAGGGCCAAATGAACCGTGCTCACGCCTACAAGGCCGCTACCGACGCTGCCGTTGCCTCGGGCAAGGATCCTGACGCCGATGTCTCGATGGGGCTATTTTGCTACCCCATCCTGATGGCCGCCGACATTCTCATGTTCAACGCCAACGAAGTGCCGGTTGGTCATGACCAAATTCAACATCTCGAAATGGCCCGCGACGTCGCCACACGCTTCAACAATCTCTACGCCAAGCCCGATGAGCCCTTCTTCGTGCTCCCGCAGGCTACCGGCGGCTCTGACATTGAAGTACTCCCAGGACTCGATGGTCGAAAGATGAGCAAGTCCTACAACAACGTGATTCCACTTTTTGAAGGCGGTCGGAAAGCGCTTGACGAAGCCATCTCCCGCATCGTCACTGACAGCCGCCTCCCTGGTGAACCCAAGGATCCGGACGGCACCTCGCTCACCGTCATCTACGACGCGTTCGCCACCCCAGAAGAGTCTGCCGCCTTCCGTCAGGAGCTGCGCGACGGTCTTGGCTGGGGTGAGGCCAAGAAGCGCCTTGCCGACAAGATCGACGCTGAAATCGGTCCTATGCGCCGGCATTACGAAGAATTAACTGCTCATCCGGAACAAATCGAAGCCATCCTGCAGCAGGGTGCTGCTCGTGCCCGTGTTTATGCATCCGAACTCATTGCCAGACTTCGTCAAGCCGTCGGCCTGCGTTCCTTTCAAAAAATCGAGGCAACAGACGCGCCTAAGCCCCAGAAGAAGAAAGCTGTCGCCACACTCTTCAAGCAGTATCGAGACAATGACGGTCGCTTCTACTTCAAGCTGACACACGAAGGTTCCGAACTACTCATTTCCGACGGCTTCGAATCCGGTCGCGATGCAGGTCAATGGATCGGCCGCCTCAAGAAGGATCCGACTTTGCTGGCCGACGCTCCGGTTCACTTGGCAGAGGGGCTTACCGCCGACATTGTCATCACTCATCTGAAGGCACTCGCCGAGGAGTAGACGAGAACTCCAACTCCGCTCAGGCGCCGCTAGTGCTCGTCACTGCGGCGCCTTTTCCTTCCAAACAATTCGCTGATCCGTCACAATTGCATCAAGCGGCTCGTCAAAGGGCTCGAAGATCTCCTCGGGGACTTTGAGTTCATCAAAAGCCACGCCGATCGCTAGTGAACGCCGATCGCCGCACCCTGCGAGATACCGATCGAAATAGCCGCCTCCATACCCCAATCGCCTGCATGACTCCGCATAGCCCACGCATGGCGCCACCACCATGTCTGGAGGTTCAACGGCAACTTCGCCTGGTGCGTACGGGATGCCCGCACAATCCTTCAACAGCACCGTCCCCACATCCCACCTTCTGTAGACCATGCAATCAGGACGCGTCTCCGGCAAATAAATCAATGCACCGGTCCTATCCTGCCACTGTCGTGCGGCATCCAGAAGCCTGGGTTCCGAGCGAATAGGCCAGAAAAGTCCCACGCTTTCAGGACGAGCGATTTGCAATATTTCCAAAAAACGCACGGCAAGATCCTGGCCGCGTGAAGGAGATTCAAACAATTGTTTCCGTCTCATCAAAAGAGAGGTGCGGATGGCTTTCTTCGTTAACATTGATGCACCCTCTTCCGTCATATTTACGCCTCCTTCCCTTTGTTTCGCCTTCTACAGAGTCCTTGAAAATGTCATCCGCAGCCTTCAATCTGAAACTGCTTTCAAGCTTGCTCCTGACGGGATATCTTGCCTGTGCAACTCCCGGATTTGCAACCGAAGCTCAACCAGCGTCTGCGTCGGCCGACGCACAACCTCAGGCAGATAGCGCGGAGGCAGACAAGCGTTTCAATGACGCCTGGCAAGCTTACAGAAACGGCCGTCTTGACAGGCTCGAGAGTCTGAGCGCTTCACTGGAAACCCATCCTCTTGCAGACTATCCTAAACTTTGGCAGCTAATGCTTGAACTCCGTCGCAACAAGGATGACCCTAGCGTCAATCTGCGCTTCATCAAGTTCATCGAACGGCATCAGGGACAGTACCTTGGGGAGCGGTCCGCCTCCGATTATCTAATGGCCGCCGCCGACCGAATAAATCCAGTGCTCTTCAACCGTCTCTACAACTTGTTGCAGTGGAACAAGGAAGAGCCAGACATTCTTGCCTGGTACTACTGGTACAACTTCGATGCTACGCCTCGCAAGACGATGGAAGCCTTCGTGCGCGACTCCAAAGTGTCGGGGCGGCCCCTGCGTATGCTGAGCGATCGTCTGATGGAGCAAGATCCGTCCTGGGCATGGTCCTCCGTCCTGATCCAGCTGCAGAACCGTCGCTGGCAGGAGGTACGCCACATTGTCGAACACGCGCCCCCGAAGTCAATGCCAGCCAGCGCCAAGACACTGACCGCCATCTTGAATAATCCTAAGCGTTGGTACAAGCAAAACGCCAAGAAATTCGACAAACTGCCCGCCCGCGTGCAAATTTTCTTCATCATGCGCATGCGCGGCATCGACTTCAAAATGACGCAAAAGCTGGCCGCCAAGCTTGCTCCAAAACTCGCGCCAAAATGGCAAAGCTTCCTTTGGGGACAACTTGCCTACGAAGCAACCGTCAGCCAAACAGGCGACGGTGCCGAACTATTCACTCGTGCGGGAAGCCGCATCTACAAGGACCCTATTGTCGTTCAGCCCGACCTGATAGCCGGATGGGCCGCCCGAGCCTACATGCGTGAAGGCGACTGGAAGAATGTAGAACGGGCCATCGGCTGGATGTCTTCCGATGCTAGCAAGCGGGAGACTTGGCTCTACTGGTTGGCGCGCGCCCATGCCGAACAAGATCGCAAAGCCAAGGCTGAACCGCTCTACAAGGCCATTTCCAAAAACCCGACTTTCTATGGCAAGCTTGCCTGTGACGAGCTTGGAATTCCCTACGCCATGGAACGGTCCGGCCCGGCCGTCTCACACGAAGAAGTCCGCCGCTGGGCTGCGGATCCAAGCATCCGGCGCTCCATCGCCTTTTACCAAGCCAACTTTTATTTTCTCGGGCATGCGGAATGGAATTGGGCTCTTCGCAATCAGAAGTCTCGCGACATCTATGCAGCAGCGGTTTTCGCTCAGCAACAAGGGATTTTTCACAGAATGATCAATACGGGACAACGTGCAGGCAGGGACTTCTTCGATCTCCCTCTCCTCTATCCCACACCGCACAAGGTGCTCATCAGCGCAATGAGCGCCCATCATGATCTTCCTGACGCTTGGGTCTACGGCCTCATTCGCCAAGAGTCCCGCTTCATGTCCGGAGTAAGTTCCAACGTCGGTGCGCAAGGTCTCATGCAGGTCATGCCCAAGACTGCCAGATGGCTTATCCGAAAGCTTGATCTCGCGGAACATAAGGGAAAGCCGCTCGCTGACCCGGACACAAACGTTGCACTAGGCACCGCCTACCTAAGCATGCTTCGAAAGGATTTTGACGGTAGCTTCGCGCTTTCGAGCGCCGCCTACAATGCCGGCCCCGTTCGTGCACGAATCTGGCGAAAAGCTCTCGACAAACCTATGGAAGGCGCCACCTTCATTGAGTGCATCCCCTATTTCGAAACTCGTGACTACGTCAAGAACGTCCTTTCAAACACATTCATGTATGCTCATCAGCTGAAGGAGGATTTGGGCTCCTTCAAATCATTTGTAGGTACTGTAACACCCCCAAACCCGACAGCCAAGGAGACCGATCTCCCTTGAGCATCATCAATCCCTGCCTGACAGAAACCTGCAAGAGCCCTTAATACCAACCTTCCGAACGCTGAAGGACGGAACCAAAGCCTGCGGCTGAAAGCTCAATCAGATGCCTTATCTAGTCACGAACGCCCCTCGCGGGATTGACGAGTTGATTCTGCGCCGATAGCCTGTAGTTTTTGGGAAAAACGGGGGTTATGCGCCCGGCTGTTCCTCTTGCCACGCAGAGGCGAACACTGGGATGTCGAGGGCAGAGCCTCTGACAGAGGATTCCTTCTAGGAATGGGTTACCCGCTCGAATCCGCGAGGAGTCTCACGAGTTTCAGACGCTTTGACGAGGTAAGATTTCTTGGACAAATTGGCTTTCGGATTGCATCAACTCCAAACAGCTCACGTTTTTTTCGAAAAGAACCTTTTAACCGAACTAAGAAAGGAGAACGGCGCTCCTACCCTGCCTGAAGGCAGAGATTTCCGCGCCGAATTTCTATGAAAATTTACACCGTCGGCGGCTATGTACGTGACAAGCTGCTTCGAGAAGCCGGCTATGACGTCCCCTTCGGCGGTGACCGCGACTGGGTTGTCGTGGGCGCTACGCCGAAGGAAATGCTTGACAGAGGCTTCACAGCTGTTGGAGCCGACTTTCCCGTATTTCTCCATCCAAAGACCCATGAGGAATATGCCCTAGCCCGCACGGAACGCAAGACGGCGCGAGGCTACCACGGATTCGTCTTTCACACCGATCCAGACGTAACGTTGGAAGAGGACCTCAAGCGGCGCGATCTCACAATAAATGCCATGGCTATGACCGACGAAGGTCAAATCATTGACCCGTACGGCGGCATGATTGATCTGCGAAATCACATTCTTCGCCACGTCAGCGAGGCTTTCTGCGAAGATCCGGTGCGCATTCTTCGCGTAGCCCGCTTTTGCGCCAAATTCGGTGACTTTCAAATTGCCGAGGAAACCATGAATCTCATGACGCTCATGGTCCAAAACGGTGAAGCAGACGCCCTCGTACCCGAGCGAATCTGGTCGGAGATAAGCCGAGGGTTTGCGTCTCGTCATCCGCTCAACATGATTGACGCGCTCGCCCGTTGCGGCTTGTGGGCCAAGCTCTTTCCCGTTGATCCGAAAAATCCCGTGATGCGAGAAACACTCTCCAAAGCCGTGGCAGCGGGTTTGTCTCTCGACGCACGTTTTGCCCTCATGACATCTTTCTGCAACACTCCCGAAGAAGCTCAGCATACTGCCGCGAGCCTGCGCGCTCCCGTTGCTCTGCAGCAACTGTGCGGCTGTTTTCTTACTCTGTTGCCGCTTTTTGAGAAAGCCGCCGACACTCAAAGCATCGCTTCTCTCTTGGAGCGAGGCGATGTGCTCCGCAGACCCGAACGCATGTCAGTCATGTTCCGCATGTGGGAAACGTTGTCTCAAAAGCCCGCGTCTAACCTCAAGAAGGCAGCGGAGCTTTGGCGCAGTGTTGACGCTGGCGCCGTTGCGAAAGCCCAAAGCGACCCCAGACGAATCCCTATGGCCGTGCGCACAGCCCGCTTAGAAGCATTACGGCCGCTCTTTACCATCTCAGAGAAGACGGGCGACCAGAGCCACGATGGCCGTCAGTAAAATTGTACTCATCAAGGGAATCTCAACCTTATGGCCCATGAGCGTAAAGTTGATGTCCCCGGGAAGGCGCCCAAGCCCCCATCGCCTGAGCGTCGGCACACACGAAAGCACGACGACAAGCAGGACAAAAATACAGATGATCCATCGCATCAGCTTGATTCCCTTGCGCTCCAACAACCAACAAACTTTGGCCATTACGCCATGAACAGCAATATTACTGATTTCTTGACCTTTAATTGTCGCAAGATTGCCGTTCGCAGCTTCGTCCTCGATTGCCGCATCGGCGCTTACGAGCATGAAAAGCACCAAGCTCAGCGAGTCGTCTTCGAATGCGATGTTTGGGTTCCTCTTTTGAACTCCACCAGCCTCTCAGACGACCTGCATGATGTGCTCAATTACGATCAGATCGTCAGCACCATCTCGGAGATCGCGCTATCTGCCCACTTCAACCTTCAGGAAACGCTCGTCGACGCTATCGCCGATAAGCTGATCGCGCTTCCAAATGTGCAGCAGCTTCGCGTTTCTACCGCCAAACTTGAACCCTATAAGGGTGTCGCCGCCGTTGGCATTGAGGTCTGGCGACGCTGCTCCTCCCTTTCCTACAATCATGAACAACGACAGCCATAACAGCCTTCCCATCGTCCCCGTCTCCGATGTTCACTCCCATTCCCTCTCCGAGGACAACGAAATCTTCCAGAACAGCAAAGACGGGGTCAGCATGGGACCGAGCAACCGCAACAAAAAGTCGGTGGCTGTCAAGAAGCTCGAAAAGAGAATCATCCGCCTTACGGCCCAGGCAGTCACCGATTTCGGCATGATCGAAGACGGCGACCGCGTCATGGTCGCCATGAGCGGCGGCAAGGACAGCTTCGTACTTCTTGATGCACTCCTCACGCTCCAAAAACGCGCACCGATCAAATTTGACCTTGTGGCCGTCAATGTCGATCAACACATTCCTAACTTTCCCCGCGACACATTGGAGCAGTACTTTAAGGACATCGGCGTCCAGTATCACATCGAGGACCAAGACACCTATTCCATCATCCAGCGACTGATCCCCGAGGGCCGCAATGTCTGCTCACTCTGTGCGCGTCTGCGTCGCGGCATTCTTTACCGAGTCGCCGGAGAGATGAAATGCAACAAGATTGCCCTCGGCCACCACATGGACGACATTGTTGGCACACTCCTTCTTAACCTCTTCTACGGCGGCCGCATGAAGGCCATGCCCCCTATTCTTCGAAGCGATGACAGACGAAACATCGTCATCCGACCGCTTGCCTATGTTCGAGAAAGCGAAACGGAAAAGTTTGCCAAGATTCGCCAATATCCTGTCACCTCCAAGGGCATTTGCGGCGCCGGCGAAAATCTCAAACGTCAGGAAGTAAAAGAGCTAATCAAGACATGGGACCGCGAGTTCCCCGGACGCATTTACAACCTCTTCATGAGTCTGCAACGCGTCTCGCCTTCGCATTTGATGGACAAGCGCCTTTATGACTTCCACAAGTTTGTCCCGCTTCTGCCGACAACCTCTGATGACGGCGACGACGAATAATTCAGGCGTCCATTCAAACCGAGCACTATCCCGTTTGGTTAGAATTTATGCATTACGCAAAGCAGAAAGCGTCCTAGGACAAAAGGTAGAAACATGAGAACTCGCTCCATGAAAGTCATTGACATGGCTGTGCATGAGGTCGCCACGATCACGGCTGACAAGAGCATCTGCGACTGTGCAAAACAGATGCGCCTTGAGCACGTAGGAAGTCTTGTCGTGGTCAATGACGATCAAACTCCTCTTGGCATGATCACGGATCGTGACATTGCCATTGAAGTTGTCGCCCGTAATCTAGATCCGATGAAGTTTACGGTCCAGGATGTCATGACCACGCCGGTTGTGACCGCCGGTCCCAACGAAAGCATGGTCGTAGCTCTTGCCCGCATGCGGGAATTTGGCGTCCGTCGGCTACCCATCATCGATGAGGAAGGCAAGCTTGTCGGCGTAATCTCCAACTCCAATCTTGTCGAAGAGCTTTCTTCGCTGCTCGACAGTCTGGTGCGCAACATTCACTCTTCCAAGACCAGAGAAGTTGCGTTGCGCTCCGACGAATGATGTTCCACGTGGAACACCATTGAGGAAGAATTCCGGCGGTTCCGAACAATGTTTGGAACCGCCGTTTTATTTTCCAGTCGCCTGTTTCACGTGAAACATAAGGCTATTTCACACTTCATCTGCTCAGAGAACGCCCCTTTCCCTTCGGAATTTCATCGTCGCTCAATGTTCCACGTGGAACAAGCTTGCCCTCAACACGCGCGCGCAAGCATCCTACATACGTGAAGTGCATCGCTGAGTCGAAAAGACCGCTTTCAGCCAGAGTCCCGTCATCAGCTCTTCTGTTCGCAAAGCCATTGATAGATCTCGTCACGCGGTTTGCCTGTCACCTTAGCGGCAATGGCCGCAAGTTTGGAACTCGGAAGTTCACTGATCAGAACGCGCAACCAACGCATGTCATTCTCGGACAGCGTCTGAGGAGTCGCAGGAGCTTCATCAATGAGAACGACGTATTCGCCGCGCGGCTCATGCGCTGCAGCCCATGCGGCAAGCTCTGCACCGGTCAGGCTAGCAAAGCTCTCAAACTTTTTCGTAATTTCACGCGCCACCACCACTCTACGTCGTGGCTCCATGACGGCGGCCAAGTCCTCAAGGAGGTCCACCACACGATGGGGCGCCTCATAGAGAACGAAAGGCTCAGAACGTGCCAGCCAATAAGCGAGTGCTTTTCGTCGGGCTTTCGGCTGAGGGGGAACAAAGCCTACGAAAGAAAAACCTGAACCATCCAGGCCAGCCCCGGAAAGAGCTGTCACAACGGCTGAAGCCCCGGGGATTGGAACGACTCTAAATCCCGCCTCGCGGACAGCCTTGACTACGCGCGCGCCGGGATCGGATACGCAAGGCGTCCCCGCATCGGTGACAAGCGCTACTTTTTGTCCGTCCTGAAGGAACTCAATTATTTGCTCTGCACCATGTCTTTCATTGTGTTCCCGAACTGACAGAAGCTTTACACTAATGCCAAACTTATCCAACAGTTTTCGGGTCTCGCGCGTATCCTCAGCAGCCACAACGTCAGCCTGAGCGAGTATCCAGAGCGCCCGCAGTGTAATATCTCCAAGATTGCCGATCGGCAGCCCGACGATGTATAGCGTGCCGCCGGGGCAACTCTGCCCAGGCAGTCCCGCCGCCTGAATCAAAGCATTAGATGTCCATAAATCATTGAGGGAATTCATCGTGTCCGTCCTTCCATTTGCCCGACAGTTGTTCAGAGCCTTAATCATAAGCTTACCGATTGTAAGCGTAGCTGCAACGACGTCGGTTGATGCCACGGGCTCCGGCGTGGTCGTCCTCCCATTGGATCCGACATACGCCGCCCAGCCGGATGCATCTGCGACTTCTGTTGAGACATCCGACAAGACCCTCTCAGACATGGCCCCTGCCAATGCCGGCCGTCCGGTCACCATCGCAATGCTGATGCCATCCGATGCGTCTCCCTTCCTGTCAGCCGCCCGCATCGTTGCCAACGGCTTGCTGACAGCAAGCCGCGTCAGCGGTCGTCAGGACAACATCATGTTGATCGAGGCACCCGATAGCGTAACCGTCCATGAACTGATTGACACAGCCGTCTTCTCTGGAGCTGATGTCGTCGTCGGCCCGCTTCAAAAAGATCAGGTTGAACTGCTCGCCAAAGACAAAAAACTTCCCGTTCCGATCGTCACTCTCAACTATGCAGCGGTACCTGATGAGGAAGTTTCATCCAATATGTTGATGCTCTCAGTAGCAACCGACCTTGAGGCTGAATACATCGCCCGTCAGGCCGTAAAGGCGTTGCCGGCGGAAACATCCGCCGGCCTGCCGCCGAAGATCCTCATCCTCACGACGGACAAACCATGGGAAAAGCGCTTGAGCGAGGCATACATGAAAGTGCTCAATCTTTCAGGCGTTCAGTACGAAGTCTTCACGGTGACAATGGACAATCTGCAAGAATTGCAGGACAAATGTCGTCCCGAGCTTAGCGAGGAAGAGCGCCTCAAATTCAACCACATGGCCTCCACGGCTGACAACGACAAGGCGCTCAAGGAAATTCGTGAGGCTCAACGTGCTCGCACGGCTGTTGCTGAACCTCCTTATCATTCCGTACTTCTCGCCCTCGACGCTCGTGATGCGGGTCTCATCCGTAGCCGTTTGCCATTGCGCACAAGCGTTTGGGCGACATCCACAACAAATCCGGGGGACCCGAAAACAAGTTCGAGCGCTTCTGCGCTTGCCTTTGATCTGGACCACGTTGTTTTCGCAGAATGCCCTTTTATTTTGCGCTATGACAGCGAGAGTTTTAGAGCCAAATTCCAAACATCTCTGCCCTACTCAATGCCCGCCAAACGTCTTTTTGCGTTAGGACTCGATGCTTATCAAGTCGCTGAGGATTGGGCTCGGGGAAAAAGGGCTTTCGAAATCAATGGCGAAACCGGCAGGCTGACTGTCCACCGCGACCTCAGCGCACAAGTCGTTCGCACCCCCGCCTCCTTTGAAATCCGTTCAGGAGAACTCTTCGATATGTCGGTTGTCGCTGCTTCTCCAGAGAACAACACTTTGAATACCGAATCGAACATTGCGTTGCCTGACACCGTAAAGCACGAACACCTCGAACCTGAAGTCCTGCAGCAATAAGACATTGCTGCGGACAATATTTCTAAAAAAATACAAACGGAAAATGCCGCTTATCACTCTGATGAAAGCCCACGCCGCCTGGGGCGACCTTCCGCTTCTTGATGATGCGGACCTCTCCATTGATTCCGGCGAACGCGTCGGCCTAATCGGCCGCAACGGCACTGGCAAGAGTACTTTGCTCTCCATCCTTGCAGGACATACGCATCTTGACGACGGCGAGCTTCGCGTGCAAGACGGCCTGCGCATACTCTATGTTGAGCAGGAGCCCGTACTGCCTCAAGCCGTCAACATCAAGGAAAGCCTCATTGCAAGAGGGAAGCTTGACAAGATTGACGATGAACGCGAACACTGGCGACGCTTGGCCAAATTGGACGAATGCCTGATGAAGTTCAATCTCAACCCAGAGCACTCAGTCGATCGCGTGAGCGGCGGCGAACGCAAACGTGCCGCTCTGGCGCTCGCCTTTGCACTTGAGCCTGATCTGCTGCTTCTGGACGAACCGACAAACCATCTGGACATCACCGCCATAACTACGCTCGAAAATCTCGTCAATACGGAGTTTCGAACCCAGCGCTCTCTTGTCGTCATCACTCACGACCGCCAATTTCTCGACAATGTTTCGAGTCGCATCATTGAGCTTGATCGCGGCATTCTTCGATCCTACCCCGGCAAATTCTCTGAGTATGAAGGCCGCAAGCAGGAGGAGCTTCAAGCTGAAGAACTTGCCAACCGCCGTTTCGACAAATTCTGGGCTCAGGAGGAAGTCTGGATCCGCAAGGGCATCGAAGCCCGGCGGACCCGCAATGAAGGCCGTGTGCGTCGCCTTGAAGAGCTTCGACGCCAACGCTCGGCGCGTCGAGACCGCATGGGCAGCGTCAATCTCAAGATCGACGCTGGTGAAAAAAGCGGCAAAATCGTCTGCGAAACTATCGACCTTTGCAAGTCCTTTGACGGACACCCCATCGTAAGCAATCTCAATTTCAAACTCATGCGTGGCGACCGGCTCGGACTGATCGGACACAACGGCGTTGGAAAGAGTACGTTGATCAAACTTCTGCTTGGCAAAATCGAACCCGATTCCGGAGAGATCAAGCTCGGCACAAATCTGAAGATTGCTTATTTCGACCAACTTAGGGAACAACTCGACTTAAGCAAAACGGTAGCCGAAACAATTTCCCCCGGTTCCGAGTGGGTGGAAATTGGCGGGCAGAAAAAACACATCATCGCCTACATGGGGGACTTCTTGTTCCCGCCCAGGCGAGTCAATGTTCCTGTCGGTTCGCTTTCTGGCGGAGAGCGCAACCGACTGCTGCTTGCCCGCCTCTTTGCACTGCCCGCCAACCTGCTCGTGCTTGACGAGCCGACGAACGATCTCGACATCGACTCTTTGGAAATGCTCGAGCAGACGCTCTCTACATACTCCGGCACCATCATTCTTGTAAGCCATGACCGCCGTTTCCTCGACAATGTCGTGACCGAAGTGCTTGCTCCAGAGGGGAACGGCCAGTGGCGCGAATATGTTGGTGGCTATTCGGATTGGCTTCAGCAGCGCCCTGCTCCAGTTGAGACGTCTGAAACAAACGTTTCTCAATCCAAAACCACTCCCAAACCGCGCCCGCGCGACGCCAAGATTCGAATGAGCTATAAGGAAATGCAGGAACTCGAACGCTTGCCCAAGCTCATCGAAGACCTTGAAGCCGAGCAAGCCGCACTGTTGGAAGCAATGAGCGCGCCGGATTACCATGCAAAACCGGTTGAGTATCTTCGCAAGGATGCTGAACGCGCCAAAGCAATCGAAGACGAAATCGCCTCAAGCTATGAACGCTGGGAAACGCTAGAAGAAAAGCGTCAGCTCGCCGAGAATCAGTAATCCAAATAGATTCCGAGGTATGATTAACAGCGCCCTTCGGGCATAGGGGTTATCCCCTAAAATCGAAGGGCGTTTTTGCGTGCCCGCTTAGATATTTTTAGGAATGCGCATTTTTCAGACCTCCCCCGAGAGGCCGTCCATCAGGAGAAAGCCATCGTGCCCGAACAATCGTCTGCCAAGCCGTCCTTTGGACTAGAGCCCCTTACCACGCTTCCCCAGCTTTTGGCCAACAGCGTTGAACGATATGGCAATCGAGAGGCTCTCCGTCAATTCGACAAGGAAACCAAAAGCTGGCGCAGCCTCACCTACGCACAACTGATGACTCGCATCATCGAGTGGCGCCGAGCCTATGCGGCCATGAACCTTGAGCGGGGCACCCGCATCGGCATCCTGATGCCTAACAGCATTGATCACGCATGCGCCGATCAGGCAGCACTGGCCAACGGCCTTGTCCCCGTGCCTCTGCACGCCATCGACACCCCGGGCGCAAGCGCCTTCATCCTTGCCGACAGTCAAGCAAAAGTTCTCGTCACCAACAAGCTTGCGCGCTGGAAACAGATCCGTGCCGCCGGCACGGATCTTCAGAATCTCGAAACCGTCATCATTACAGAAGACGAAGTTGACGATGACGCCCGCATGGTCCGCAGCCTCACCGAATGGCTTGCGGCCGGCAACCAAGCGACCGAGCTCCCGGCCGGCCCCAAGGCGGACGACCTTGCCGGGATCGTCTATACGTCAGGCACCACAGGTCGTCCCAAGGGAGTCATGCTCACGCACGGCAACATCGTAAGTAATGTGAAAGCCACGCTCGACTGCGTCTCACCGCAGGTGGGTGACATCTTTCTTTCCTTCCTGCCTCTCTCGCACACGTTTGAACGAACGGCCGGTTACTATCTCGCACTGGCGACAGGGTGCACCATCGCATACAACCGTTCCGTTCTGTTGCTTGCCGACGACCTCAAGACGATTCGCCCCACAGTGATCATCTCCGTGCCGCGCGTCTATGAGCGCATCTTTGCACGCGTTCAGGACAAGCTCAAGAAATCCACGCCTGCGTCCCGCTATCTCTTCGACTGGGCCGTTGAAATCGGTTGGCGCGACTTCTGCCGCCGGAACCAACTGCCTGTGGAGCGCACGAGCCGCGCTTGGCTCGATTGCCTTATGCGCCCGCTCGTGCGCAAGGTTTCCACAACGCTGCTTGAACAGTTTGGCGGTCGACTCCGCATCGCCATTTCGGGTGGTGCAGCGCTCAGCAACAAGGTTGCCCGCACCTTCTGCGGCCTCGGCCTTCCCATCATTCAAGGCTACGGCATGACCGAGGCCAGCCCCATCATTGCCGGAAACAATCGCACGCTCAACCAGCCCAATACCGTCGGCAAGCCCTTCAACAACGTAGAAGTGCGCCTCGGCGAAGGCGATGAAATCCAAATCAAAGGCCCAAGCATCACGCGCGGCTACTGGAATCGCCCGGACGCCACCGCAGAGACCTTCACTCGAGACGGTTGGTTCCGTACAGGTGATGTGGGCGGCTTCAACGAACTCGGTCTTCTGAGCATCAAGGGCCGCATCAAGGAAATCATCGTAACCAGCACAGGGGAAAAAGTCCCGCCCGCCGACCTGGAAGCTGCAATCGAAACCGACCCCCTCTTCTCCCAGTGCTACATCGTCGGAGAAAATCGCCCGTACCTGAGCCTGATCACCGTCGTGAACCCCGACGAATGGGCCTCGTTTGCCAAGAGTTGCGGTGCGGATCCCCTCGATCCTGCAAGTCTTGACAATCCGTCCGTAAAAACCTCTGCCCTCAAGCGCGCCAAAGCTGCGGCAGCCGAATTCCCTCACTATGCGCTACCGCGCGCGATCGTGCTGACTCAAGACCCATGGAGCATCGAAAACGGCCTCATCACGCCGACGCTCAAACTCAAACGAGGCCCGCTTTCGAAAAAATTTGCAACCGCCATCGCTCAGCTCTACGCCACGCACGGCTGATCTTGCTGCAGAGCCCAAGAGGCGCATTTTGGGGACATGCGCCTCTTAAGCCTGTTCCCTGCCAGCCTCTTGTACAATGGCGCCACACAAATCTTCAGTTATTCCCGAACACATGAGCACCACTAGCTACAAACCCCAGCCCAGGGAACTTCTGCCGGAATGGATGATCGGTCTGACGGACCGCATCATGGATTTCTACACGAAGCGCTATCTGCACTGCGATCCCGTCATTCTCAACAATCCGCCGCCGCCTCAAGACGGCCACAAATACCTGCTTTACGCACACATTCCGTTCTGTCATACGCTGTGCTCGTACTGCACCTTCCACCGCTTTCTCTTCAAGGAACACGTAGCGCGCGCGTACTTCGTCAACCTGCGAAAGGAAATGGACTACGTCAAGGCTCTCGGCTATGACTTCCACTCCATGTACGTGGGCGGTGGCACTACGACCATCCTCGAGGATGAGCTCATCAAGACCCTCGAGCATGCCCGCAAGCTCTTCCCCTCGATCAAGGAGATCTCCTGCGAAACCGACCCGCAAATCATCACGACACCTCAGTTCCGCAACCTCAAAGGGCTCGTCGACCGCATGTCGATCGGCGTACAGAGCTTCAACGACGACCTTCTCAAGCTGTCCGAACGCTATGAAAAGTTCGGCTCAGGCGAACAAATCTTCGAGCGCCTGCAATATGCTCAGGAGCTTTTTCCAACCTGCAACATCGACATGATGTTTGGCTTCCGCGGCCAGACGCTCGACATGTTGCACGACGACATGGAAAAGATCTGGACGCTTAATCCTCGGCAGGTGACGACCTACCCGCTCATGGTCACGTCCCAAACGCGCAAGAGCGTAAAGAATGTCATCGCCGCCGGCGGAAACCAACTGGCCGATCAGTACCGCGTCATTCTCGACACGCTTGGCTCGCGCTACAACCACCTGACTTCTTGGACATTCGGCCGCACGCACGACGAAGGCTTCGACGAGTATGTGGTCGACTACGACGAGTACCTCGGCGTGGGCTCCGGTGCATTCAGTTTTCTAAATGACAGTCTCTACGTCAACACGTTCAGCCTGCGCCGCTACAACGAACGCATCGCCGCTGGAAACACGGGCGTGGAACGCCGCCGCCAGTTCGACCAGCACGCGATCCTTCAGTACCGCCTCATGCTTGGACTTTTCTCTCATCGCCTGTCACGCAAATACTTCCGCGACGTACACGGCGTAAACCTTGATAGAACGCTCTTGAAGGAAATGCTTGCGCTTCGCGTGGCAGGAGCCATCAAGGACGATCCGAATGATCCGGACAACATCATCGTAACGGACGGCGGAAAATTCCTCGGTCTTGTCATGATGAAGGCCTTCTACTCGGCAATGGACAACGTCCGTGCAGAACTGCGCCAGCCTCTCAAGGAAGAAGACTACTCTTAATCCTGTGAAACCGACTCCTGGCCTATGACGACCTATCTGAGAGCGCCAATTTGAAATCAGGCTCCGAGGGATGAAAACACCTCGGAGCCTTTTTTGTTTTGAACAACCGAAAACTCATCGGCACAGGCCTTTTGAAGAGGTAAATTAGACTTAATGTAAGCAAGACCAAGTGCCGATTGACAAATATTAACGATTTGCGGTTTTTCCCTCATTTTCGTCAAAAACTACCCTTTCAGGAATAGTGACTACTACTTTTAGGTAGATTACATTAGCGGTTAACCCCTTAAAATGCGAAGCGTGTTTCACCGTGAGCGTTGGGGCCTTACTGTACCTGCCGCTTTCGTTTCAAAAAATTCAGCGTGCCTGAAACCGTTCCTGTCATCCCCCGAGCACTGCGTCTCACAGTCTCTGGCAGGAACGTGCAAGGCAAGGAGTTCCATGAGCTCCGCTGATTCTGGAGAGTTTTTCAATGTCCAACAATACGATCAAGGTTCGTACGTTCAACCCCGGCGCCGGCGCCTATGGGGAAGACGGACCCGCCTACCAGGGTAATCTTCGAAAGGGAGAACTCCGCGGCATCATCCATATCAACAAGGAACACTGCGTCGGTTGCGACACGTGCTCCAAGTTCTGCCCGGTCAACGCCATTGAAGGCGGACTCGGTGCCAAGCACCACATCATCGAAGACGCCTGCCTCTACTGCGGCCAGTGTCTGATCGCCTGTCCGTTTGACGCCATTGAACAGATGAGCTTTGTCGAACAGGTTGAAAAGGTTCTCGCCGACAAGTCGCGCATCTGCGTTGCTCATCCGTCTCCCGCCGTCCGCGTCTCCATCTGTGAAGAATTCGGCGGCCAGCCCGGCGAACTCACTACGGAACAGCTGTCCAATGCTCTCGAAGCCGTCGGCTTCCAAGTCTACGACTGCAACAGCACGGCCGACCAGACCATCCTTGAGGAAGGCACGGAATTCGTCAAGAAGGCTCGCTACTGGCTCCTCGGCGAACGCAGTGAAGAAGTGAACGAAATGGCCGAACATCCGTTCCCGCACTTCACGTCCTGCTGCCCGGCTTGGGTCAAGAACATGGAAACGAACCATGCCGACCTGATCCCGCATGTCTCCACCGCCAAGTCCCCGCTTCAGATGGGCGGTGCCCTTGCCAAGACTTGGGGCGCCAAGTTCCTCTGGAAGTGCGATCCGCGCAAGATCTTCTTCGTTTCCGTCACGCCGTGCACGGCCAAGATCTTTGAGGCCGCCCGTCCGGAAATGAATCAGGGCTGGCACTGGGCCAAGGAACAGGGCATGATCCCGGCCGACACGCCGTCCTATCAGGACATCGACGCCTGCCTTACGGCCCGCGACATTGCCGAACTCTTCCGTCGCAAGGGCGTCAACCCCCTCACGATGAGCAAGAAGCGCGAACGCGGCACGCTGGAAGTCTATACGGGCGCCGGCACGATCTTCGGCGTCTCCGGCGGCGTCATGGAAGCTGCTCTGCGTACGGCCTATTTCGTTCTGTCCGGTGAAGACCTCAAGAACGCCGACATCGAAATCGTTCGCGGCCACAACAACGCCATCGTTGAAGCCACGATCCCCGTTCCCATCAAGGCCAAGGGCGGCCAGCCTGTTGACATCCGCATCTGCGTTGTCAACGGCGCCAATCAGGGTCTCGAGGAAGTCCTCCACCGCGTTCGCCTCGACAAGAACCGCTATCACTTCGTCGAAGTGATGAACTGCCCGGGCGGCTGCGTCAACGGCGGCGGCCAGCCGGTTCAGCCGGCCGGCACCGCTTGGCTCAACCCGACGCTTCCGCTCCCGCTGCGTGCCTAATTTTTTCGCAAGGAATTAGATAATGTTCTCTGAAAATTACGACTACGCCGAGCGTCCTGCAGCCTTGATCCTGGGTCGCCGCGGTTTTCTTAAGGTCACCGGTCTCTGCGTTGCCGCCGTTGCTGTGTGCGGCTACGCAATCGGCGACCTCGTTGCCCGTCGTGGTGTGATCATCAAGGCCCGCCAGGCTGGTCTCTACAAGGACGACAAGCTCTGCCAGGCTCTCGGTCTGACGTCCTCTCACCAGAACCCGACCGTGATGCAGATCTACAAGGACTTCGGTGCCAAGCCCACCGATCACCACATGCACGAACTGCTCCACACCCATTACTATCCGCGCACGATGCTCGCGTCCCTGACGGAGGCCAACCATGGCTAACAATCGCATTCTTCGTTTCCACGCCCCTGACAAGGTGTTCCACTCGGTCAACGCGATCACGTGGTTCGCTCTTCTCTTCACCGGCGTCTACGTCTACTTCTGCGAACCGGAAGCCGCCAGCGCTGAAGCCACGATGCTCGCTCACCTGATTCTGGGCGTTGTGTTCACATTCAACCTCCTGGGCTTTATCGTGCTCGCTCCGGATCGTTTTGCTCTCATTCTCCGCGCCTGCCTTGAATGGGATCGCAACACGATCTTCTGGTTCCGCAACTTCGGCGGCTATCCGCGCCGCTTCTTCAAGATCCCATTCGGCCCGGTGGAAGTTCCGCCGCAGGGTCGCTACAACGGCGGTCAGAAGGCTTCCTATCTCCTGTTCATGGGCATGATCGCCGCTCTGACGGTCACGGGCTGGATGCTCTGGATCGGCGCTCCGCTTCTCGGCAAGGCCGTGTTCCTGTGGACGTTCTACTTCCACGTTTGGGGCTCCATCATCGTCTCCGTTCTGGTCGTCTGCGCCCACATCCCGCTTGCTCTGCTCTCCATGGAGCACTTCAAGGGCATCTGGCGCCTCGGCCCGGGCACCATCTCTGTTGAAGCTGCCGAACATCACGCTCCGCTCTGGTTCGAGCGTGACGTCGTCCGCACCAACATTGAAAAGTAACAATCACGAAGATCGCCTGATCTGCAATGTGATATAACGGAAAGCAGTCCTCCGGACCGCTTTCCGCCAAAGACCGGATAAGCATACTTGTCCGGTCTTTTTTTGCCCCTTCGGACTTGACAAACAATCATGGTTGAAACTCCAAAAGGCCTCCGCCTTCACATTGGCCTCTTCGGCAAGCGAAATGCCGGCAAGAGCTCGCTCATCAACGCACTAACCAACCAGAAGATCTCCATCGTCTCCGAGGTCGCCGGCACCACGACCGACCCTGTCGAGAAGGCGTGCGAACTCGCACCTATAGGTCCGGTCGTCTTCATCGACACTGCCGGAGTCGATGACGTCGGTCCTCTGGGCCTGGCCCGCGTCGAACGCACAAAATCCGTTCTCGAATGGGTCGACATCGCACTTGTCGTTGCCAACGTCAGAGACTTCGACAATTGCGAAAGCGACCTGGTCGAGCATGTGCGCAAGCTCGGCACACCCGCCCTCCTTGTCCTCAACAAGTGCGGCCTCTATCCGGCCGACGAATCCTTCCTGGCACGCATGCGTGCCTTGGGCATTCCCGTCGTACAGACGGACGCCGAGACGAATGTCGGCATTGAAGATCTTCGCAAAGCCATCATCGACCTCGCCTCCAATCGCATTCCTGAGGATCGTGCACTTGTCGGCGATCTTGTCCAGGAAGGCGATACCGTCGTGCTCGTCACGCCGATCGATACAGGGGCTCCGAAAGGCCGTCTCATTCTGCCTCAGGTTCAGGCCATCCGCGAGCTTCTCGACGCACATGCCAAGTGCTTCGTCGTGCAACAGAACCGCGTGGCCGAATGCATAGCCGAACTCCGCCGTCCGCCCAAGCTCGTCATGACGGACTCTCAGGTGATCATGGATGTCGCAGATCAGACACCGGAAGACATCCCCCTCACCACGTTTTCCATTCAGATGGCTTATTCCAAGGCCGATGTGGTCGAGATGGCCCGAGGCACTGCCGCACTCGCTTCACTTGAAGACGGGGATCGCGTGCTGATCTGCGAAACCTGCAGCCACCATCCCCAAAAGGATGACATTGGTCGAATCAAGATTCCGCGCTGGCTGAAACAGAAAACTGGGAAGGATCTGCAGATTGACTTGGCGGTCGGCAAGGATTTCCCCGTCGACCTGTCGCCCTACAAGGTTCTCATCCAGTGTGGAGGCTGCGTCGTTACGCGCAGACACATGCTCATGCGCCTGCGAGCGGCGCGTGCGCAGAACGTACCCATGACTAACTACGGGCTCACTATCTCATACCTGCAGGGTGTGATTGAACGCGTGTTGCTCTGCCATCCTGAAGCCCTCAAAGCCTACCGCGACGCCCTCGCAAAGTAATGCCAGCTTCAGAATGGGCAAACGGCATCCGGGGCTCCCGAATGCCGTTTGTTGTTTTGGCGTTACGACAGAAAAACTCAATCGAACGTCTGTTGCATTTCTCTCGTCGTGTGGAACACCACCTGCGGCCAGTGCTTCATCGTCGTCTCGAGGTTGTATATAGACGTTGCAAGATACACCGTATTGCCGTTGACATCGGTCGCCAGACGTGCATCCTGCTCTTTGCAGAAATCCTTGCGGGTTTGCTCGTCAGGGAATGCAAGCCAACGCGCAGTAGAGACGTCGGTTGATTCATAGACGGCATCCACCTTGTATTCCGTTGCAAGACGCTGAGCCACGATTTCAAACTGAAGCTGACCGACGGCACCGAGAAGAATGTTGCCGAATTCACCGGTAAATACCTGAATGGCACCCTCTTCGCCAAGCTCTTGGAGTCCCTTCTGAAGCTGCTTGGCCTTGAACGGATCCTTGCTTCGAGCCGCACGGAAGAGTTCAGGCGCAAAGCTTGGGATCCCCGTGAACCCCAGCTTCTCGCCTTCAGTAAGCGTATCCCCAATGTGAAGCTGACCATGATTGTAGATGCCGATGATATCGCCGGCCACGGCGTCCGTCATCACCACGCGGTCCTGCGCCATGAAGGTCAAGGCATTCGGAATCTTCATGTCGCGGTTTTCGCGCACGTGAAAAACCTTCATGCCCTGAGAATACCTGCCGGAACAGACGCGGAAGAAGGCAATGCGGTCGCGGTGACGCGGATCCATATTCGCCTGAATCTTGAAAACAAAACCCGAGAACGGTGCTTCCGTCGGCTCGACTTTGCGAATGCCTGCATCGCGCGGCTGCGGCGACGGCGCCCATTGCACAAGAGCATCAAGCACATCCTGCACGCCGAAGTTGTTCACGCCGGAACCAAAGAAGACCGGACTTTGCTCGCCCGCCAGGAACTTCTCAATGTCAAACGGTTCGGTTGCGCCCTGCACAAGTTCAATGGATTCGCGCACATACGGCATCTCCATCGGAAAAAGACGATCAAGTTCAGGATTGTCAATACCTTCAATCGTTTCCTGATCGCGCGAGAGCCGCTCTTCGCCGGCCGTGAACCTCACAAGACGATTCTTAAGCAGCGAGAAGACGCCTCGGAATGTCTTGCCCATGCCGATGGGCCAGGTGATGGGAACGCACTGAAGCTTGAGCACGTTTTCGATTTCACCTAGCACATCTAGCGGATCACGCACTTCTCGGTCAAGCTTGTTGATGAACGTGATGATTGGCGTCTTGCGCATACGGCAGACTTCGAGCAGCTTGATCGTCTGCGCCTCCACACCCTTGGCAGCATCGATTACCATCACGGCCGCGTCAACCGCAGTCAGCACACGATACGTGTCCTCAGAGAAGTCCTCATGGCCCGGGGTGTCGAGCAGGTTAATGACATGATCGTCATAATGGAACTGCATCACCGAACTGGTCACGGAAATACCACGCTGCTTTTCAACCTCCATCCAGTCGGACGTGGCGTGGCGGGCAGCCTTGCGGCCCTTGACCGCGCCGGCCATCTGGATGGCGCCTCCGAAAAGAAGTAGCTTTTCCGTGAGCGTCGTCTTGCCGGCGTCAGGGTGAGAAATGATGGCAAAGGTGCGACGCATTTCAACGTCGCTGACCAGTGCGGGGTTGGGACTCGTCATAACAGAGAACGTTCTCTTAACGTAAATTCAATGGAAATCAGCCTTCCCGTCGAAACGCCCGACGGAAAAGCCGATCATTTTAACAGAGAGTTCAGAGCACTTCAGCCGAATCAGAAGAGCCTCTACCTGCGAAGTTTGGCAAATGCCGCAGCCATGGCACCCTGCGTCTGAAAAGTCGAACGCAAATCACGACGAGCGGCGGGTGCCTGACGGCGCGCACCTTCGCTTCGCATGCTGAGACCGATCCGCTTACGGGCAAGATCCACCTCAAGAACTCTAACCTTGACGATGTCGCCCACCTTCACCACATCACGCGGATCCGCGACCCTTCGATCGGCGAGATGCGAAATGTGCACAAGGCCGTCCTGATGCACGCCCACATCCACGAAGGCACCAAAGGCGGCAACGTTAGTCACCACGCCTTCCAACACCATGCCGGGCTGCAGATCCCGCATCTCCTTGATGCCGTCTGCAAACTTCGCAGTGCGGAACTCGGGCCGCGGATCGCGCCCCGGCTTCAAGAGTTCGCTGAAAATGTCCGTCACGGTCGGAATGCCGAATGTTTCGTCAATAAAGTCCCTTGCGTGAAGCGATCGCAACACCGTCGCATTACCGATCAGTCCTTTGATGTCAAGACCGGTCTTTTTTAAAATGCGATGCACCACCGGGTATGCCTCCGGATGCACAGCGGAAGCATCAAGAGGATCGTCGCCGTCCGGAATGCGAAGGAACCCCGCGGCCTGTTCAAAAGTTTTGGCTCCCAGTCTCGGCACTGCCAAAAGATCTCGTCGAGTACGGAAAGCGCCGTTGGTGCTGCGGAAGTTCACAATGGCGTTAGCCCGGGCCGGCGAAAGACCTGCAACACGGCACAAGAGCGACGGACTCGCCGTATTGACGTCGACACCGACAGCATTGACGCAATCCTCAACGACCGCGTCAAGGCGATGCGCGAGCTTCTGTTGATCCACGTCGTGTTGGTACTGACCTACGCCAATCGCTTTGGGCTCGATTTTGACGAGTTCCGCCAAAGGATCCTGCAGGCGGCGGGCAATGGAAACTGCACCTCGATAGCTGACGTCAAGGTCAGGAAACTCTGCCGCAGCAAGCTCGGAAGCCGAGTATACCGATGCGCCAGCCTCGCTCACAACCACGTGCGTAAAGGTAAGTTCAGGATGAAGGCGCTTGACCTCTTCCACAAACTCGACCGTCTCACGGCTGGCCGTGCCGTTGCCGATTGAAACTAAAGTCAGCCTGTGCTGACGGATGAGCTGAGCAATCATGGAAATCGCTTCCAAACGGCGCCCGTTGGATCCAAATGGAAAAACGACTGCCGATGCAATTAATTTGCCCGTCTCATCAATCGCAGCCGTCTTGACGCCCGTACGAATGCCGGGATCGAGTCCGAGCACGCGCTTGTGCCCGGCCGGGGCAGCAAGAAGCAGGTCGCGAAGATTGCTGCCGAAGACATCGATGGCCGCCCCCTCCGCCGCCTCACGAAGACGCTCGAAAACCTCTGCCTCGAGACTCGCGCGAAGCTTCACGCGCCACGCCCAACGACAGCACTGCCAGAGCCACGCATCAGCCGGACGTCCCAGAGTGCCCACATTGAAATGGACCGCCGTGCGTTCCACGGGCTCGTCAGGATGTTCGGCGTCAACTTCTAGACTGAGCGCGAGAATGCCCTCCATCTGTCCTCGGAAGGCGGCAAGCGCTCTGTGCGACGGCATATGAGCAATCGGTTCCCGATAGTCGAAATAATCGCGAAATTTGGAACCGGTCTCTTCCATGCCTTCAACAACCCGACTCGTCAGGACACCCTCATTCCAAAGCCAGGCACGCATATCGGCAAGCAACTTGGGATCTTCGCTCATTTTCTCAGTCAGAATGTCGCGGGCACCGTTGAGCGCCGTCTTGACGTCTGGAACGTTCTCTTCTGCGCTGACAAACGCAGTAGCCTCGATTTCTGGATCCAGCTCGGGATTGTCGAAGAGTTTGTTTGCAAGCGACTCCAAGCCAGCTTCCCGAGCAATTGCAGCCAGCGTACGGCGCTTCGGACGATACGGCAAATAGAGATCCTCCAGCTCCTGCTTCGTCTTTGCCGCAGTAATCCTCACTTCGAGTTCGGACGTAAGCTTTCCCTGCTCACGTATGCTTCCAAGAATCACTTCGCGGCGCCTTTCAAGCTCGCGCAGATAACCGAGACGTTCTTCAAGAAGACGTAACTGCGTGTCATCGAGACCGCCCGTCACCTCCTTGCGGTAACGCGCAATGAAAGGCACGGTGCAACCGTCGTCAAGCAATCCGACAGCGGCCTCAACCTGAGCGGGACGAGCCTGAATATCGAAGGCGATGCACTCGAAAATTTTCTGTTCAGTCGTGGTCATGGCTTTTCATGCATAAAAACGGGGACGCCGAAGCGTCCCCTGAAAGCGTTTCTTCCGATTTCAGAAGGGATTGCCCTGCGGAATGTCCTTGAGGATGCTCTCAATCATGGCGGCGTCCTTGGCCTCATACGCCTGACAGCGCAACTCCTCGACCATCGGATTGAGTGCTTCGGCCGGCTCTTCGGCTTCGTAGACGAAGCGAACGAATAGACTGCCAGGCTCAGGCTCCTCGATCTTCATGATGAACACGGAAGCGGGCCAGGACTTTCCTTCCTCCACCATGGTCGTCACGGACTCGTCTTGCTTGAGAATCACCTTGTCGCGCAGACTGAATCCCGCACCGAAACTCACTTCGCGCGTGAGGTGCAAAGCTTCCTCCAAAAGATTCTCACTGAGAATTTCGCAACCCTCCATATGCTCGACGAACCGCTCAGGGTGCCGAGCGGCTTCCTCCAACCCCTTCCAGAGCAGCTCCCGCGTTACAAACGCCGGGATTTGGATGATGTGTTCATGTACTTTTCGCATGCTGTCTGCCTTTGTTTTTAAGTTTTTTTTATTTTTTCACTGATCATTCGGCGGCGTGTCCGCGCGCCTTTTCACCTGTCAAATAGACTTCGAGCCACTGGCTGTAGCGCGAAACGATGAAGCTGAAGAAGAAATACACAAGCGCGATGAAAACATAGCCTTCAATGAAGTATCCACGCCAGAGCGCATCGCCCAAAGCCAAGCGCAGACTCCCCGTCAGGTCGTACATTGAAACGACCGTTACGAGGGACGTATCCATAAAACACGACAGCAGGCTGTTGACGAAGGCCGGAATAATGGCAACGAGCGCCTGCGGCAGAATCACCGCCGTATAAACCTGACGCTGAGAAAGTCCTAGCGAAGCAGCTGCGTCAAACTGACCGCGCGGAATGGTCTGAAGGCCGCCGCGAACGATTTCCGCCATATAGGCTGCCTGAAAAAGCGCAATGGCAACAGAGACTCGCCAGAACGGATCAATGCGCACGCCGGCGGGCAGGAGAAGCGGAAAAACGAAAGCCGCCACAAAAAGCACCGTAATGAGCGGTACGCCGCGAACAAGTTCAATATAGCCCGTAGAGACTGCAGCAACTGCCGGCAGTTTGCTCCGGCGTCCGAGCGCAAGCAGAATGCCGAGAGGCACGGATGCGCCCATGCCCACAAGCGTAAGCACGATCGTGAGCGGCAAACCGCCCCACATGTCGGTTGAGATGCTCTCAAGTCCAAAGACGCCGCCAAGCATCAGGACAAAGAAAACGACGACGGTGCCGCCCCAGAGCATGCCGAGCGTACGCAAATAGGGCTTGCGCCACATGAAGGGGAAGGCGCTTATCACCAGCATGGCAAGAACGAGCCCCGTCGCCGCGGCAGCTCGCCACTGCAGATGATAAGGATAGCGACCAAAGATGATCAGACGCCACTTCTCTGCAACGAAGCCCCAACAGGCGCCCGCACCTTGACTGCAAGCGTGCACATCAGGCGTCCAGACTGCGTTGATGAACCCCCAGAGCACCAGCTTGATCACGACAAACGCAATGACGGCGGATACGGCGACAGTCAAAAGAGACGCCTCGGGCGAATAGAAGTACCGGCGGCGAATGCGCTGTGCAAGCGAGCCACTGAATGAGCTTTCCGTAATCATGCCGGCCTCCTTACTGAGGAGCCCGCATGATGCGGGCGTTAAGCGCATTCATCACAACCGAGATGACGAGATTGAGAGTCAAATAGACGGCCATGATGATGCAGATGACCTCAAGCGCCTGAGCGCTCACATTGATCACGGTATTGCCGATGTTGACCAGATCAGGATAGCCTACCAATACGGCAAGGGAGGAATTCTTCGTTAGATTCATGTACTGGCTCGCAAGCGGAGGGATCACCAATCGCATGGACTGCGGGAATATGACATAGCTCACGGTCTCGGTCATCGTCATGCCGAGCGCCAGTCCCGCATCCCACTGGCCGGCCTTGACGGCAAGTACACCCGCACGCACGATCTCCGCAATGGAAGCCGACGTAAAAAGCGTGAGACCGAGCGAAAGCGCGAGAAATTCGGGAGATATTTGACTGCCGCCTCTAAGCGCGAAGCGCGTCTGTTCAGGATGATCCCATCCGAAGACGGCGCCGCAGAGCACCCAGGCAACGACAAAGACGCTGGCAAAAACGGCAATCCCGACCGTATTGGCCATGAGCCCCGTCATGCGGCGACGGGCAAAGAAGGCCGAAGCACAGCCGAACAAGACGCCTGCTCCGGCGGCTATCCATATGGCCCACCCGCCGAGCAGAGGCGAAGCGTATTGCAAACCGCTCTTCGAAAGAAACACCCAGTTCCCTATGTGCAGGGCCGTGCGGCCTGCGGGCAGAAGTTCCGTCACGGCAAGATAAACGGCCAGCAGCAAAACGAGAAGAGGAATATTGCGGTAAAACTCAACATGCGCCGTACCCAAAAAGCGCAGCATGGGATGCCGCGAGAGGCGCATAAGCCCCACAACAATGCCCAACACAGTCGCGGCCATGATGGCTACGGCGGAGACCTTGATCGTGTTAAGCATGCCCACCAGGAAGGCTCGCGACATGTGATCCGTATTGCTGAACGGAATCAGCGCCTCGCCAATGTCGAATCCCGCCGGGTTGTTGAGGAAGGCAAAACCGCTGTTGATGTGACGTTCCGCAAGATTTTCCGCCACATTCATGGACACGGCGGCAAGGAAGCCTACAAGAATAAGAATCAATACAGCCTGAATTGTGTATTCACGGCGCTTTCTGGCCTTTTCGCGCTCCTTCCAAGCAGCGTCGCCATAAATACCAAAAGAGTCCCTGGATAGCATTTGAAAATTTATTGACTGACAAAAGGCCCCAGAGCATCCTCTGGAGCCTTTTTGCATTTAACAACAGGCTGCGGATTTGTAGCCCAAGGCGCGAATCAGCGGATCGGCATAGCGTACATCAGGCCGCCGTCGGTCCACAAGCGATTCAGGCCGCGGGGCAAGTTGAGCGGCGTCTTCGGGCCGAAGAATTCGGTCCAAGACTCCCCGTAATTGCCTACCTGCTTAATGATACGGTACGACCACTCCTTGTCGAGTCCGATCAGCTTGCCCATGTCGTCGCTCTGTCCGAGCAGACGCTGAACATTCGGATTGGCGCTCGTCTTGCGGAGTTCATCGGCATTGCCCTTCGTAATGCCGAGCTCTTCGGCTTCGACCATTGCATTGAAAGACCAGCGAACGATCTGGAACCATTCGTCATCGCCACGGCGAACGGCCGGTCCGAGAGGCTCTTTGGAAATCACTTCGGAAAGGATTTCATACTTGGACGGATCCTGGGCGAGCGTGCGCATGCCTGCGAGGTCGGACATGTCGGTCGTGTAGACCTGGCAACGACCGGAAAGGAAGGCAGACTGAGTGGCCTCGGTCGTATCGAACACCACCGTCTTGTAACTCATCTTATGAGAATTGAAGTAGTCGGCAAGCGTCTTCTCAGAAGACGTGCCGGACTGCACGCAGACCGTGGCGCCGTCAAGTTCCTTGGCGGTCTTGATGCCGAATTCCTTCGGGACAATGAATCCCTGACCGTCATAGTAGGAAACAGCCACGAAAACAGACCCTTGGCTGGCGTCTCGCGTCATCGTCCAGGTCGTATTGCGGGCAAGCATGTCGATTTCACCAGCCTGAAGGGCAGTGAAGCGCTGAGGAGAGCTTAAGGGAACATACTTGACCTTGTCCGCATCACCCAGAACGGCAGCTGCGACGGATCGGCAGATATTGACATCTAGACCGCGCCACTTGCCTTGGCTGTCAGCGCTGGAAAAGCCCGGAGCGGACGTATTGACGCCGCAGAGCACATGACCTCGCCTCTTGACGTTGTCAAGCGTGACGCCGGCAACGGCGGGCATGGCAACGGCACCGGCAGCAAGCAGTGCGGCGACGGACAAAAGCTTCATCTTCATTTCAGTATCTTCCATTCAGGATCTGGTTGTTCCGCCTGATGCCCGGCGCATTGCAGAAAGGTCGCAGCGGGGCTTCAGGCGTCAATGCTTTCAAGTTTACATACACTTCTGAAACAGCCAAGCAAAATTTGACCTTCATCGAATCCCGAGCAATCCATCTATTTTGTTCTGCCTAGAAAAGCACTTCACAACATCGGCAAATCTCGCAACCTCTCAAAAAACACCATGTAAAACACAGGGTTAGACACATCCCCATGTTACAATGGCAGACTCTGCATACTCCCGATCAATCTTATGTCTGTTTACACAGAACTGTTTTGTCTTTCTCTTCTCATCTGCCTCAGCGCCTTTCTTAGCTGCGCTGAAATTTCTCTCGCCTCTGCACGCCGCTCCCGGCTCACCGTGCTTGCGGATGACGGCGATCGCCGCGCCAAGCTCGTTCTCGATCTGCAGGAGCATCCAGGCCAATTCTTCTCTGCCATTCAGATCGGCACGAACGCTCTCGCTCTTCTTGGCGGCGTCGTCGGCGAGGCCGCCTTCTCCCCGTTTTTCAACTGGTGCCTCTCCTTCATATTCACGCCCAGGCAGATTCACGGCGTCGACTTCATCATCTCCTTTGTGCTCGCCACACTCCTCTTCGTGATCTTTGCGGATCTGCTCCCCAAACGCCTGGCCGTCGCCAAACCTGAAGAAACAGCCATGGCAGTCGTTCGCCCGACCTTCGTGATGATCAAATTGCTGCGTCCGCTCGTCTTCGTTCTGGAAAAGTTCTCGGATGCACTGATGCGCTCGCTCGGCTTCTCGACGAAACGTCAGGACACCATCACGTCCGAAGACATTCTTGCAAGCGTCGGAGCGGGCACGGCTGCGGGCGTTCTCGCCCCTCAGGAGGAAGCCGTCATTCAGAACGTGTTCGATCTCGAAAGCCGTCTCGTACCCTCCGCCATGACCCCGCGCGAGAACATCGTCTTCTTCACGCTTGACGACCCGGAAGAAGTGGTACGCGCCAAAATCTCATCCGTCCCCTACAACCGCTTCCTTATTTGCGACAAGGACCTTGACCACATTGTCGGCTACGTCGACAGCATGCATATCTTGCGTCAGGTCCTCAACAACAAGCCGATCTCCTTCAAAGAACCGGGTGTCGTTCAGACCTGCCCCTTCATCCCGGACAGTCTAACGCTATCGGAAGTCCTTGACGTCTTCCAGCGCTCCCGTGCCGACTTCGCCGTCATTCTCAATGAGTATGCGCTGGTCGTCGGCGTCATCACGATCAACGACGTGATGAGCACGGTGATGGGCGAGCTCGTCGTCAATGCTGATGAGCTTCAGATTGTTGAGCGTGAAGATGGTACCTGGCTTGTTGACGGCTCCACGCCGATCGACGACCTTGAGCACGCCCTCGACATCGACGAGTTCCCGGAGGACACCACCTACGAAACAGTCGCCGGCTTCATGATGTACATGCTGCGCAAGATTCCCAAACGCACCGACAAAGTCGTTTGGGCAGGTTACACCTTCGAAGTGATTGACGTCGACAACAACAAGATCGACCAGATTCTCGTGACGCGCAACAAGCGCCCGGCGCTTGCCGCCGACGAGCCTGCCGACCGAGATTGATTACTCCCAAAAGAAGAGCGCCAGAAGGCGCTCTTCTTTTGTCGGGATCATTCGGACGCGTCCTTCTTCCCCGAACGCCGCGTCGTCTTTGCAGGCTTGGCCTCAACTGTCTCCTCAGCCTCGGCGCCTGCCTCTGCGTCCCTCTTGCTCGGCTGGAATTCAAACGCAATGCTTCCATTGCTCCTCACCACAAGAAAGGCCTTGAAGGCGCGCTTGCTCTTCTTCGAGATGAACCCTGACAGCAGCTGAGTACGCTTATTGGCTAGCAGTTCCGTAACCTCCTCAGGCGTAATGTCACGAGAAAGAATGGTCTTGCTGATACGGAAGCTGCACTTCTTTTCACCGCGTATATTCTTTTCACACTGGTAAGCCGCAGGCATCTCCAACACTCTTGCACCGCAACACGGGCATACGCCCACAACGGGAGCGCCTTCGATCTCCTCATCCGTAACCTCCGTCTTCTCTGCCTCGCCGAAGTCGAACTGCATCTTCCAGAGTCCGTCGACCTCGTCCTTCTTGAGAATCAGCTCTGCCTCGAACGGAAAACCGCGTTTGCTGATGAAACCGGACAGCGGTCCCACCCGCCCCGTATGAAGAAGCTCCTCGACCTCAGCCTGTTCAAGCATGCGGCCAGACGGATGCTTGGCGATCGAAAATTCGCAACCGGGCGTCGTGCAGGCAAAGCGGCGATAATTTTCGACGATCTCGCCTCCGCATTGCGGACACGGGGCGTCAATGCGTCGCGGATTTTCAAGCGGTACGCTGTTGCCTTCATACTGCTTGGCCATTTCGACTACGTTTTCGGTCAAGCCGCGAATCTCGCGCATGAACTCGTCACTCTGGAACTTCCCCTCCTCGATGAGACGCAGCTTCTGCTCCCACTCAGCTGTAAGACGAGGCTCACTTAATTCAGCGATCTTGAGTCCCTTGAGCAACGTGATGAGCTGAAATGCCTTGGCCATCGGATGAAGATCGCGCTCCTCGCGCCTCATGTACTTCTGCTCAATCAGTCCCTCGATGATCGAGGCGCGAGTAGCCGGCGTGCCGAGTCCCTTGTCGGCCATGGCGCCACGCAACTCATCGTCTTCAAGCTTTTTGCCTGCAGTCTCCATGGCACTCAGAAGGGTGGCTTCCGTATAGCGAGCGGGCGCTTTGGTCTGCATGGCGGAAACAACGACGTCCTTCACTGCGGCCGACTCGCCCGGCGTCACAGGCGTAAGCACTTCGCGCTGAGAACGTCCCTTGCCGGCCACTTCAAGCCAGCCTGGTTCAACAAGGACCTTGCCTTCGGTCTTGAACTGATGTGCTCCGACAGTCGTGATGCGAACCGTCACGTCATACTCAGCTGCAGGAAAGAAGACTGCAAGGAAGCGACGAACAACCAGATCAAATATCTTTTGCTCGACTTCATTGAGGGTCTTTGGAAGCTGTCCGGTCGGAATAATGGCAAAGTGATCGCTGATCTTGGTGTTGTCAAAGATGCGCTTGTCCGGACAAACCCAGTTCTGTGCCAGAATTTTCGCGGCAAAGCCAGCGTAGTCCGTGAGGCCGCCCAATGCATTGAGCGTGTCGCGTACGGTTGGCATGTAGTCTTCGGGAAGCGCACGAGCGTCGGTTCGCGGATAGGTGAGTACCTTGTGCTTTTCGTAGAGCGCCTGCGCGATGGAAAGCGTCGTCTTGGCTGAATAGCCGAAACGGCTGTTGGCCTCGCGCTGCAAGCTCGTCAGATCAAAAAGCAGAGGCGAGAGCTGACGAGAGCGCTTTGAGGTTTCCTCAACCTTGCCCGTACCGTTTCGGCAGGCCGTTGCAATTCTGCGAGCCTCGTCCTCAGTCCAAAGGCGCTCGGGCTTGCGATCCGGATCACTCTTGTCCTTGCGGAAGTTCGGATCCATCCAGGTGCCCTCATATTCGCCGGCTGCAACCCCGAACACAGCGGATACTTCCCAATAGCTCTTGGGCACAAAGGCATTTATCTCCTCTTCGCGCTTGACGACAATGGCTAGCGTCGGAGTTTGAACGCGCCCGACTGTCGTCAAGAAGAACCCGCCCTCCTTGGAATTGAAGGCAGTCATGGCACGCGTGCCATTGATGCCCACAAGCCAGTCGGCTTCGGAGCGACAACGGGCGGCAGCCTCGAGAGGCTTCATCTCCTCATCCGTGCGCAGATGACGAAAGCCCTCCTGGATGGCGCTCTTCGTCATGGACTGAAGCCACAGGCGCTTCACGGGCTTCTTGCTTGCGCAGGACTGCATGATATAGCGGAAAATCAGCTCGCCCTCGCGCCCCGCATCGCATGCATTGATGACTTCGGTCACGGCACGGCTTCGGATCTTCTTCGAGAGGGCCTTGAGCTTTTCCTCTGACTTCTTGATCGGCTTGAGCTCAAAGTAGGGCGGCAGAACCGGAAGATTCTTGAAGGTCCAACGGCCGCGCTTGACGTCAAACTCTTCAGGCGCGGTAATTTCGAGCAAGTGACCGACTGCGGAGCCGATCACCATGTCGTCGCGAACCCAGAAGTCGCCGTCGCGCGTAAAACCTCCCAAGGCTCGCGCAATATCACCCGCAACGGAAGGCTTTTCAGCAATGACAAGAGATAAGGACATACGATGCAACTCCATGACCGCAGTTAACGAAAAGCCTGCGGGCACAGCAAACTGAAAACAATTGGATGACGGCTTGCGCCTGCGATGGACATCATTATGCAACATACGCCGCAACGAATGCCCTTGCTTGATTTATATAGCGTACCAACGCGTCGCGCCCAGCTCAACTCCTCGCAAGCCGAAGCTCCGTGAGGATGTCATCCGCGGACTCGACGAGTCTTGCCCCCTGACGGATCAATCTGTGACATCCGCGGGCGAACGGGGAATGGATGGATCCAGGCACTGCCATGACGTCCCTTCCCCAATCCGCTGCTGTTCTGGCAAGACTGAAAAGATGAGAGGCGGAGGTTGCATTGAGCGCAAGGAGCGCCTGTGCGCAAGCCATGCGGCAACAGGTCTGCCTCTCACGGCCTTCGGGAGAGAATCCGCGTCCAGGCGGCACTGCCGTCAGTATGAGGCCGTTCTTGTCCAACAACTCATGCAAAAGCCCTCGCCCTTCGGGAGGCCAGACCCTGTCAGGGCCGCAAGGTTGCCAGACAAGAGCCCGGGCACCTGTGCGAAGCGCGCTTGCCAGAAACGCCGTCTCCGTTCCAGGGAAATGCCCCGTTGCCAGCAGCAGCTCGCCGCAGGCTCCGAGCGCCTCGCCGAAAACCTCCGCATTGTACAAAGCTTCCTTGTCAGGATGCGTGCTACCGCCGACCGTCAACACAGTTTTTTCGAGAAGGCCTGCGTCACCGCGATGCCACAACAGCACAGGAGCCACCCCTGCCTCAACCATGAGACGAGGATAACGTGGATCGGCAAGCGTAATGAAGCCCACCCCCTCCTTGCCCTCCATCCATGACAGGATGCGCTCCGCTTCTCCGTTAGAATGTATCTCTCGAATTTCCCTCGCCGCAGCCTCTCCAGCGAGTCTGGTCAATGTCCCGGCAGACGCGTCGAAAAGGGCCTCGACGCCGCCCATCTGTTGGAGAAGCCGCAGGATCTCCGGCACTGAAAGCACAGTAAGCAGAGAAAGCTTGATCCAGCATTCGGTCTCGCGGCATGATTCAGGTTTCATGGCTCGTCCTGTCTGATTCCGACCGTTCTGATTTAAAATATTCGGCCTTACATTTCAACCCCTTCAAGGAGCGTCTCGTGGCTCTTCTGCCCATTATCCAATATCCCGATCCCGTTCTGGCCGCCAAAGCCGAGCCCGTCACTGAATTCAACGACGAGCTCCGCAAGCTTGCCGCCGACATGGCCGAAACCATGTATGCGGCTCCCGGCATTGGTCTTGCGGCCAATCAGGTGGGCAGTCTCAAGCGAATTGTGGTTATTGACATCACTGAAGAGAAAAACAGCCTTATCGTTCTCGTCAATCCCTACGTCAAGTCCCATTCGGACCAGTTCGTCGAGGGCGAGGAAGGCTGCCTCTCCCTCAAAGGATTGTATGAAAAGGTGACTCGTCCGGATAGCGTCATCGTCTGCGCGCAGGATCTTGACGGCAAGTCATTCGAAATCGAGGCCGACGGTCTTTTGGCCGTCTGTCTGCAACACGAACTTGATCATTTGGACGGCACGGTCTTCATCGACCATCTCAGCCGCCTCAAGAAGGATCGCGCCAAGACGAAGCTGCGCAAACTCCGCAAGAACGACTGAACGCACCGGCCGCGTCAAGCCGGATGACGGTGGCAATGTTGCGCAATAAGCATGCCAAGCTTGGGCACGAGCGCTTCAGGCAATTGATGTCCCATGCCCTCGACTTCCACAAGGCGGGAGCCAGGAATCAGTTCCGCTGTCTCTCTTCCGGCAGCTAGAGGCAGCAGCGGATCCGCCGTGCCGTGAATGATCAGCGCAGGCGCCGTCAGACGGCGAAGTTGCCAGGACCTGTCTCCGCTCGCGAGAATAGCCAACAGTTGTCGCGACGTCCCGTCAGGATCGTAATGAAGACCGTCCAACTTGCTCAACATGTCCTCCAGCTCCTCTGGCGACGGTCTGTAAGCCGGTCCAGAGAGTGTGATAAAGACACGGGTGAAATAATCCCTGAGCCCTTCCTTCGTATTCAGATTGTCCGGCTTTCTCAAAAGGGCCCAAACGGCATTCAGGCGTCCCAGCCCCGTTCTTGGGTTGCCGGACGCCGATGCGATGGATGTGAGTGATGCTACGCGATTCGGCGACTGAACAGCGGCCACTTGGGCAATCATGCCGCCCATGGAAATGCCGACGATGTGCGCCCTGCGTATCGACAGATGATTGAGAAGACGCTCCACATCCAGCGCCATGTCCTCCAGCGCATAAGCGCTCATGACCTTGCGGCGCAAAAGCGCCTGCGCCACCGCCACGGCAACGTCCTTGCCGCCCACCTTCATGTCCGAACAGCGAGAACTCTCCCCGCAGTCGCGATTGTCGGGGGTAAGGACCTGGAATCCTTCCCGCACAAGGTGCGCAATGAGACTAGACGGCCAGGCGACGCTTGACATGCCGAGTCCCATGACAAGGACGACAGCAGGAGCATCCGAAGCACCGTAGCGCCGGTATGCCAGTTTGAATCCGTTGTAATAAAGTGCGTCCACGTCATTCCTCTCTTTGCGCCCGTCTTCCTAAAGTACCGTACACTAGTACCATCATTGTATTTTGACACCTGAAAAACGCTCCCCATCTAGCGTCGCTGGAATCCACGTATGAAGATCATTTTTGCAGGTACGCCCGACTTCGCGGCCGTTGCGCTCAAGCACCTTATTGATGCGGGACACGAGATTGCACTTGTCCTCTCGCAGCCCGACCGCCCTAGCGGACGCGGCATGAAGCTCACTCCCTCCCCCGTCAAGACGCTGGCCCTGGAGCACGGCATTTCCGTCATCACGCCTGCAACACTAAGCTTGAAGAGGGCCCCTGAAGAATCGGCCCGCATCCACGCACAACTCAAGGCCGTCGGCGCCGACCTGCTTGTCGTAGCTGCTTATGGCCTCATTCTCCCGCAGCAGGTTCTGGACTGCGCAAAAGGCATCGGCCGCAATGGTGACATCCGAGCCATCAACATCCACGGCAGCCTCCTGCCCCGTTGGCGCGGCGCGGCGCCTGTTGCTCGCGCCCTCGAAGCCGGCGACAAGGAAACCGGAGTCGTACTCATGAAAATGGAGCTTGGCCTCGACACGGGCCCGATGATCCGCACCGTTCGCACCTCCATCACGACGACGGACACCGCCGACACCCTCATGATGCGTCTTGCCCAGCTCGGCGCCGAACTGCTCGTCGAATCCCTCAAGACGCCCGACGAACTTGACTGGACTCCGCAACCCGAGGAGGGGATCACTTATGCCGCAAAGCTTCTGAAAACGGAGGCCGTCATCGATTGGAGTCTCCCTGCAGAAGTCATAGCCAACAAGATTCGAGCTTTCAACCCCTTTCCGGGAACCATATTTGACAAAAACGGCCTCCACGTCAAAATCTGGGAGGCCGAAACGATTGACCTCAGCGGCCGTCCCGGCGAGGTGCTCGACACGGCGCAAGGTCTTGTGATTGCCTGCGGCGAAGGGGCCCTTCGCGCAACGGTTCTGCAAAAGCCAGGCAAGCCCAAAATGCATTTTGGCCCCTTCCTGCAAAGCCTGCCGTTCACCGTTGGAGAAGTTGTCAAGTGAGCATCGCCGCGTCCGCGCCGCACAAGCAGGCGCCCTTTTCCAAAATCGTAAGCGCCGTCGCCATTGCATGCACCCAACTGCGTGCAGGCGCCTCGCTCAACTCCGTAATCCGTCCGGCCCTCCTTCATGTCCCACAGGAAAGCCGTCCCGCCGCGCAGGCGCTCATCTACGAAAGCGTGCGCCGCCGCGCAAAAACAGACGCGCTTCTCGGACTGCTTTGCAGCCGCCAGCCCTCAGCCGAGGTGCTCTCCATGCTGGAGGCTGCCTTCGCCGCCTTCTCTCTAGGTCGACTCGCAGTCTTCACCGTCGTTTCTGAGACGGTCACTGCAGCCAAGGCCAATCCGCAGACCCGAGCCGCCTCGGGCTTCATCAACGCCGTACTTCGGCGTTATCTGCGCGAGCAGGACAAGTTGGAGCAGACGGTTGCAACGCAGGAAGAAGTCCGCTTCAATGCGCCACACTGGTGGATTGACCGCATTCGAACAATCTTTCCGCAGGATGCCGAGCGCATCCTCGAACTCGGAACCCGTCATCCGCCAATGACGTTGCGCATCAACACCCGCCTCACGACCGTCGAAAACTATCTTGGCCTGTTGAAGGCCGCACAACTAGAAGCCCGCCGCGTCGGCCCCGACGCCGTCGAACTTTCCACCCCTGTTTCCGTCGACCGCATTCCCGGCTTTTCCGTAGGTCTGAGCTCCGTTCAGGACGCCGGCACTCAGCTTGCGGCGCACCTCTTGGCCGTCAAGCCGGGGGAGCGCGTGCTTGACGCCTGCTCTGCACCGGGAGGCAAAACCGCTCACATTCTAGAGCTCACCGACTGCGCCATGACGGCCTTGGAAATCGATCCGGCCAGAGCCATCAAAGTTCGAGAAACCCTTGACCGTCTCAAGCTCAAGGCCGACATTCGAACGGCAGACGCCGGCAACATCGAAAGCTGGTGGGACGGCAGACCTTTTGACCGCATTCTGCTTGATGCTCCCTGTACAGCAAGCGGCGTGGTGCGTCGCCAGCCCGATACGCCATGGCTTCGCAGACCCGATGACATCAAAAAGCTAGCCGCCGAACAGAAAAGGCTCCTCAAGACGCTCTGGCCCCTCCTCCGTACGGGCGGGCGGATGCTTTACGCCACGTGCTCCATCTTCCCTGAGGAAGGCATCAGGCAAATCAAGGCCTTTCTGGCAGCAACCCCGGACGCCCATCTTGTTCCATTGTTCGCCGGCAATGACGGCATGCTGACGCTCCTGCCAAAAGAAGCGGGAGAATGGCACCCTGACGCCCAGCTGCCTTCCGTACATGACGGCTTCTTCTACGCCCTTTTGGAAAAGCAAGCCTGACATGTACAACGCGACTCGACGCCAGACCCTGAAGCTTGCACTGCTAGCTGCACTCGGAACCTCATCTCTGACGACTCCCGAAGTGCGGGCAGCAGATGCGACCTTCATGCGCGCAGCCCTCACGCTTGATGAACCAGGCGAACGATCGGGGCTTTTTCTGAGCTCGTCTTTCGAATTCGATCTGCCTCAGGCGCTTTCAGAGGCGCTTCATAGAGGCATTGCCCTCTATTTCGTGCATGAATTCAGACTCTACAAGGAACGATGGTACTGGATCGACAAAGCTACGATCCGCTGCCGCTTCATGATCCGTCTGGCTTTCGATCCGCTTACACGCCGCTATCGCCTCTCCTACAACGGACTTTCACTCTCCTTCGACACGCTCGAGCAGGCTTTGCCCTACATTAAGAACATCAGGCGCTGGAGAGTCGGTCCCTCGAATGCCGTGCGCAGTGCCGAGGACTATGCGGCAGAGCTGCGCTTTTATCTGGACACTGACAAGCTTCCCAAACCCATGCAGGTCGTCAACACCGGCAGCAGCGACTGGACGATCACGAGCGACTGGATCGACGTGCCCATTCCGCCGGAAGTAGTCGCCCCTGCGGACTAAGAGAACGTCATGTCACGCTGGTTACGCTACAGCACACTGATCGCCATTTCCTTCGCGAGCATCGCAATGCTCGGCCTGGCAATCAGTCTTTTCAATTCAAAACTTTTCGACAAGTACTTCCCTTTTCTGCTTGTCTTGAACGCGTTCATTGCTGCCGTCCTCTTCTGCGTAGTGACGACCCTGTGCCTGCGTCTTGCTCGACGTCAGCGGCAAAAGCAATACGGCTCGCACATGACGGCAAAACTTGCGCTCACCACGGCACTCATCAGCCTGGTGCCGACGCTCACCGTCTATTCAATTTCCACGGCCTTCATCAGCCGTTCGCTTCAGGACTCCTTCTCCCCGCGCGTCGAAGCCTCGCTTGACGCAGGCGTGCGCATCACGCAGGAAATGCTGGCCAAACAGGAGCAAACGACGCAGAAGCTTGCACGTGAATTTGCGGATGAGCTCTCGGCCACCCCAACTTCGCTGATGCTGCACGACCTGCTCAAACTCCTTGAACCCCATCCCGGCACGGAGGCCCTGGTCCTCACAAACACGGGCTCCGCCGTTGCCGCCGCTGGCTCTCGCATCAACGTGCTTATGCCCGATCTGCCCTCGCAGCTTCAGCTTAAAACCGCCAAGACAGCGGGCATCTACAGCATTGTCGACGGCGACACCCTATTTGAGTCGCCTGAATCGACAGACGGCTCAAGCGACCTGCGCATACGCGTCATCATCCCGATTTCGACGCTCCACACCCCTTCCCTTTCCGACTTCAAAACCACGGGACTGCTTGCCAAGTCAGCCAACAATCAGCAGCTTTTCCTGCAGGTCACGCAACCCGTCGACAACACGATCGGACTTCACGCAGCCACCCTCGTCGCCGGCTACCGCGAATATCAGCAGCTCGCCTACAGCCAGAACTCCATGGCAACGCTCTACGCACTGACGCTCTCTCTCATCGTGCTGCTGGCCGTTTTCGCAAGCATCCTTGCGGCGCTCTCCTTTGCACGCCGGACGACATCCCCCGTGATGCAGCTCGCCGAGGGCACCAGACGCGTAGCCACGGGAGACTTCATGCCCATCCGAGAGTTTCAGGGAGGTGACGAAATCAACGTCCTTACGCGTTCCTTCAACTCGATGATCAAGGAGGTGTCAGAAGCCAGACGAGGCCTAGAACTGCAGCGCCTGCAGGCCGAACAAGCCCAAGCCTTCCTCGAGCGTGTTCTCGGCAACATTTCATCCGGCGTCGTGGTCGTTGACCGTTGGTACACGGTCGTCACCGCCAATCAGGCGGCTCGACGCATCATGGGAGAGGAAAACGTGGCCATCGGGATTTCACTTCGAGAGACGCTTCCGGAATTTGTGGCAACTCTTGAAGAACATCAGCACCACGAAAGCCTCGACACAACGCCCGCTCCGCTTGATTTCGAACTTGAACAGAACGGCGTGACGATTCCGCTCTACCTGAAGACCTCCGCCATGCAGCTCGGAACACAAACAGGCTCCGTACTTGTTTTTGACGACGTAACGGCACTCATGAAGGCGCAACGCGCCACTGCTTGGGGCGAGGTCGCCAGGAGGCTGGCACACGAAATCAAAAATCCGCTCACGCCCATCCGGCTTTCCGCCGAACGTCTCGCTTGGAAGCTTCACGCCAAACTGACTGAAGAAAAGGATCTGCAGCTTCTCAAGCGCACGACAGACACCATCATTGAACAAGTTGATACGCTCAGGCAGATGGTCAATGATTTTCGCGAGTATGCGCGCATGCCGGCTGCGTCCCTTCAGCCTCTGAAGCTCAACGAGTTCATGGACAGCATCCTGCAGCTTTATCACGACGCCGGACACACCATTACCTTCGCCCCGGCACCCGATCTGCCTGAAATCGACGCAGACCCGGCACAGCTCAGACAAGTGCTTCACAACCTGATTTCCAACAGCCTCGAAGCCGTCCCCGACGATGAACCCGCTAGAATTTCTATCAAAACGGAAGCTTTGAAATCCAAATACCATGCAGACGCCATAGGCGCTGTTAAACTCTCTATTGAAGATAACGGACCGGGCTTTACGGATAAAATTCTAGATGCTGCTTTTGAGCCCTATGTCACAACCAAACCGACAGGAACGGGCCTCGGCCTGCCAATCGTGAAGAAGATTCTGGATGACCACGGCGCCGCCATAATGCTCAAGAATCTCAAGGACGAAGGCACCGAAGAGATTCTCGGTGCGTCTGTCGAAATTATCTTCAAAGTCTCCCGGCGAGAGCACAACCCAATTTCCAACTGAGCCACAACATGCACACAGTCCTGATTGTTGACGATGAATACGGCATCCGCGACCTTCTCTCCGAAATTCTTGAGGATGAGGGCTACCGGGTCTTTACCGCCGAAAATGCACAGGCCGCTCGACTTCTAGTTCAAGAGCGCGAATTTGACCTGATCCTGCTCGACATCTGGATGCCCGACATGGACGGTGTCTCCCTTCTCAAGGAATGGTATTCACAGAAAGCCGTTCTGTGTCCGATTGTGATGATGTCCGGTCACGGCACCATCGAGACCGCCATGGAAGCTACGCGCTTTGGCGCCAGAGACTTCCTTGAAAAGCCTATCTCCATGCAGCAGCTTCTCAAGACGTGCAGGGAAATGATCATGTTTTGGGACCACGAGAAAACGGTTCGTGCCCGCGAACATGCAAAGATCATGGCCACCAACGCGGCTATGGCTGGATGGCATAGCGCCTCCTGCATGCCTCAGACCGTTTCTCTTGCCAATCTGAACGACAAATCCAAATACTGCGACCACTTTATTCTCACGGACCTGCCTACGCGCATCGGTCCTCAAGCTCGCCTGCCGATCATTGAGGTCCCGGATCTCTACTTCACGATCAACTACAACCTGCCGTTGCGCGAGCTTCGCGACAATCTGGAACGCGCCTACTTCACCCGTGTCGCCAAGTACTACGGCGGTTCGATGACGCCGCTCTCCAAGCACTCTGGTCTGGAGCGCACTCACCTTTATCGAAAGCTGCACCAGCTGGGTCTTGAGCTAAAGAAGTCAGTCAAGAAGGACGATCCGGCCAAGACGGACGATTCCGCCGACTCTACAGCCCCCACCAGGAAATCGGCCCCCTCCAAGATGGTATCTCCCAGCAGCGCTGTCGATTCCGGTCATGCGGACGGCACCGATAAGTCATGAAAATTCTGATCGTGGGAGCCGGCCGCATCGGTTGCTCCGTTGCAGAAAGTCTGGTCTCAGAAGCCAACGACATTACTGTCGTTGACCAAGATGCAGAACGCATCGGGGCCCTGCAATCGAGATTCGACCTGCGTGGAGTCGTCGGCAACGCCACGAGTCCTCAGGTGCTTACCGATGCCGGTGCAGCCGATACGGACATGCTGATCGCCGTCACCTCAAGCGACGAAACGAACCTCGTGGTGACAATGCTTTGTGCTCGCATCTTCAACATTCCCACCCGCATCGCACGCGTGCGCAACAATGAACTGCGCGACTATCCGCGCATTCTGGGCGAGGAAGGTTTTGAAGCAACCTCCATCATCTGGCCTGAACAGGCTCTCGTGAGCTATCTCATCAAGCTCATTGATTTTCCTGAGGCCATTCAAGTCCAGGAATTCGGCGAAGGGCTTGCAAGCCTGATCGCCGTTCGTGCCAAATCAGGCAGTCCGCTCGTAGGGCGCCCAATCCGAGAACTCTTCACCCATTTGCCTCAGGTTCCTGCTCGCATTGTGGCCATTTTCCGCCGCAACCGTCGCCTTGAAGTAAATGCCTCCACCATTGTCGAAGCAGGCGATGAAGTCATCTGTCTGTGTGACACCAGGCACGCCAGACGAGTCATGGCGGAACTTCGCCATCGAGAGCGCCCCGTGCATAGCATCATGATTGCCGGCAAGCCGAGCTTCACGCTCAATCTCGCGCGCATGCTCAAGACGGGAGAAAACCGTCCAGGCGGAGACTTCGACATCCGGATCTTGGAAAGCGACCGAAATGTTGTCCGGCGTCTCTCCCGCGAGCTAAGTGATTCCGCCATGCTCATTGAAGGAGACTTTACAGACGAGGACGTGCTTGATGCGGCAGGCATCGAAACATGCGACCTCTTCATTGCAGTATCTGAAAACGATGAGAACAACATCCTCGGCGCACTTCTGGCCAAGAAACTCGGAGCAGGCAAAACCATCGCTCTCGTCAACCGAAAGGCCTACGGCGATCTGATGCAGGGGAGCCAGATCGACATCACCCTATCAACCACCACCGCCGCACTCGGCGAATTGATCCGCCACGTGCGCCGCGGCGACGTAGCCGCCGCCTACAGTCTGAGACGTGGTGCGGCCGAGGCCCTCGAGATCGTGGCGCACGGCGATCGGCGAAGTTCCAAGGTCGTCGGCCGTCGCATCGGCACCATTTCGCTTCCCGAAGGCTGTGCCATAGGCGCTCTGATTCGCGGAAGCGATGAAAATGCGCTAGTACTGATGGGCGACAAGGATACCGTCATCGAGGCAGAGGATCATGTGATCGTCTTTGTGCCGTCCCAAAAGCTCATTCCAAAGATCGAACGCCTCTTCACGGTCAACGTCGGCTTCTTTTAAGGAGGCCGGAGCGTCATGTTCAACACGATCCGCTATCTGCTGTTGCCGGTGCTCAATGCATCAGGTCCGGTTTTCGTCTGGCTCGCTGCGGCATTGCTCATTCCATTGGCGCTCTCCGTCTCAAAGCAGGATGGCGCGGCGGGCAGCTTTCTGACGTGTCTTCTCATCACGCTCGCCACCGGCCTTGCCTTGATGTTTCTTACACGCCGATGGAGGCGTGAGCTTACTTCAAGACACGGCTTCCTGTTGGTGACGCTAATCTGGACCGCCGTTCCGCTCTTCGGTACTCTGCCCTTCGTCATTGAACGCCCCGACATGAGCTTTGCTCAGCTCTATTTTGAGATGATGTCCTGTCTCACCACGACAGGTGCAACCGTCTTCACGGGGCTAGACAAGCTGCCCGTCTCGCTCAACGGCTGGAGATGCTTTCTTTCCTGGATCGGCGGCATGGGCCTCATCGTGCTGTCCGTTGCCATTCTTCCGTTGCTCGGCGTCGGCGGCTCGCAGATCATCAAGGCCGAAACAACCGGCCCCCTCAAGGAGCATCGTCTCACGCCACGCATTGCCGACACGGCCAAGGCGCTCTACATCATCTATCTCGGCGTTTCCGTTGCTTGCGCAGTCTCGTACCATCTGGCAGGTATGGAATGGGAGGATGCCATCATGCACATGATGACAACCGTCAGCCTTTCCGGCATCTCCACGCACGACGCGAGCTTCGGCTATTTCAACAATCCGGCCGTCGACGCAGTGGCCGTCGTCTTCATGTTGATCAGCGGCTTCAATTTTTCGCTCCACTTCATTGCCTGGCGACGCAAGAACCTCCTGATCTATTTCCAAGATGCGGAGGCAAGGGCTTGGATAGCAACAGCAGCCCTGATGTCGGCCCTGACGATCATCGTGCTCGCCGATGCACACGTCTACGACACATCGGCAGAAACCGTCAGACACGCGCTTTTTTCCGTGGTTTCCGTGATCACGACGACGGGTTATTCAACTGAAGACTACGCATCCTGGCCGCTCGGACTGCCTTTTCTGCTGCTGACCGCAGCCGCGTTTGCAACTTGCGCAGGCTCGACAGGAGGCGGCATCAAAATGGTCCGCCTTCTGATCATTCTGGGCATGATTCGAAGGGAAATGACCAAGCTTCTGTATCCGAAGGCCGTCGTTCCGCTTACGCTTAACAAGACGCCCATCGATGAAAAGGTCTGCGTTGCCGTACTGGCCTACTTCATGGTTTGGCTCTCATCCTTCGTCATCGGAGGAGCCATGTTGCTTCTGACAGGACTTGCTCCCGCAGATGCAGTCAGCGCCGCATGGGCCATGCTCTCAAACATCGGCCCCGGCCTGGGTAGCGTAGGCCCGACCGGAAACTACGCAACTCTGAGCGACATTCAGCTGTCTATCTGCTCATTCCTGATGCTCATCGGACGTCTTGAGATCTTCACAGTGTTTGCGATCTTCACGCGGAACTTCTGGAGAATCTGATGCCGGTCAAAAGACCGGCGTCCCGGAACCGGCCTACGGACGCCCCCACATGATTGCGTCACCATGCTTGATGGCGCGCTTGATCATGGACTGAAGAGGCACAACGCGCTGAAAGAAATTGATCTTCTCGACGGCGTTCCTCCGTTCCTCCTTCTCCTCCTCGCGCATGCGCAGCTCTTCGTCATAAGTGGACTCGCGCAGCTTGCGTTCACGCTCCGCCTCGATTTGGGCAAGACGCTCCTTGTCACTGCGAGCCTCCTCGTCAAGGCGCTTCAGAATCTCCGGCAACTCGTCGCAGGAGAAGGCCCCCGTCTCGGTCCACGGCCGTCCGAGTACCTTAAAGACACGTCTGGCCGTTTCTTCGAACATAATGAACGGTCCGGTGGCACGGCATGAAAAAAGCACCAGAGACATAGAGAACACTCCCGTTACAAGCTTGGGTTACACTACTTCGCGTAACATACCCTCTGAATTTTATCGTACCTACCGGAGCTTCCTGTGTCTGTCGGGATCTGCATCATCGCCCACGAACCGCTGGCCAGTGCCTTGAAAACCTGCGCCCAACACATTTTCAGCGCCACGGGCGACCCTTTCTGCGATTCCATCGCCACTTTCGACGTTCCAGGCGACGTTGACGTCGAACACGGCGAAGCGCAAGCCCGCAAGCTCATCTCGACCTTCGACGCCGATCGGGACATCCTCATTTTTACGGACGTTCTTGGCGCGACACCATCCAACATTGCCCACCGTCTTCTAGACAACCCGCAGGTCCGAGTCATCACGGGCGTCAATCTGCCTGCACTCATCACCGCTCTCAATCACCACGCGGAATGCGCGGCTCGCATTGCTGTCATCGCCGAGGGGGCCGCCCGAGGCGGCATCTCGACATCCTGCGGCAAACCTTCCGCCATCAAGGACACAGCCAATGCAGACTAAGCAGCTCACAGTGCTCAACAAGCTTGGACTTCATGCCCGTCCGTGCGCCCTGCTCGCCAAAACCGCAGGATGCTTCAAATCCTCCATCACGCTCACGCACAACAACCACAGCGTAGACGCCAAATCGATTCTCGGCCTCATGACCATGGCCGTACCCGCAGGAACGACGCTCACCATCACTACGGAAGGTCCAGACGAAGTGAGCGCCGTCAAGGACATCGCCGCCCTTTTCGCCAACAAGTTCGGCGAACAAGCCTAAGACGGAGAATCCACCATGAGCGACGAAACCCTCGTGGCGTCCTCGACCGACGAAGGACATGCCCAACCTCCTGAAAAACTGACGGGCATCAGCGTCTATCCCGGCATCGCATTCGGCCTCTGCCAGCACTTTTCCGCCGGCGATCTGGAAGTGCCCCAGTTTGTCATTGAAAAGACCGGCACTCGAGGTGAAATACAAAGACTGCGCGCCGCCATCACCACCGTCGACAAGCAACTCGGCGCCCTTATTGACTCCGCCGACGAAGACTTGCCGGCCGAAGCAGCGGCGTTCATCGATGTTCACCGCACGATCTTGCGCGACCCTGCGTTAATCGAAGAAACCATCGACATCATCAAGGAAAAGCTCGTCAACGCCGAATGGGCGCTGTCCCTGCGTCTCGAAAAGACTCGTCGCGACTTTGAAGCCATCGAGGATGACTACATCCGCGAGCGCATCAAGGACATTGCACACGTCGTTCTGCGCGTGCAACGCGTGCTTACGGGCAGACGCTCGGCCTCCAGTCTTCTGGAAGCGGAGGGGCTTGACGAAACGATCATTCTCGTAGCCGACCAACTTGATCCTGCAGACATGCTGCTTTTGCGAGGCCGAGACGATCTCGACATTGCAGGCATCATCCTTGAGGAAGGCAGCATCACGAGTCACGCCGTCATTCTTGCGCGCTCTCTTGAAATTCCGACGCTAGTCGGCGTAAAGGGCGCCTGCGAGATCCTCGAGACCGACATACCGATCCTGCTCAATGCTGATGAAGAGATCATCGAGCTCAGCCCTTCCGCCGAAAAACGCAGAAACGCCCGCCAGCGCATGAAGCTATTGACCGCAGAGAAAAAGCGCCTCAAGAAGCTCAAGCAATTCGACGCGGTCACGCTGGACGGGCATACGATTCAGCTGCTAGCGAACATTGCGCTGCCCGAAGACGTCAAGGATGCTCATCGTGCCGGCGCCGACGGCGTAGGACTCTTCCGCACCGAATTCCTCTTCATGAACCGCGACGATCTGCCTAGCGAAGATGAGCAATACAATGCGTACTGCCGCGTCATCCGATCCATGAAAGGACAACCCGTCGTAATTCGCACTGCCGACCTCGGCGGCGACAAGGCCATGTCGTCGGACGCTCTCGACAAGCTCACAACCGAGCCTCTTGAGGAAATGAACCCCTCTCTAGGCCTAAGAGCCCTGCGCTTCTGCTTCGCGTACCCCAAGCTCTTCATCACGCAGCTGCGCGCCATCCTCCGTGCTGCCGCCGTCGGATCGGGCAACGTCAGCATCCTGCTTCCGATGGTCACCTCGCCGGAAGATGTCAATCGCGTGCGTGAATTCATGTCCCAAGCTCGCGAAGAACTTGCCGACGAAGGCCAGAAATTCGCTGCCAACGTTCCGCTCGGCGGAATGATAGAGGTGCCCGCCGCCGTCATGATGCTCAAAGATCTGATCCCGGTTCTCGACTTCTTCTCGCTCGGCACCACCGACCTCGTACAGTACACGTTGGCCGTCGATCGTACAAATGCAGCGGTTTCCAAGTACTATGACGAATGCCACCCGAGCGTGCTTCGCATGATTGCCGCGACTGTTCGACAAGTTCATCAGGCAGGCAAGAGCGTGAGCGTCTGCGGCGAAATGGCCGCTCGACAGGAACTTGTTCCGTTCTTCATCGGACTTGGTTGCACGCGTCTTTCCATGACGCTCACCCAAATTCCCGCCATCAAGAAGCGTATTCTGAAAACCGACAGAGCCAAGGCAGAAATCTTCGCCGCCAGCGTGCTGCGGCGCCGTTCCGTCAAGGCAGTACATCAATCCTTTATTCAAGAGGAAGAGGCTTTCCAGAACAGGAAGGTCGCCGATCCGTCCATCACCCTATGAGCAATTCCTACGAAAAACCGCTGACCGACGCCGAATTCGTCGAACTCGGCGAACTGCTTGCGTCCATGCCGGAACCGTTTGAACCGATGGAACCTGACTACATGGACGGCTTCTTGACCGCACTCTTGTGTCTGCCGGACGAACCGTCGCCAACCGACTGGATGCCCTACATCTTTGACTCTCAAGCCCGAAAGGATGCAGCGCTCGCCGATACGGACGAACAAGATCGCTTGGAAGAGCTCATCTATCGCCGATATCGTTCGATTGACGCGACGCTTGCCCGTTGCCGCCCCGTCGACCCAATCATCTATGAAATCGAGGACAATCGCGGCCGTCCGATGCGCGGCGCCGACAGCGTGGCCGCCGTCATTCCGTTCGCGCTCGGCTTCTCTGAAGTAATCAACCGCTGGGAAGGCCTCAAGGACAGCACGGATGATCGTATCAACGGCGCATTGCTAGGCATTCTCCGACACCTGCCGGATGACGTGGCCGGAGATTTGGCGGAAATCAAAGCGGATCTCGACATGGAAAGTCCGATTGAAAACCTTGACCAGGCGTTGGAAGACATTGCAGAAAGCGTCGCGGAAATTGCGGCCGTCACCCGAGGCTTCGAAAAACAAGAGGAGTCCCCCAAAAAGAAATTCCCCCTGAAGAATCAGCACCGCCAACAGGGCGGTCGCCGCCGCTGAAGCCTAGGCCATTCTGATATTCGCCCTTTCTGCATCAAGCTCCGCGGGCCTGCCTGCTCACCCACCAGACAAGCAGGATGACAGGCAGGCCCATTGATGACGTCAGAAGAAAGAAATTCTGATAGCCGAGAGTCTCGACCATTACGCCGGAAAAACCCGCAATGAACTTGGGCAAAAGCAGCATCAGGCTGCTGAAGAGAGCGTACTGAGTCGCCGAGTAGGCTTTGTTTGTCAGACTCGAAAGATAGGCAATGAAGGCCGCACTTGCGAGTCCGGCAGCCAGATTGTCCGCAGATACCGTGAAGATGAGAAATACAACGCTGTGCCCGATGCCTGCGAGGACAGCAAAGAGCAGGTTTGTAACCGCCGCCAAAACCGCGCCGACAGCCAGGGTCTTGAGAATCCCCAAGCGCATCGTTACAATGCCGCCGATGAAGGCTCCCGCGAGCGTCATCACGACGCCGAACACTTTGGACACCGTTGCAATCTCCTCCTTGGTAAATCCGGCGTCCGCGTAGAAGGGATTGGCCATCACACCCATAACGATATCGGAAATGCGATACGTTGCTATCAGAAGCAGAATGCCTGCCGCCTCCCAGCCAAAGCGCCGGAAGAAGTCTCGAAAGGGAGCTACGGCATTGAGCGCGATGCGCTCGAGCCACGACTGACGCACGGTCTCGGTAAGCAGAGGAGCCGCCTCGGGCTCCTTTATGAAGAATACCGTCAACACGCCTACGCTCATGGAGCCCGCCATACCCAGATAAGCGAACTTCCACGCATGCGGGAAATAGCCCGCTTCGCCACCAGCACTCCAGGCCGCCAGTGCGAGCGTTCCCGCACCGGCCCAGATCATGGCCAGTCGATAGCCCGTCTGGTACATGGCTGCGAGCACCGCCTGCAGCTTCGAATCGGCGGATTCTATCCGATACGCATCCAGTGCAATGTCCTGAGTTGCTGAAAAAAAGGCGCACATGAGTGCAAAAAACATGATGCTCTGCAAATGGAGCTGAGGATCCGACACAGCCATGCCTCCCAGCGCCGTCATTACGCCCGCTTGCGAAAGGAGGAGCCATGAGCGTCGACGTCCAAGCAGGCGTCCCAGCACCGGAATTTGCAGCCGGTCAACTGCCGGCGCCCACACCCATTTGAAGCCGTAGACCAAGCCTATCCAACTGAAGAAGCCGATGGTCTTCAGGTCCACTCCTGCTTCCCGAAGCCAAAAGCTGAGCGTTCCAAGAATGAGAAGCAAAGGCAGTCCGGAACTGAACCCCAACAGAAACATCCTGACGGGCTGAGGCCTCAGGTAAACCTTGAAATCGGATATTAGCGCACTGATGTTCATAGAAATTCAGCGCGAAAATCTCCGTCTTTACCAGGAGAGAAAGCGCCGTTTGTCTTTTGCGGGTCAGTTCAAGGGCAGGAATTGCCGAGGGGACGCTCGGACCGCCATCCATCCCCACCCAACGCTTCGCATGGGATGGGGAATTCCGCGGAAGTTGTTAAACCAAATCGCTTTTTGCCAACCATGTCCATTCGCCCGGCTTTAGAGTCTCGGGCATGACATAGAGACCAAAAGCGGAGCGATGAAGGCCGTCGCATCGATTGGAACAAGCCGCGATCATGCGCTTGACCTGATGATACTTGCCCTGCACGAGCGTCATGCGGAGATGATGTTCGTCAAGGATTTCCACATTCTTGGCGGCCACAGGCTTGGGATCATCGTCAAGCACAACCCCTGCCATGAGTTTTTCACGCGTCTGCTCGTCCACGGGATGACGACAGACGACGTCATAGACCTTCGGGACGTGACGCTTGGGATGAATCAGACGATGCTGCAGCGCACCATCGTCCGTAAAGATCAGCACGCCGGTCGTGTCGACGTCAAGACGACCGACGGGCTGCATATTGCGGCGGCGAAGCGGACTCGGCAACAGCGTCATGACGGACGGATGAGCAGAAGGCTTCATCGAGCACTCATAGCCTGCCGGCTTGTTAAGTGCGATGATTGCCTTCTCTTGATAGGGCCAATCACTTCCCAAGCAACGGAAGACAAGTCCGTCGAGCTCGACGTCCTCGTCCGGATCGTCATGTACGACACCGGCAATTTCTACAGCACCGGAAGCCACCATGGCCGCGCAGTCGTAACGCGTTCCGAAGCCTTGCGAAAAAAGCACGTCTTTGAGCAGCATCCGTCAATCCTCTAAAGCAAAGTCATAGTCGATGGTAAGCGGCGCGTGGTCTGAGAATTTCTCGTTCGGATATATTGACGCCGTTCGGGCAGAGGTTGCCACATTGTCAGTGGCCAGATGATAATCGATGCGCCAACCGACATTCTTGGCGCGCGCCTGCCCTCGCTGGCTCCACCACGTGTACTGCTCGGGTCTCGCGTCGACAAGACGGAAAACATCGCACCATCCATGATTCTCGAAAAGATCCGTCAACCACTGACGCTCCTCGGGGAGGAAGCCCGAATTTTTGACGTTCCCCTTCCAGTTCTTGAGGTCAATCTCCTTGTGAGCAATGTTCACGTCGCCGCAAAGAATGATGCGTCTGCCATAGGCTTTGAGCTCGTCCAGGTGCTTTAAAAATGAAGCCAGAAAGCGAAACTTCGCCTCCTGCCGCTCCTCCGAAGAGGATCCCGACGGGAAATAGCAGGAGATGACGCTTAACTGGCCGAATATCGCCTCGACATAGCGACCTTCGGCATCAAACTCAGGATCCCCGAATCCGTAGCGTACCTCATCCGGCTTTCGACGACACCAAATGCCGCAGCCAGAGTAGCCCTTCTTTTCTGCACAGTGGAAGAACGCGTAGTAGCCGGGAAGTTCGGCCACTTCGGCGGGAATGTCTCTCTCCTGAGCCTTGAGCTCCTGAATGCAAAGCACGTCCGCATTCTGATTTTGGAACCACTTGAAGAAGCCTTTGGTCAGCGCCGAACGCACGCCATTGGCATTGAAAGTCACGATACGGAACATCGGAGTCCTTTAGAAACAAGATTTGAAGAACTAAGGATACCGAGGTTTAGCAGTACAATGCCACACGATCCCGCGAGGTCGTACGACCTCTTTTCCCTATTGAAAAAACAGTCATGCAACCGATTCAAGAACAGTTCATCGAATTCGCTCTGCAAGCCAACGTCCTTCGCTTCGGCGAGTTCAAGACCAAGGCCGGCCGTCTCTCCCCGTACTTTTTTAACGCCGGCCTCTTCAACACAGGCGCCCTGCTCGATCGCCTCGGCGAGTTTTATGCAAAGACGCTTCTGGAAGCTCGCAATTCCGGTCGAATCGAGTTCGACATGATCTTCGGTCCGGCCTACAAAGGCATCCCGCTAGCCGCCTCCGTGGCCATGAATCTTTCGCGCCTCGGCTGCGACGTGCCTTGGGCCTTCAACCGAAAGGAAGCCAAGGATCACGGTGAAGGCGGCGTGATTGTCGGCGCTCCGCTCAAGGGCAAGGTCGTAATCATCGATGACGTGATCTCTGCCGGCACTTCCGTGCGCGAATCCGTCAAAATCATTCAGGCCAACGGCGCCGTGCCCTCCGGCGTGCTGATTGCCCTTGATCGACAGGAACGCGGCGGAAACGCCGTCGACATGACGGAAACCTCCGCCGTTCAAGACGTAGAAAAGACTCTCGGCATGAACGTCGCCTCCATCATCTGCCTTAACGATCTGCTTGCCTTCATGAACGGCGAGACAGACATGGCGAAGGCCGTCTCCTGCCACAAGGAAGCCGTGGCCGCCTACCGTGCTCGCTACGGCGCCTGAACTTCCCGTTGAGCGCTCTCTAGCAGTCTGCTATAAATGAAAAAAGGAATCGTCTTCCAACGATTCCTTTTTTTATTGCTCAGATTGGCTCAACCCTTCATACATTGAGCTTCTGACGAAGGATCTCATTGACCTGAGCGGGATTCGCCTTGCCGCGCGTAGCCTTCATGCACTGGCCGACGAGGGCATTGAAAGCCTTCTGCTTGCCTGCACGGAACTCATCAACCGACTTCTGATTGGCTGCGATCACTTCATCAATGATGCCCTCAAGTGCACCCGTATCCGAAATCTGCTTCAGCCCTTTGCCTTCGATGAGAGCGTCAACATCGGTGCCCTCACCATCCCAGACAGCCGCAAAAATCTGTTTGGCTCCCTTCTGATTAACGGTGTTGTCGAGCACGCGAACTAGGATGGCGGCAAGAATATCGGGCGTTACGGGAGCTTTGCCGAAGGTCATCCCTTCAATGCCGTTAACGGCGGCTGAGAGTTCGCCCATAACCCAGTTTGCGGCCATCTTGCGGTCAGAAACCTTGTTGGCAAGCGCAACATAATAATCGGCAATGTCTCGGCTCGCAGTCAGCATCGATGCATCATATTGAGGCAGACCGAATTCAGACTGCAACCGATCACAGAGCTGCTGCGGGAGTTCGGGCATTTCGCCTCGAACCCGCTCAATCCAATCATCGCTGATTTCGAGCGGAAGAAGGTCAGGATCCGGGAAATAGCGATAATCCATCGAGTCTTCCTTCGTGCGCATCTGTCGCGTCTCCCCCTTGTCCGGATCATAAAGACGGGTAGCCTGCACCACTTTGCCGCCGTCCTCTATGAGTTCAATCTGACGACGAACTTCGTAGTCGATGGCTTCCTGCAGGAAGCGGAAGGAATTCAAGTTCTTGATTTCGCAGCGAGTGCCGAACTCCTTCTGGCCAACCGGACGTACGGACACATTGGCATCACATCGGAAGTTGCCTTCCTGCATATTGCCGTCCGAAATTCCCAACCAGACCACGAGCGCATGAAGCGCTCGGGCATAACCGACGGCTTCAGCAGCGGAACGCATTTCCGGCTCCGTCACAATCTCGAGAAGCGGAGTGCCGGCACGATTGAGGTCAATGCCGGAGCAGCCCTGAACCAGTCCGTGAATGGACTTTCCGGCGTCCTCCTCAAGATGAGCACGTGTCAGGTTGACAGTCTTGACATACGGATCCCCTTTTTTAGGCTGAACCGGAAAAGTCAACTTGCCGCCAAGAACAACCGGAAGCTCGAACTGGCTGATCTGATAGCCCTTGGGCAAATCCGGATAGAAATAATTTTTGCGGTCAAAAACTGAATGATTGGCGACGGTCGCGTCAATGGCAAGACCAAAGCGGATGGCTTTCTCAACTGCGCTGAGATTGAGCACCGGCAAGCTGCCCGGGAGAGCCAAATCAACATAGCAGGCGTTGACATTAGGCTCATCGCCGAAATGGCGGGCGGCGCCTGAAAAAATCTTGGAGCGGGTCGAGAGCTGAACGTGCGTCTCAAGACCGATCACAACTTCCCACTGCATGTTTTATTTCTCCTGAGACCTCAATAACCAGCCGGATGGCGAAGATGCCAGTCCGTTTCCCGTTGCCAGGCAGCCGCAACTCCAAGCAAGCGCGCTTCACTGAACGTTTCCCCGAGCAACTGAAAGCCGAGAGGACGGCCATTGGAATGGATGCCGCACGGCACAGAAATGCCCGGCAGGCCCGCGAGAGAGGCAGGAATGGTGTAGAGGTCGGACAAATAGGCCGAAACAGGATCGGCATTGGCTCCAAAATCGTAAGCGGTTCCAGCCGTCACAGGACTGATGATCACGTCAACCTTCTTGAAGGTTTCGTGGAATTCCTTGGCAATCAGGCGACGAACCTTCTGGGCCTTCAGATAGTAAGCGTCATAGTAGCCGTGCGAAAGCACATACGTACCGATCATGATGCGGCGCTTCGGTTCGGCGCCGAAGCCCTCGTTGCGGGACTTCTTGATCATGTCCACGATGTCCGTGTACTCCGCTGCGCGATGACCGTATCGAACACCATCAAATCGCGACAGATTTGAGCTGGCTTCAGCACAGGCCACAACATAGTAAACGGGCACGCCAAGCTCAGCCATCGGCAACTCAATGTCGACGATTTCCGCCCCCAGGCGGCGATACGTTTCAATCGCCCCTTCGATGGAAGCGCGAAGCTCGGAATCAAGTCCTTCGCCGAGCCACTTGCGGGGCACACCGATGCGCAGGCCAGCCACGCCGTCGTTGAGATGCCGCTTGAAGTCTTCGGCGGGCTTGTTAACAGACGTAGAGTCCTTCGGATCAAAGCCGACCATGCTGCCAAGCACCCAGGCGCAATCTTCAGCCGAGTGACCAAGAAGGCCGGCTGTATCGAGCGAAGAAGCAAAGGCAATCATGCCGAGGCGAGACGGACGACCATAAGTGGGCTTCATCCCGGTTACGCCGGTGAAGCTGGCCGGTTCACGAATGGAGCCGCCCGTATCGGTGCCGGTGACGATCGGGGCAAGCCCAGCAGCCACGGCGCTCGAGGAACCTCCTGAGGAGCCTCCTGGCACGGCATTGGCATCCCAAGGATTGAACACTTTGCCGTAGGCCGAATTTTCATTGCCGGATCCCATGGCGAACTCGTCGCAGTTGAGCTTGCCAAGACAGACCATGCCCTCATCCTTGAGTTTGCGCACGACCGTGGCGTCAAAGGGGCTCATATAGCCCTCGAGCATGCGGCTCGCTGCGGTGGAGGCCCATTCGCGAGTAACAAAGATGTCCTTGTGCGCGATGGGAATGCCGGTAAGCGGCGTTGCCGTACCTGCGGCAATCCGTTCGTCGGCCCTGCGAGCCTGCTCGATTGTGGCTTCCGGACGGACGTCAAGGAAGGCATTGAGATTCTGATGAGCCTCGATGCGGGCCAGATAGTGTTGGGCAAGTTCGACCGATGAAACTTCACGGGCGGTCAGCATTCGGGACAATTCGGCCACCGAAGCGAAAGTAATGTCCTTTTCCATTTCCTACTCGTTCGATTATTCAATGACCTGGGGCACCAGGAAGCAGCCTTCTGCCTGCTCCGGCGCGTTTTTCATGTTTTCGCTGCGGTTCACTTCTTCCGAGACGACGTCATCACGCAGACGCTGAACGCCGTCGTGAGGGTTGGGCATAGGAGCAATGCCCGTCGTATCCACGGAACTGATGCGTTCGATCATCTGAAAAATATCGTTAAGCTCGCCCTGAACGATCCTGGCCTGCTCATCAGAAATGTCAATACGGCCAAGGTCGGCAATGCGGCGAATGTCGTCCATCGTAAGGGACATAGTCGTGCTTCTCTTATGCGGTTTAAATTCGAGGAGGGATTCTGTTCCCGAGGAGGAATCTTTTTAAAGCTTTGAAACACTCAAACACAAGAGAGCAAAGCTCGCGAGCCGATTTCATACTCCAGCGGGCGATCAGTTAGTTTATCATTAACAGATTGCTTCTGGGTCTCGTCAAACCCGCGCCGTCCGCGAATTCCAGCGCTTTCGGCACCGTTCCACCTCCTCCCTCGAAGCGGCCGCTTCGCCCTACACCAGGCAACAGAAAATGTTTGGATTCTTCCGCAATTACTTCTCCAATGACCTTGCCATTGACCTCGGCACCGCCAACACGCTCATTTACATGCGCGGCAAGGGCATCGTTCTGAATGAACCTAGCGTTGTTGCCATTCGTCAGGAAGGCGGCCCCAATGGAAAGACCACCATTCACGCCGTCGGGCACACAGCCAAACAAATGCTCGGCCGCGTCCCCGGTAACATCAACGCCATCCGTCCGATGAAGGATGGCGTGATCGCCGATTTTACGGTGACTGAGCAGATGCTCAAGCAATTCATTCGCATGGCCAGTCCTTCTCGCCTTTTCGCACCATCTCCGCGCATCATCATCTGCGTTCCCTGCGGCTCCACGCAGGTCGAACGCCGTGCAATCAAGGAAAGCGCCCTGGCCGCCGGCGCCTCGGAGGTCTACCTGATTGAGGAACCGATGGCCGCCGCCATCGGCGCTGGTCTTCCGGTAAATGAAGCCGCCGGCTCCCTCGTCGTAGACATTGGCGGCGGCACGACCGAAGTGGGCTTGATTTCCCTTGGCGGCATGGTTTATGCCGGCTCCGTGCGTGTCGGCGGCGACAAGTTTGACCAAGCCATCATCAACTACATCCGCCGCAATTTCGGCATGCTCATCGGCGAGCCGACAGCCGAGATGATCAAGAAGAAAATCGGCTCCGCCTTCCCCGGCTCCGAAGTCATGGAAATCGAAGTCAAGGGCCGCAACATCGCGGAAGGCGTCCCTCGCACCTTCACCGTCCACTCCAATGAAATTCTCGAGGCTCTCTCCGAACCGCTCAACCAGATCGTGGTCGCCGTCAAGAATGCGCTCGAAAAGACGCCTCCGGAACTCGGCGCAGACATTGCCGAACACGGCCTCATGCTGACGGGCGGCGGCGCCTTGCTTCGCGATCTTGACCAGCTTCTCAAGGAGGAGACCGGCCTTCCCGTGCACGTCGCGGAAGAACCGCTTAACTGCGTCGTAAAGGGTTGCGGCATCGCCTTGGAAAACATGGACAAGCTGCGCACCGCTTTCGCCGCCGGCTAACCGACTCCCAGAACGCGCCCGGGAGCTCGTCCCGAGCGCATTTTTTTGTTTCATTCGAAGGCAAGAATCCCGAGGATTGATCTTCATGGAATACGGCCCGCCACCACTCTTCAGACAGGGCATTTCTGCACGAGTCAGATTTTTGTTCTTCGTTCTGATCTGCGTCATTCTCATCCTGGTCGACGGGCGTCTTCGGTCACTCGACAATTTCCGCAGCACGGTGATCAGCTTCACCACGCCCATGGTGCATTTCGCCACGCTTCCCATCACGCTACTTGGCGAAGGCGAGGGATATTTCATCAGCAAGGTCAAGCTAAAGACCGCCAACGACCAGCTGCTTGAAGAAAATCAGAAGCTCTCCCTTGAAGTCGCACGCCTGCGTGAAATGCGAGAGGAAAACGAACGTCTTCGACAACTCGTCAACGCTGTTCCGCGTGAAGCCGATCGAGTGGTCACAGGCGAAGTGCTGGGCCGAGTCTCCGATCAGTTCACGCGCCGCCTTCAGATCAATCTGGGGGAAAAGAGCGGCATCATGCAGGGCATGCCCGTCATCGGCGCCTTCGGCATTCTTGGACAGATCACGCGCGTGGCCGCTACGCAATCTGAAATCACCCTCATCACAGATCATCGCCAACGGATCGCAGTCATGAACGAGCGCACGGGCGAACGATACATTCTGGCCGGGACGGGAGAAGAGTTGATGGACCTGCTCTTCGTGCAGCCGTCCGCCGACATCAAGGGCGGCGACAGGCTGGTTACCTCTGGACTCGACAAGATCTTCCCCAGGCAGATCATGGTGGGAACCGTAAACAAGACCCTTCACAAGCCCGGGGAAACCTACATGGCCGTTTCGGTCATTCCGAGCGTCGAACTCGAGGACATCCAGTTCGCCACGGTCATCTTGACGAATCCCAACGTCACATCCGTCTTTGACAAGAAGGACCAAGACGGCACCATCAGGCGCAGGGCCGGACGATGAAGCAATACAAAACCCTAGACATGAACGACGGACGCGGAGGAGAGCACATTCAAACTCGAGCCCGACCTCTATGGATCATCAGCACGTTTCTGATCAGCTACCTGTTCAATCTGGCAGGCTCGACGGCGAACGTTCTCTGGCTCCCTGATCCGCTGGCTCTCACGCTCATTTACTGGACCATCCACCATCCTCGGCACGTAGGCATGACCATCGCCTTCACCTGCGGCCTTCTAATGGACGTGCAAAACGGCAGCGTGCTCGGCCAGCAAGCGCTTGCCTACGTCATTCTGTCCTACTCAGCCTATTCGCTGCACCGCAGACTTCCTTGGTTCGGTCTATTCGGCCAGGCGCTTCACATTCTGCCCCTCCTTCTTGTTGCTCAGATCGTTGTTCTGATGATCCGTCTGTGGTTTGACGGCCTATGGCCCGGTCTTCCCTGGTTCATGCAGAGCTTCACAAGTGCCGCCTTGTGGCCGGCCGCTTCTCTCATTCTCTCTCTGCCGGAGAGACGGTCGCTCGAACGAGAGCCTGCATAAGGGAGAATCGGCAAGGTGGCTCTGGATTTCAAGCAGGTCGACGCGGACCTCGGTCCCTTCAGGAGGCGTCTGCTCTTCGTTTTTTTTCTGGTGATCGTGCTCTTCTGCGTTCTAATCGGGCGCTTTGCATGGCTGCAGATCATCAACAAGAACGCCTACACGGAACGTGCGGAAAAAAACCGCACGGTCACCGTCGTTTCTCAAGCCGCCCGCGGCCTCATCTACGATCGCAACGGAAAACTGCTCGCCAAGAACATCCTGGCTTATTCTCTGGAGATCACGCCGGACAAAGTATCCGATGTTGCCCAAACCATAGACGCACTCTCGGAGATCATTCCCATCACGACGGCGGACCGCCGTCGTTTCGTACGCCTGCGTGAAGACCTCAACCGCTACGACTCCATTCCTATTCGCCAGGAGCTTACCGATGAGGAAGTCGCCGTCTTCACGGGGCAGCAGTGGAGATTTCCAGGCGTGGAGATCAACCAGCGCGAATACCGCGTTTATCCGGACGGCGCCGTCGGCAGCCACATCCTCGGCTACATCGGTTCTCTTTCACAATCTGACAAGAAACGCCTGATCAGCGAAGGACTCATTGACGACTATGAAGGCGAACGCGTCATCGGCAAAGTCGGCATTGAGCGCAGCTACGAAAACATCCTCCACGGTATCCCCGGTCACGAAACGCTTGAAATCACGGCGGGCGGCCACGCCGTGCGCTCGCTTGCCTTCGAGCCTCCGAAAGCTGGCAAGAACCTGCAGCTGACGATCGACATGAATCTTCAGCGCGTCGCAGAAAACGCCATGAAGGGAAAGGTTGGAGCCGTTATCGCAATTCAGCCCAAGACGGGCGAGATCCTCTCCTTCGTCTCCATGCCGACCTATGATCCGAACCTCTTCCCGGGCGGCATCGACCCGAAGTCCTGGTCTCAGCTCAACACCGCCGAAACCAAGCCGCTTCTCAACCGTGCCATGAGAGGCCTCTACCCGATCGGCTCTACGTACAAGCCGTTTGTCGCGCTTGCCGGTCTTGAAACCGGTGCAACAACAGCAGACTTCATCCTCGACGACACCGGCGTCTTCACACTCGGCAAGCACAGATTCCGCGACATGAGCGGAGTCCCAAAAGGAAGGCTTGACCTGCGCAAATCAATCGCCGTTTCGTCCGATGTTTACTACTACTGGCTCGCCACGCGCATGGGCGTCGACGCCATACATGACTTCATGGTGCCGTGGGGCTTTGGTCAGAAGACCGGAATAGACCTTGTCGGCGAACAAACCGGCGTACTTCCCAGCCGCGAATGGAAGGAAGCCCGCGTCAAGCAGCCTTGGATGATAGGCGACACGCCATCGATAGGCATAGGACAAGGTTACAACGCCTTTACGCTCCTGCAACTTGCGCACGCCACGGCTACGCTTGCCAACCGCGGCATCGTGATGACGCCTCACCTTGTCAAGCGAATCACGGATCCATCCGAAAATAAAATTGAAGACGTCCCCGTCAAGCCCGCCGCAATCATTCCGCTCAAGCCTCAGAACGTCGAAACGGTAATTGCTGGCATGACAGATGTCGCCACAAAAGGCACAGCTCGCTTCGTCTTCAAAGGCGTGCCCTACACAGTTGCCTGTAAAACAGGCACCGCACAGGTCGTCACCATTGCTCAGGACGACAAGTACGATGCCAAGAAACTAGCAAGGAAGCACCACGATCACGCGCTTTTCATTGCCTTTGCGCCAGCCCGGAACCCGCGCATAGCGCTTGCCGTACTGGTTGAAAACGGCGGCTTCGGCGCCCAAGCCGCCGCTCCCGTCGCCCGCCAGCTCATCGACTACTGGCTCACCGGCGTAAACTCACTCGGTCTTCCGCCCCCGAAGGGGGTTCCCCTCATCACGCAACGGCGCAGTCGCTGAGGAGCGATTTTGAAATGATTGAAACCGTTTCCAGAACCGGCTACGCGGTCCTTCGGTACTTGACCACTCGCCTGTTGCGCATCGATCTGATGCTACTCGCCCTCGTCGTCACACTGGCAACAATCGGCTTCATCGCATTGTTCTCCGCAGGCTACAGCTTCCCTTGGCGCATCGAAGGCCAGATTCGAAACATCGCCGTTGCGAGCGTCGTCATGTTGGTCGTGTCATGCATTCCCGTGAAATTCTTTCAAAAAGCGACCGTATCGATCTTCGTCATCGGCTGCGTGCTTCTTCTTCTGACGCACTTCTTCGGTGTCACCGTCAAAGGCGCCACACGCTGGCTCAACGTCGGCGTGCGCATCCAGCCCTCTGAGATCATGAAGCTCGCCGTTCCGATGATGCTCGCCTGGTACTACAACGTCAGAGGAGAAAACGTCTGCAACTGGGATCATCTTGCCGCTTTCGCCATGATGGCCGTGCCGGTTGGTCTCATCATGAAGCAGCCCGACCTCGGCACCTCGATTCTCGTGCTCATCGCCGGTGCATCCGTCATTTTCTTCGCCGGACTCAGCAAGCGCATACTTCTTTCGCTCACCGGCATGCTGATTTTGTCAATGCCGATCATTTGGAATCTGATGCACGACTACCAGCGCCAACGCGTGCTTACTCTGCTCGACCCGTCCAGTGATCCTCTCGGCAAGGGCTTCCACATTCTCCAGGCTCTCATCGCCATCGGCTCGGGCGGCTTCTCGGGCAAAGGTTGGATGGAGGGGACGCAAGCCCACCTCGACTTCATTCCCGAACGCACAAGCGACTTCCTCTTCGCTGTTTTCAGCGAAGAGTTCGGGTTCGTCGGCAACCTCGTGTTGTTGGCGCTCTATACGGCTCTCATAGGACGCAGCTTCTACATTGCAGCCTTCGCTGAAACACGCTTCGCCCGCCTGCTTGCGGGGGCGATCGGCTGCATCTTCTTTACCTACACCTTCGTCAACATGGGCATGGTCAGTGGTATTCTGCCCGTGGTGGGCGTGCCGTTGCCTTTCATGAGCTATGGCGGCACGGCCCTTCTCATCCTCGGTGTCTGCACGGGCATCCTGCTGTCCATCTCCGCCGAGTCCAAGCATTGACATGCTGCATCAAAAAAAGAGCTTGCGCCATTTCCATGAACAAAATTTGCCTCGCCGCCGTCACAGCCGTCACCGTGCTTCTGTTGAGCGCCTGTTCCACAGGTTCCAAGTACTATCAGCACGACGGACCTCCATCCTCGTCAACTGAGCTTGACACGACGAATGCCACACCACGCGTCGAACATTTCTACCCGGCTTCGCTGCGTCCTTACACCGTCATGGGCCAACGCTATGTGCCCGTCACAAGCGACGTCAAGATGAATCAGACTGGAATAGCATCCTGGTACGGCAAGCAGTTCCATGGCAACAAAACTGCTATCGGCGAAACATACAACATGCATGCCATGTCCGCTGCTCACCCCACAATGCCGTTGCCGAGCTATGCACGCGTCACCAATCTTGAAAACGGTCGCTCCGTCGTTGTGCGCGTCAACGACCGCGGTCCTTTTCTCTACAACCGCGTCATGGATCTTTCCTACGCGGCCGCTACTGCACTTGACTATGCCAACAAGGGCACTGCGCGCGTGAAAGTGGAACGCCTGACAAATCAGGAAATTGCCGCAGGCACGTGGAAGTCCGGTCTGGATCTTACATCCTCCTCCGCGGTCCCAACCCAATCCCAGACGCCCAGCTTGCCGGCCACGTCTTCCGCCAATGCCGTCGTGACTGAACCCTCCTCTGGTTGGAGCGTGCAGATCGGCTTTTTCACAGAACGCGACAACGCACTCGCCTATGCCGCTCATGCCGAGGCCGTGCTGGCTTCGACCGCCTCCTCCCAAAGCGCCCGGCTTGTTCGAGACCAGGGCGGCTACCGAGTCGTACTCGGCAGCGGAATGTCGCTCAATGAAGCACGTTCAGCCGCCATGACCATCAAGGACATCATCGGCAGCGGTGCTTTCGCCGTTCAGAAATAACCCCCCTCAAGCTTTTGAAATACTCATCGAGGAAATCACATGCCTCTTCCATCCAATGTCTACGATTCCATCCACGGCGCATGGGCAGGTGACACCCTTGAAGGCCTAATGGACTTCATCCGAATTCCCGCCAAGTCACGCGCCTTCAACCCCAATTGGGAAGCTGATGGCATTCTGAAACGCGCGCTTGAGGACTCGGCTCGGTGGGGCCGTCGTCTACTGCCAGACGCTGAATTTGAAATCATCGAAAAAACCGGCATTCCGCCGGCGCTTTTCATTCGCATTCCCGCCTCAGGCAACCACGCAGGCAAGCCCGCTTTCTTCTATGGACATCTCGACAAGCAGCCTGAAACCGTAGGCTGGAGTGAAGGCCTTGGACCTTGGACGCCCGTCTTGCGCGACGGCCGCCTCTACGGCCGAGGCGGCGTTGACGACGGCTACAACTACTACCTGACGCTTACCGCCGTGAAGGCCCTAAAAGATGCCGGCATTGAACATCCGGAAATATTCTGTCTTTATGAGACGGACGAGGAATCCGGCTCCCGTGATCTGGCTCAGTACATTCAGGCTCTAGCCCCTCGCATCGGCACGCCAGCCTTCATCGCCATTGCCGACCTCGGCTGCAATGACATGAAGCGCGTATGGCTCACTCAATCGTTGAGGGGCACCGTCTCTCTCACGGTCGATGTGCGCGTGCTCAACGCGCCGTCGCATTCCGGACTGGCCAGCGGCGTCGTGCCGAGCTCCTTCCGCATCATGCGCGCGTTGCTTGCACGCATTGAGGATGCTCAAACGGGCGAGCTCCTGCTGCCCGAGCTCAACTGCGAAGTACCCGCAGACATTCTCGAATGCCTCCGCTCTCTTGCTCAAGAAAGCGATGTGCGCACATGCTTCGACTGGGCCGGCGACACGCATGCCCAAGCTGAAACCGCTTTTGAAGCTCTGCTTGCGAACACTTGGAAGCCCTCCATGTGCGTGGTGGGTGCTGACGGCCTGCCGCCCTGCGACAACGCCGGCAACGTGCTCCGTTCCAACACCTCGCTTCGTCTCTCCTTCAGAACTCCGCCTATCGTCAACGCGAAAGCTGCTCTTCAGGCCATCATTCGCATTCTGACCACAAACGTGCCCTGCGGCGCCCAAGTGAGCGTAAGCCGCGCAGAGGCCGCTTCTGGCTTTGTATCTTCACTTCCCGCCGGCTGGCTTCGAAACACGTTGGAAGACGCAGGCGAAGCAATCTTCGGCAACAGCACAGGCTACCTCTTCTGCGGCGCCTCCATCGGCACCCTGCCTGCCTTCAAGGCAGCATTTCCTGAGAGTCCCTTCATCAACACCGGAGCGCTCGGCCCCGCGTGCAATGCACACGCACCCAATGAATGGCTGGATCTAACATACGCCGAAAAGCTTACCTGCATCTTCGCCGAACTCATCGCAGGCATTCCGCGCGGAGACGAGTCATGAGGAGAGACTGCGTCACTCAAATCATCGTCGACTGGGGCGGCGGTGAATGGGAGAACTTCGCCACGCCGTTTGAGGCTGAGCAGTTCATCAACGCGATGCTTGATGAACTCGACGTTCCGAAGGCCGCCTGGCGCGAGGACATGCAGGGCAACAAGAAATGGGATTACGAAATCATCGAGGACGACAACGGCCTCATCAAACTCGTGGATTGAAGGAGAACTCCAGATGAACTGTCCCCTTTGCACGAACCGCGCCCGCTCCGAAATCTGGCGCAACGGCAACTTTTATCTCATTGATGCGGAGGATCCTAGATTTCCCTGCTATCTCCGGATAGCATCATGTCGACATGTTCCTGAAATGTCTTCGCTCACGCCCGAAGAGCGAACGCAGCTTTGGGACATTATCAACGTGGTGGAGGAGGAAATCATCAAGACCCAACATCCGCACAAGGTGAATCTTGCTCAGTTCGGCAACATGGTGCCTCACCTGCATTGGCACATCATCGCTCGCTGGCAGGACGACACGCATTTCCCGGAATGCCCTTGGGGACCTGCGCAGCGCAACGTTCCTGAAGCTATTCAGTCCGAACGCCGTCTCAGAACGGAAGCACTCAAGCCCGTGCTTCGTGAAGTGCTTGAAAAACGTTTTGGAAGCTGATCACAATTCCTTGGGGCACACGCTCAGGCCGATCTTCTCGGCCCTTGAGCGCTTGAACAGATCCCTGACCTGATCTTCGCTGACTCCGTTGAAGACGAGTGCGACACGTTTGACCGCAACGTTGCCGTACCGCGTCACCCTGACGTTCGTCAGACCATTGTCAAGCGCAAACTTCTTTGACCATAATTCGGCCGACTTCTCGTCGGCAAAGACTTTCAGCACCAATGCATGGCCGCCCGCCTCCAACTCCATGATCGAACAATTCCCTACAGCGTCCCCGCAAAGCGCTCCAAGGCTCTTCCGAGCCTTCTGGAGCGTAAACGGTCCGACATAGGCGGCATAGCGCGTGTCGCTGTAGGGAATGATGGTCAGATTTCCCATTACGTCGACTTTTTCAAAGAACTTCCGGTGCTTTGGCAGGTGCTTCTCAGGCAAAGGACCGAAAACCACGCAACTCAATCCCTCCAATTTCGACTCGTCCACGGGTTCCAGCAACGGTGTCTCGTCTTCATTCGCCGTCGTAGCCGTCGCAACTGCGTCATCATGTATGATCGGCGCCTCAACTTTCAGAGTTTCCGGTTTTACGAGCTCGGGCGATCCATACGCAAAATTGTCGACACGCACGGTCTTGATCTCTCCGGACGGAACGACTTCAGACGTTTGCTGCCTCTCCGTCCAAAACAAATAACCCGCAACGCTCACGGCGGCCAGAAGGAGTGCAATGGCAATGTTTCTCACGCGTTCTTCCTCCCGAATCTTTCTGTTTGCCCTGCGAGTGCGGAGAGTCCTCTGAGCACAAGATTGTGCTTGACGACAAGATCGGGCACCTCCTCCTGCAGAAAGGGGGCGATGAACTTCGCGGAACCTCCCGCCAGCAATACTTTCGGATCAAGGCCTCGACGCCTCATGACGCCGATTGCGCGCAGAATGAGCCCGACCTGTGCATCAATGATCCCCGTCATCACGGCATTGCTCGTAGAGCGCGGAAGTTCGTCGTAGACTCCGTCAAGGTCCGTGAGCGAAGGAATGCCCTTCGTGAGAAAGTTCTTCATCAATGTAGGGCCTAACGTAATGCGCCCTCCCATAAAGTCGTAAACGCCGCTCTCGCGATAAAAGATGGAGTCGACGGTTGTGGCTGTTCCTGTATGCACAACCAGAAGCGAACGCTTCTCCTCAAGCATGGCGTCGGCTGCGCCTACCGCCGCATACCAGCGATCGGCACCGAGCTGAGTCGGTTTTTCGTAGCAGTTATTGAGAGTAAAACAACCATTGAAGATTGTTTGCGTGCGCACCCACTCCCAACTGATGCCGTGATCATTGAAAAACTTGGTGAGCGAGAAGGCTACAACAGGAGCCGCGACCGTGCAGCCGATGATGCGCTTGGGGCGCATGTTGAGCCACAGATCGTAGAGTTCCTCCTTGAAGTGCGTGCTGCCTTTGTGAACGATGGTATGAGGGTTGTCGGGCTCCTCAATGGGTGTCCATTTCAGAGCAGTGTTCCCAAGATCAATAAGCAGCGTCGTCATTGAAAAATGTTCCAGAAAAAAACGTCTTTACACCCTCGTCTGTCTTCAGCTGCAGGCGGCCGAGATTGTCAATGCCCATATTAAGTCCTTTCCATTCCCCTTCGTCATCGGCAAGACGGATCGATCTTCCGGCAAAAGCATCGTAGAGAGGCCAGTCTCCCGCCACATCGGTCCGTTCGTCAGTCAGAATGCCGAGAATCGCGCTGACAAGAGATGCAAGCATAGGATTGGGCGCCTCTCTGTCGGAGCAGGCCAACACTTCGCCTAAACCACTGATCGGCCATCCGTTCGTCGTTCGTTCGGCCGCCCCGTCACGATTGAGCCCTACGCCTGCAATCAGAACGCCTCGCCCCGCAGCATCCTTCACAGTCTCGCAGAGGATTCCGCCGCACTTGCCGCCCTCAAACCAAACGTCATTGGGCCATTTGATGAATACGAAACGCCCGGCGTCGCGCAAGGCATTGCACACCCCCATGCCGACGGCAATGGGAACGAGAGACACCGGCACCCTGATCATGGAAAAAGGCAGCAGAAGAGAAAAGGAGAGACAACCGTCGGGCGACCGCCATCCGCGGCCTCTCGTGCCTCGTCCACGCATCTGACGCTTTGCCTCTAGCACGAGAGGCTTGCCCACGCATGAACGTCGAGCCAATGTCTTCAAGTCGTCATTGGTCGAGCCGGTTTCCTCAATTACGCGAATGTCAAAAGACTCCACGAACCTTTCCTCCTTCGTCGGGAGCATTTCCAAAGTCCGTCAATCATAGTTGAATTTCCGAAACCGTTTACAGCCAAACATCCACGTTCGTTACAATGGGCAAGCAATGCGTTTTCAATCCCCCCTCTCTTCCAATGCGCATCTTTTCCTCCCTGCTTCTGTCCGCCGCCATGCTCTGCATCGCATCAAAGCCCGCCCTCGGCGCAATGGCCTTGATGGACCTTGACAGCAGGCAGATTCTTCAGCTAGAGGACGCCCGGCTCTTCATCACCGAACCTCTTGCAGAGCAAATCAGCGCTCTGTTAGGTTCGGACGCTCCCCCTCTTTCGGCTGGAGAAACGACGGTCGAAGCCCTCGTTGAACGGCTTGCCAAAGTTCCAGACAAGAAGTGGCAGACCCTCTTTTTGGAGTCGGAGGCCGATTCATCCAATCGTCTCATTCCGCTTGCCGCAGCCTGTACGGCTGCCGTATGCGACGGCATCTATTTGTCTCACAATCCGCTGAGCAACGAAGAGACGCATCGTCTGCTTGCCGTCATCGTTGGATTTGACACCCGTGAAACACTCGACAGAGCTGCGGCAGCCTTTCTACGTGAAGGCCATCTGCGCTACAAGACAACGACCATCATCCGCAAGGGCGATGGCGTGGGGCATGCCCCTGTCTTCAAGGGAGAGGTGTCAGACATAACGCTTGTCACACACGAAGACGTTGTCGTCACGCTTGCCAAGACCGTAACTCTGAGCCAAGGCTCGAAAGTCTTTAAAATGCACCTCACTCGTCAGCAACCCATTATCGCGCCCATGGACGTCGAAACACAGTTGGGCACGCTGAGCATCTGGCTAGACGACAAGTGCCTGAGATCTGTGCCGGTTTATGCCGAGAATCCCGTTCAGGAAGGTTCTCTGTGGCAAAGAGTGCGGGACACGATCTTGTTGGCAACAACAGACATCAACGAAGCGGAGAAAGCCCAATGAATGGCAATTCCCAACCACAACCCGACGACCTGACTCCAGTCATGGTCTTCCCCATGCTGAACTTTCCCATCAAAATCATGGGAGTCAATCAACCTGAATTTCCAACAGTCATCTGCGAGCTCGCGGCCGGTCACTTCTCCGACTTCGACAAGGGTACGATGACGACGGCGCTTTCCAAAACCGGCAAGTATCTTGCGCTCAGCATCATGGTCAATGCGCAGTCTCAGGAACAGCTCGACAACTTCTACCGAGCCTTGACTTCGCACCCGATGGTCAAGGTGGCGCTTTGATGCTGAACACAGAGGCCGTCAAACCGGGCAGTGTGAAGGCCTGGATGGCTTTTACGCGTCCGAAAACTTGGGGAGTGGCCGTAGCTCCCGTCATCGCTGCACTGAGTCTCGCCCTGTTTGAAACTGGTCGTTTTGATGGTTTGACTGCGTTCTTCACAATGACAATCGCTCTTTTGATGCAGATTATCAGCAACATGAAGAACGATCTGGGCTATACCGAGAAAAAGGCCGAGACCGGCAACCGAAGAGGCTTGCCTCGAGCAACTTCTCAAGGCTGGATTTCCGTCTCAGCCGCCCGAAGGGCAATTCTTGCGCTCATCATGCTTGCGCTGCTCAACACCGCCGTGCTTATCTGGCTTGGAGGTTGGGTCTTCGCCTTGATAGGCATTGCGTCAGTCGTCGCCGCCTATTCATACATGGGCGGTCCGAAACCCATTGCCTACACGCCGTTCGGTGAATTGACCGTGCTTGTCTTCTTCGGCCTGACAGCGGTTTGCGGAACCTACTATCTGCAGACCTTCACTGTGTCCGCAAACGCCGTCCTCCTGAGCGTTGCACTTGGTTCCATCGCAGCCGCTGTTCTGGCAGTCAACAACTGGAGAGATCGAGTGCATGACAAGAGCATCGGCCGCCGAACGCTTGCAGTCGCGTTGGGCGACAAGACCTTCACGACGGCCTTCAGAGTCATGACTGCACTCCCGCTGGTCATCGGTTTCGTCATGGCGGCAACGCCCGGACTCTGGCCCATCCTGTTGGTGCTGGGATGTCTGCCGCAGTGTCTGCCGCTTTGGAAGCAATTCGGCACACTTCAGCACGAAGCCCTCAACGCTACCATGTTCGGCTGCGTCAAGTACGAACTCGCCTACTCAGTGCTATTTTCCATAGGCGCGCTGCTTGCCTGCCTCCTCTGACAAAAAAGGACCGGCCTCTGCAAAAAAACTCTCCCCCGCAACAAGCGGGCGGAGAGTTTTTTCACCCAAGCAGAGACTTCGATTACTGAGCGTCAGTCTTTGCGTTGCTGCCGGACTCCAAATTTTTGAGACGGCTTTTAATCGACGCTTCGCTTTCAATCGTAAAACAGGTCACAACCTGCTGAACACCGGAAACTTCAGAGGCCACTTTGGCGGCAGTCCTCGCTTCCTCGCCCGTCACAATACCCATCAGGTAAACGATGCCTCGCTGAACGTCCACCTTCATCTGATTGAGCGAAATCTTCTTGGTGCCGATGATTGAGCTTCGAACCTTCGTCGCCAGCATTGAGTCTGAAAGAACCGAGCCGACGGAAGCCGGCGCCATCACTGCAAGCTCGTTCACTACGGAATGCACGCCCATGCTCCTGACGGCTGTGTCCTGAGCCTTCTGTCTGTCGGCAGCTGTAAGCACCTCCCCTGTCAACAGCACTTTGCCCTCATAGCTCGTAACAACGACGTGATGCTTTTCATGCCCGATGACTTCGCCAATCTCATAACGCACGCGCTTTTCCAGCACTTCGTCGTCGACAATGCTACCGGTCGTGCGACGATCCGTAATGACCGTGGCAGATGTGACGGCTGCGCCGCCGATGAGTATCGGCGCACAACCGCTCAGGCCGACCGCTGCAACCGCAGCTGCCAGCATGAATACTTTAGAAGCTGTCATATTCTTCCCTCCTCCGTGCCTCTTCCAAGGCTTGCGCCGCGCGCTCTTCGGCGCGGCTCTGCTGCAAGAACGGCATGAGCCATTCCCAATACTTTAAAAAGGTCCGCCGTCTCAACCAGATCTTGCGACTGCGCTTGCGAATGTCGTCGTGCTCAACCCACTGGCGAACCGTGCCGTTCACAGTCTCGAACCTGCAGCCTAGCAACCTAGCGAGCGTACCCTTGTCAGGATAAAAAGGTAGCTCCACCCATTCAACCCCCTTGGCAAAGAGGTTCGCCATAACGGACGGCCTTTCGCTATGAAGCATTAACAATAATAATGCGCCGAGACGCTCCTCAACCGTGCCGGAATAATTGAGAAACATCCCCATTCTGTCGCAGATTGACGAAACAGATGAATATCCTGACAGTTCGCGCTGCCATTCAGAGGTCTGATCGGCAATCTTCAGCAACAGCTCCTGATTCACCACCAACACTTCGGTTGACGTCAAACACCAATGTCGTCTTGGCATGCGGTCTCTAACGTACAGATTTTCATAATTGCCGCAAAATGCACCCGGCCCTGCTATCGATAAAAGCAAAGGTTCGTCCCGCACGGGATCCAGAAGCGCCTTCACCACGAACCCGGAACGGACGTACATCAGACTGCCAAACAAGCCAGGGGAAGCATAGATCACCTCGCCGCGCCGGAACTGCACGGGATGTCCGATTCCCGTCAAAACAAAACGCATCGACTGAGAAAGACAAGGGGACATCCAAGGAATGACTTCAGGCGTCATGATAAACAAAAATGTTTAAAAAATTGTGGCCAACTTTGTGGATAACTTTCTTTGAAAAATTCCGATTCTGTGGATAACTTTTTTGCGCACTGTGGCCGGCCCAAAATTGTCCCCTGCTTCTCCCGTCTTTCCCACAAGAGATTCAGAGGCTTGTCCACATGCTTTTCACAGGCTCATGTCATTGTTTTTTCAGAATAAAAAAGCCTTATCAACAAAAATCGGCATCACCTACTACTTACCACTACTAATATAAAGAAATAAAGAAGAAATAAATAGAGTAGATCTTTGCGAATCTCCTTCAACTTTACACAAAAAACGGAAATGTAGAAACCGGCCAAACCGCAGTCTTGCCGGTACGACAAGCAAAAGAGCCGATTAAAATGCGCCGTTTCACCCTGTTGCTTCTGTGGATAAGCTGTGGGTTACCCTGTGCATTCCTTGTGGATTGGACAATTTTATCTTTGCGGCGCAGGAATTTCTTTCTTTCGGCTGAAATTCACCGACTGCGCTTTTCCAGGGATTGAAGGACGTAAATGCCGTCCAAAGCGGCTTCTGCCGCCTTGCCGAAAGAGGTTTTGAGTCGCATGCTGCCTGCGGCTTCAAAAGGAATGCCCAGCTCGGTAAGGTCGTTCTGAAGTTCGGTATTGGCTTCGCGGTCTCCGATCATGACAATATGGTCAACCCGAAGGATTGTGGAACCTTCTTCGCCCTCGCAGCTCACTCGCACTGAATGACTGTCGATCTGCTCGACGTCGGCCTCATCAAAGATGTTCACTCCATGCATTCGGAGCCATTGGACTTCGTAAAGCCTGCGCTCTCTCAAGAAGAGGTCTTCCGTAGTTTGACTTGTTTGATTGATCAGATAAACCTTGCGAGGAGCGGCATTGAGGTGAGGGATGACGCCAAGGGTGCCGCCAATGTGTTCAGCCGGGTCTCCGATGCCCCAGGCACAGCACCATTCATTGTGGTTTCTCAAGTCGTGCGTACAGAGGTACCGAGTGACGTCTACGGCGACGTTGCCGCTTCCAATGACGGCTACTCGGTGTCCGACGGGCATGCAGCCCTGAAGCAAATCTTCCAACGTGAGAACATTGGGAGTGTCGATGCCGGGAATGTCCGGCATGCTGGATTCCTTTCCCGTGGCCAGCAGAATTTTGCTACCGCTGTAGTTGTCCTCAATCCATTGAGCGGTGGCGCGGGTATTGCGGATGATTTCAACGCCAAGTTCAATGAGCTCGCGTTCCTGTACCTTCAGAAGTTCTTGAATGCAGCTTCGCCCCTGAATTTTTGCGCAAAGCCTGTAAAGGCCGCCGAGTTCGGAGCCTTCATCCACAAGTGTGACCTTGTGGCCTCTTACGGCTCCCTCACGGGCTGCGGCCATGCCGGCCGGTCCTCCACCTACGATGAGGACGTCGAGGCTGTCAGAATGCTTCTGAGGGCCTCTGAGGCTATGCGGAGATGCAATGCAGCCTAATATCTCTCGCCCTTCCTGTTTGTCAAGGCATAAGCAACCTTGAGGACAAAGCGCACAGGGTCTGACCGGCTGGTCGGAATGGATGTGTTCCACCCATCGGGCATCTGCAATCAGAGGGCGTCCGATCTCGACGAGACTGGTGATGTTGTTCTGCAGGATTTCATCCATGCGATCCGGCCCCGGCATTCGGTGTCCGAAGATGACGGGCACTTTGATCTCGCGTGAGAACTTTTCCATAAAAGGCACCCAAACGCCGGCTGGCGTAAGGTCGCTGTCTACGGGAACGCTGTTGGGCGTAAACCCTATGTCGAAGCTGAAGAGATTGACTCCTTCATAATGCAGGGCTTGCGCAAAGGCAAGAAGATCGTGCCATTCGCTTCCACCTGCGTGGAGATCCAGCAATGAAAGCCTGTAGGAGAGTATGGGGCTCGGGCCGATGAAGCTGCGGATTCGACGGACGAGTTCGACCGCAAAGAGCGTACGGGCCTGCAACCCCCACTTGTCATGCCGGCGGTTGAAGAGCCGGCTGGAGAAGACGTTGGGCAATGAAAGCCGTCCGCCGTATACCTCCACGCCGTCGAATTCGCCGTGCATGACGGCGTGGTAGGCAAAGAGCGCATATTGACTGATTAGATGACTCACCAAAAGGCCGGGAGCTCGGTGCAGCGTGCGCTTGGTGTCTCGATTGCGAAAGCGAGAGGCGGAGACGGCGAACATGTGATCCGCCTCGGCGCCGTGATGCTGAAGCTGCAGCAGAATCTTGGCGCCTGCGTCATGGATGACGGATGTTAGTCGAACCGCATTGTTGAGCAGGCCGGCGGTCAGAACGGGATCTTTCAGCTTCCGCAAGCCGGTTTCGTGCACGACGCCGTTGCCAACGATGAAGAGTCCGGGACCGTTGCCGCGGGCGCGTTCCTCATAAAATGCGACGAGCCTCGGGTCCAGGAAGTCCTGCTTTTCAAGGCCGGTTTCGATGGGAGCCATGACGATCCTGTTTTTCAGGAAGTGCGCTCCCACTTTCAGCGGCAGAAACAGATGCGGATAGGCGGCCATGATGCTAGTGAAGCTTCTCCAAATGGTGGATGCCGAAAGGCACCAGCACGGACGGCACGATGTTGAGACTTGGCTTCAGGTTGTTCGCCTGATCGTCGAAGAATATGTGCGGCCTGATGGCCTTGAGAAACGGTTGCTTGTCGAGGCCGTCAAGCAGAAAGAGCTCCGCAGCGCTCATGCCGAAGCTTTTGAGCGTGGTGATCAGACGTTCTTCGCTCGGCGCCCCCCGTGCTGTGACGATGGAAATGCGAACGGCAGGTTCAAAATACGGATCTGAAGCGCCTCTGTGGTTGTAGTCAAAGCGCTGAAAGGCGGAAAGCTGTTCGAAGAGACGACGCAACGGCCCCGGAGAGTGGGGCGTGGAAGCCTTTTCCTGCTCGAGGCGATGAAAGCCGGAAAGCCCCTCCTTCTGATATTCGCGTTCGCTTTCGTCGTCGGCGATTACACCGTCAAAGTCAAACGCTATGCGCAATGTCGGACTGTCGTCGTCTTCGTCTTCAACGGGCGAAGGCATGACGAGCCCTGCGGGCTGTCCTGCGGCGATGGCATTGCGTACGTTCTCAGGATTGGCACTGAGAAAAAGCGAAGCGTTGAAGGCTTCCAGATAGGGATATGTAGAGTGGCCGGATGTGAAGCCGCCGGCTGAAATTGGCAGCTTGTAGTGGCGGCAGGAATGAAAGAAGCGCTGAGCTGTTTCAGGGGAGTTGCGCGAGAGTGCGATGACGCGGAAGGGCGCCAGATCCCCGTAGAGCTCGTTGAGGGCAAGCAGGCGCTTTACAAACGGGAAGGCCACGCCTGGGCGCAGGGGCGTGTTCTGATAACGAACCTGATGATCTCTGAAGGCCTTGTAGCCTCTTTCCTCGAAAAGCGCGTGCTCTTCCTCAAGGTCGAAGAGGGCTCTTGATGAGACGGCGATGACAACTTTTTCCTTGAGTTTGTCCACGCTGCGTTCTCCTGTGAGTTGCGACGGTGCAAGCGGGAGAACCGTATGACCGGTCTCCCGCTTGACGTTCGTCAGGCATCGATGTTGCCGGCAAAGAGAGCATTGGTCTCGATGAAGTCGCGACGGGGTTCAACGACGTCACCCATCAGCATCGAGAAGATGGCATCGGCGCTTGCTGCGTCTTCAATGCGGACGCGCAGCATGCGGCGCACGGACGGATCCATGGTCGTCAGGTTGAGCTGTTCGGCCGTCATTTCTCCGAGTCCTTTGTAGCGTTGGCGGATGATGCCTTTTTCAGCCTGCTTCAGCAACCAGTTGACTGCCTCGCCGAAGTTCTTGACAGGCTGATCGTCCTTCCCTCGGGCCACGCGTGCGCCGGTGCCGATGATGCCGCGGAGCATTGCAGCGCTTTCCTGAAGCTTCCGGTAGTCAGCTGAGAATGTGAATTCCGGCGTGACGCTTGTCGTCTTGTAATTGCCGTGCTTGAGGCGATGGACTTTGAGCAGGTGCTTCTCGTCCTCTTCGTCATAGACGGCCTCTACCTTGACGTTGGGGTCGCGAAGCTCCTTTTGGAGCGCTTCGGCCGTATGTTGCGAGGTGAATTCGTTCTCAAGGTTGATGTCAACGCCGGCGGCGATGGCTACGAGCACGGATTTGTCAATCACGCCCTGCAGTCGAGCGATGACGTCGCTCGATTGCAGGTATTCGTTGACAAGCGTTTCGAGTTCAGAGCCGCGTATGGGCGTGTCTGCATCAAAGGCGGCCTTGGTGCGGTAGAGACGCGCGTCTTCCATGGCAATTTTGAGCAGGTAGTCGCTCATTTCGCGTTCGTCTTTGAGGAATACGCCCTTATCCGCCTGATTTTTCTTGACCTTGTAGAGCGGAGGCTGGGCGATGTAGACGTGGCCGTTTTCGATGAGTTGAGGCATCTGGCGATAGAAGAGCGTAAGGAGAAGCGTGCGGATGTGCGCGCCGTCCACGTCGGCATCGGTCATGATGATGATGCGGTGATAGCGCAGGCGTGAGATGTCGAAGTCCTTGCCGATGTTCGTGCCAAGCGCCAGCGTCAGCATTCGGATCTGTTCAGAGTCCAGGAGCTTGTCCTGAGACGCCTTTTCCACGTTGAGCACCTTGCCGCGCAGCGGAAGAATGGCTTGGAACTTGGAGTCTCGCCCCTGTTTGGCCGAGCCGCCTGCGGAGTCGCCCTCCACCAGAAAGAGTTCGCTGTTGGCAGGATTCTTTTCGCGGCAGTCGGCAAGCTTTCCGGGCAGACCGCCGCCGGAAAAACTCTTGCGGGAGATGTCTCGGGCCTTGCGGGCCGCTTCGCGTGCGCGGGCGGCGGCAACAATCTTTTCGCAGATGATCTTGGCATCAGCAGGATTCTGCTCAAGGTAGAGCTCGAGCTCGCGGGTCACGACCTCTTCGACGGCGGGGCGAACCTCGCTTGAGACGAGCTTGTCCTTTGTCTGAGAGCTGAACTTGGGCTGAGGCACTTTCACGGAGAGGACGCACGTCAGGCCTTCGCGCATGTCGTCACCTTCCGGCTCAATATCCGCTTTCTTGCTGCCGTTTTTCCTTCCGATTTCGTTGGCGGAGATGTAGTTTTTGAGAACTCTGGTCATGGCCGCGCGCAGACCGGTCACGTGCGTGCCGCCGTCGCGCTGAGGAATGTTGTTCGTGTAGGCGGAGAGAACCTCGCTGTAGCCGTCCTGCCACTGCATGGCAATCTCAACTTCAATGGGAATGCCGTTTTCGTAGACTGTCTCCTTGGCGTGGAAAATCTTCGGATGAAGCACCGTGCGGCTCTGGTTCTTGAACTGGACGTAGGCGACGAGGCCCTTGTCCGTGAGCAACTGGGCCTCATGAGCCGTGCGCTGATCCTTGAGCTCGATCAGAACGCCGGAGTTGAGGAACGAAAGTTCGCGCAGGCGCGAGAGCAGGGTGTCGTAGTTGAATTCCGTGATCTGCTCGAAGATCTGGGTGTCGGGCAGGAAATGTACTTCCGTGCCTCGGCGGCTCGTGGGACCGAGAAGTTTCATCGGCGAAATGAGGACGTCTGCGCCGGTAGTTGGATCCTTGGCTGTTTCGGAGAGGCGGTTTTTGACCTTGCCGCGTTCGAATTCAAGAAGACGGGCTTCGCCGTCTCGGCGCACAATGAGGCGCAGCCAAGTTGAGAGTGCGTTGACGCAGGAGACGCCGACGCCGTGCAGGCCGCCGGAGATCTTGTAGCCGTTGTTGTCGAACTTTCCGCCCGCATGCAGTTCCGTCAGAGCGATTTCGGCAGCGCTGCGCTTGGGCTTGTGCTTGTCATCCCACTTGATTGATGAGGGAATGCCGCGCCCGTCGTCCACGACGGAAATCGAGTTGTCCGTGTGAATGGTGACCTGAATCTTTGTGGCGTAGCCCGCGAGAGCTTCGTCGATGGAGTTGTCGACAACTTCATAAACCAGATGATGAAGCCCGGAGCCGTCGGCGGTATCCCCGATGTACATGCCCGGACGCTTGCGAACGGCTTCCAAGCCTTCCAGGATCTGGATGCTGTGCTCGTCATAGGTGGAGTCAGTGGTCGGATGCTGATCGCTGTTCGTGTCCATTTCGGTCATTGAATAAATCCTTCGGCAGACTGGTCTGAAACCGGTCTGCAGTATGCGGTATGCAGGCAGCGGAGAGTGCCAGCTCGAGTTTTTGTCGTGTGTTCCAGCGGTCAGATGCGCATCGGCATTACGACGTAGCGGAAGCGATCCTGCGACTCGGGCATTGTGATCAGCACGCTGCCCGAGGCTGTGGAGAAGTTGAAGCGCACGGTCTTGTTCTTGAGGATGCCGAGCACTTCAAGGAGGTAGGTGATGTTGAAGCCCATGTCGAGTTCGTCATGCGTCCAAGGCACATCGAAATGCTCTAGAGCTTCTTCGTGGTCGTTGTTCACGCTTTGAATCTGCAGGCCTTCTCCGTTGAGAATCCAACGGATGCCGTGGAATTTCTCGTTCGTCATGATGCCGACGCGACGAAGGGCATTGGCGATGGCTTCGCGCTCAAGTTCGAGTGCGTTGGGATTCGTATCTTGAGACGGCAGCACGCGCTTGTAGTCAGGGAAGCGGCCCTCGATAAGCTTGCTCATGAAGGTGATGTTGCCGAAGGAGAAGCAGACCTGAAGATCCGTGAACTGAATGCGGACGGGCGTGTCGTCCTCGGGCAGGAGGCGGATGAGTTCGCGCACGGTCTTGCGAGGGAGGATGGCCTGCATCGGCGTGTTTTCATCATCAACATCAACTTCGCAGCAGGCCAGACGATGTGTGTCGGTGGCGACGGTGCGCAGCTTCTTGCCTTCAACAACGAAAAGCACGCCGTTGAGGTAGTAACGAACGTCCTGACTTGCCATGGCAAAGGCGGTCATCGTGAGCAGGTATCGCAGCGTGCGCGACGGGATGATGATAGTCGTTTCCCACTGTCCCTCCTTGAGAACCGGGTATTCATCGGCTGACAGCGTCTGGAGCTGGAACTTGCCATTGTTGCTGCTGATTGTGAGGCCGCGTTCGTCGAGATCAAAGTTCACTTCGTTGGAGGCGGGGAGTGCCGTCAGAATGCTTGCAAGCTTGGCGGCGTTGACCGTGAAGCGCGTGTCGACGCCGGCGACGCCGACAGGGGCTTCCGTGCTGATCTGGATATCCAGGTCGGTGGCGGAGAACCTCACGCTCTCGCCATTCTGTTCGATCAGGATGTTGTTCAGAATTGGCAGTGTCTGGCGTTTTTCAACAATGCCTTCGACGATCTTGACGGGTTTGAGCAGGGGTTCGCAGACGCTCTGGATGTTCTTCATAACAAAATACTGGTGAAAAATTCAAAAAATCGGATACCGTCGGCGCTTGTCAGCCCTTGATCATCTGCTCGAGCACGTGGATTTCGTGATTGAGTTCGGCGTTGCCTTGGCGTTCCTGGGTGATCTTGCGCACGGCGTGCATGACGGTCGTGTGGTCTCGGCCGCCGAAATTGGCGCCGATTTCAGGGAGACTGTGCTGAGTCAGTTCCTTGGTGAGGTACATGGCGATCTGGCGGGGTCTGGCGATGTTTGCCGGACGACGCTTCGAGTGCATCTCCGCGACTTTGATGTTGTAGTAGTCGGCAACGGTTTTCTGAATGCTTTCGATTGTGATCAGGTTGTTGTTGACCGAGAACTGGTCTCGAAGGACATGCTTGGCGATGTCGATCGTGATTTCCTTGGCGGCTGAGGGCTGAAACTGTTGGTAGGCGATGACCTGCTGAAGAGCGCCCTCGAGTTCTCGCACGTTGGACTTGAGACGCTTGGCGATAAACATTGCAACTTCTTCGGGCAGCGCGGCACCGAGCGCCTTGGCCTTGTTGAGCAAAATGGCGATGCGCATTTCGAGTTCAGGCGGCTCAATGGCGACGGACAGCCCCTGAGAGAAGCGTGAGATGAGGCGTTGTTCGATATCTTTGAGGTTTCGCGTATACGTATCGGCGGTGAGCACCACCTGCTTGTTGTGCGGAACCAGGGCTTCAAAGGCGCGATAGAACTGAGCCTGCGAGCCCTTGGCGCCTGAGAATGACTGAACGTCGTCAATCAGGAGCAGGTCGAGGTTTCGGTAGCGCTCGTCGAACATCTGAAGCGCCTTGCGTGAGCTCGAGGAGTCGCGCGTGGCGGTCGTATACTCGCTGATGAAGTCCTGAGCGGAAATGCATCGTACGCGCGCCTTTGGGTGGAGGTCGAGATAGCGGTGACCGATGGCCTGCATCAGGTGGGTCTTGCCAAGTCCGACTCCGCCGTAGATGTAGAGCGGGTTGTACTGCATGCCCATGGTGGTGGCCACGTGCTCAGCGGCGGCAACGGCAAGCTGGTTGGCATTGCCGTTGACGTAGTTTTCGAAAGTAAGCCCCGGAAGAAGCCCGGTTTCCTCACGTCGTCTTTCGATGTCTTCCAGGGTCGGTCCCTTGGGCTGGGCGGGAGTCGGGGTGTCGCCCGCGCTGGCTCCTGCGGCTTGCAGAGTGACCTTCACCTGAGTGCCGTGAAGATGCACGGCCACATCCTGGATGGTTTTCAGATACGTCGCGCGGATCGTCTGCACCTTGCTTGCAGGAGCCTCGATGATCATGTCGCCACGGTCGCTGTCCCAATGCACCAGCTCAATCGGTTCGAACCAATTGGTGATGATCATAGGAGGAAGCTTCATCGCTTTGATCTGTGCGAGACAGTCTTGCCAGAAGTTGTTCATGACGGACCTAGATGTAGTTTGAAGGCTTGCCGGTACGGCCTGCTGAACAGGGCGGGGCAAGAAAGGCGAATGTATTATTTTAGCCCATTTGCCCGTGGATAACTTTACCTGAGGATAACTTATCCACAAATTGGTGTGGATAAAATTCTCATTGAATTTCAACGCATTAAGATTCACGGGAAAAGATTCTGGAAAAGATTTACACAAGCCGATGTGGTGCAACGGTCCGGAACCCCCAGATGTTGTGCTTTGCAAGGCTTTTCTAGAGGCGTTGCTGAGCGAACTTCATGACTGGACGAGAATTTTTGTGGTTTTCGTTTGACAAATCCCCCTCCTTTGAGTTCTAATATCTGACTTTTCGTAACTCGGCAATCTCGATGATTGCGAGGCCACCGGCGGCACTGCGGGCGGCATCGCACAGTAAAAAGCGCCGGCTTGCGAAGACCTATTTGGCTAGCCCGTTTCCAGAACGATTGACATGGGACTGTGTGGCTGGCATCTCCCTGTTGTTTTCTCCTCGGTTTGCGCATATGCGCGCCGGGGGTTCATGCCTATTGAGGAATAATCATGGCTACCAAACGTACCTATCAGCCTTCCAAGGTCAAGCGTGCTCGTACGCACGGCTTCCTGGTTCGCAGCCGCACGAAGGGCGGTCGTCGCGTTCTCGCTCGCCGTCGCGCTAAGGGCCGTCATACCCTGGCTCTCTAATCGGCTCGTTCACGGCCGGTAACGATCGCCGTGTCCAGCTACACTGCGGCCCCCCTTAAGTTTCCCCGTAGTTTGCGCATCATCAAGAGTGCGGACTATGGGGTGCTTGTGCATGCGCGAAATGAAAATACTTTCCGGCTCGCGTCAAAGTATTTTTCGGTTAACGCGATGAAGTTTCCGGAGGAACCAGGCAGGCTTCGTTTCGGAATCACCGTTGGCAAGCGCAACGCCCACCGCTCCGTGGACCGTGCACTGGTGAAGAGAACCCTAAGGGAGGCAGCAAGAAAACAAGCCCCAACTCTTGCGGCGCTTCTTGGCGGGCAAGGCGTGGGGCTTGACGTTTCTTTAAGGCTCAAGGTTCCCTTGAAGGAGATTCCAGGCATCGATCAGGGCGTTGCCGCCTTGAAGCTGTCCTTGCGAAACGACGCGCAGGCATTGATGGAAACGCTTCTACGGCGTCTTCCGAAGTTGCTTGCTCCGACCAAGGGCGAGTGACGTGGCGTCGATGTTTTTGCGGATGCTCGTCAGGCTCTATCAACTGACTTTGTCGCCATGGGTGGGAAGGAGTTGCCGATTCGTTCCCACGTGTTCAAACTATGCCATTGAGGCACTCGAAAAATACGGTGCCGTCAAGGGAACTTATCTGACCATCTGCCGTCTGTTGCGCTGCCATCCTTTGGGAGGCCGCGGGCTGGATCCCGTGCCGGCGAAATTCCGCTGGCGCTGCTGGTGCAGCGAGTGCATGACGGAAGAACAAGACAAGGGATCTGCGGATCTTTTCAACATCCAAAAGAAGTAGTGGATAAAAATGGGAAAGGACATGCAACGCGCTCTTCTGTGGGCGATTCTTTTTACCTCCTGCTTCCTGCTGTGGGATAACTATCAGGTCTACAAGGGCGAGAAGTCCTTTTTTCATACGGAGGCCGTTGAACAGCAGGTGGCTGCCGATGCGGCCTCGGGCGTTCCGACGGGCAAGGATGTCGATGCTTCGGTTCCGGCTGCCGTCGCAGCCGTCAAGGATCCGGTCGTTGTTGAAACCGACCGCATGAAGGTCACCTTCGACCGTGAGGGTGCCGCCATCATCGGTACCGAAATGACGCTGATTCCTCGTCAGGCTGACTGGACTGAAGTGGGCCTGGCAGGGCTCATTCTTGATCGAAAACCTGCTGAAAATCTTGGCAATGTCGATCTTCTTGAACTCACAAAGAATCGCACCTACGTTGCTCAGAGCGGTCTTGTGGGTGGCAATTTCCCGAATCATAAGGATCAGTACAAGCTTGTCAGTCAGCAGCTCAGCATGGGGGATGCCGACAAGCTCGACGTGGTCTTTGAGGCAACCAAGGGAGGCGTGACGGTCAAGAAGACCTACACGTTCCACCGAGGCCATTACGGCATTGATGTGTCGACTGAAGTCCTCAATAACAGCGGCGCCGCCATTCAGCCGTCCGCCTACTATCAGTTTACCCGAGACGGCGGCAAGCCCGAGGGGGAAAGCTCCATGTATTCCACGTACACGGGGCCGGCCTTCTATTCCAACGAAGAGAAATTCCAGAAGCTTGAGTTTGGGGATATTGCCGACAACAGCGCTTCCTTCGAAAAGTTTACCAACAACGGCTGGCTCGCTATGGTTCAGCACCACTTCGTGAGCGCCTGGGTTCCCGCCGATGGGGAAGAGCGCGAGAACTATGCTCGCGAGGTTGGCAAGAACCTCTACGCTGTGGGTACGCTCGTGAAGCTCGGCACCATTGAGCCCGGCAAGTCCGTGACCGACAAGGCTGTTCTTTATTCCGGTCCTCAGGATCAGGATAGGCTTGAGCAGATTGCCCCGGGGCTTGAGCTCGTGGTTGACTACGGCTGGCTGACGTTCCTCGCCAAGCCCATCTATTGGCTTTTGTCCTTCCTCTACGGCATTGTCGGCAACTGGGGCTGGGCCATTGTGCTTCTGACCTGCATTGTGAAGGCGATCCTCTATCCTGTTTCCGCCGCCGGCTATCGGTCGATGGCTCGCATGAAGGAAGTTACGCCGCGCATGAAGCAACTGCAGGACCGATACAAGGACGACAAGCAACGCCTCAACCAAGCCATGATGGAACTGTATCGGACGGAGAAGATCAATCCGGTCGGCGGCTGTCTCCCGATCATGCTTCAAATTCCGGTGTTCCTTGCTCTCTATTGGGTGCTTCAGGGTTCTGTTGAGTTGCGCGGTGCTCCGTGGATTCTGTGGGTTCATGACCTCGCAATGCCCGACCCCTGGTTCGTGCTGCCGGCGATTATGGCTGTGACGATGTTCCTGCAGATCCTGCTTAATCCGAAGCCCACCGATCCGACGCAGGCTCGCATGATGTACATCATGCCGGTGGTTTTCTCGGTGATGTTCTTCGTGTTCGCGTCCGGCCTCGTGCTTTACTGGCTCACGAATAATGTTCTGTCGATTCTCCAGCAGTGGTGGATCAACAAGACCATCGCCGCCGAGCGCGCCAAGCGTCTGCAGAGCTAAAGCTCAAGTGCTTCTCTAAAGACTGAAAAAAAGGGGTGCCTTAGAATGGGCATCCCTTTTTTGTTTGGCAGAAAGGCCTACAGGCGTTTCTTGAAGAGACTTGGCAACAGCAGAAGCGGCCACACCCAGAGCGAAACGCTCCAGAGCAGACATCTTGGCAGAGAGATTCTCTGATGCTCGGACTGCCACGTCTTCATGAAGAGCGTGACGGCTCCGACAATGCACCAGAGAAGAAAACTGCAATAGATGAGCGCCCGCGTGTTGTAATCACTTCCTAGCGCAGCAGCCGTGTAGGCTGCCAGGGGAATGCACAGAATCATGCCGGTGCAGGCGCCGATCAGCGTCGGGCCGAAAAAGGGCTTGCGTTTGGGAGGAGGTGGCAGAGACATGGGTTCGTAGGGGCCAGAGTACATAATCCCAATCATCGTATACCAAAGAGATCGGGGCGGGCATTACAATCTCCTCACTCTGTCGATCCGCACATCGCATCGGCAATACTCGGAAAGAGCTTATGCATAACAGCGACAAAGATCCCATCATCGCCGTTGCGACGGCCGCGGGCCGTGGCGGCATCGGCATTCTGCGTCTCTCTTTCAGCAAGGCGCTGGAACCCCGGCTGGTCGGGCGCCTTTTTGGGGATGCTTGCTCCCTGAAGGCACGATATGCCCATCTGCTGCCTTTTTTGGGAATGGACGGCGAAGTGCTTGATCGAGCAATCGTGCTGCTCTTTCCCGCTCCCCACAGCTATACGGGAGAGTCCGTGCTGGAAATTCAGGCGCATGGAGGTCCGGTGTTGCTGAGCCTCATCATGCGCACGTGTTTGGAAAAGTGTCGTGATTTAGGCCTTAGGACGGCTGAACCGGGCGAATTCACGCGTCGTGCGTTCATGAACGGGCGCATGGATTTGACGCAGGCCGAGGCTGTTGCCGACCTGATTGACGCAGTGAGCGAATCAGCCGTTCAGGCCGCGACCCGATCCCTGAGTGGCGAATTTTCCGATGCCGTGCGTGATGTTGATGCCAATATCACTGAGCTGCGTGCCCTCATTGAGGCCACGCTGGACTTTCCTGAGGAGGATATCGACGTGATGGGGTCGGAAAAGGTTCGAAGCCGTCTCGTTCAAGTGGAAGCCGGCATTCGAGCCATTCTTGAAAACGCCCGCCAAGGGCAGGTGTTGCGTGAGGGTGTGACTGTGGCCATCGTGGGCAGCCCAAATGTCGGCAAGTCGAGTCTGCTCAACGCGCTCGCTCAGGAGGAGGTTGCAATCGTCACGGACATTCCTGGCACCACGCGCGACCGCATTGAGCATTGGGTGTCTCTCAATGGCGTGCCTGTCAAGATGGTGGACACGGCCGGCATCCGCACGACGGACGACGTCGTTGAGAGCAAGGGCATCGAGCGAACGCTTGCCGAGATCCGCAAGGCGGATGTCGTGCTGCATCTCAAGGATGCTTCCGGTCTCATCAAGGATGATACGGAAGTTCTTGACATGGTTCTGAAGGAGGTTCGACGCGGCGTGCCTCTTCTGACCGTGAACAATAAGGTCGATCTGTGCGCGTCGACTGCTTCCAAGGGTGAAATCGCCATCTCCGCCAGGCAGGGGCTCGGTCTTGCCGAGCTCAAGGCGCACCTTCTCGATGTGGTAGGCATGACGTCGACGACGGATGGTGTTTTCATGGCGCGCGAACGCCATCTGCTGTGTCTGAAGACGGCGGCGGAACACGTTTCGAGCTCTCTCGCCCTCATTGATTGCGATCCTATGCCTGAGCTTGTGGCGGAGGAACTTCGCCTTGCGGGTCGCGCGCTGGGAGAAATCCTCGGCGAAACGACGACTGAAGACATTCTCGGCATGATTTTTAGTAAGTTCTGTATTGGGAAATAAATGCTGTATCCCGAAAAATTTGAAGTCATCGTGGTCGGATGCGGCCATGCGGGTGCGGAGGCCGCGCTTGCCTCCGCGCGCATGGGGCGCCGCACTCTGCTTGTGACGCACAATGTGGAAACAATCGGCCAATTGTCCTGCAATCCGTCCATCGGCGGCATCGGCAAGGGGCATCTGGTCAAAGAGTTGGATGCCATGGGCGGCGCCATGGGTGTTGTGACCGACGAGGCCGGCATTCAGTTCAGAATCCTCAATGGCTCAAAAGGCGCTGCCGTTCAGGCCACCCGTGCCCAAATCGACCGCCAACTCTATCGCCGCGCAATGCGAGAACGTATTGAGCGTCAGGAGAATCTCAGCGTTTTTCAACAGGCTGTTGATGATCTGATCGTCGAGAACGGCCGCGTTGCCGGCATTGTGACTCAGACGGGCTTTCGCTTCAGTGCTCAGGCTGTCGTGCTCTGTGCCGGCACCTTTCTCAACGGCATGGTGCACATCGGTCTTGAGCACTATCAGGCCGGACGAGTCGGAGATCCGGCAAGCATTCGTCTGGCCGAGCGTCTTAAGGAGCTCGGCATGCCTCAGGGCCGTCTCAAGACAGGTACCCCCGCCCGCATTGACGGCCGCACGATTGACTTCAGCAAATGCGAAGAGCAGTGGGGAGATTTGGATCCCGTGCCGAAGTTCTCGCTGCTGAGGCCGGCACCGGAGCACCCGCGTCAAGTGCCCTGTTGGATAACGCGAACGAATCAGAAGGTTCACGACATCATTCTGGCGAACCTGGATCGATCGCCCATGTATACGGGCATCATTCACGGCATCGGGCCTCGCTACTGTCCGTCCATTGAGGACAAGGTGAAGCGCTTTGCCGACAAGGACAGTCATCAGGTGTTTCTCGAGCCCGAGGGCCTGCATGTCAATGAATGGTATCCGAACGGAATTTCGACGAGCCTGCCCTTCGATGTTCAGCTTGACATCGTGCACAACATGCCTGGTTTGGAGCACGCGCACCTGTTGCGTCCCGGCTATGCAATTGAATATGACTTCTATGATCCGCGAGGCCTGAAGACCAGCATGGAGACGAAGGCCATGCCTGGTCTCTTCTTTGCAGGGCAGATCAACGGCACGACAGGGTATGAGGAGGCGGCCGCGCAGGGGCTTCTCGCCGGCCTTAACGCCGCGCTCTATGCGCGCGGTGAGGGCTCCTGGACCGCACGCCGCGATCAGGCCTATCTGGGCGTTATGGTCGACGATTTGACCACCCGCGGCGTAACCGAGCCCTATCGCATGTTTACGAGTCGGGCCGAGTATCGTCTGAGCCTGCGGGAAGACAACGCCGATGTTCGCCTGACTGAGGAGGGCCGCCGCCTCGGTCTTGTCGGCGAGGAGCGTTGGGCTTATTTCTGCCGCAAGCAGGAGAATGTTGCTCGGTTGATGCAGAGCCTGAAGGAAACATGGGTAAATCCCAAGCTCTTCTCTCAGGAAGAGATGAAGCGCGTGCTCGGTACGGACATGGAGCGTGAATATTCGCTTCACGCTCTGGCCACGCGTCCAAGCATCACGCTCAAGGCTGTTGCGGGCATGAAAAAGACGGATGGGACTGCGGTTCTGCCTCTGGAGGCGTTTTCGGATGACGAACTGTTCCAGGCGGAAACGGAAGTGAAGTATTCTGGCTACATCTCTCGTCAGAAGGCGGAAATCGAGCGTACATTAGCCAATGAGACGCTGAAGATTCCGACCGGACTTGACTATGACACCGTGCCAGGGCTCAGTTTTGAGGTTCGACAGAGGCTCAAGGCGATCAGTCCGGAAACGATCGGCCAAGCTTCCCGCATATCTGGCGTGACTCCGGCGGCGGTGTCGTTGTTGCTGGTGCATCTGAAGCGGCGTTTCTACTATGTAAAAGACAAGGGTTTTCAAGCCAAGGGGAAAGGCAATGTTTGATTTTCAACCTCGCCTGGAGGAGGGGCTTTCGACTCTCGGGCTTGAAACTTCAGGCGAGCAGATCAACCAACTTATGTGCTTTGCAGACCTGCTTCGGAAGTGGAACAAGGTTTACAACCTGACTGCCATCCGTCGTGATGACGAGATCCTGACGCATCATCTTTTGGACTCTGCTGCTCTCGTGCCGTTGGTGAAGTCTCTTGGGCCTGATGCTCAAAACGTTCTCGATGTGGGAAGCGGAGGCGGCTTGCCGTCAATTCCACTCGCCATTCTGAGACCTGATCTGCGCGTGACGGCCGTTGACGCAGTCAGCAAGAAGACAGCTTTTCTCACGCAGGCAGCCATTGAGCTGGGGCTCAGGAACTATTCAGCTCGACATGCGCGCATCGAGCGCCTGTCGGGGCAATACGATCTGATCACGTCCCGTGCTTTTGCAAATCTCCGGGATTTTGTGGAGCTGACGCGTCACCTCATCAAGCCGAATGGTTTGTGGCTAGCTATGAAGGGAGCTGTGCCGGAAGCGGAAATCAGATGTCTGCCGCATGATGCGACCGTCGATCAAGTGCTTCCGATGGTGGTGCCGGGACTTGGAGAGGCGCGGCATCTGGTGGTGATGAGGCCCGTCATCTAGATGTAGGAGACTGCCATGACCAGCGCTTTTGTCAGTGCCTTCGTGCTTGCTTTTTCGACATTCCTGCCCGTCATCAATCCGTTCAGTGGTGCAATGTTCTTCTGTACGATGACGACGACCTTGTCGGATCGGGATCGTGCGTTCGTAGCAAACAGGATCGCTCTGTACTGTCTGATTATTCTGTTGGTGTGTCTCACATGCGGGCACCTTATTCTCAGCTTCTTCGGCATTTCTGTGGGCGTGCTTCGTATGGCCGGCGGCTGCGTGCTGTTTGCTGCCGGCTGGACGGCTCTGAATGCGCCGACTCAGGAGGAGTCAACGGAGGAGCGGCCGGCACTCTCCCGGGCAAAGCTCAAGTCCATGGCTTTCTATCCCTTTACGCTTCCGCTTACGACGGGGCCGGGGGCAATTGCCGTTTCTGTCGCTGTGAGTACTAGTTTGCCTCGTGATCTCGGGCATATTGCCGGAACGTTTGTCGCAACTGTAGCAACGGTAGCGGTCATATGGGTCTGCTATCGTTACAGCGATCGCCTGAACAAGGCTGTCGGCGTGGCCGGGGCGGACGCTCTGGCGCGAATCTTCGCCTTTATCCTGATTTGTCTTGGCGTTGCCATTTTCTGGCAGGGCTTTTCTGAGCTCTGGCTAGAGTTGAACGCTCAGGTGGCGACTGCAGCTGGGGCTGGGCTCAAGTAGACATTCGCGCTGATGACGGCTGCACATTAGTATTAAATTTTTGAGACAACTGAAGGTCAAAGGACCGCACGACGTTGGGATGACGAACTTATGGCGCAAATTTTTTGTATTGCTAATCAGAAAGGCGGGGTCGGCAAGACGACGACCGCCGTCAATCTTGCGGCTGCTCTTGCCCTGAAGGGACGCAAGGTACTCTTCATAGACCTTGACCCTCAAGGCAACGGCACGATGGGCTGCGGCATCGAAAAGCGCGATTTGAGAGGGTCTATCTACGAAGTGCTGCTTGGCATTGCAAACTTCGAACAGGCTGTTTGTCACTCAAGGGAAGGAGGGTTCGACGTCTTGCCCGCCAACCGTGAGCTTGCAGGCGCCGAAGTGGAGCTCGTTGGGCTTGATCATCGCGATGTGCGCCTCAAGCGAGCGCTCGAGCCCGAACTTGACAAGTATGACTACGTGCTCGTCGACTGTCCGCCAAGCCTGTCGATGCTCACGCTCAATGCATTGTGCGCGGCAGACGGCGTCATCATCCCCATGCAGTGCGAATACTATGCGCTTGAAGGGCTTACCGATCTTGTGGGCAGCGTCAAGCGTGTTCGCGCTGAAAAGAACAAGAATCTGCGCATAGTGGCTCTTCTGCGCGTGATGTTCGACACGCGAATCACGCTCCAGCAGCAGGTGAGCTCGCAGCTTGAGGAGCATTTTGGCGACAAGGTCTTCAAGACCATCATTCCGCGCAATGTGAGACTTGCCGAAGCTCCGAGCTACGGTTTGCCAGGAGTTGTTTACGACCGTTCGAGCAAGGGGGCAAAAGCCTACATGGCATGCGCGGACGAGCTCATCGAACGTATGGAAAAGAAGCGCAAGTAATTCAACGAGAGGGGAACAACGTGACGGCAAAGAAACTTGGAGGCCTTGGTCGCGGCCTGGGTGCCATTTATGGCGACTTCGATGTGAGCGGTCTTTCCGAAGAGGATGCCGAGGACAAGCGTCTAGAAACGCTCAAGATCGAAGAGCTGCGTCCGGGCTCCACTCAGCCGAGAGGCAGCATGACGGAAGAGGGCCTTCAGGAGCTTGCCGATTCCATTCGTCAGCAAGGCATCATCAGTCCGATCATCGTGCGACCTACTGACGACGGCTATGAGATCATTGCCGGTGAAAGACGTTTTCGCGCCGCTCGCCTGGCAGGGCTAAAAGAAGTCCCTGTCATAATCCGCACGGTCGACCAGAGCCAGGCGCTTGCCATGGCGCTGATTGAGAATATGCAGCGTGAGGACCTGAATCCGCTCGAAGAGGCTGCCGGCATTCAGCGTCTCATTGACGAGTGCGACTACACGCATGAGCAGGCGGCTGAAGCCGTCGGTCGCTCCCGTGCCGCCACGACGAATCTTCTTCGTCTTCTGACATTGACGCCTGAAGTGAAGACTATGCTTGCGGAACGTCAGTTGGAAATGGGACACGCCCGTGCCCTTCTGGCGTTAGATGCTGCTGAACAGGTTCTTGCCGGCAAGGAAGTGGTTGCCAAAGCGCTTTCAGTGCGTCAAACAGAAGATCTCGTTCGGCGGATGAAGGAAAAACAACCGGCTCGCCGGCGATTCGTCGTCAAGACACGTGATGACATTCGACTGGAGGAGGCGCTTGCCGAGACGCTGGGCGCCGTCGTAAAGTTGTCGTCCAACTCTAAGGGCAAGGGGAGGATCGTCATTGAATTTACCAATCTTGACCAACTCGAAGGTATTGTTAATAAAATCAAGCAACAAGGGAACTAAGCAAAAAAGCTAATCTATTTGGCATTTAATAGATGGAATCTATTACCAATACCCAGAACGAGGTAGGAGTATTCCCCGTTTGGTGAGTTGTATGTATTTAAGACAAAACTTAGAATTCGATCCGACTGAAATCCCAACGAACAACCGCAAGTATGTACGCCATTTCTGATATGATGCGCATTTCCCTTGCGCAGTATGTCATCGTATTTCTTGTAACTGTTGTTTCTGCTTTTTTCGTAGGGCAGAATGCAGCCTACACGGCACTGATGGCGGGGCTTGCTTATGCGGTTCCGACAACGCTGTTGGCGTTGTTTTTGGTGTTGCCGAAATTCTTGACGGCGTACAGCCTTAGTGCTGTCGCGGTGCTCGCGGGGGAATGTGTCAAGATCCTGGTTGTCGTGCTTCTTTTGGGGCTGATGGTCGGGTACTACGAAAACCTTCATTGGCCCGCCTTTATCATCACGATAATTGCGGTGGCGAACAGCTACTTCATTGTGCTGTTCAAGAGACATTAAGGATCGGTATCCATGGCAGCAGAAGCCCTTACCGCTACTGAGTATATTAAACATCACATGGCCCACCTGGCTTCCGCGCATCAGGGGTCCGTTGTTGATTTTTCTATCGTGAACTACGACACCATCTTCTTCTCCGTGTTGATGTTGGCTGTCATGTTCCTCCTTCTGCGAGCCGGTGCTAAGAAGGCTACTTCCGGTGTTCCCGGGAAGATGCAGTGTGCAGTCGAAATGCTGGTGGAAATGGTCAACAACCAGGCCAAGAACATCGTGCACGGCGATCGCACCTTCGTGGCTCCGCTGGCTTTAACCGTGTTCTGCTGGGTCGCGTTGATGAATTCCATCGACTTGATTCCGGTTGATCTGTTTCCCGCGATCGCCGCTCTGATCGGCCTCGATCATCTCCGTCCGCTTCCGACCGCCGACCTTAACGGTCCGCTCGGCATGTCGTTGGGCGTGCTCCTCCTTCTCTTCTACTACGGCGTGAAGGTCAAGGGTCTCGGCGGCTTCGTGCACGAACTGTTTACTGCGCCTTTCGGCAGTCATCCCGCTCTCTGGGCGTTCAACTTCTTGTTGAACATCATTGAGTACCTCGCCAAGTTCGTCTCGCTCGGTATGCGACTCTTCGGCAACATGTATGCCGGTGAATTGCTGTTCTTCCTGCTTGCGCTTCTCGGCGGCTTCGCTCTCGAACTCAGTCCCATCGGGGCTGCTAGTGCTGGCATTGGTCAAGTCTTCGCAGGTTTGGTCTGGTGGCTTTTCCATGTCCTGATTGTTCTGCTTCAGGCCTTCATCTTCATGATGTTGACGCTCGTCTACATCGGACAGGCCCACAGCAGCCACTAATCAATTTTTTTCCTTTACTCCCTCTTTTTTAAATTCAGGAGTTTTTCAAAATGACCAACGTCGCTCTCGTCGCTCTCGCTTGCGGTCTCATCATCGGTCTCGGTGCCATCGGTGCCTGTCTCGGCATTGCCATCATGGGTGCCAAGTACCTCGAATCCGCCGCTCGCCAGCCCGAGCTGATGGAACCGCTCCAGACGAAGATGTTCCTTCTCGCCGGTCTTATCGACGCCGCCTTCCTTATCGGTGTCGGTATCGCCATGATGTTCGCCTTTGCCAACCCGTTCGTCGGCTAATTTGGTGCCGCGAAAATAAAACGTCTTTTCTTTTAATGACGCCGTTGACTGCCCTGCTTGTGCGCTAGAAGGGCAAGAGGGCGGTCAACGTAACGGGGTTCAATAATGAACATTAATGCCTCTCTGTTTTTACAGATGGTCGTGTTCTTCCTTGGTGCTTGGATCACCATGAAGTACATCTGGCCGCCGCTGATCCACGCGATTGAAGAGCGTCAGAAGAAGATCGCCGATGGTCTCTCTGCCGCTAACAAGGGTGAGAAGGCTCTGGCTATTGCGACCGAGCAGGGCAAAGCCATTGAAGCCGACGCTCGTGCTCGTGCCACCACCATTGTTTCTGACGGTGAAAAGCGTGCTCAGAGCATTGTTGATGAAGCCAAGGCCCAGGCTCAGGTCGAAGCCGATCGCATCATCGAGAATGCTCGTGCTGAAGCTGCTCAGGAGATGCAGCGTGCTCGTGAAGCACTTCGTAACGAAGTGGCTGCTCTTGCCGTTGCCGGTGCTGAGCAGATCCTGGCTCGTGAAGTCGACAAGACCGTTCACGCTGCCATGCTTGAACAATTGAAGGCGAAGCTCTAACTATGGCTGAACTTTCGACGATTGCGCGCCCCTACGCACAAGGCCTGATGAAGGCTTTGAAAGACCGTAATGCCGGCGCTGAAGATGTGGCCCAGGATCTTGAAGTCATTGAAGCTCTTGCTTCGCTGACCAAGAATCCTGAAGTCGCCACGCTGGTTGGCGATCCGAAGCTGACTGACGATCAACTCTGCGACCTGATTGCGGAACTTTGCGGCAACAACCTCCCGAAGGAAGTCGCGAACATGCTGCGCGTGGTCATCGAAAACGGTCGCCTGGAAGCATTTCCGGAGATCGCCCGTCAGTTTCGTGAGCTGAAGAATTCTTCCGAAGGCATTGCCGATGCCTACATCGAGTCGGCCTTTGAGCTTAGCGCCGCTGAGCTCGACAGCCTGCTTGAGTCGCTTGCCAAGAAGTTCCCCGGCCTCAAACTCCATCCGATCGTGTCCATTAATCCTGAACTGATCGGCGGGGTTTGCATTCGTGTCGGCGACAAACTTCTTGACGGTTCGATTCGCGCTCGTCTCGCTCAGATGAAGACGACGCTCACCGCTTAAAAACATTCGGAGCTGTAAGATGCAACTCAATCCCAGTGAAATCAGCGATCTGCTGAAGAAGCGTATCGAAGGCCTCGGCGTTTCCGCAGATCTTCGTACCCAGGGCACCGTCGTGTCGGTGACCGACGGTATTTGCCGTGTCCACGGTCTTAGCGACGTGATGCAGGGCGAAATGCTGGAATTCCCCGGCAATACGTATGGCCTCGCCCTCAACCTTGAACGTGATTCCGTCGGTGCCGTTATTCTTGGTTCCTACGAACATATCTCTGAAGGCGATTTGGTCAAGACGACCGGCAAGATTCTTTCCGTTCCGGTTGGTCCGGAACTGATTGGCCGTGTTGTGAACGCCCTCGGCCAGCCGATTGACGGCAAGGGTCCGATCAATACTGAACTCTTCGACGTCGTCGAAAAGGTTGCTCCCGGCGTTATCGATCGCCAGTCCGTCTCCCAGCCGGTTCAGACGGGTCTGAAGTCCGTTGACTCCATGATTCCGATCGGCCGCGGCCAGCGTGAACTTATCATTGGCGACCGCCAGTGCGGCAAGACCGCTGTCGCCATCGACACGATCATCAACCAGAAGGGCAAGAACCTCACCTGCGTGTACGTGGCTATCGGCCAGAAGGCCTCTACGATTGCCAACGTCGTTCGCAAGCTTGAAGAAAGCGGCGCCATGGAATACACCATCGTCGTTGCTGCTACGGCTTCCGAATCGGCTGCCATGCAGTACATCGCCCCGTACGCCGGCGCTACGATGGGCGAATACTTCCGCGACCGCGGCGAAGATTCTCTCATTGTCTACGACGACTTGACGAAGCAGGCTTGGGCCTATCGTCAGATTTCCCTGCTGCTGCGTCGTCCGCCGGGACGCGAAGCCTATCCGGGCGACGTCTTCTATCTGCACAGCCGTCTGCTCGAACGTGCCGCTCGCGTGAATCCGGTTTATGTCGAACGCTTTACGGAAGGCAAGGTCAAGGGCAAGACCGGTTCCATGACGGCTCTGCCGATCATTGAAACGCAGGCCGGCGACGTTACCGCCTTCGTTCCGACCAACGTGATTTCCATTACCGACGGTCAGATCTTCCTTGAAACCGACCTCTTCAACGCCGGTATCCGTCCGGCCATCAACCCGGGTATTTCCGTGTCCCGAGTTGGCGGCGCCGCTCAGACGAAGATCATCAAGAAGCTCGGCGGCGGTGTCCGTCTTGCTCTGGCTCAGTACCGTGAACTCGCTGCCTTTGCTCAGTTCGCCTCTGACCTCGACGACGTTACCCGCAAGCAGCTTGAACGCGGTCGTGTCGTGACCGAACTCATGAAGCAGCCGCAGTATCAGCCGCTTCAGGTCTGGGAAGAAGCCCTTGTGCTGTACGCTGTGAACATGGGTGCCTACGACGACGTGGCTGTTGCTGACGCGCTTCGCGTCGAACGCGGCATGCGCGAATACCTCAAGACGCACCATGCTGATCTGATCGAAACGATCGAAGCCAAGAAGGAACTCTCCAAGGACGTCGATGCCCAGCTCAAGGCTGCCATTGAATCGTTCAAGAAGAGCGGTGCTTACTAAGCGTTAACAAATCCAAGAGGACCCATATCCCATGCCCAGTACAAAGGAAATTCGCGGAAAGATCAAGAGCGTGCAAAACACGCGCAAGATCACCAAGGCGATGGAGATGGTTGCGGCCTCGAAGATGCGCAAGGCGCAGGACCGGATGTTTGCGGCTCGCCCGTACGGCGACAAGATTCGAGTGATCTGCTCGCATCTTGCCCGTGCGAACAGCGAATACAAGCATCCGTTCCTCGTTAAGCATGAAGGCACCAAGAAGATTGGTCTCATTCTTGTGACGACCGACAAGGGGCTTGCCGGCCCTCTGAATACCAATATTCAGCGCCTTGTTCTGCACAAGATCAAGGACTGGAGCGCGGAAGGCTATTCCATTGAAGCCACCGCGCTTGGTAACAAGGGGTTAGGCTTTCTCCAGCGCCTTCAGGCCAATGTGGTTAGCCAGGCCGTCCAGCTTGGCGACCGCCCGAACCTCGACCGTCTGATCGGTGCCATCCGCATCCAGATTCAGGCTTATGTCGAAGGCAAGGTGGATTCTGTGCATCTGGCCTATTCCCGTTTTGTTAACGCCATGAAGCAGGTGCCCGTGGTCGAGCAGATTCTGCCGCTTACGGACAGCCATCTTGATGCGGCTGACAAGCGTGATCACTCGTGGGACTATCTCTACGAGCCTGACGCCGAAACCGTTCTCGACGCGCTTCTGAAGCGTTACGTCGAAGCTTTGATTTACCAAGCAGTTGCAGAAAATATGGCTTCTGAACAGAGCGCCCGCATGGTGGCCATGAAGGCCGCTTCGGACAACGCCAAGAAGCTCATCGAAGAGCTGCAGCTCGTTTATAACAAGACCCGCCAGGCAGGCATTACGAAGGAAATCACCGAAATCGTCGGTGGTGCCGCCGCCGTGTCTTAAGTATCGATAACTGAGGAAAACCCATGAGTATCGGACAGATCGTTCAGGTCATTGGCGCCGTGGTTGACATTGAGTTCGCCCGCGATGCCATGCCTAAGGTTTACGAAGCTCTCATCCTTGAAAAGGATGAAAGCAATCCCCTGGCTGAAGAGGGCCTGACCTTCGAAGTGCAGCAGCAGTTGGGCGACGGCGTGGTGCGTACCATTGCCATGGGCTCTTCTGAAGGCCTGCAGCGCGGCATGAAGGTCAAGAGCACCGGCCATGAAATCTCCGTCCCGGTTGGTCCCAAGACCCTGGGCCGCATTATGGACGTGCTCGGTCGTCCGATCGACGACTGCGGCGACATCGGTGCTGAAGAAGTTCGCCCGATTCATCGTCCGGCCCCGAAGTTCGACGAACTTTCCCCGTCTGTCGAACTGCTTGAAACGGGCATCAAGGTTATTGACCTTATCTGCCCGTTCGCCAAGGGCGGCAAGGTCGGCCTTTTCGGCGGTGCCGGCGTGGGCAAGACCGTCAACATGATGGAGCTCATCAACAACATCGCCAAGCAGTACGGTGGTTATTCCGTGTTCGCCGGCGTTGGTGAACGTACCCGTGAAGGTAATGACTTCTACCACGAAATGGAAGAGTCTCACGTTCTCGACAAGGTGGCCATGGTGTTCGGTCAGATGAACGAACCCCCGGGAAACCGTCTCCGCGTTGCTCTGACGGGTCTTACGATGGCTGAAGCCTTCCGTGACGAAGGGCGTGACATCCTGCTCTTCATCGACAACATCTATCGTTATACCCTTGCTGGTACGGAAGTGTCCGCTCTGCTTGGTCGCATGCCGTCTGCTGTGGGCTATCAGCCGACGCTGGCTGAGGAAATGGGTAAGCTTCAGGAACGCATCGCTTCCACGAAGACTGGTTCCATTACGTCCATTCAGGCCGTTTACGTGCCTGCTGACGACTTGACCGACCCGTCTCCGGCTACCACCTTCGGTCACTTGGACGCCACGGTCGTGCTGTCTCGCGACATCGCCGCTCTCGGTATTTATCCGGCCGTTGACCCGCTGGACTCCACGTCCCGTCAGGTCGACCCGAACATTATCGGCGAAGAGCACTACTCCATCTGCCGTCGTGTTCAGGAAACGCTTCAGCGCTACAAGGAACTTCGCGACATTATCGCCATTCTCGGCATGGACGAACTCGCTCCGGAAGACAAGCTGACGGTTATGCGCGCTCGCAAGATCCAGAACTATCTTTCTCAGCCGTTCCATGTTGCTGAAGTGTTTACCGGTGCTCCCGGCAAGTACGTTCCGCTCAAGGAAACGATCCGCGGCTTCAAGATGATTGTTGAAGGCGAATGCGACGAACTTCCCGAACAGGCCTTCTACATGGTTGGCACCATTGATGAAGCCTTTGAAAAGGCGAAGACCCTGAAGTAATGCTTGCCTGAGGCCGGTCGAGAGACCGGCCCTGTCAAGCGCCCGACAACGGAGCAACTAACATGGCTACTATCAAAGTCGACGTCGTTAGCGCGGAAGAGTCCATCTTCTCCGGTGACGCCGAGCTCGTTTCGCTGCCCGGTAAGTCTGGCGAATTGGGTATTCTGCCTGGGCACGTGCCCCTCATTACGCTGATCCGTCCTGGTTTTGTCCGCATTCATTTGCCGGGCAAGAAGGAAGTGGAGCAGGTGTTTGTGGCGGGCGGCGTGCTTGAAGTTCAGCCCGATCTGGTGACTGTGCTGGCTGATACGGCAGTCCGCAGCAACGACCTCGATGAGGCCAAGGCTGCCAAGGCTCTGGAAGATGCCCGCGCGCAGCGTCAGAATGCAACGGGCGAAATCGAGATTGCCCGCCTCGAAGCCGAGATGGCCGCTCTGGCCGCTCAGATCGTGGCAATCAAGAAGATTCGTCAGCAGCGTTAAGCGAACGTTGTTTCTGCAAAAAAGGGTGGTATTGTTCAAATACCACCCTTTTTTCATGTTCAAAATCAAGAAATTGCTGGATGCGCGGCAGCCGGATGCGGGATGCAGGTACGATTACCTGATGCGTAACCCAACGCTTGAGAACAAAAGCATTTGATTCAATCAGGAGGTCGGCATGGCTGGCGTTAAGGTACTGGTAACTACAGACGGGTCTAATTTGAGTGACAAGGCGATCGATACGGCCATCGAACTGACCAAGCGGCTCGGGGGAGAACTCATCGGCATGACTTCAGTCGTCGGCGAGGCTCCGACCGGGGGCTTTGAAGCGGAGGATGCTGCCGTTCGTGACCGTCTGGCCGTCATTAGCCGCAAGGCCGCCGAAAAGGGCATTCCGTGCGAGGTGGTGGCTGAGCATGCGGACGCCATCTGGAAGGGCGTGTTGGCTTGTGCGGTTCGCCATGATGTGTCCTTCATCGTAATGGCCAGCCGCGGTCTGGGCTCCATAGGCTCATTCCTGTTGGGCAGTGAAACCCAGAAGGTTCTGCATCAGGCCGACCGTCCGGTGCTCATCGTCCGCTAGCTGTCAGACAAAAGTTTTTTCAAGCTCTCCAAAAGGTCGTCGGTCGAAAGGTCGGCGACTTCGATTCGTTTTTCACGGCTAGTGTCGCCGCTGAGTAGCCGCACCGAGCTTCTGGAGACGCCGAGTGCCTTGGAGAGGTACTTGATCAGGGTTGCATTGGCCTTCCCGTCCACCGGAGGCGAGGCCAAGGCGATCTTGAGCCTGTCGCCGTGAACGCCGACAATGGCAGTTCTTTTGGCTCCCGGTTGCGCATGCACCGAGATGATCGATGCGTTGTTCTTGCCGGTCGTCAACCAGCAGGTGTTCGTGAAAGGGGACTCGGGGTTGGCGGGCATGTCGGGCTCTTTTTTTTATTTCTTCCGTTTCTAAGTAGGGACCATGAAACCGATTAACGATTGCTTTTTGCGTGCGCTCAAGCGTGAAAAAACTGATTTTACCCCTGTGTGGCTGATGCGTCAGGCCGGACGCTATCTGCCGGAGTATTGCGAAACGCGTGCACGCGCAGGCAGCTTCATGGGACTTGCCATGAATCCGGAGTATGCTACGGAGGTGACGCTGCAGCCGATCGATCGCTATGGTCTCGATGCGGCCATTCTTTTCTCGGACATTCTGACTGTTCCGGATGCCATGGGGCTCGGCCTGCATTTTGTCGCCGGTGAGGGGCCCGTTTTTGATCATCCCGTGCAGAGCGAGGAGGCTGTAGACAAGCTTTACGTGCCCGAACCAGATCGAGAACTCCGCTATGTCATGGATGCTGTGGCATCGATTCGCAAGGCACTCAACAATCGCGTTCCCTTGATTGGTTTTTCCGGCTCTCCTTTCACACTCGCTTGCTACATGATCGAAGGCCGCGGCAGCCGCGACTTCCGTACGGTCAAGACCATGATGTATCAGCGTCCGGACTTGCTTGAGCGAATTCTTGACGTCAACGCCAACGCCGTCGCCAAGTATTTGAACGCGCAGATTGCGGCAGGCGCTCAAGCCGTGCAGATCTTTGACACTTGGGGCGGCATGCTTGCTGACGGAGATTTTCAGCGCTTTTCGTTGCGCTACACGCGTCAGGTGATCGAAAATCTTGTCCGTGAAAACGAAGGTGAAGTCGTGCCCTCCATCGTCTTTACAAAGGGCGGCGGCGAATGGCTCTCTGAAATTTCTTCTTCAGGCTGCAATGCGGTCGGTCTCGATTGGACGGTCAATATGGCTCGCGCTCGCCGCGTCGTTGAGGACAAGGTTGCCCTGCAGGGCAACATGGACCCGCTCGTGCTTTTTGGTACGGAGCAAGTCATTCGTGCCGAGGCCCGCAAGGTGATGGACGGCTTCGGTATGATTGGCAATGGAGGCCATGTGTTCAACCTCGGACACGGCATCAATCAGTTCACGCCGATTGAAAACGTTCAGATCCTAGTCGACGAAGTTCACGAATACAGCCGGCGTTACCACTAATGCTCGATCGGGTTATGCACAGTGTTTTCCAACTGTGCAAACCGTAACAAAGGCGCTAAAGGCAAAAGATGTCTTGGCGCCTTTATATTTTTATCTCTTGCGATAAAGGATTGTTAGGTCTTATTTATTGAGCTGATAGCGCTGATGACAATTGGCTGAAAAGAGGGGTTAGGAAAAACCTCATAGGGTTATCCACAAAGTTGTCCACATTTTTTTTTCAATGGGCGGGGGCGAGACAATGACAAGGGAAGCAGGCGATCTTTATGCGAAGGTGATGGTGGAGGCGCCGGGGGTGGGGTTGCTTGATTACGCCGTACCGACTGACATGCTTGTTGCGGTAGGAGATCGTGTTATTGTGGGTTTGCGAACGCGAAATGTCGTGGGCATTGTGGCCGCGTTGCAGACGGCGGCTGATTTTGCTGAGAACCGCGTTCGCCAGATCAAGACCGTTCTGCGCGAAACCGCCCCTATGACTGAAGAGTGGTTGTCGCTGACGCGCTTTGCCGCAGGTTACTACATTCGTTCATGGGGCGAGGCAGCCGTGCCGACGCTGCCCGTCTTCTTCCGCCGAATTCCCGGTGTCAGGCATCAGAATCAGTTGGCTAAGCTGAAGAAGCTTCCTGAGCCCGTTGGAGAGACCGAGCCTGGACCTGAACTCAATGACGAGCAGCGTGTTGCGGTGGAGGCTGTAGCAACGGCAACGGGTTACAGTCCGTTTCTGCTTTTCGGCGTGACGGGGTCAGGAAAGACCGAGGTCTATCTTCACGTTATGGAGCGGATTCTGGCGAGGGATCCTGAAGCTCAGGTTCTTCTGCTTGTTCCAGAAATCAATTTGACGCCTCAGTTGGAGGGGCGAGTGCGCAAGCGCTTTCCGGGCGAGCATGTCGTGACGCTCAATTCCGATTTGGCGGACATGGAGCGCGCTCGCTCCTGGCTGGCCGTTCACGAAGGACGCGCCAGAGTACTCGTGGGCACGCGCATGTCTGTCTTTGCAAGCTTTCGCAAGCTTGCTCTCGTTATAGTTGATGAAGAGCACGATCAGTCCTTTAAGGCTGGAGACGGCCTTCGGTATTCGGCTCGAGACCTTGCAGTTTGGCGAGCTCACAGGAACGACATTCCTGTTGTGTTGGGCTCCGCTACGCCGTCGATCGAGAGCTGGGTTAAGGCGCAGTCTGGAGGCTACAGGTTGCTTGAACTTCGTCAGCGCGCCGTACAAAACGCACAGCTTCCTGCAATTGAGCTCATCGATCCGCCGAAGAGAGGGGCTGGAGAAGCACTCTCCGACGAGGCCTGCACTGCCATGAACCGTTGCCTTGAGGAAGGCCGACAAGTGCTCGTCTTTCTCAACCGGCGTGGTTATTCCCCGGTGCTGTCATGTCCGGCCTGCGGTTGGGTGAGCACATGTCGCCGTTGCTCAACTTTTTCCGTCTTCCACAAGTCCTCCCGCTCGCTCGTTTGTCATCACTGCGGTTGGCAGGCGGAGGTGCCTGAAGCTTGTCCTTCCTGCGGCAACGTCGACATCTTGCCGCGCGGCATCGGCACCGAGCGTTTGGAAGAGGAGATAGGTCTTAAATTTCCCGGGTGCAGGGTGCTTCGCATCGACCGCGACAGCGTAGCGAGAAAACACGAAGCCGAGAAGGCGTTTGCCAAGGTGCATCGCGGTGAGGTGGATATTCTTGTCGGCACTCAAATGGTCGCCAAGGGACACGACTTTTCAAACGTCGGTCTAGTTGTCATTCTTAATTCCGATGCTCAGATTCTGAGTCCGGATGCTCGTGCTAAGGAAAGACTGTTCGCCACGCTCATGCAGGTGGCCGGTCGTGCCGGCCGCCATGGTGACAAAGGGGGCGTCGTCATTCAAACGCGGCTGCCCGAAGAGCCTCTTTTCGAGGCGCTGGAAAGGCAGGATTATCAGGGGTTCGCCGAGTCTCTCGTCGCGGAGCGTCGGGACAACTGGTGTGTTCCCTTTGTTTATCAGGCGCTCGTTACGGCTCAGGCGAAAACGCTTGCAGAGGCGCTATATTTCCTCAACACCTGCGCCAAATCCGGGTTCAGCATGGCACCAGACGACGTTCGGGTATTCGATCCTGTGCCCATGCCAATCGTACGTTTGATGGATGTAGAACGTGGCCAGCTGCTCGTTGAGGCTGACAGCAGGGCTTCGTTGAATCGCTTTCTCTGGCAATGGCAGGCGACCTTCATTGCTCCCTCGGGCATCGACTGGACCATCGAGGTGGATCCCGCATCCATCTGACCACGAGTGCGGCTCCTTTTACCAAGCTTGGATTTCCGTTATAATGGCTGTCTCCTCCGCGTGGTGAAATGGATATCATGCAGCCCTCCGAAGGCTGCGGTACAGGTTCGATTCCTGTCGCGGGGACCAAACAACAAGCCCGAACAGTGCCATACTGTGCGGGCTTTCCTTTTGCCACAGGGGTTTTCAAGGAATTGAGCTTTCGCGAGTGTATTGGGGTGTGCCGTGCAGTGCCTTGACATCCCATTATTTATTGGGGTATCTATAGGGGTATCTCATGAGGTCGGCGCTGTGCCTGACCTTGACACCCCAATAAACGAGCGTTTCATGCCGAAGGTATCCCAAGAGCTACTCCCTAACCAGCTGAACCCGATCATCCGAAAATTTGAACAGTCCGACGCACAGCGGCTCAAGATTGCCGTCGGCGGCGTTGCTGGCCTGTACCTGCTCCTCCAGAAAACTTCGAGCGGGTGTAGCCGCCGATGGATCATTCGTTGCAAGATAAACGGGAAGGCTATCGACCGCTCTCTCTATGGCTTGACCTATGAACCGAACGGCTCGGCCTGTGGCCTCTCAGAAGCGAGAGCAAAGGCGAGAGAGTATCGTGCCTCATTGCTGGCTGGCATTGATCCCCTGGTCGAAGCTGAGAACCAGAAGTCCGCCGAACGAGAGGCCAAAGAGCTGGCGAAGGTCAAGGCCATTACGTTCGAGCAGGCCGCCGTGGACTATGTCGCAATGAACGCGGCTAGCTGGGCGGTCAACAATAAGTACAGAGAACGAAACGTCATGAGCGGCTTGCAGTCGCGCGCGTTCCCTGTGTTCGGTAGTAAACCCGTCGGGGAAGTAGACGCCGACGATGTGTTCGAAGCATTGACCAAAGACGACTGGCTTTTTGAAGTCACCGAGGCCACGTCCAGAAAGATCAGGGATTACATCAATGGTGTCTGTGAGTGGGCGGTCGGTCAAGGGCTGAGAGCAGAAGGCATTCTTCCCGCTTCGCTGGTCAAGGGGTCGAGGCTGGCCGCGCTCTATGCGCCGATACTGCACTTGATTCCGAAGGGCGGGAACAACCCGACGATTGACTACAGGGAAGCGCCCACATTCTTTCGAGAGTTGTGCGAATTGCCGCCGTCGAGTGGACGCAATGCGCTGATCTTCGGAATGCTGACCGCTCTCAGAGGTGGCAGTTTTAGAGAACTCCGATGGAGTGCCGTCGACTGGGAAGATGAATCCTGCCAAGTTAAAGAGGAGAATCGCAAGAAAAAGGGCGCTGGCTTTTATGTCTCCTACCTGTCCCAGTACGCAGTGGCCTTTCTGAAGTCCATGCCTCGCTTCGAAGGCGACTGTGTGTTCTCTGCTGATGGCGGTCAGAATGCAATCACACAAACCTCACTGAGGCGTGTCATTGACGCCATGAACAAGCGGCGGCGAGAGCGCGGCCTCCCAGAGTGGCGAGATTGGACGATGAAAGACGATCAAGGGCGTTCCCGTGTGGTCGTGCCTCATGCACTCTGTCGGACGACATTCGCCACGTGGTCAGAAGATGATGAACATGCTGTCGACGCCATGATCAGTAAGCTGGCCGTCGAGCTGTGCCTAGACCATAACGCTGGGAAGGCTAAGGGCGATCCGCTAAATGGAGCGTACCGTCGGCATCCGAAAATAAAACGCCGTCGAGAGGCCGCCACGCTGTGGGGGCGATTCCTCATCACTGGCCGATACCCTGATGAATCCGACGCCCCAGAGTGGGACGCCTGGCAGAAAATCGTGGGACAGAACGCCTAAAACAAACCAGCCTCGAGCCGTTTGCGGTGTCGAGGCTTTTCTTTGTCTGAATGTCATTCGACTAGGAAACAAGAAAAAAAATGGTGGGACTGGTGGGACTAGATGCCCTTTTTCTGTGCTATCCCTTGTGCCGCAGGGAAGAGCGAGGAATCTGCTAATGTGGGACTTTGGCCGAATGAGGTGGGACTTTACCGAAGAGAGGTGGGACTTTGGTCGAAACAGGTGGGACAGAAGAGAGAGAAGAAAGAAAAGAATAAATAATAAAAATCTATATCTATCTCCTATCCTTGTTCTTTTGTCTGCTGGCTCTCTTTCATCCAACAATTCACTCTAGAGAAGGACGATGACAAATCACTTGAGAAGGTGTCGATCGGGTAAGACCATCAAGCCCATGGCGGTCAATTTGGCCGCATGGCTTCGAGCTTATGCCGCCGATGAGCAATCAGGCGTGGAGGCTGTGAGACGCGCTCAGAACGCACGAGAGAGCGCACAGAAGGGCAATCCATTGGCGAGAGAGCTTCGGAGAAAATAAAGACGGGAATGAGCAATTTGAGCAGGCCATAAAAAAGGAGTCGACCATGGCGCGAACGTCCAGCGCCTCGAGAGCATGGTCGAGAAATTGTCCTTTTTGACACCCCTATAAAACCGTGATCATGATGCTTGACGGGGATGGCGTCTAAAAGGGCTTGAAAGCGGCTGAACCCCTTCCGCGCCAACGGCTTGAAGATGGCGCCTATATGGCGTCAATCCATGAGGATTTACACGGCCGAATAGTTGGTCGGTGCGACAATTTGAAGAATTCGCAGAACCTAAAAGGGCAGGAGGGAACGATGAAGACGAAACCGAAAAAAGAGTTTGATCTAGCTGAGGTTGAACGGCTGGCTTCGCTGGGTCTAACGAGAGAGCAGATTGCCGCCTCTCTTGGGGCGTCGGCCTCAACGATCTATGGCCGACTGAGAGACGATGAGGCGTTCGCTGAGGCGGTCAGGCGTGGCGAGGCGCAGGGCATCGGTGCGGTGGCCTCTAAGCTGATGGAGCAAATCAACGAGGGCAACACGACGGCCATGATTTTCTACCTCAAGTCCCGCGCTGGTTGGCGTGAGTCGAGCGAGATTCGCGTCGAGACCAGTGAACCTTGCACAGGTATGACTGCTCTTTATGCAAAGATGAGAGAGGCCAACTCAAGCCCAGAGGAGTAAGGTCGCCGAGGCTGGTGTCGGCTCTCTTGTGGCGTCATGCTCCTACGCTTCGAGACTGTCTGACAGGAACGCGCCGACAGGGGTAAGGGGGCGGCTTGAGAGTGAAAATCGAACGATTTTCAAGACCGCGCCACCAGCTCAGTTTTTGCGCGTGCAATTCGTGGAGATTTTGGCGGTTGCTCCGAAGGGGGTGAGCGTTGTGGCGCAATGGGTTTGCACGTCGTGAAGGTGGTGCCGTTGATGATGAAAAGGTGCATTGCCTCGCGCACGCGCGCGCGAGACGTTCCGAAAACCTCCCTCACGGCATGAGGCCCAAGGGTTTGAGGCTGATTGTGAAGCCGAGAAAAGATAAAAAATGTTAAGGCTCGAGGGCTTTTTGCAGGCCATTAGACCGCGCTGGTGGAGGATGAACCCCGAGCGAACTCCGAGCGCTGGTACGGCCTTTCCGTGCTGAGGATGAGGCGAATGCCCTGACGGCTAGTTGGGAAGTCCAGCATCGTGCTGAGGCGCAGGATGTAAAAGAATGTAGAGCCGTTGCCGTCGGTCGCCTCTCTAGAGGCGTTATCTCTAACGCCTTCGGCTGATAGGTACTTCGGTGCCATTGTTTGAGACACGAGGCGCAAAGCCCGAGCGTCGGCTAGTTGCTGAGATTTTTTCCGAGGCCGTTTCGTTTCCAGAGTGCGCGGTCTGCGGCCCTCTCGGCGGGGTTTGCGAAGGCAAAGGTACTGGGAGCAAAACCACCCAAGGGGCGGGTCTAGCGAGGCCCTGGGGCCGTCTAGATGCAGATCGTGCAATTGCGGTTTGACCTGCTAGGCAGATGAGCGAGGGTAAAACAGACTTGTCCACAATAGCTTGTGGATAAGTTTTCCACAGAGGTGCGATATTGCCCGAAAACCGTTAGCATGTAATGGCATTCTCCAGTTGGTTCAATCCACGCCTTTATTGCTGGCTTGAAAAGCGGAGGATCAAGAAAACAATAACATCATCATCTAGGAGAAAACCTAGTGAATAATGTGACAAAAATGTCGTCGCTTGACTATTCGGCGGATGTGTTTGGAGTGGGGTCGGTTGTCGACGCTGTGGCGAAACAAGCCAATGAGAACGCGGCTGGTCGTTGCACTTACTTCGACGATTCGTTTGAACGAATCTCGGCCGAATTTGCAACCCACTCTATCAAACGTGCGGAGAAGCTTAGGGAGCTTAACAAGGTCGAACAGAAAATCGAAAAGCTGAACGCGAAACAAAAGGAATTGAGACGGGAGCTAGACCAACTAGACGCTGATCGGCAAATAATGCTTGAGAATGCCAAACGTCCGAACGCCCCGTCGGATCATGAAAAATTGTTGATGGCTCGCGCTTGTTATAAGCAAGCGTATGAGCCTGAAGAATTTGCGACGCTTTACTTCGGACAGTTCACAAAAGAGATTCGTGAGATGCTTGGAAAAGGCGAGGAGCGAGACGCCAACCCCGTGTTTTATGAGTGTATTCAGGCACTCATTAGAGGCATTCGCAGGTACAAAATGAGAGACGCATCAGGTATTGAGCGGCTAGCTGGGTATGTGAAGCACCCTGACGGCTTCCCAATTCAAGCGTATCAGGCCGTTTGCCGTCGACTCAATAAAAAGATCGATAAACCGATATTCACGCTGAGAGAACAATGGCCGCTCGAAGCTATTGAGCTGGCATACGATAACTTGCCCAGCACCAAGGCACTGAGAGAAGCCGAACAGGCAGTCCGAGGGAAACGTGAGCTAAAACGCGAAGATCAAGACGAGATTGTCGAGGAAGTCCTTCGTATGTCGTTCGACACGGTAACGGAACAAACCCTCGAGGTCATGGAGAGATTTAAAAAGAAGGGGCTGGCCGCTTCGTGGAAAACGGCAGAGCGTGCCTTGAGGAGGTACAAAGAAAAGTACGAGGCAAGCAAACCCAATTCGATCATGCTTTCGTGAGAGTAACGTCATTTTGAAAGTGGCGTTCAGTTTGGGAGGTGACGGTCATTTTTAAGCCGAACGTCATCACCGAAGATGAGAGGCGGAGACGCCTCTCTTTTTTTAAAGTAGTCATCGAAGCCCCAGCAATACCGCTCGGGGCAAACATTAACCATTGAGGTTTGTTGATGACTCTTGAAACAAAACAACCAGCGGTCGACGCTCTCCGACCTTCTCTCATTCGGGCGATCCAGCTTCGCAAGATGCTCGGCGGTGTTGGCAATTCGACGTTGCGCCGCTGGGTCAGGGAAGGAAAATTTCCGAAGCCTATCAAGCTGGGCGCGAACTGTGTTGCGTGGCGTCGTGATGAGGTCGACGCTTGGCTTGAATCCCGTCCCCGTTATGACGATGTGGAGGGTTGAACATGGCCGCTAAGTACCAGCATCAACTTTCAGACATTGCGCACCAGCTCAGGCCGAAGATGCGGCCTGCTGTGCTGAAAACGTCGTTCGAGAAATTCCTGGCCGCCATGCCCGAAGCTGAGGATCATGTCGAGCTGGTTGAGGAGACTACCCGAGGCGGCTTCGGCGGGCGCTGTCTGACCTATCGCGTGGACTCTGTGGCGCTGGCCGCGTTCATGTATTGGCGTGAGCATCGGGGCCGCCTGCCTCGAATCTTCGGCGTCGAACGTCGTGTCGTGGAGGGTTCGATCAATGCGAAGCCATAAACAAGATCAGGCCGCTGGGAGTGTCATCGTTCCGAAGGGTGGAATCAGAGGAAACGAAAGCACTCAGAAGGGCGGCCTGATGGGGCGAGAGTCTATCGCGTCGGCTGTGTCTTGTGCAATCGCTAAATGCCGTGCTATGCTGTGCCTACCCAGTCGCCTGACTGGGGGCAGGCTTGGCGGCCTGCGAGTACAAAGGCGATTTATCGCCACGTCACGTTATGCACGTGGCTTTTCTTTTGGCGTAAATCGTAAACATGGCCTCATTGCGCCCGTACCTCTTTACGGGTCGATGCCGTGCGGGAAGCCTTCGGGCTTGCTGTGTCCCTTTGTCGCAGTCCGCCAACCCGCGCGGCGTCTCCCACCTTCTTGGCGGTTGGTGGGTGACTTCCTCAAGTCGAACAAAGGAATCCTCGCAATGATGCGCACTCTAAGCCGTAATGTATCTACGGCATTCCCCTCCATACCTGAGCCTACCTTCCTGCCCGTCCAGTCGTGCCACAAGCGTTCTGCTGGCTCTCAGAAGGTCGACACCCTAAACGACTTGACCGACGCCGTGGACGCGCTCCTAGGGCGTTGTGCCGATGCCCTTGATGAAGCTGACGGCATCCAAAATGCAGGCCGTCGCAATTCCATGAAGGCGGTTTACCTTGCCTATGTCGAGGAGCTGGTCGAGTGTTGCCGACAGGTCGAAGCCGACACCACCAGCATCATCAAGATGGAGGTGTGCCATGGCTGAGACTTTCAAGGTCGGAGAATTTCCCGACGTTGCAGATCGCGGCGCATTCCACGCCACGATGAGCGCAATCGCTTCGAACGATCCTAAGCGCATCGCGCGCGCTGGGGATGAGGCTTTAACCGCGCTTTCCTGTGTCGGAACGATGCTGAATGGCGTGGCGGATTATCTCAACCTTCGCGCCCAGCACCCAGGCGAGGCCATGTATGCCACTGATCGGGACGTGGCCGACGCCGTGTACTCGCTCTCCGATCTAACCGCGTGTGTTCATTCGTCCATGAATGCGGCGTTTTGCGCCCGCAATCATCTTAAAGAAACTGCTGGGGAAGTCCCCGCAAATCGCTCTAAGGAGGGCTGAAATGAGTCCTATCAAAGACCGAAGTGTATCCACTGAAAACGCACGTGGCGCGCTGGTGACCGAGTACCAGCGGTATGAGGAGAGCGTTTTGCGTGAGAAGTCCTACGCGCTGAACATGGCTGACCGCGAACTCAGTCGACTGGGAACGGCTGGTTCTCTTGACGTGCAGAACGCTCGAGAACTCATCGCCACGGTCATGGCGGCCATTGAGGAGGTCGTAGAGGTCAAGGTTATCGAACGCTTGAGTCGCTGGGAAGAATGCGAACGTCAAAAGGAGGTGAACCATGGTTAAGCACTCGGGACAGTTCGAGCGGGTCGGCGGGGAAAAATTTGTGTTCCCGTCGTTCTATGAGGCCGCCGACGCCGTGCAGGTCTACCTGCCCGAAGCCCCAAGGGCGAATTGTCGGGCGAAGGCCGAAGGTGACAAAGGCGGCGAGTTTGCTGGCTCTATCCGCGTTCATGATGATTGTCGTGGCGGCTGTGTTTACAACGAGCGGTCGCGCAAGTGTGCCGTGTGGCGTGAAGATGCTGGTCGCAGGATGTCACGCGCCGAGCGTCGTGATTGGCGCATTGATTCCGTGATCAGGGAAGCCCAAAAGAAAGAACGGCTCAAGAGTGAGCGCAGGCATGCCGCCGATACGGCTTCGGAAATTTGGCGGAACGCTCATCCAGTCGTCGAACATCCCTACCTGACTCGAAAGAAGATCAAGCCGACCAGCACGATGAGAGAGGTCGACGCGTCAATCGTTGATGAAATTCTTTCGGGTCGTGGAGTTAGAAACGATCAAGGGAAACTTTGCCGAACGGGCTTGTATGGCCGCCTGCTGGTTATCCCGTTGCGGAACAAAGACGGCTTGCTTGAATCGCTCCAGTTCATTGATGCCAAAGGGAAAAAGCGGTTCATGGCAAAGGGCCGCGTGGGCAGTCTCTGCTGGCTCTCTCATCCGTTGGAGGCTTATCAGGCGTCTAGCGTCATTGGGATAGCCGAAGGCATGGCCACGGCGTTGAGCGTGGAGCTGGTGCATGGCTTTCCTTGTGTAGCCGCCATGTCCAGCGGGAACCTGAAGAACGTTGCCGAATTGTGGGCAGATCGTTTCAGGCTGGGCAAGAAATTCATCATTCTGTCTGACGTAGGGAACGGTGAGGATGATGCACAGGCGGCGGCTGAAACGATTGGTGCACTCTGCCATAGGCCGCCAATCAATGATGAGGTGGTCAGGCGGTTTTGTCTGTTGACTGGTGGCGATAAGCCGACTGATTGGAACGACTATTACATTGCTACGGGAAAGTTGAAGAATGAAGGTTGAGGATAAAAAAACGGCCTCCAGCATGAAGCCGAAGGCCGAAGCGAATAATGTGTCTGCGGACATTCTACCCCCTGATCCGCTTGATGGCGTGGCTCATCAGGCAGAAGTTGAAAACGTTCGGTCGAGAAACAAGCATGAGGCGCCTTCAGGCAATGTTTTCTTTGTCGGTGCGGACGATCTTCAAGTCGTCATTGGCGATAAAAGCCCGATCAAGCTGTGTTCCTACATTGATGTTGAGGCCGAAGGTTATGACAGGCATGGCGGCGGTCGGTGTCGGCTGGTTCGGTTTGCCGACACCTTCGGGAAAATCCGAAAGGCCACGGTGATGATGTCGGAGCTGGTGAAAAATCAAAACTCTGTACTCGCGACACTGGCCGATCAAGGGCTTTCCTTGTACCGTGCGAATGCACAGGGCGGCAATGCTCACGTGGCCGAATTCATCCGAACGCGCGAGGTTGAACGCTACTTCCAGACGGTGGACTCCTTTGGCTGGTTTGAGAATTCTTATCTCTGTGAACGGTGGTCTCAAACACGTGAACACCCCCGATT